>Ga0065701_1000198_pt1 | contig 48399 bp, 32 predicted proteins | sample Biomet1_FD_59088 | JGI IMG/M metagenome (GOLD analysis project Ga0065701, IMG submission 59088) | Microbial communities from bioreactor (seeded with anoxic lake sediment) at LBNL, California, USA - Biofuel metagenome 1 version 3... | ecosystem: Engineered > Bioreactor > Anaerobic > Unclassified ...
TTTCAATCTAATANNATTTATTGCTGTCCGGTAAAACTTTAAAATGCATAAAGAATCATCCGAATCGCCTATAAAATGATGGTTCGGAATGTTTTTTTTAAAAGTAAGCCCCCTAATCAAAATCAAGTTCTAATACGGGTTCAACATTTGGAGGCTCATAATTGGCTTTTTGAAGTATATATTCCCAATCCTTTTCAGGTTTTTCGAGAAAAGCTATAAAATCGACATAATACATCAGCATAAATCTAGCCATGGTAACCAAATTAGAAAAAGAACAGTGTCTTTTAAGTTTACGTTGCATGATTGTACACAGTAAATTAGCAATGAGAACTACCCATGTCTGGACTTCTATAGCATTGACACTGTCACCATAGAAGAAATGTAGCGGAAAGTTCTGTTTGAGTTGTTTGTATAACGTTTCAATAGCCCATCTCCGTTTGTAAATCTCCTCAATATCCTCAATAGATAAATCAAAATTATTGGTTAGCAGTACCACGGATTTCTTTTTATTCTCGCTCCATAACTCTACTCGTCTGGAGGTATGTTGCAAGTCGCCTTTTTCAAAGATGATTTGCTGGTCGGTATGCGTTACCAAACCTTTCGGATTAACATAAGTGGTGGATTTCAATATTTTGTATGTCAAGTTCTTCTTCATTTTGGTAACATAGCATACGCCCTCTTCTGTTAATCGTTGGAATTGTGCATAGTCGATATAGGCACGATCCATGGCAAGAGTGGCGTTTTGCGGTAAATGAACCTCTTTGAGCAGATAATGGTCGTGCTTAGCTGCGGATGTCAGTTGAACAACCATAGGGACACCTACTACATAGCGCATTACAGTGTGGACTTTTAGACCACCTTTCTTCTTTCCACTTTTGGGATGACGACCAACACCCTTGAGAATATTGTCAAACAGGCTGATTGTCGTAGAATCCATCATAAAAAGGAGTCGTTCCCAATTTTTCTGTTCTTTTCGTGAGCGGCTGTCCGCTAAAAATGGTCCATATTGTTCTAACAGCATAGAATAGACATTGGCAAAAAACTCCTGAGAGCGTCTTTTATTTGCTTCTGCCAGAGTACTACGCCTAACCATGTAATCGATTCCAAGGTGTTGCAGCTTATTTGCTTCTGAAAGCATTCCTATCTCCAGTTCTCGCAAGGAATCAAAGTGTTTGAGCACACCAAAAAGCATAACAACAAGATGAGTATAGCCATCCAAGCTCTTGACATAACGTTCACAACCCATTTTTCGACTTAAATCTAAGATTTTTTGCTTGTCGATGAATTTTAATAGCTGTGATAGAACCGGCTGTCCGGTAAAATTTATACTTTTGCCCATGTCTATAAAGATTTTTTTTGCAGAAACGAATATAGACAATTTGGGCTGAGTTCTTTAAAAAACTCAGCCCTTCATTTTTTTTATCTAAAAAGTTTTACCGGACAGCAATATTTCTGAAAAGAAATTATCTATAGTGTATCTGAAGATTCAGAACGAACTGAAAAACCAATCAAAACAATACGACAAAGCTGGCATACTGCAATCTTTTGTCCGCTAAGATACTTTGTGGACCGAATAACGTGAGCTAGCCAAATAACCATGGTGTGCAACAGTCTACAAAGACACTCAGCTCCTTGATGATAGAAAGGGTAGCATAGTAGAGTTGGTTGATGAGATGAGGACAAGGTGAATGTTGCATTTTTTATTTTTAGAATTTTTTTATTGAAAAAATTAAAGCCTGTTTAAATTTAAAAGATAAAAATAAAAAAGTGTTTCCTATTTCCGTTAAAATGATTATTTTTAGTTATCACACTTTAAATAAATATGTATTTAACGGATTTAGAAGAAACACAGTGGCAAGTTATCAAGAAAATCTTGAAACCACAAGAAAGAAAGCAAAAATATGATTTACATAAAATATGGAATGCCATATTTTATGTTGTAAAAACGGGTTGTCAGTGGCGTATGTTGCCTTCATATTTTCCCTCTTGGAAGTTGGTATACTACTATTATCGCAAATGGTCATCTCTTGGTGAATTTGATTTATTACTCAATAATTTACGTGAGAAAGTACGTGTTTCTATGGGGCAAAAAGCCGAGGTGAGTTTGGGAATAATGGATAGTCAAAGCGTACGTTGGGGAAACAACCGTTCCCTTAATGGAGTTGATAGTAATAAGAAAGTCAAAGGAATTAAACGTCATGTGGTTGTTGACAAGAATGGTTTTTTGATCGCTGTTATGGTAACAATTGCATGTGTGCATGATAGCAAAGCGCCTTATCTGCTTGCTCGATGTCTGAAAGAATTATGTTGTAATATAAAAGTAATTCTTGCAGATGCTGGTTATCGCGGAGAAGTTTCGGAAAATATAAAGAATACTTTTGGATATTTGCTGGAGATTATAGTCAGCGGAAACAAAGTAAACGGCTTTAAACCAATATTAGTTTTATTATAGATGCGATTATTATATTTGTAATAATATGAACTAATAAATGAATGACTATGAATATAGAACACGATAAGGAAAATGAGATTTTCAGTGTGGTAGTTGATGGAGTAACTGCTCATGTTTCTTACAAGCTTGTTGAGGGTTGTTTAGATATACGTCATACTATTGTTCCCGATGAAATAGGAGGTAGGGGAATAGCTTCTGCTTTGGTAAAGGCTGCTTACGATTATGCTCTGGAAAACGGGTATAAACCTGTGGCTACTTGTTCGTACGCAGTGGTTTGGCTCCAAAGACATCCGAAATATAATGGTAAAATAGGAAATGATTTTGGAGGGGAAGGTACTTGTGCGGTATAAACTGTATAAAATAGGAACAAAAAAAGCTACCTGGAATTCAATATCCAGGTAGCTTTTTTTATTTGGTATGTTTATCTCTTAAAACTTATGAGANTTTAGGTTCTTGTCAACCAACATTCCATCTACTACTTTAAGGTCGACCTTCACTTTGTGNTTAGCCTTTAANTTCAGGATAAACAGATCTGTTGTTTCTTCAATAGCTTCTTTGTTGCCAATGTTTACGAATGTAAGATAGAGAACTTTGGATCCGTTTGTATGAAAACGGTCATAAGTAAGGTTCTCCTGACTTTTCATATGCTGATATAACTGAAGTCAGAGTCACCAAATCTTATCCTGAAACTAACGATCAGACTTACTCTTTGCAAATGAAAAAGAAGTTTTTAGTATAACCATTCCTATTTGCATTGTGTCTAAGATTTTATAGTTTGGTATTCGGGGGGGGCAGTCCGACTGACATAAGACTGTGTTTTATAGTTTTTTTTATTTAATTCTTATCCAATTTTATTTAGATTCTTTCTATTGAAGATGATTGTTTTTGTCTTTCTTCTGTGGTAAAAATAATAACAAAATATCGCTTCTTGTAGATGCTTATTGTGTATTACTGGAAACGTTTCCGTAAAACGAAAACGTTTCCGAAAAGAATATTGCCTAGGTTTTAAGAAACTCTCTCTCAAGAAAATCTATACTTGCATTGGGAAACTCTTTTATGATCAAAGAAGAAAGAATTAATAAAAGAACAACAAAATTACCAGAGTATAATTACGATTTTGCGGTTGTAGGACTATTGTTAACTGGTGTTTGTTGTGCCATTGTTGCGGCAAGAAATATGTTGCTTTAGTTTCCAGACGTGTTATTATTACCGGTGAAATGGAAGGACAGTCTATAGCTGCAGTAGTTATAATGTATGCATAAACAATGTTATCGTTTTGATTTGCTAGAACATAAGAGCCTGAATGAACTTCAGCAATAATTAAATTGAATGGTTAAAGATTCCACATATTCCCGTTTTGTCAAAAAGATAATACGGAAAAATCTGCGACTCTTATTGTTTCCATTTTTATTTAGTGAACCCTTGTTTACGTCAGTATTGAAATTAGTATTATAACAAAATCATAAAAAGATACTAAGATTTTTTTTGAAGTAAACCTTAGATAATTATTTTTTTGACTCTTAAATTAATATTTTATGAAAAAGAATTGTACGAAATTGATACGACGAATTATTCCTGTCGTGTTATTTTTAATGGTATCTTTGAATGTTTTGGCAAATACAGCTAAAGAATCGCTGCTGATTGTACAACAGTCGCAGCGTAAAATATCGGGTGTAGTGAAGGACAAGAGTGGTGAGACCATAATAGGTGCCAATATTTCGGTGAAAGGTTATCCTTCTAAAGGAACTATCACTGATTTGAATGGAAAATTTGAACTTCAGGTGCCTGATAATGCTACTTTAGTGGTTAGTTATGTAGGTTACATTGTGCAGGAAATAAAGGTTAATGGCCAATCTGTGATTGATGTAATACTTGTGGATGATTCCAAAACTTTGGAAGAAGTGGTTGTGGTAGGTTATGGCGTGCAAAAGAAGGTAAATCTATCTGGTTCTGTTGAATCATTAAAAGGGGAAAACTTAAGTAAGAAGGCTACAATTCAAACTTCACAGGCTTTGCAGGGTATGGCTCCTGGTGTGACTATAACTACCAATAGTGGTAAACCTGGTTCTGAAGGTATGTCTATTCGTATTCGTGGTATTGGTACTTTAAATAGTAACGATCCGTTGGTTTTGGTGGATGGTGTTTCTTCTTCTCTTGATGCCGTAGATCCTAATGATATAGAGAATCTTTCAATATTGAAGGATGCTGCTTCTGCTTCTATTTATGGTTCTCGTGCAGCAAACGGAGTTGTCTTAATTACTACCAAGCGCGGTAAGGCTGAAAAGGTGGGCATCACTTATAGAACCACTTTGGGTATAACTTCTCCAATTACTCGTATTAAGAATGCTTCAGCTTGGGATTATATGACTTTGTACGATGAAGCGAATGCAAATGATATGCGTGATGATAATGGTAAGCCCGGTGGCTATATTTATGGTCCGGAGAAGATTGAAACTTGGAAAAACGCAACTGACAGAGATGCTTGTCCCAACTCTGATTTATGGAACGAGACTTATAAAAAATCTTCTATATTGACACAACAGTATCTCGGTATCTCCGGAGGAACAGATAAGATTCAGTCAAACACCTCTATTAATTATTCTTGGCAAGATGCTTTGATTAAGAATACTGATTTTACTCGTTACGGTATTCGTTCAAATAACACCTTTAAGTATAATAAGTATTTGGAATTTGGAGCAGATATATCTTTGAGAAAGAGTGAAACAAAAGATGCTGCTGCAATTACTAATTTTACTTTAGATCAGCTGATGCGTCAACCGGCCATTTATGCTACTCGCTATTCAAATGGTGTTTGGGGAGCTACTTATGCTGGGACTCCATTGGTAAGTATGGCTATTGAAGATAAATTAGCTATGACATATAATGAATATCTTGAGGCTTTAACTAAATTTAGCATGACTATTACTCCTCTTGATGGATTACGTTTTAGCGCTTCTTATGCTCCTAAGTTCAACTACCATGAAATGAAACAGGTATTGAAGCAATGTTCTTTATATGATTATAAAACGGGGGCTCAAATTTATCAAAGTACTTACCCAGGTTTTATTAATGAACAGCGGTTCAAGGACCGCGAAGATGATATTAATCTTCTATTGAACTTCAACAAGTCTTTAGGGAAGCATGATTTAGGATTGATAGGAGGATTTCAGTATTTAAAACATTCCTATAATGAGTTATTGGCATATCGTGATGGCAATCAATTTCCTCAATATGAAGAGATGAGTTCTTTTGATCCGCTTCATCAAACAAATTCAGGAACTACAACTGAATGGGCTTTGATGTCCTATTTTGGTCGTCTGAATTATAGTTTTGGTGGTAAGTATTTATTGGAGGCTAATGTTCGTTATGATGGTTCTTCTCGTTTTGCCAAAGGTCATAAATGGGGGTTTTTCCCCTCCTTCTCTGGGGCATGGCGTTTCTCTTCCGAAGAATTTATGAAAAACACCTCTTCTTGGTTGAGCAATGGTAAATTGCGTGCTTCTTGGGGTGAGTTGGGTAATCAGGATGGATTAGGCTCTAATTATCCATTTGCATTAAATGTAGCTACAAATCAGTATGGTGTTTTTGGTAATATTTTGGCTCCTGGTTATGCTCCTGTAAACTATGCGTTGAATAACATTACATGGGAAACTACCCGTATGATAGACTTTGGTGTTGATTTGGGATTCTTTAACAATAGTTTAAATGTAACGTTTGACTGGTATAAGAAAGATACCCGTAATATTTTGTTGACTATGGCTATTCCGGGTGTGATGGGATATAATAATTCTCCTAAACAGAATGCCGGAGCGGTGACCAATAAAGGATGGGACTTATCTCTTTCCTATAATGGAAGTGTTGGAGAATTTAAGTATCGTGCAACAGGAATTGTTTCTGATGTATTAAACAAAATTACAGACTTGGGCGGTCTTGGTCCTCAAGTGAGTGGTAACCATGTGAATATGGTCGGTGCTCCTATCAGTGCCATTTATGGCTATTTGGCTGATGGATATTTTAGTTCATTCCAGGAAGCTCGTTCTTCTACAGTTACTCAGTGGGGAAAGTTGCAGGGAGGTGATCTTAAATATATTGATTTGAATGTAAATAACAAAATGGATGGTGATGACCGTCAGGTTATAGGCAATGTGATTCCTCGTTTGACATACTCTTTGGATTTGTATGGTTCCTATAAAGGTTTTGAATTGAGTGCTTTCTTTCAAGGCGTAGGCAAGCGGGATACTTACATGGCTGGCTGGCAGGCTTATCCGTTCTCTAATGCATCTACAGCATTGGAACAACATTTGGATCGCTGGTCAGAGGCTAATAAAAATCCAAATGCAAGTTATCCTCGTTTGTCAATTAATCAGCAGCAAAATAATACACAGACCTCTACCCATTGGTTGGTTAACGGAGCCTATCTGCGTTTGAAAAATTTGCAATTAGCTTATAATCTTCCAAAAAGTCTGATTGAAAAATGGGGTATGAATGGTGTGCGTGTTTTTGCTAATGGTAGTAATCTTTTGACTGTTTCCAATTTACCACTGGGTATGGATCCAGAGTCTCCAGAAGCATTGCAAAATGGTTATCCATTGTTGCGTTCCTATACTTTCGGCATAGAAGTGAAGTTTTAATTGAAACCTTTTTAAATAGAATACAAGATGAAAAAGAATATATTATATGTAGGGCTTTCTGCCATGTTATTGACGATGGCAGGTTGTGATTCGGCCATTGATCTTTATCCGCTGGATAATCCATCTGCGGAAATATTTTATACGAATGAAACAGAAATTCAAGGAGGAGTGAATGCTTGTTACGCTTTTGTGGGTGAGGCTGGTAATGGCTACTTGAATTATGAGTATAGTTGGGATGCACTGACAGATGTAATGTTTATTCGTGGTGGTGGTTTTCCTACAAATGTTTTGCTAGGTTCAACCGACTATAAAGAAGGGTTTTTTCGTACATTATGGCTGAAAATGTATCAGGGAGTAAGTCGTTGCAACTTGATTCTTGAGAAGATTGACGCAAATGCTGCTTCTCTTAATGAAGCTAAGGTAAAACAAATGAAGGGTGAACTGTTATTCTTGCGTGCCTTTTATTACATTCGTCTGACTGATATGTTTGGCGATGTGGTCTATTTGGACAAGTCGGTAAATACAATTTCTGAAGGAGAGGGAGTAAAACGTATTTCTCGTGCGGATGTCGTTAAGCTGATTTATGCTGATCTGGATAAATCGGCAGAATTGCTGAATGGCAGTAGCGTTAAACAGTTGGGACGTGCTACTCGTGGTGCTGCTTTGGCTTATAAGTCTAGAGTGGCTTTGACCAATGGAGATTGGGCTTTGGCTGCTGCAGCTGCCAAAACTGTGATTGATTCCAAGGAATATGCGCTTTATCCTTCTTATGGGCAACTTTTCACTGAAAATGGAGTACTGAGTTCGTCCAAATAAGGAGCAGATTTTTACGAAAAGTCATCTGATTCTGGCTAATAATACCACGAACTACGTTTTGATTGCGGGACCTCGTTCTGTTGGAGGCTGGTCAACGATTGTACCTACTCAGAACATGGTGGACTCTTATGAATGTACGGATGGTCTTGATATAAATAAGAGCCCTATATATAACAAGCTGAAACCTTATGAGAATCGTGATCCGCGTATGCGTGCTTCTTTAGTCTTGCCGGGTGATATGTGGTGCGGTTATCAATTCGAGACTCGTCAAGATAAGCCTACAACATTGAATGCTGCAGGCCAGACTGTAAAAAATCTTGATAGTTATGCAACTACCGCATTTACTTCTTTTACTGGTTATTTATTACGTAAATATTTCGAAACAAAATATCTAACTTCTTCCAGCCAATGTGAGACTCCATTTATGCTCTGTCGTTATGCGGAAGTATTGCTGAATTTTGCTGAAGCAAAAGTAGAACTGAATCAGATTGACGATGAATGCCTTTCTGCTCTTAACTTAATTCGTCAGCGTGCTGGTATGCCTGATATTAAAGCAAATCTCAGCCAAGCTGAGATGCGTCATGTGATTCAATATGAACGAAAAGTAGAATTGTTTAATGAAGGATTTCGTCGTAATGACTTGAATCGTTGGAAACGGGCTGAGGTCGTTTTGAATCGTCCTGTTTTTGGTCGTCCTGTTGTAGGTAATTATGATGTTTATCCGAGTGTTAGTTTTGATGAGTATGGAGATCCTGTGTATGATTACACAAACTATGCACCTCATCCTTCATCTGATTACCGTATATTGATTCGTTCGGTTTTTGATAAAAATAGAGACTATTTATGGCCTATATCAGAAACCGAATTGAACTTAAATTCAGGTTTGGGACAGAATTCTGGATGGTAAGGGAATTTATAATATAAAATATTTGATTGCTTAGATAAATGTAGGGGCTTTTTACTGTAAGGTTGAAGTCCCTTCTTTTTACTTTCGGGAACGTTTCCGAGAAATAAAAGTTACCCGAGAGATATTATTCTTGTCTTTAAAGGTTATTATAAGGGAATATACTTATACTTGCAGTTGAAATTTAAAACTTGTAATTTTTATAAATCCAATAACTAGATTGAAATTAAGTTATGAAAAAAGTATTAGTTTTTTTATTCGTATTGTGCAATATTTCTTTTATCCAGGCTCAGAAAGGGGGTGATGCTGCAAAGTTTCATCTAAACTTATTACCCGTTGATGAGAAATGTTCTGTCTTTCAAGATAAGGACTATTATACTTGGGGAGGCTCTCCTATAAAAGGACAGGATGGACTTTATCATCTTTATTATTCGCGATGGAAAAAAGAATATGGTTTCTTGGCATGGGCAACTCATTCGGAAATAGCTCATGCTGTTTCTAAAAAGGCTGCAGGTCCCTATAAATTCCACGATTTAGTGTTCCCAGTGAGAGGTGCACAATATTGGGATGGATTGAATACACATAATCCTACTATTCATTATTTTGAAGAAAAATATTATCTCTATTATACAGGTAATACTGGCGACGGTAAAAATATGAAGAATGGATTGAATGCCTCTCATCGTAATAATCAGCGCCTTGGGGTGGCTGTTTCTGACTCACCTTATGGCCCTTGGAAGCGTTTTGATAAACCTGTGATTGATGTGTCTTCGGATAGTAATGCGTATGATGCTTTGATGATGGCGAATCCCTCTATTACTCAAATGCCTGATGGGCACTATCTGATGGTCTATAAAGCAGTTGCTAAGAAGAATCCCGGCATTTGGGGAGGACCGGTGGTCCATATGTGTGCAATAGCGGAGTCTCCTGTAGGTCCGTTCAATAAATTACAAAATCCCATATTTACAGCCAAAGATTCATCTTTTCCGGCAGAAGACCCTTATATTTGGTTTCAAAACGGATGCTATTATGCCATTGTGAAAGATATGCATGGAGCCTTTACAAAAGCAGGGCGCTCTCTGGCTCTGTTTTATTCTAAGGATGGGATAGATTGGAATCCAACAGAAAATCCATTAATATCAATACCTGAGATACATTGGAAGAATGGTAAAACAACTAAGTTAGTACACTTGGAACGCCCTCAGTTATTGATTGAAAACGGAACGCCCACAGTGTTGTTCTTAGCGGCTGATACGATGGCAGATTATAGCAAGAAAGGACATTCATTTAATATACATATACCATTGAATAATACAAAATAAAGAATAATGAAAAAACACCTTTTTGTCTCATTGGCATTAATAACTTTGTTGATTACAGTCTCAAACATCGATGTAAAGGCGCAGAAATTTGATAAATTTCAGCCTTTGGTTAATCAAGCGGGATATAACTTGAACGAATCTAAACATTTTGTTTGTTATGGTGCAACGGATGGTACTCCGTTTAGTTTGATTAATACAAAGACCGGAAAAACAGAATACAATGGAAAAATGCTGTTCAGTCAGGGCTGGTTTTCTGATTTTAATCCGAAAACTAAGGATGAATATGTAGTCGAAGTTCAAGGGAAAGGACGTTCCGTACCTTTCTGGATTGCTGATCATTTGATGGAGAAGGTATCCTCAAAATTAGCGTATGATTTTTTTATTGACGTACGTGGCTCAGAGGATCCTGTACATTCTAATGAGGCAAATGTCTATGGTGGAGGTCCTTCTCGTGACCAAGGTGCTTTTGGTTTGGAAGCTCTCTATGAGGTGCTATTTTATGCCTCAAATCCGGCTTTGTTTGATAACTGGACTTCAGAGCTGGGAGACAAGAAGACTGCTGATTTAATTGATTTAATGTTATGGCATGGTGAGTTTGCTTATCATCATATAGATTTTAACGGCCCAATTTTGACTCGCCACGGAACACTTGGTTATGAGGGACAGCCCCGCATGAATTATGATTATTGGAATACACTGGATCATTTGGCACCTCTCTGTGCTGCTTATCATTCTTTCTTGAAACCTTATTTGAGCAAAGAAAAATATCAGGCTTACCGCAAAGAATGTTTGGACAGGTGGGAAAAGTATGACCGTCATAAAGTAGTTCGCTATTGGACGTATAGTACCAAATGGGTAGACCAAGGGTTTCAAGAGTTTAATGAGATGGGAAATGTTTTCGGACAATCTGTATTTAGCAATCTCTTTATGTATATTTCTGAATTGCAGGAGGCCGACGGGCAGCCAGATAAGTTCTTGAAATATGCACAGGAAAGTGCACAGGATATTATTGATAATTGGGATTTTAATAATCCTCGTCATATGTGGTGGATTCGTAATGGTGAACATATCACGCCGCAAGCTCTTGAGTTTTTCTTGATGGTGGCTCCCGATAAGGCTCCAAAAGGGACAAAAGAAAAATTGGCAGCATGGGCTAAATATATCCAAAGCAAATGTAACAACTGTTGGAAATATCGTAGCCACTCTGAAACAGAAATGGCTCATCCATTAACCAAGGAATTGGGTGGCGCACCTGCCTTGGGTGGAAGTCTTTTTGCTGCAGCACATTTGCTGGGAGATGAATCTCTTCGTCAGTTAGGATGGGCACAAGTTGATTTCGTTTTTGGCGTGAATCCTGTTGGAACACATATAGGTTACAAGAGCGAAGAGCGTGTGGCAAAGAATGGGTATTGGGAAGGAGTGGAAAATGGCTGGCCCGATTCTCATCCAAATGGATATGGGAAATTAGGCCCTTGTAGAGGTACATTAGAAGGTACGCCGCTTGATAGCCAATTTCCAAAGACCAACATCAATAAAGATAATAAAGATGATTTGGATAATATAGGGAATAAATGTTATGCCACTGAAGGATGGGCTATTTCTAATCGTGGTTGGATGGCAACGTTGACTTTCTCGACTTTAGACTCGCAGAGTTTGTCCGTAGTCAATGGCAATAATGAATTAGTGCAGACAGCCAAAGTGGGGGATAAGATTCGTGTTGAATTGAAGGCTGCTTTGAATATAGATTGGAATAAGAAAGATAAAGGTTGGGTAGAAGTAGTTATTGGAAATGCTGATCCTCAAAAGATTACTGTATTTGAGACTGGAGAGAATACTGGTGTATTTACGGCGTATTATGTAATTCCTGCGGAAGCTAGAGGTAAGAATTTGAAGATGAGCTATGGATATTTTGGATTTGATAAAGTCAGAAATATAAAAGTTTTAGAATGATAAGTTAAAAAAATGAAGAATACTAAGTATTATAAGTCTCTTTATAATGAGCTTCTGTGCATCAAAATGGACGGTGATGGATGCAGATTTGAACTTAAAAAGTTGATTCTTGCCAAACTAGAGAAACATCTGTTTCAGATGAAAGGATATTGTGTGTAGTGTAACGGAACCATAAAGGGAGATGGGTGGGTCATCATGTAGCTTTGACAGCTGTGCCGGACATGTTTAAGATGGTAAATCTGGCTGAACCGGTATTTGAAATTTTGCAATCCAATGTAAGTGCTTTTTGTGCTGTATTATAGCTTACTTTTAATTCGTTTTCAGCGTTGACTGTAGGCACTGCTGTCGAAATTAATTGAGCTTTCAGAAAGTTTATTACCGTTGTTTTTGGCAGTAGTGAAATTTGCTATTATTAATAACAGGGCGATGCAGCACAATACTTAATTGGAAAAATAAAAATATGAAGCGAGTATTAACGCAGACTTTCATCCGCTTGGCTTGCTCAGTTCCAAAATTGGCTACAAGAATTGCTGTAAATAGTCGGTCATAAATTTCCCATGTTCTTGAGGATATATTCTTTAATGAACAAAAGCTGGTGCTTGTAGGGTGGTTTTTTCTGATGGAGATGTTTTTGACGAGACTATTTAATTATAAATAAATCATTATATTTTTCTTAAAAAATGAAATCACACAGGTCTTTTCTTTTTGTAATACTAATATTTAGTCTGAATACAAGTGTTTTCGGCCAAAAAAACTATAAAATTCTTGCCTTGGGTGATGTAATTACGACAGGGAACCCCACTAACGGTGTCGTATCCTATCTATTTCCCCTGTGGGAAAAACTATTTGCTGCCGGATATGTGGTTGAATTTGTAGGACCCAATTCCACATCAACCCGCATTGGGGCTATCAAGCAAGCTGCCATTGGGAATGAAACAGCAACTGCCGAAACGATTGATAGTACAATAACCAGTACATACAAGACTTATCAGGCCGATATAGTATTGATTCATGCCGGTCATAATCACGATGTGGCAGAGAATCCTATACCCGGAATTATTGCAGCACACAAATCTATCATTTCAAAAATACGGGCTATTAATCCCAACGTAAAAATTCTCGTGGCTCAGGTTATTTCAGCCGGTAAACTACCCAAGTATTCGTATATTCCTGATTTAAATATTCAGTTGGTCAATATGGCTAACGAATACAAAACCACAAACAACCCTATTACTCTTGTAAATATGACTGATGGCTTCAACTGGCAAACCGATTGTGTGGCGAATATGGTACACCCCAATGCCATTGGCGCCGAAAAGATGGCAACCAAATGGGCTAATGTACTGAAAACAGTTTTGGATACACCCGAAGAAACCTACAATCCTGAAATTGTTACCTATAAGCAGCCAATGGATAATGCAATCAAATTACATATTTTCAGACCAAAAAATGTGCCTGCTGGCGAAAAACGACCGGTAATTATTTATTTCTTTGGAGGTGGCTGGACAAATGGTACTCCGCTTCAGTTTTATCGCGAAGCGTATTATTGGGCTTCGAAAGGCATGGTGGCAGTTTGTGCCGATTACCGCATTCGGTTTACACATGGAACCACTCCCATCGAAAGTATAAAAGATGCTAAATCGGCAGTACGTTGGTTACGAGCTAATGCCGATACTTACGGCATTGATCCCAACAAAATTTGTGCTTCCGGTGCTTCGGCTGGCGGACATTTAGCTGCAGCTACCGGCACTTTAAAACTGTGGGACGAACCAACAGAAAATTTAGCCATTAGCTCAAAACCAAATCTGTTATTGTTGAATTATCCGGTTATTGACAATGGGCCTACAGGATACGGACCAACCGATTTTCGTGCTCAATACCTCACTGTGTCACCTCTATACAACGTCGATGTCGGTATACCTCCTTGCTTAGTGTTCTTAGGAACTGCCGATAACCTAATTCCTGTAGCTACTGCACGGTTGTTTCAGCAAAAAATGAAGGATGTTGGAGTTGAATCAAAACTAATTTTTTATCAGGGTAACGGTCATCCGATTTTTTTATATCAAAAAGGTAAAAGTGCTAATTACTACAGTATTTTAGCGCAATCTGAAGCATTTTTAATAAAATACGGCTATTTAAGTTCGGTTAATACATTATCCACCACAAAAGCAGCAGCAAAAAAATATTAGATACTAAATCTAGCTTCGGATTTTTTTAGGTTTAGGGACTAAATTCAAATGAATACATTTCTATTACGAGAGTTAATGATTTGATATATACCTCAAATCCAAAGCTAAAATTACTCAGTGTGAAAGACTTAAAGAACTGAATTTATTCTTTATTTATGTAAAAATAAATATATAATCTCATTGTGAAGTACTGATTAAATATTGAAGTCGTGTTGATTTTTCGTAATAACGCTCCGGAGTTTTTGTTTTGTTAGAATAAATTTTAATGCTAAAATATTGCTCTAAAATGAGTGCTTTTATAACTTCGATAAATAGCTTATCTTTAAATATACTAATTATTCATATTTTGTACATTAATCGGGAGTGGATAAATGTTATATTTGAACAGTTTATTTTTAATTTTAAATTCTGTCTATTCAAAAGTACTCTCATTTATGAAAAAATTATTTAGTCTTATAATCTTACTTCTGTTTACGAACACTTATGCGAAAGTTTGGTCAAAAAAAATAGTTGCTATAAACTGGCCCATTTTCATGCAACAGCATGACCTTGTGTACGAAGAATTGCCTTTGCAATGGAACGAAGGCGCTTTTGTGGGTAACGGACAAGTGGGCATGATGATGTACGCCACCCTGAAAGATAACCGCATTGATTTCCACATTGGTCGCCTCGATGTGACTGATCATCGCAAAGCGCCGGACAGAAAAACGTCGATGGGTGTGCCGGGGGCTTCCGTGTTGTATGATTTTCCACGGTTGGATATTGGCCGCATGACATTGCGTCCCGTCGGGAAAATTCTTTCGGGTACGTTGCGTCAGGATTTGTGGAATGCCGAAATTCGCGGAACAATTATTACCAGTGTAGGCACAATTACTCTTAGAGCCTATACCCCCTACGACAGAATGGTGAATGTAATAGAGTTGATTTCCACCGAGAAAAAAGAGGGTAAGCCGGTTCTGTACAGTTGGGAATTTCGTCCGGGAAATCCGGCTTCGCCCCGTGCACAGGTTTTTCCTAAAAACGACCCTAATTATGTAACCAATCCGCAACCGCTGTTGGCTTCGGATAATGATATTCACAGTTGTGTGCAACCTTTGTTGGCTGGTGGTGATTATGCTACCGCGTGGTTGGAACAGAAAACCGGGAAATCACAATCAACCCTTTTTATTTCTACCGCCAACGAAGTACCTGCAGTAAACCAATCACTTGTTGTTGCCAAAAAGGCGGTAGTCGATGCGTCTAAAACTTCCACGGCGAAATTGCTGAATCCGCATCGCAATTGGTGGCATGCTTTTTATCAAAAATCCTTTCTCTCCATTCCCGATGGGCAAATGGAATCTTTTTACTGGATTCAGATGTACAAAATGGCGAGTTGTACGCGCCCCGATGGGCCGGCTTTAGATTTGTTCGGACCTTTTTTTCGTCGTAAGTCAGTGGCCGGGCATATGGTGGAACTTGAACATTCAATTAACTTACTGGAATGTGCTGCAAAGCAATCATTTGGAATTGGGTGAAAATCTGATAACGTTAATCGATAATCAATTTGATGCCTTATTGCGTTCATTCGACAGTCAGAAGCTGGGCGATCTCACCTGGACGATGCACAACTATTGGTTGCAGCTTCGCTACAATGGCGACTGGAAAGCCGTAAACGTAAAATGGTTGCCCAAAGCAGAGCAGATAGCCAAACTTTACCAGAAACGGTTGATCAGGAATGTGGCCGGACAACTGGAAATGCAAGCCATGGAGTCGCCCGAATATGAAGGCTTTAAAACCTATAAAAATTCCACCTATAATCTGGCTTTGTACCGTTGGTTATTGGGGGCAATGATTGAATGTGCTAAAAATAACAGTGCAAATCAGTCCGGCGTAGCTGAGTGGAAACAGACCCTAAAAGACCTTGTTCCGTTTGCCACCAACGAGAATGGATTGATGATTGGTAGCGAGAAGGCATTCGACAAATCGCATCGACATTACTCACATTTACTGGGTTTATATCCGCTTTTCGTGTTGAATCCTGATAATCAATCCGACAGAGAACTGGTTGAAAAGTCGGTGGTTCACTGGCACCAGATTGGCGGAGGAAAACAGCTTGCCGGCTATTCATACACAGGTGCTGCTTCGCTTTATGCGGCATTGGGTAGGGGGAACGATTCCGAGGCTATTCTGCATCATTTCCTGAATGGAAATATTGGTATCAGCCAACTGCTTTCTAATACCTTTTATGTAGAATCAAATGGATTGAATCCCGTTATTGAAACTCCGCTGAGTGCAGCCAATGCCATTTCGGAAATGTTGCTGCAAAGCTGGGGCGGAAAAATCCGAATTTTTCCTGCTATGCCTGATAAATGGGCTGATGCATCGTTCGATAAACTGCGCACTCAGGGTGCATTTTTGGTAAGTGCAGTGCGTAAAAATGGACAAACTCAATGGGTTAAAATTAAAAGTTTGGCAGGTGAACCTTGTGTTGTTAAAATTCCGGGTTGGACACAGGTAATGCAGGTCGGTAAAGATCGAAAGGTTTGTATTAAAGTGTTACAAAATAACGAATTTGCACTCGATTTAAAAGCAAACGAAGAGGTGGTGCTTGTTTCTGATAAGTATATAAATTCATTCTTAATTAAGCCGATACCTCACAGCGCTTATGCACAAAATCAGTACGGACTTCGAAAGAACAAACACCTTGGTTCGGATCAATCGTGGCAAGTGCCGGAATACTTTTTCGAGAAGAAATAATACTATATAAAAACACATAAACATGAAGATAAAAATTATTTTGGTCTGCTTGTTGATCTTTTCAACCTGCATATTGAATGCAAAAATTAAATTAACCTCGCTGTTGGACGATAACATGGTGTTGCAACGCAACAGCCAAGTGAAACTATGGGGTAAAGCCGATGCGAATCAGAAATTGGATCTGGTAATTGGCTGGAGCAAAGAGAAATTGGTTACTGTTGCCAATGAGAAAGGCGAATGGTTGGTCAAGGTGAAAACAACCGAAGCGGGTGGACCGTACAGCATTAGTATTACGTCGGGTAAAGAAAAGGTGCTGCTTCAAAATATTTTGTTGGGTGAAGTGTGGCTTTGCTCGGGGCAATCGAACATGGAAATGCCTGTTGCCGGTTTTGGCGATTCACCTATCAACGGCTCAACGGATGCATTATTGAGTGCTTCGAATAACAATATCCGACTGTTTACGGTAACTAAAGCCTCGATGGCTGTGCCGCAGGATACCTGCAAAGGAAGCTGGTTGATTGCGTCGCCCGAATCAGTTGCTAAATTTAGCGCTGTTGGGTATTTTTACGCCTGCTTGTTGCAGCAAAGCCTTAATCTTCCGATTGGTATAATTTGTGCCAGTTGGGGCGGTTCGCGTATTGAGTCATGGATGAAAAATGACGTTATTACAGGATTTACAGATGCATATAAACAAACCACGCAGGAAAAAACACCCCAGCATCACCAAGCATCCAGACTCTATAACGGTATGATTGCACCGCTTATTAATTACACTATCAAAGGTGCTTTGTGGTATCAGGGGGAATCTAATATTGGTAATTATCAGGATTATGCAGCGTTGCAAGCCGCCATGGTGAAAAACTGGCGTACTGATTTTGGTGTAGGTGATTTTCCGTTTTATTTTGTGCAGATTGCACCTTATTGGTACAACAATTCAAAGGGCATTAATTCAGCTTTGGAGCGCGAAGCCCAGTACAATGCCATGACTTTAACCCCTAACTCAGGTATGGTAACCACAGTGAATCTGGGAGAAGAAAAAAATATTCACCCAGCCGAAAAAGCTACTATTTCCAAACAGTTGGCCTTGTGGGCTTTGTCTGAAACCTATAATGTAAAAGGATTGCCTTATAAATCGCCGGCTTACAAATCGATGGAAGTGAAAGACAGTGTGGCCGTAATTACCTTTGATAATGTAGTCAATGGTTTGACTACCAATGGAAAGGTAGTGGAATGCTTTGAGGTTGCCGGACAGGACAGCATTTTCTATCCAGCTAAACTGACCATTGCCCAAAAGCAGGCCCGCATTTATTCGCCCAAAGTAAAAGTGCCGATGGCTGTGCGGTATAACTTTTGCAATTTTGCACCTACGAGTGGATTCCTTTATAACACAGCTGGATTAACGGTTATACCATTCAGAACGGATAATTGGAAGAAGTGATTTGATTATTTAGTTGGTTCTTTAGTTTTTATTGCTGTCCGGTAAAACTTTTTTAAAGTGACCCCGAAAAGTTAGACGTTTAATAATTGCATAAAATATGTGGGTTGCTAAATTGACAAAAGAATCATTATTGATTATATAATAAAAGTGGTTAGGCTGCAATGTGGGTTAATGTACATATACCATTAAACTCATTGAACAAATTAAATATACCCTAATTACGTTTCTCTTTTTAATGCATATTCAATTTTAATTAATCTTTAGCTCTAAAATAATGTTATTCCCATTTTTGCGAGCCTTTAAATGATACGATTTTTCAAGTACTTCCAATACTTGATTCAAATCTGTATTAGAAAGTGTTCCCGTGAATAAATCAGACAAGCAATTATTGCATTTCACTTTGATATGGACACCATAGTTATTTTCTATGGTATGAATAACATTAACCAACTCCGTATTATGGAATATTAAATCACCTCGTACCCATGCAGATATATTCTGAATATCCTTATCAGTTACCAAAGATATTTTTCCAGTCGATTGGTTAAGAACAGCCCTTTGGTTAGGTTTCAAAACAACATTGGCACCTGTTCGCAAAGATGTAAATAGCACACTACCTTCTTCCAAATCCAATTCTGCAGTCGAATCGTGCTTACAAACAGACAAATTAAAAGTGGTACCCAATACCTTTACTTGCAATCCCACAGCATCAATCAGAAAAGGACATTTTTTATCTTTACTTACCTGGAAATACCCTTCACCATCAAAATTTATCTCCCGCTTTTCCTTATTATATACTTTAGGAGTATAACCCAATCTAGATTCTGAATTAAGCATCACTTTTGTGCCGTCAGGCAAAGTGATACTAGCACGTTCGCCCTTGCCCGTAGACACGACCATCTCTTCAGAAACTAATTCATTATTTTCCTTGTAAAGATAAAAAGTGGAAATAATAAAGACTGGCAACAACACTGCTGCTGCTATTTTTGCTATCTTATATAATAGGGTATAAGAAAAGTGTTTTGTCGCAACAACGGAATCGATGCGTTCCTTTACCCTGCACATTTGTTCTTGACTGACTTTAGAGACATCCAAATCTTCATTCATCCAAGACTCAAACATTTCTTTTGCGATCTCATCATTAGACATAGAATTAACCTTTACCCTAAGTTTTTGTAATTCCTTAGCAGTCAATTCATCATTTCTATATTTTTGTTGTAAACTATTCATTATTGTTCATCCTTTAATTGTAGGGACCAAAAAAATTATATAAAGTACCGAATGCGTGAATTTAATTAATAAAAAATAACATCCAAAGGGATATCGGAAGTCTATTCAGTTCTTTCATTAATGCTTTTAAACCTAATGATAACTGATTTTTTACGGTCTGCTCACTCAGAAAGAGTTCTTCTGCCACCTCCTTATTGCTCAGTTGTTTTATCTTGGATAGTTCAATCACCTTTTGTTGCGTTGATGGTAGTTTATTCATAGCCCTTTGTAATAGAAGTATAAACTCTTCATATTCCAGGTGCTGATTTCCATTGTCTTCAGATATAGCCTCCTGACAATTTACATATTCTTCAAAAACTAGTGAATTAACTTTTTTTCGATAAGCATTAATCAAATAATGCTTAGCCATAATAAACAGTAGTGAGCGCAAGGTTTCTTCTTGGCGGATGTTTTCACGATTTGTCCACAATCTTACAAAAACATCTTGCACAATCTCCTCTGAGTCTTCCGGAGATTTTGTAAATTGAACGCTATATGCATACAACCTACTTGAATACATCTTATAGATGCGATCAAATGCTTTCAGGTCACCTTTCTTTAGTCCTCGAATCAGTTCCTGTTCTAAACTATTTAATGTGTCATTCATTCCATAAAATAAACTTAAGGCCGTTTCTTAGTGTGCAAAGATAATTAAAAAGACGTTAATTCGGCATAAAAAAGCGCAAAAACTACTCTTATGGTTTAAATCGTGTTAGTGTATTTAAAATGATCATAACGGAATAATTAAGTGTTTATAATATAAAAGTAGAATCAATACATAAAGAAATATTTTATATAGTTGATGAATTAGCCAAAGAATTTGATGTAACTTATAATATTAGAAAGACACAGCTGTAAACGATTAATCGGGATGTTGCCCAAAAGTCATTCTTATTATTTATATGTTATTTAACATATATTTTCTTTGGTACTTTTTAAAATTGAGTTTGTCTTTAATATCAAACAAACCCACTAAGGGTTGTTAATTAATAATTAATTTTTAATAAAACTATGAGCAAACATTTAAAAATGAAGCAATTCAGCTTGTTCTCGTTACTGATGTTTTTCTGTTGCATTAGTGCTTATGCACAAGAGCAACTTGTAACGGTCAATCTGAAAAAAGTCTCTCTAAAAGAGGTTCTCAATGTAATAGAAAAACAGACTACTTATCGTTTTTCGTATCGCAATAAAGTGGTTGACGATAAGAAAGATATTTCAATTTCTAAGTCAAGAGTTCCTGTCAATATAGTATTGAATGAGGCATTGGCGGGTCGCAATTTGGAATATAGTATTATATCTTCCACATCAATTGTGATTTTTGATAAAAAGAAAGAGATCGAAATAAATCGTGAGAGAAAAAAATTGATAGGTAAAGTTCAAGATGAAAAAGGCGAGCCAGTTATTGGTGCAGCTGTTCTAGTTAAAGGAAGTACAAATAGAACAGTAACTGATATTAATGGAGAATTTCAAATAAATACATCTGATAAGGATGTTATTACAATTTCAATGCTTGGGTATGTGCCTGTAGAGAAGCAGGCTAACAAGTTTAACAGCTCTCCTATTGTTATGAAAGAAAATGCTATCATGATCGATGAAGTTGTGGCTATAGGTTATGGCTCGGTAAAAAAAAGTGATTTGACAGGAGCTGTTGCCAATGTATCATCAAAAATGCTCCAAAATCAAGCTAAGATGAACGACCCTATTCAATCTTTGCAAGGGCAAATAGCAGGTGCGGATATTACAAGTGGAAACTCACCAGGAGCTAGCTCTTCGATTATCATTCGTGGATATAATACATTAATGCGTAGTGGAGGTGATGATCCGTTAATTATTATAGATAATGCGCCTTTTTTGGGTAAATTGGATGAGATAAATCCTTCAGAAATTGAAAAAATAGATATTCTTAAAGATGCTTCTTCTACAGCTATTTATGGTGCTAGGGGGGCGAATGGCGTAATTATTATTACAACCAAACGTGGAAATAAAGATGGCAAATTAAGCATTGAGTACGATGGATATTTTGGAATGGGTAAATGCTATAAAAATTTCGATGTAATGGATGGTAATATGTATGCAGCTTATAGAGAATCTGCTTATAAGAACAATGGTAGTAATGATGCTTTTGATGACGTTCAAAAGAGAGTTATTGCAAATGGCAATTTTATTGATTGGCAAAAAATTCATGTTTAACAATTGGAGTTATAAGACAAATCATAGCGTAACAGTAAATACTTCAACAGGTAAGAATCGTAATTTAATTGTTTTAGGTTATAATAGCGATCAAGGTATTATAAGTAATATGTCATATAAACGTTTTACTGGTCGTTTTACTGGCGATATTGAATTAGCTAAACAATTCACTTTGGGATATTCTGTGAATTTTGCTCATTCAATTACAAATGTTGGTGATGACAGTGTATGGAGATCAGGTACAAGAATGGATCCATTGTCAGAGTTGTATAATGAAAATGGCGATTTGAATTTTTATACTAATAAATGGATGCAGGATTATACTATGCCAAATCCCATTTATGATACAAGGAAAGAAAATGTTGATGTTCAGAATAAACGTAATAATGCATCAGCCAATTTGTATTCAGATTGGGATATAACTAAAGAATTAAAATTCAAAACTAGTCTTACTTATAATTATTCAAGTACTGAAAGTGGCGCTTACTTTAGTCCTAATAGTACAAATAGACATTTGTCAGTTAATGGAGCTAGTTATAACAAAGCAACTCATGAGCAATTTAATTTTACTAACATTTTGAGTTATGTAAAGCAATTCAATGAAATACATAAAATAGATATTTCTGCAGTTCAGGATTTACAGAAATATGAAACGAATGCTATTGGAGTTGCTGGTTTTGATATACCTTATTATGGAAAGTGGTATAATGTTAATGAGGCTCAAACTAATATATCAAATGGTTCTGTAAAAAGTGAATGGGCACTTCTTTCATTTATGGGTAGAATTAATTATAACATAAAGGACCGCTATCTGTTTACTGCAACAGGGCGTTATGATGGTTCTTCCCGTTTGGCCAAAGGACATAAATGGGCCTTATTTCCATCTGCAGCAATTGCATGGAGAATTAGTGAGGAACCATTTGTAAAAACATTAGAACAGATATCTAATTTAAAACTTCGTTTAAGTTATGGTGTATCAGGAAATACAGCAGTACAACCTTACGCAACTCAGGGACAATATGGACGCTATCCTTATACATTTGGAACAAGTGAAGTTGCAGCATGGGGATATGTACCTTCTTTAATAGCTAACCCAGATATGGGATGGGAGAGAACATCTGAAATTAATTTAGGTCTTGATTATGGTTTTTTTAATAACCGTTTAAGTGGTTCTGTTGATTTCTATCAACGTGATACTCGTGATTTGTTAATGCAACGTAATTTACCCTCAACAAGTGGTTATACTACAGTATGGGAAAATGTAGGTCAAATTAGAAATAAAGGTTTTGAAGTTGCTATCCAAGGAGTTGCAGTTCAAACCAAAGACTTCTCTTTGACAATTAAAGGTACTTTTAGCTATAATAAGAATGAAATAGTAAAACTATTTAATGGAAAACAAGATAGCCCTGGTAATAACTGGTTTATCGGAAAACCAGTAAGTATAGATCGTTTTTATAAATATATTGGCGTTTGGCAGACAGCTGATGCTACAGAGGCAGCCAAGTACAAACAAGTGGTAGGAACAGCCAAGATGGAAGATAAGGATGGTAGTTATACATACACTACTGATGATATGGATATATATAATAAGATACCTAAATGGTTGGCTGGTTTATCTGTTTCTGCACAATGGAAAAATTGGGATATGAGTGTATATAGCTATGGCCGTTTCGATTATGGAGCAAGAATGGGAACACTAACTTATGATCAGAGTTCTTGTCGATTCAATCAAATTGGTATTAAAGATTTTTGGACTGCAGACAACCCTACTAATGTTCACCCAAGAGCTGAAATGGTAGCTATTGGATATCTGTCAGGAAGTTCATGGGCTTGGAGAGACTTGTCATTTGTAAGAATTAAAAATATAAATATCGGATATACCCTTCCCAAATCATTCATACAAAAATTTGGTTGTAAAAATCTGAGAGCTTACATGGCAGTTGAGAATCCATTCTTGTTTACAAAAAGTGATTATAAAGGTATAGGTTTGGATCCAGAGAATTGTAATAGTGAAGCAAGTGCTAGACCTCTTACAACATATATGGTTGGAATTAATATTAAATTTTAAAGAAAAGAACTAGAATTATGAAAAATAAATATATTATAACTGCATTCATGATAATATTAGGATGTAGTTCCTGTTCTGAATTTCTTAATGAAACGCCTTATAATAAAGTTGTTCAAGGAAATTATTATACAACAGCAGCTGGGATAAAAGGTGGCGTAAATGGCTTATATGGTAGTTTGAGAGATATATATAATAAAGAATTTTTTATGAATATCTGTGAGAATTCTACTGATATTTCAATATGGCCAAGTTCCGCAGGTCGGCAACCTGTTGATGCTACCACAAGCTATGTTAATGATATGTGGAATGCTTGTTATATAAACATCAATAGATGTAACGAGGTTATTTCTTCATTAGAGAATACTACAATACCAGGACTTGATAATTCGGTGAAAAATAGATATTTAGGAGAATCAAAATTTATTAGGGCTTTATATTTTAGCCACTTGGTAAAACAGTTTGGAGATATTCCTATGGAACTTACCCCAACTTCAGGTATTGTAACTTCGGCAAATAAAGTATCCGAGAAAGATGTATGGGAACAGATTTTAAAAGATTACCAATTTGCAATAGATAATTGCCCTGAAAGCTATACTGCAAGTACTGATTATGGCCGTATTACTAAGTATGCGGCATTACACGAAATGAGTAAATCTTTACTGACTTGCAAAAGGACCGATTCTGAATCATTGAAAAAAGCTCAGGAATGTGCTGAGTTAGTAATAAATTCAGGTAAATACTCGTTAGTGTCAAGTACTTGGGATTTATGGGATATGAATAAAATGCGTAATTCTGAGATAATACTTCCTGTATGTTATTCAAAAGACTATCTGCTTGACGGTGGTGCCGGTGGTGGTAATCAGTCTCACATGTATTTTGTGGCAGACTACACTCTGCACAAAGGTATTACTCGTAGCTTGGAATATGGACGTCCTTGGATTCGTGTGAAACCGACACGTTATGCTTATGAGCTGTATTTGAATCCAGGAATTGATGATATTGCTAACAATATGATTGCAGACAAGCGTGCTCAAGACTGGTTTATAACGAATTGGAAAATAAATAAGACTACAGACTATACAGAGGTCCTTTATAATCCAGTTACAAAACAAAACGAAACTGTCACTCGCCACCCTGGCGACCTTGCAATGACAGCTTGCCCTTGGGATAATGTGCAAGGAGGGGCTGAATATGCAAAAAAAATCTGGCCAGCTTGGGTTTTTCTTCCTGAGTATGCGAAAACCCTGGTACAAAGTCAAGGAGGTATCCAATCAGCATCAAACCCAAATGGAGTATGGCCTTCCAATGTAAAATTCTGTACTATCCTTTTCTATCCTTATTTAAGAAAACATTTAGATCCAAATCGTTTGGATATGAATGTAGCTGAAGGGTCAAGAGATGCAATTGTTTCTCGATTGGCAGATACATATTTGCTTGCTGCAGAAGCTGCTTTCTTACGTGGAGACAATAATAAAGCTGCAGAATATATTAATGTAGTAAGAAAAAGAGCAGAAAGAACAGAACCGCAATTTGTAGATAAATTGATGATTACAGCCGCACAGGTAACTGCTGATTTTATACTTGATGAACGTGGACGTGAACTAATTGGAGAGATGCAACGCTGGTATGATTTAAAACGTTTTGGAAAATTGACAGAACGGATGACTAAACTTTATGATAAAATATGGTATTTAGCACCAGCTTATTCATTTGAGGAATATATGGAAAAACGTCCTTATCCAAGAAACTTTTTGCTTAATGTATCAAACCCGGAAGATTTTCAGAATAATTCGAAATACGGAAATTAGTTTTAAAAATTATTTGTAGTGTTTTTGGGGGATTGGTTTTTTTAAGGGAACTGCTTGGACAATCTTTTTTAATCTGATTTAATATGATTGTCCAAGCAAATTTTGTAATTATCATATATAACAAGAAATGAAAAAAATACTGTGCATAACAATTATTCTACTACTTTGTATAGGAATTAATGCTAAGACTACAATCATTCAACAGTCAGTAGAAGGACTAATCAATCCAATTGGAATTGATGAAAAAAAGCCTGGCTTTAGTTGGATATTAAAGAGTACAAAACAAAATACTCTTCAATCGGCTTATGAAATTCAAATATTTGATTGTACGAAGAAAAAAATATGGAATTCAGGTAAGGTAACATCGTCTACTTCCATAAATATCCAATATGCAGGACCTGAACTACATTCAAATTCTATATATTATTGGAAGGTTCGTGTATGGGACAATCATGGTGAATGTTCATCTTGGGGTAGCATGAATCAATGGCGTATGGGCTTTCTTAGTCAGTCTGATTGGAAAGCAAAGTGGATAGAGAATGAACAGGTTAAAGGGAAGGAGACTCGCAGTCCTTATTTTCGTAAGAGTTTTGTTCAAAACAAAAAAGTAGTGTCTGCCATAGCCTATATTACGTCACATGGTTTATATGAAGCTTTTTTAAATGGAGAAAAAGTTGGTGATGCATATCTTACTCCTGGATTCACCAGTTATAACAAACGCTTACAATATCAAGTGTATAATGTTACCAATATGATTCATAAAGGGAAAAACGTATTTGGTATCGTTTTAGGCAACGGTTGGTATCGAGGTACTATCAATTGGGAACCTCGTAAAATGGTTTATGGTCAAAACATGGGGGCTTTATGCCAAATAGAAATAACCTATGAGGATGGAAGTAAAGAAAGTATCATATCTGATAATAGTTGGAAAACTTCCTTTGGTGCCATACAATATGCCGAGATTTATAATGGTGAGACGATTGATGCTAACAAAGAATTAATAGGTTGGAATACTCCTAGTTATGATGATTCCAATTGGAAGTCTGTATCAGTAGCTAATTATGCGATGAATAATTTGATAGGAACATATAATCAAAAAGTAAAAAAACATGAGGTTTTTATATCGCACAAAGTAATAACGACTCCAAAAGGTGAGAAAGTAATCGACTATGGTCAAAATTTAGTCGGTTTCGAAAAAGTAAAGATTAAAGGGAACAAAGGCGATACGATACGTATTTATCATGCAGAAGTATTGGATAAAGAAGGTAACTTTTATACAGAAAACTTACGTTCAGCAAAAGCAACTAGTACTTACATATTAACCGGGAACGAGGATGTATTTGAACCGCATTTTACATTTTACGGCTTTAGGTATATCAAAATTGAAGGAATCAAGGGTGAAATTATCCCAGAAGATTTTACAGCAACTGCTATTTATTCGGATATGCCAAAGAATGGTTCTTTCACGTCATCAAATCCACTGATCAATCAGTTGCAAAGCAATATCGAGTGGGGACAAAAAGGTAATTTCCTTGATATACCAACGGATTGTCCTCAAAGAAACGAACGTTTGGGATGGACTGGTGATGCACACGCTTTTTTCCGTACTGCAACCTTTAATCGGGATGTAAGAAACTTTTTTAAAAAATGGCTAAAGGATTTAGCCGTAGACCAATTGCCTGATGGTTGTGTGCCATGGGTGATTCCTCATACATTGCGTGATGATCAAGTTGGCTCGTCTGGTTGGGGAGATGTGGCTACAATCATACCATGGCAATTATATATGGCATATGGTGATGTTGGGGTTTTGAATAATCAATATGATAGTATGAAAGCATGGGTTGACTATATGAATAGAAATAGTAAGAACAATTTATGGAACACAAAGAAAGATCATTTTGGCGATTGGTTATTTTATCGTCCTGACGATGATAAAGATGGTATTGCCGCAATAACAGACAAACAAATGATAGCTCAATGTTTCTTTGCTCATTCAACCCAATTATTGATAAATGCAGCCCAAATATTGAATAAGAAAGAAGATGTTAAGACTTACTCCGAACTTTTATCAAAAATAAAAGAGGCTTATTGGAATGAATATATGACAGCAAACGGATGTTTGGTATCTAATACACAAACAGCTTATGTATTGGCTCTTCAATTTGATATGCTTCCTGAAAATTTACGTCAACAAGCGGTTGGTCGTTTAGTTCAGAATATCGAAAAATATAATAATCATATTACAACTGGTTTTTTGGGAACCTCTTATATTTGTCATGTATTGTCTCGCTTTGGACGTACTGATGTCGCTTATAAATTGCTTTTACAGGAAACTTATCCTTCTTGGTTATACCCAGTGAAACAAGGTGCAACGACAATTTGGGAAAGATGGGACGGTCAAAAGCCTGATGGTTCATTCCAAACAGCTGAAATGAATTCGTTTAACCATTATGCTTATGGTGCTATTGGTGACTGGATGTATCGGATATGTGCTGGACTAACTGAAGCAACTCCAGGATTCAAGGAAATAGTAATCAAGCCACATTTAGGTGGAGGTTTTACCTATATGTCAGCATCTGAAATGACTCCTTATGGAGAATGTACATCTGCATGGAGATTGAAAGGAAACCAATTGGAAATGGACGTTGAAATACCTGTAAACACAACAGCAACTATTTATATACCGAATGGTAATGAAAATTACAAAAAAGTAGAAGTCGGTTCTGGTAAATATCATTTTACAAACAATATTAACAATTAATTTATTAACAAATGAAATTCAATAAAATATTAATATTAGGTTTTGCGGGAATCTTGTTTAGCTCATTTAGCAATAAGACTGTAGAAAAAGATGCTTTATCTAACTTTCCTAAGGAAGCAGACCCAGTATCAGTTGGACTAAAAGTTTCTGAACGTTTCCTTTCACGTCCTCACTCTAGTACTGGTTCTTGGTACACAGAAGAAGAAAGAGCTAAAGGTGGATTATTTAATTACCCTGTTGGTTATATTGTTTATCCAGATGTGTGTGCGTGGTATGGTGCACTTCTATATTCAGAAGCAACCAACAATGAAACGCTGTTTAACTGTTTGAGAGATAGAGCTGCAAAAGTAGTTTATGGAGAAGAGCAGAATCTTATCCCAGTAGCTAACCATGTAGATAATAATATTTTTGGAGTAGTACCCCTTGAAATTTATTCTGTGAATAAAGATAAACGTTTCCTTACTTTGGGAACTTATATGGCAGATGAACAATTTAAGAAATTATCGTCAGAAGAATATGCACAATTGAATTCTGAAAGTAAAAAATTTTACAATAAAGGTTTAAGCTGGAATTCAAGAATGTGGATTGATGATATGTATATGCTTACAATTCTACAGGTTGAGGCTTATAAAGCAACAGGAGAATCTAAATATATAGAATGGGCAGGAAAGGAAATGGCTACATATTTAGATGAATTACAAAAAGAGAATGGGTTATTTCATCATGCTGATAATGTACCTATTTATTGGGGACGTGGTAATGGCTGGGTAGCTGCTGGAATGGCGGAACTTCTTGACAAACTTCCAAAAAATAGTCCATATTATAAAACGATAATGAATGGTTATAAAAAAATGATGGAGACCCTTTTGAAATATCAAGATAAAAATGGAATGTGGCACCAAATCGTTGATGATGCAAATGCTTGGCCTGAGACATCCTGTACTGGAATGTTTACATTTGCTTTTATCAAAGGAGTGAAAAATGGTTGGTTAGGTAATGAATATGCGCTAGCTGCTAGAAAAGGCTGGATTTCACTATGTGGCTATATTAATAAAGATGCAGATGTAACAGATATTTGCATCGGAACAAATAAAAAAAATGATTATCAATATTATTTGGATAGAGCTAAAATGACAGGTGATTTGCATGGACAAGCTCCTGTTCTTTGGTGCGCTGCTGCTTTACTAAGATAAGCAATTAATACAATGAGACTAAAATATTTATTCATATGCATGTTTATTTTCGTCCTTGCTTCTTGTGGCAAGGATGAAAGTGTAACAAGTCAGAACTCTGATCCAAAACCTCCAGAGGCTGATCCTGTTGAAGATACTAGTTATAGTGATGCTCAATTAAAAAGTTTAACCGATGGCTTTGCTAGTCGTCGGTTACAAGCTTTTGAAATACTGAGAGGTAAACAATTGGTAAGAGGCGCAGTGCAAAATCCTATTTCAAGTTCAGGCATTCCTTATTATCGGGCACTTAGTTACAGCCTGATTGATTTTGCTGCAAAATGTTTTTGGCTAGATGAACTAAATCAGGTAGCCAATGATGCTCTTGTTGAAAATTGTAATATTTATTTGGATAAACAAGAGGTGATGCGCGATGGAGATAGTTTCTATTGGGCGGCTGACGAATTGTGCCGAATTATAGAATATTGGGGATCTAATGGTATAGTTAAATCTGGATTATTGAATAGTACAACAGAAGCTAGTATATATAAGATGATGTGGCAGTGGGTCAAAGATCAGTCAAAGTTGAAAGAATCACAACAACTTAATAGTTATTTATATTCTGTTTGTGCGGATTTTACACAAAATAATACTTGGGATGTGGAAGGCTCTGAAAATCATCATATTCAACGATTCTTTACCAAATGGCATTTTTCAAAGCTATTAAAAGAAAGAACGGAATATAAGGGTTTAAAATATGATGATGGATATACAGCTGCCGAACATTTTGATGGTTGGAACAAGTATATCAAGCAATATCTTAGAGAACGGGCTAAGAAAGGTCTGTTTATAGAATTTGCAAATGATGCCTATGGCATGGAATCATTAAAGGGTATCTATAATTTCTATGATTTTGGTGACAGTGAATTAAAATCTTTGACAGGCAAATTCTTGGATTTGTTTTGGGCAACTTGGGCGCAAGAGCAACTAAATGGAGTGAGTGGAGGTAGCAAGGCTAGAGTTTACCAAGGGCGTGAAAGTTATATAGGAGCTACTCATTTTAGGAAACTGGCATGGTATTATCTTAATGTTGGTTCGATAAGCGAAATCAAACAGAATATATTTTCATTTATAACAAGCGAATACCGTATGCCTTATGTTGTAATGGATATGGCTTTGGATACCAAAGGTAAAGGAAACTATGAAATTATTCAACGTAGATTAGGATTGGCCAAAGATGGTTACTATTCGCCATTGCCTTTTTATCGTATAGACCAAACAAAAGGTTTAGTAAGATATTCCTATTGTACGCCTAATTTTATTATGGGAACTTTCCATTGTGAAGCACTGAATGAGTCACAATGGACTATGATTAGTAGCCAAAATCGATGGATGGGAGTTATATTTTCGGCTGACCCTAATTCTCGTATTTATCCTCAATGTGAAGGAACCGATAAGGGCGTTTATAACCAGCATTGGGGAGTACAGAGTAAGGGATGTATGATTGCGCAGCGATTGGGTAATTATTCAAAGAATGCTGGGAAAATGAGAGTCTGGATTAGTGATAATGGCTTGGGACAAAGAATTGAAAGTAATGGATGGATTTTTGTTTCTAGCACCGATAAAAAAAGTTATGCCGCAATTAAATTTGTAGATGGTAAATATACTACGAGTGTTGTCAACGAGGTTGGTCTGTGGTCTGGGCATTGGGTTTCTGAGGTAAATTCTAATACCCCGGTTATAATTGAGGTTGCTAATGCTTCTGGATATAGTAGCTATGAAGATTTTCAAGCCAAAGTGCAGGCTCTTCCGTTGACTTATTCAAATGGTATTGTGAAGCATACGACTCTTTACGGAGATAACTTGGAATTTTATGCTAATTATTCTCATTTGCCTATGATTAATGGGAAAACGATAGATTTGAATCCTGCAAAAGTAATGGATGGCCCATTTGTATCTTCTGATTTTAACTCTGGTGTATATGTAATAAAAAAAGGAGCTAGAATATTAAATTTGAATTTTAACAACTAATACATTTTAATATAATGAGAATTATTAAAATATATCTTCCTGCCCTTTTTATGCTCTTTTCTCTAGGAATTGTAGCACAAGAATTGGATAGAAATAAAATTATAGAAATAAAAAATGGCTATGAAAAGCGTAGAGAGGAAGCTTTTGAATTATTGCGTGGAAAGCCATTAGTTAAGGAAAAAGTAATACCACCCATATTTTCTGATGGTTCCAATTTTTCCCGACATTATAGTTATTCACTGATTGACTATGCATTCAAATGCTTTTGGATAAATGAAGACTTAAAAGGTGCTAATGATGCTCTTTTAGAAAATGCTAACTATTATATTGGTTATCCACGTGCCTATAGAGATAAGGACAGCTTTTATTGGGCTGCTGACGAACTTTGTAAAATTATAGAATTCTATGGAAAAGATGGGACTAAGAATGCAGGCCTTATAGACAAGGATATTGAAGAACGTATTTATTTAATGATGTTTCAATATTCCAAACAGCAATCTAAAATATCAAAGGCTGAGTATAAACAAAGTAAAACCTGGTATGTAGACGAATCTGAGAACCACCATATTCAACGTTTTTATGCAGCATGGCATTTTGCCAAATTCTTAATGAAACATCCTAAGTATAAATCATTGAAATATGATGATGGTTATACAGCCTCAACTCATTACAAGGTTTGGAACAGATATATAAAAGAGTGGGTTCGTGAAAGAGGCCGTAAAGGACTGTTTGTTGAAATGGCTAATGATAGTTATGGGCTTGAAACATTGAAAGGAGTTTATAATTTTTATGATTTTGGAGATCCTGAATTAAAAAAACTATCAGAAAGTCTTTTAGATTTATATTGGGCGGCATGGGCACAAGAGCAAATAAATAGTGTACGTGCTGGCGCTAAGAGTCGTGTGTATCCTTATGAAGCTGCAAAAGGAGAAACTCCTTTTCAGAAGATTGCATGGTATTACTTAGGAACAAACAATATAAATGCACCTTATAATAATTTATATACGCTCATTACAAGTGGTTATCGTATGCCTGAAGAAATAATGGATATTGCTTTGAATCCTAAAGATAGAGGCGACTATGTAATCAAGCAAAGAACGTTGGGAAGAGCTGAAAAGGGTTTCTTTACCCCTCCAAGTTATCATGTTTTAGAGAATAAAGGTTTAGTTAGGTATACTTATTGCACACCTCATTTTATGGCAGGATCATTCTTTTGTGAGGCATTGCCATATGAAGATTGGGTAATGATAAGCAGTCAGAACAGATGGGTTGGCGTTATTTTTGATGATGACGTGAATGCAAGAATTTATGCTGAATGTAAAACAGGAAAAGACAATCGTGCATATAATCAATTTTGGTGTGTACAAAATAAAGGTAGTATGATCTTTCAAAAATTAGATACAACAATCTGTAGTAGAGGATCTTATGAAATGAGGCTTTGGATTAGTAAAGTGGGATTAATGAATAGGACGTTTAAAGATAATTGGATTTTTTTAGAGAGCAATGGTGCTTATGTAGCAATGAAATGTGTTGGAACCTCTTATCAATTACAAGAAGAAGAGAGGGGAACATGGCTTGTTGGCAAAGATATGTATGCTCCTGTTATTCTGGAGGTAGCAAAAAAAGAAGATTATGTCAGTTATGAAGATTTTCAGAATAAAATAATAGGTTTAAAATGCATTATTGGCAACAAAAAACTAGATTATAGTTCTTTGTCTGGGGCAAAACTAACCCTTCCATTAGATTATAAAGGTCTTCCATCTATTGATGACAAACCCATTGAAACAACTCCCTCAATGGGAATGGAAAGTCCTTTTGTCCAATCCCAATTTAATAGTGGAATAGTTAAAATCAAAAATGGAAATAATGAAATGATACTTGATTTTACAAAATAAGAAGAATGTTTAAAAATAAAATTTTACTGATGATGGTACTACTCACTATGAGTAGTACCGCTTTCTCAAAAATTCTATTGCCACCATTGTTAGCAAACAATATGGTGTTGCAACAAAAAAGTAGAGTCTGTTTTTGGGGTACATCATCGATGAATAAATTTACGATTAAAGTTTCATGGAATGACTCAACTTATTTAGTACATGCAAATTCTAATGGAACATTTAAATTCTATATAAGGACTCCAGAAGCAGGAGGACCCTACCAAATAGAATTTAATGACGGAGAAAAAATCGTACTTCATGATGTGATGATTGGTGAAGTTTGGATATGCTCTGGTCAAAGCAATATGGATATTCCTATGATAGGCTATCGTAATCAACCTATAGAAGGAGCATTGGATGCTATAATGGAAGCTCACAAATATCCAATTCATTTATTTTCTGTTAATCGAACATTGGATAATAAAGAGAAGAAAGAGTGTCAAGGGAAATGGGATATATCTACCAGTCAAAGTGTATCACAAATAAGTGCTACCGCTTATTTCTATGCTCGATACCTTCAACAAACATTAAATGTACCTATAGGCATAATTGTTTCCAGTTGGGGCGGAACATCAATATTAAGCTGGATGTCAGAATCGGCTGTTGCGAAGATACCTCGTGATGTTGTAGATAGCTGCGTGCGACGCAATTCGCGGGAACAAAATCAGCCCAGTCGCCTATATAATTCTATGATTAAACCTCTGAGGTATTATACTTCCAAAGGATTTATTTGGTATCAAGGTGAACATAATGTTCAAGAGTATCGCTATTATGATCTTATGATGAAAGAGATGGTAACTGATTGGCGAAAAATATGGAATGATGAAACTGATTCTATGCCATTTTATTATGTACAAATCGCTCCTTGGCGTTATTTTAATAATTCGAAAGGTATAGAACGTCCTTTGTTGGTCGAGGCCCAGGTAAAAGCATTGTCATTGATAAAGAATTCAGGTATGGCTACAACGACCGACCTTGGGGAAGAATTATGTATACACCCTTCAAAGAAAAGAGAAGTTGGGCAACGATTAGCAGCCTGTGCTTTAGAACAAACTTATCAGATATCCGGCTTGCATTCTAACGTGTTTGTTGAAAAGAAGATTGAATATAATGATAGCCTGGTTTTTCTCTCTTTTCCAACATTACAGTTAGGAACGTCGCCCTCTAGCTATATGGGATTTGAGGTGGCAGGTGAAGATAAAATCTTTTATCCGGCTGAGGCAAAATTGGACAAAAATAGAATAAGAATTACGTCGGATAAGGTGAAACATCCTGTTGCTTTACGTTATGCTTTTCGTAATTATGTTGAGGCTACAATAAAAAATACGATGGGTATTCCCTTCTGCTCTTTCCGTACAGACTCATGGTAGTGACGTTTGTGGTATTCGACAAGTTGATTGAACAAAAGGTTTTAGGCTCAACGGCTTATTATTACGAAGGCGAAACGGGCAATGATTACGAAAATAATGTGAAGTAAAAAATGTACAGGCCATGAAGATTATGGCTGAGTTTGGTACCGGTGGTTCTTTTTCAGATTTTTACCTGATGGATTTTGAAGATGATGTGGTGATGCTCGAAATAGGAAACACCAATAGCTGTTACCGTTTATCCATTGGTGCTAAATGTTTCATGGATGGATGGTCGAAACAAGGTCCTGCGCATCATTGTGCTATTGGTATTGGACATATCGGAGATAAACTTAAGAAATATAGGAAAAAAATGAATGTAAAAGTGCATAAAATCAACTAATTATATGAAAGCGCAAGGAAAAATGTGGATATTAATCCTGTTATCATTAATAATTTTTTTACCGCAACAGCAGTATGCTCAATCAAATTCTAAAGAATTGAGTCCTGAACTTTTTCGAAATCCGGGCGAAAATACCCGCCCCCGCTGCTATTGGTACTGGTTCGACGATCATGTCAGCAAGGAAGGTATTACCCGTGACCTGGAGGCGATGAAACGAGTAGGCATTGGTGGTGCTTTCATTGGCATTATTGGTGGTGCAATTGGACCCAATATACCATGCATTCCCAAACCAATGTCTGATCCCTGGTGGGAAAATCTGACGCATGCCGTACGCGAAGGCTCACGACTTGGAGTAGATATTGGCTTTTTCAATTGCCCTGGTTGGAGCCAATCCGGTGGTTCGTGGGTAAAACCAAACGAGTCCATGCGCTACTTAGTGCAGGAAGAAATCCACATACAGGGGCCACAGCGATACAGTAGCAAACCACCCATGCCAACCGGTAAAAAGGGTGAGAATTTCCAATCAGTGGCACTGTTGGCTTTTCGCATACCCAAAGGCGATGATGTAACATTACTGGTTACCGAAAAAAAAGGGAATACTGTCAGCTTTTATGCAAAAACACTAACAACAGTTCGCAGTCTGGTTATTCAACCCGTTGAGGTATTGAATACAAAAGCAGAGTTGTTGGTTTCGGATGATGGGCAGAATTATCGTTCAGTACGAAAATTTGCAGTTGCACGCACCACCCTCAAACATGGGCTTGGACCAATTTCTCTCGCCCCGGTTTCAGTGACTTTTTCTGCTGTAACTGCACGGTACTTTCAGCTAAACTTTACGGAGAATGGTATGCCTTTCACCGCAGAGAAAATGCTGGGCGAAATACTTCTTTCTTCGGCATCTAAGGTAGAGGACTTTGCGGGCAAAGCATTATTAAAAGCGAGCGAAAACGGAGTGCCACCCTACGATACTTATGTGTGGGCACCTGCCCCCAAAAATGACAAGGGTACACTTGCTGTTCAGCCCAAAGACATAGTGGACTTATCGCCAAAACTACAAGCTGACGGAAAATTGGTATGGGATGTGCCGGCCGGAAGTTGGGTAATACAGCATGTAGGCATGATACCTACCGGAACGGTAAACAAACCAGCACCGATAGAAACTACCGGCCCCGAGGTTGATAAAATGAACCGAAAACATTTGCCAGCATTTTTCGATGGTTATATGGGAGAATTGCTCCGCCGACTAAAACCGGAAGAACGTACCGCATGGAAATACATTATTGCTGACAGTTACGAAACAGGTCTTCAGAACTGGACAGACGGGTTCCGTGAAGATTTCAAAAAGATATACAACTACGATCCTCAACCTTACTTACCAACCATTTATGGTCGCATAATTGGTTCGGCTGACATCACCGACCGTTTTCTTTGGGACCTTCGCCGGCTGGTGGCCGACCGTATTGCCCGTGAATATGTAGGTGGTCTGCGCGATTTAACCAATGCTCAGGGCATGAAACTCTGGTTGGAGAACTATGGACATTTTGGTTTTCCATCTGAGTTTTTACTTTATGGCGGATGCACCGATGAAGTGAGTGGTGAATTTTGGCTTGGCAAAAAACGCAATACAGAAGAATTGCGAGCTGCTTCATCCGCCGCACATATTTATGGTAAATCGCCGGTGTGGGCAGAAGCATTTACATCGCGTAATGTTACCTTTCAGCACACACCCCGAAGCCTTAAAGTATTTAACGACTGGGCTTTTTGCGAAGGTATAAACCAATTTGTACTTCATGTATATATCCATCAACCAAACGAGGAAAAGCCTGGTATCAATGCCTGGTTTGGCACTGAGTTCAACCGCCACAACACCTGGTTTGAGAAATCCAAATCGTGGATAGATTATCTCCGCAGTAGCTCGGTAATGTTGCAAGCCGGTTTACCTGTGGCCGATTATGCTATTTTCATTACTGAAGATACGCCCAAAATGGTTGGACCATCCTCTACTCTGATTCCTGCCGGACATGATTACGACTATATCAATGCGGATGTAATCCTGAACCGTTTATCGGTGAGCAACGGACGCTTGGTATTGCCCGATGGCATTAGTTATGCAGCGCTGATTGTTCCCGATTCGGCCGCCATGCGCCCAGCTGTAGCCCGCAAAATAAAGGAGCTGGCCGATGCCGGTGCAAATATTATTGGCCCTAAGCCAACACGTTCGCCAAGCCTCGAAAACTACCCCGAGTGCGATGTCGAAACATGCAGGTTTGCCACATGGAATGCCTTGCCCGATGCCGCTGCACTCGGTTTGGCGCCTGATGTAACGGCTCCTTCAGACATTCTATGGAAACACAGAAAAACCGACAAATCCGATATTTACTTTATTTCTAATCAATCGGACAAAGAAAGAACGGAGACAATTAACTTTCGGGTCACCGGTAGGGAAGCAACCCTCTGGAATGCCCTCACAAGGGAAATTGTAGCCATCGGGCATACCGAAAGTAACGGTCAGTCTTCTATCAGTCTGACTTTACCCTCTGAAGGTTCTGTCTTTGTAGTTTTTGCAGACAAAGCCCCCTATACTCAACCGGTTAAAGCAGCTAAGCCTGCCAAAGAAAAATACATTGCTTTAGGTGGCCCGTGGCAGGTAAGTTTTCCAACGTTCCAAACCACTTTTGACACACTTGTATCATGGAGCTGCAGACCGGAACAGGAAATTAAGTACTTTTCAGGTAGTGCCACCTATTCTATCGAGTTTAGGTATAAAGGTCGGAAGACCCCCGTGCTATTGAATTTAGGACAAGTTGAGTCGCTTGCTACGGTTCGGGTTAATGATAAAGAATTTCCCACATTATGGGCTTATCCTTATCAGGTGGACATTAGTTCTGCCTTGAAAAACGGTAAAAACAAACTGACAGTGGAAGTTGTAAACAGTTGGTATAATCGCTTGGTAGGTGATGCAGGTTTGCCGGCAGAAAAGCGTCAGACAAAAGTTACTCACGACCCCTTCAAACAGAGCGATGTTTTACAACCATCTGGGCTGATTGGACCGGTTCGATTAATAGAAATTAAGTAATGAACAAATAAAATATAAAAGCATGAATCGTCTTTTTATACTGAAACAAGTTGTTATAGGAATTCTTCTAAGTTATTCTAATTTACAATTTGCAAAAGCTTCTATGCATGAGGGTTACTATCCACAGGGAAATAACATTGTTTGTGTTAACGGAACCCACCGTTTTACGCGTGCCATATATGGAACCAATACTCCATTCCGCTTTGAAACGAGCGATTTCCCTGAATTTGGTCTTTATATGCCTAATCTAGGAGGATCAATGTATTTCGCTCTTACTAACGGAAAACAGTCAAAATGGATTGATAAAGCAGATTACATACAGGCATCCTACTCTGCTGGAAAAAGAAGTTATATTATTAAAGATTCTTCTTTTCTTGGAAATGGTGAATTAAAAATGGATTTTCTAGCATGGGGAGATGCAGATGGAATAATCGTTAAGATGGAAGGTAATAATATTCCGGCATCTGCTCGTTTGATTTCTATTTTTGGTGGTGCCAATGACGAACATTTTCGCAGAGAAGGTGATTTGGGCGCCGATCGTCCTGATTGTTTTTATATCAAACCAGAAAGATGTAAGGACAACCGCTATGTGTTAAAAAGCAATACAGTAACCTTATCTTATGGAGAAAATAAAAAAGAATTATATGGTGTTTTTCCACTATCAGCAGAACTAGAATTGGTAGATGCAGCTTATATAGACGACTTAAATACATTGCTACATTCGAAAGTACAAGAAGCTCCTTTAGTAAAGGCTGTTTACCCCATTCAAGGCTATGCGTACTTATCTTTTATTAACCCAGCAACCACTTCCATAGCCGGAGCCAGAAACTTAGCAGCTCATTATGAAAAGGCAGAAAGATGTCGTTTGAATATAGCAAATAAGGTTGTTTTGAAAACTCCAGATTTATTTTTAAATCCAGTTGGGGGGAATTTAGCTATTGCAGCCGATGCTGTTTGGCAGTCTCCCATGTATCATCATGGCTCTATAGGTTGGCGAATACCATTATTAGGTTGGCGCCATTGTTATATTGGTGATTTCTTGGGTTGGAGAGACCGTAGTCGTTCGCATTTTGATTACTATGCAAAACTACAAATGACGGAAATGCCCGATAAACCGGTGATAATGGATGCTAATCAGAAGTTAGCAAGGGCTGCCTATATAAAGGGAACTCCAATGTATAGTAGTGGATATATTGCTAATTGTCAAGAAAATGAACTCTATTTTTATGATATGAACCTGGTGTATATCGATGCTCTTTTATGGCATTTGAACTGGACAGGCGATTTGGAATATGCGAAAAAAATGTGGCCTGTTATTGAAAGACATTTAGCGTGGGAAAAACGCACGTTTGACGGAAATGATGATGGGCTATATGATGCGTTGTGCTGTATTTGGGCCAGTGATGCTTTACAATATAGTAGTGGTGCTGTAACTCATTCTTCAGCTTACAATTATCGTGCGAATAAGATAGCGTCAATCATTGCTGAAAAAATAGGTTTAGATGGGGCCCGATACAAAACAGAAGCAGATAAAATAGCAAAAGCAATCAATGAGCAACTATGGATTAAGAAAAAAGGCTGGTGGGCAGAATATAAAGGATACATGGGCAATAATAAACTACACGAAAGTGCTGCTGCCTGGACTGTATATCATGCTATCGATTCAGAACTTTCAGATGATAATTTTCAAGCTTATCAGGCTGGTATATACGCTATTAATGGGCTCCCACATATTCCTGTTAAAACAGACTTCAAAGGTGAAACTGGTAATTCAGTAGTTTCTACTACCAATTGGATGCCTTATGAATAGGTCAGTAAATAATGTTGCTTTTGCAGAGACATCTCATACTGCACTATCCTTGTTTGAAGCGGGATTAAATGAAGAGGCTTACAAGCTAATGAAAGGCAGTATGTTGGATGTGATGTATCAAGGTAAAAGCCCTGGTAACTTTGGTATGACAACTTCTTATGATATTGTAGGTGAAATTTATAGGGATTTTAGTGATGCAGTTGGAATATTTTCTCGTGTGTTAGTACAAGGTCTATTTGGTATAAAACCTGATGCTCTCAGTGGTAACTTGCAGATAACCCCAGGATTCCCTTCCTCTTGGAATGATGCATCTATTGAAACTTCAGATGTACATTTTGATTTTCATAGAAAAAAGGATTACGATACATATCATGTAAATTGGAACTTAAACAATAAGCTGAATTTAATATTAAATGTACCTGTTCTTAAAGATAGTGTTGATAGGGTTCTGGTCAATGGGGAAAAAGCTAATTATAAATTTATAGATTATGTGGGTAAACCCATTCTTCAGATTCAATGTGGAAAATCTGCGAGTTACAATATTGAAGTTAAATGGAATGGAAGAGATATTCAAACGGCTAAGTATACAAAGGAGATCGCATTAGATGAAATTTTAGATGTTCATTTAGGCAGCAACCAAAAACTATTATCGTTATATGACCCACAAGAAGTAATAACAGATAAAGATACAAAAATACATAATTTCTCTGGCAAAATTATAGGCGAGTTGGGACATCGTACTTTATTTGCAAAGGTCATGCAAGGTCAAGCTGTATGGCATATGCCTATTGTAATCAATGTAAATCCTCCATTTGAAGTGGTTAATGTAGATTAGTGAGAGTGATAGTTTGAAGTTTAGATTTATTAATAATACATCCAAAAGCAAAGAGTTCGTTTATAGAATTAATAATTTTCTGTCTGGACAAATTAAATTAGCATCTACTAATCAATCAGAAGTATTAACTGTAAAGACTCCACATGTTGTAATGGGAACTAACCGCATAAAGGTTAATTTTAATTCAGGTGAAGAATTATTTGCTGATATTGTAAATTGGAATATTAAGAATAGTAGTGATAGTAAATATACTTGCGTTGATATCACCCCATATTTCAATGATAAAGTGACTGAAATATTCAAAAACGAATACCTGTCGCCACGTTCACCTTATTCAACGCTTCAGATTCCAACTAGTGGATTTGGTGATTGGTGTGTGCCTTTGAGAAATCCATCGATAGATGACTCTGGATTTAGAAAGAGTATATTAAATGGTCAATTTATCACTCCAATGGGAATTAGCTTTAAATCGCCATCTAATCCGAATCTCAATAATATAGTATATACTTCACTTTGGGATAATTATCCAGACTCGGTGACAATTCCATTGAATGGAAGTGCATCACATCTGTATTTGTTGATGGCAGGGTCCACCAATCACATGCAAAGCCGTTTTGTAAATGGTGTTATTTCTGTTAATTATATGGATGGTAGCATTGAGAAATTTGATTTGGTTAATCCTGAGACTTGGTTCCCAATAGAACAAGATTATTACATTGATAATTATGCTTATCGGGTTAATACACCACGGCCCTATCGAATCTTGTTAAAAGATGGTATGGTGAGTAGAAAGCTAACTAAAGATAAAGGTATTACAACTAAAGCAAAAAGAATGATTGATGGTGGTGCGGGTGTATTGTTAGATGTTCCATTGTTAAAAAACAAGGAGCTAAAATCGTTAAAATTGAAGACTGAAGCTTACGAAGTTATAATTGGCCTAATGGGAATTACTTTGATGGAATAGAATATTATGATTATCCGCAAAGTCACTATAAACAGTTTGTCTAAAATTATACTACTGCTTAAATCATGGTTGTCTTTGTGATATGTAAAACTTTAAAATGCATAAAGGCCTCTCCGAATCGCCTATAAAAGGTGGTTCGGATGTTTTTTTAAATAACTTCCTAATCAAAAAAAATATAAAAGAGTGATGAGAAATAAACTAATCCTTTTACTGATTTCTTTTTTTATATTCTCTGCCTTCAAGACAGATCGTGTGATAACTGTATTTATGATTGGTGACTCTACCATGGCAAATAAATCGCTTGATGGTGGAAATCCGGAAAGAGGCTGGGGGCATGTGCTTGCCGGATTCTTCACGGAGGATGTACTGGTTAATAATCATGCGGTGAATGGACGTAGTTCAAAAAGTTTTATTGACGAAGGACGTTGGAAAAAGGTGATCAGTCAGGTGAAGAAAGGTGATTTGTTTTTATCCAGTTTGGACATAATAATGAGAAGACTGGTTCTACCCGTCATACAGATCCGGGCACAACTTTTGATGCCAATCTCCGCAGATTTGTAAATGAAACCCGTGCCAAAGGTGGAATACCGGTTCTTTTCAATTCCATTGTTCGCAGAAATTTTATCCGTCCGCAGAATAAAGACATGAATATTACGGATAATGGGTATTTGGTTGTAAGTAATTCTTTATCCCCTTTGAATAATTCGGGTGGTAATGGTATAGGACTTCGTAATTTGAACGAACGGTGCGTTCTGCTCACGGGAAAGTCTGTTAAAATTACAAAAGAAGCTGATTTATTTGTAGTGAAAGTACCTTTGAATAATTGATTAACTGTTATTTGGATAGATGTATGAAACGAGCATTAATGAAAGTGTTCACCAAAGGCCATGTTCTTTGCGAGTTCCATGCGATTACTAATTAAAATAAAGATGAACGCATGAAAGTAGTTTTAATTGAAGATGAGGCAATTGCTATGCGTATGTTGCGCAAGATTTTGTTGGTAATTGACAATACAATTGAAATCGTTGCCGAAATAGAATCGGTGACAGATGGAGTGCACTGGTTTAAGAAAAATGAACGTGCTTATATTGACCTTGTTTTTTCTGACATTCAGTTGTCCGACGGCTTATCGTTCGAGATTTTTGATCAATTATCCATCACGTTACCCATAATTTTTACCACTGCATATAACGAGTATGCTATTCGTGCATTTAGGGTAAACGGCATTGATTACTTACTAAAACCCATCAAAGAAGAGGATGTGAAGGCTGCTCTGCAAAAGTTTGAACAATCAAAGGTGCAATATAACCAATCTCAATTGATTGAATTGCAGCAATTGATGCGAAGTTTTCAGTTACCACATACTTTGCCTGATCCTACATTTCTGACGTATCACAAGGATAAGATTATTCCGGTTCAAAGTGAAAATATTGCCTGGATAAATACGCAAAATCAAATAGTAACAGTTGTGATGACAAATAATCAAAAGTTGCAACTAAATGAAACATTGGAGGAAATAGAGAAAAGATTACCTGAACAGAAGTTTTTCAGGGCTAACCGGCAATACATTATTGCCAGAAAAGCAGTTGTAGAAGCAGAACTCTATTTTAACAACAGGCTATCGGTAAAACTCAATCCTCCCGCAGCTGAAACTGTAATTGTGAGCAGGGAAAGAGTGTCTCAGTTCCTAAATTGGCTGCAAGGATAGGTCATAAATTCCCCCTGTTCTTCATGATATGCCCCAATATCAGGGAGGAATAGATGATTTGATGAAATTATTCCTGAGAATTTACGGTATCCGAAACAGGCAGAAATGAAAAGGATTAAGAGGGGTGTTATATGTTACTGTGTCTTCCAATATTAGCCTCCAATATTAGCCTCCGAGGCAAACATAACATCTTTATTCGTATTCTCTGATAGGAAAAATATTTTTTTGTTTTCTACAAATATCGTGTAACGTACTTCGACTTATGCACAACTAGGATAAAATACTCCCTAACTTTTATGAACTTTCCAATCATTTGTATTAAATCTAAAAAAAACTTTGAGAAATCGTCCCCGACCAGAATTAATATCTAAGTTTAACCTCAGAGACTAAAGGTGTTGATCGTGAGAACTATCATTTTTCCAAACTAAACGTTGGATACAAATTTCATTTCCAAAATCTGATTAGTCACAGGAAAAACAAAACACTAGGTTACTTTTGTAAAATCAGACTTATAGACGTATTAATCTCAAAAAAAAGTCAAAAGTATCTCGTTTTATGACAACTAATTTTATAGAAGATCTCCTATTTTTGCCTGATATCAAATTTTTAAATTAATACATATGAAACGCTACGCAAGTATTATTGGCTTACAGCCTGAAAAGCTTGAAGAATACAAAAGACTTCATGCAGCTGTTTGGCCTGAAGTTTTGTCGACCATCAAAGCCTGCAATATTCACAATTACTCCATTTTTTATAAAGACGGAATGCTTTATAGTTATTTTGAATACCTTGGAGAAGATTATGATCAGGATATGAAAAAGATGGCAGATGATCCTGTGACTCAGGATTGGTGGAAACTTTGCTCACCTTGCCAAGTCCCTGTAAAAACAAGAAAAGAAAATGAATGGTGGGCTACAATGGAAGAATTGTTCCACCTCGATTAATTAAAATACAAACCTTTAATAATAATAATAATAATAATGACAGACATTCTTAATCAATTAGGACTTTGTGTTGAATTCGGTAAAATCAATCAGGCTTCCCCATATCCTCCAACAATGAAAGGACAACCTGGCGCTAGCGAATTAACAAAAGAGATACTCGAAAAAGGAGCAAATCCACAAGATATATTAAATACCGCTTTAGTACCTGCCATGAATCGGGTAGGCAATAAATTTACTGAAGGTAAAATATTTGTTCCTCAAATGTTATTATCTGCTAAGGCTATGAACGAATCTATGAAATTCCTCAAACCCTATTTTCTAAGTGGAGAAATTAAACGCAAAGGAGTATTCATCATTGGAACAGTAGCCGGCGATTTACACGACATAGGTAAAAACCTGGTAGGTATGATGGTAGAAGGTGCCGGATGGGAGGTAGTAGACTTAGGAGTAGATGTCTCTGCAGAAAAATACATTCAAGCTTTGGATGAACATCCGGGGGCAGTATGTGGAATGTCGGCTTTGCTAACAACAACAATGAGCAATATGCACCCAATGATTACAACAATCCGTGAGAAACATCCTAATACGAAAATTATTGTAGGTGGTGCTCCACTTAATGCACAATTTGCCGCAGAGATTGGCGCTGACGCCTACGGACGCGACCCTCAGGATGATATCAACTGGTTAAACTCTATTGCTTCTTAAAGATATGAATACTTGGATAAAACAAATAATGGATAGCCCCACAAGGGTGGCTATCCCCATCATGACACATCCTGGAATTGAAGAATCTGGAAAAAAGGTTTTTGATGCGGTAACTGACGGAGAAGTACATTTTCAGGCTATTAAAGCTGTTTCGGATACCTTCAACACAGCAGCCTGCACTGTTATTATGGACCTTACTGTGGAAGCACAAGCTTTTGGATGTTCAATAAGGATGCCCGAGCATGAAATACCCAATGTGATAGGGCGCCTTATTTACGATCAAGAGACGACAGAAAATCTGGAGGTACCTTCATTATCTACTGCCAGAGTACCAGAATATCTAAAAGCAAACCGACTGGCTGTAGAAAATATCAAAAACAAGCCAATACTATCAGGATGTATCGGACCTTTTTCATTGGCAGGGCGATTGTATGATATGTCCGAAATTATGGTAAGTATATACATCGAACCAGATGTTATTCAAACATTACTTGAAAAATGCACCAAATTCCTCATCTCATATTGCCAGGAACTCAAAGCAATAGGAACAGCAGGTGTAGTTATAGCCGAACCAGCCGCAGGTCTGTTATCCGACGAAGACTGTCGTCAATACTCCTCTGTCTACGTGAAGCAAATCGTTGAAGCAGTACAAGATGACACGTTTACTGTTATTTTGCATAACTGTGGAAATACCGGACAATGTACACCAGCAATGATAGAAACCGGCGCTGCAGCTTTGCACTTTGGCAATGCTGTCGATATGGAAGCTACTTTAAAAGCTTGCCCAAATGATATTTTAGTGATGGGAAATATCGACCCAGTGGGAATATTAAAACAAGCAACCTCCGACAAAGTTTATGAAGAAACAACAAAGTTATTGGAGAAAACAAAATTATACAGAAACTTTGTACTCTCTTCAGGATGCGACATGCCTCCAGGAGTACCAATGGCAAATATTAAGGCATTTTATCAGGCACTTAATGACTTTAACTCAAAGTAAGCCATGTTCGAAGAATATAAATTCTCCTTTGCCGAAGTACGTCCGGAAACATTCGCTCTAATTTCCTATCTTCAGCTTCCGGACATGGAAGGTTATTCACTGGTTCGTGATATTGTAGACAGAACGTTCAACACACTTGCCTCTACAGAAGGCATAAGGGGGGGATACAGAATCTTTAATTGCGAATCTGTCGATATAGCGAAAGGAGAGATAGTATGCCAGCAAAACACGCTTGAAACCGGACGGCGAATCTCCGGATATATGAAAGAAGCAACGCAAGTGGCTCTATTTGTCTGTACAGCTGGCTCAATATTTACCACTTTAGCACATAACTATCAAAAAAACGGAGACTTCTTAGAAGCATTTATTGTCGACTCAATCGGATCGGCTACAGTGGAAAATGCAATGAATAGCATTCAGCATTCATTGGAAAAGGAAATGAAAAGAGAGGGAAAAAAGATCACCAATCGCTATAGTCCGGGATATTGTGAATGGTCTTTAAGCGGACAAAGAAGCCTCTTTAGAACTATAGGTGAAAATCCTACCGGAATAAAGATCAATGAATCATGCCTTATGCAACCAATCAAATCAGTCAGTGGTATCATAGGTATTGGCCAAAATGTAAAAAAACGCCCTTACGGCTGTAAGATTTGTCGGAATGAAATCTGTGTTTATAGAAACCTTAAAAAATAGAATTCTTATGAATTTAGAAATATTATTCGGGATAGGCATCATTGCAATAGGTGCCTTCGCATCTGGGAGTTTTTCCATCCCATTTGAAAAAACAAAAGTCTGGAATTGGGAAAACAACTGGCTCATATACTGCCTTTTTGCTTATGTACTAGTCCCCACGGTAGCATGTGCCATTTTCTGTCCCAATTTTATTGATATTTTGTACAATTTCCCTTCTGACAGATTACTCTTAATCTTTTCTTTAGGAGTGGTTTACGGAATATGCAATTTAACTTTCGGCCTCTCATTAAGATATCTCGGCATCTCTCTTGGATTCATGATATCGCTAGGACTGATGATGATATTGGGGACAATCATCCCTCCATCTGTTGACGGACGACTGAACATCCTATTACAACAGGCAGGCGGAACAACTTTGATCATCGGGTTACTGGTAGCTTCCATGGGAATTGTAGTAAGTGCATATGCAGGATATCGGAAAGATAAAAGTGCCACAGTTCGATCTTCTGAGTTGAATTTTGGAAAAGGAATTGCAATGGCGCTTTTTGTTGGTATCTCCGGGTCTTCACAGGCACTAGGTATTGAACAAGGAAATGATATCTCACATGCTTTCTCAAGTGCAGGAACCAATCCTTTATTCCATACTTTGCCAGTTTTCCTGATAATGTTTCTTGGTTCGTTTAGCATTACCCTAATCTGGTGCCTGATAATGGCATATCAAAACAGAACAATTCATCTCTTTGTTCAAACCCCGAATACTCCTGTAGGACGAAATTATCTCTTTTGTGGATTAGCAGGCTTCTTATGGTTTATCAATCTCATCTTTTTCGGGATGGGGAAAAATTACATGGGAGAGTTCTCTTTCACAGCCTTTGGCATCTTGATGTCATTAACCATTGTAGCGGCTACACTTTGGGGATTATATCGCGGAGAATGGCGATCAACAAACACTCAAACAAAGCTATCAATGTACATCGGACTGCTCCTGTTGGTAACAGCTTCATTTATCATCGGCATTAGCGGACAGTAATAATATATCCAAAAAAAATAATCACTTAATTGTAAACAATCTTAATACTAATAGAAATGACTTCAAGAGAACGTGTTTTAGCAGCAATTGCCCATAAAGAGCCAGACTGTGTTCCGGTTGACATGGGAGCAACACCCAGTTCCGGAATATCTGCCATCGCTTATTCCAATCTACTCAAAAAAATAGGCCGCAACGATCTTCCCGTACAAATCTA
>Ga0065701_1003841_pt1 | contig 43972 bp, 33 predicted proteins | sample Biomet1_FD_59088 | JGI IMG/M metagenome (GOLD analysis project Ga0065701, IMG submission 59088) | Microbial communities from bioreactor (seeded with anoxic lake sediment) at LBNL, California, USA - Biofuel metagenome 1 version 3... | ecosystem: Engineered > Bioreactor > Anaerobic > Unclassified ...
TTTAATACATACAAAAATGGCAGATTTGAAAGCTTTTGCTGAACAATTGGTGAATTTAACTGTAAAAGAAGTAAACGAACTGGCTACCATCCTCAAAGATGAATATGGTATCGAACCTGCTGCTGCAGCTGTTGCTGTTGCTGCTGGTCCTGCTGCTGAAGGCGGCGCTGCTGCTGCAGAAAAAACTTCTTTTGACGTTGTCTTGAAATCAGCTGGCGCTGCTAAATTGGCAGTCGTTAAGGCTGTTAAGGAATCTTGTGGCCTTGGCTTGAAAGAAGCTAAAGATTTAGTTGATGCTGCTCCTTCAACCATCAAAGAAGGTGTAGATAAAGCTGAAGCTGAAAGCTTGAAGAAAGCTTTGGAAGAAGCAGGCGCAGAAGTTGAGCTTAAATAGTACTACCGCCTGATTATCAGGTGATTTGGTTTAGAATCTCCGTATTAGGAGATTCTAGACCTTTTTGTGTCTATATTCCTTTTAAGTTCAATAAATCTACCCGTAAATGTCTTCAACTACTGAAACCAAAAGAGTTAATTTCGCGTCTATCCAGAGCCCGGTTGATTATCCGGACTTTCTAGAAGTGCAATTGAAGTCATTCCAAGACTTCCTGCAATTGGATACACCCCCCGAAAAACGGAAAAACGAGGGTCTCTACAAGGTTTTTGCAGAAAACTTCCCCATCGCGGATACAAGAAACAATTTCGTACTCGAATTCTTAGATTACTACATTGATCCGCCCCGTTATTCCATTGATGAATGCATTGAGCGTGGCTTAACCTACAACGTTCCGTTAAAAGCTAGACTCAAGCTGTACTGTACCGATCCCGATCACGAAGACTTTGAAACAAAGTTTCAGGATGTTTATTTGGGCGCTATCCCTTATATGACACCCAAGGGTACCTTTGTGGTAAATGGAGCTGAACGTGTTATTGTTTCACAATTGCATCGTTCCCCAGGTGTATTCTTCGGTCAAAGCGTTCATGCGAATGGTACCAAGTTGTATTCTGCCCGAATCATACCTTTCAAAGGATCCTGGATTGAATTTGCAACGGACATCAACAGTGTCATGTATGCATATATCGACCGTAAAAAGAAATTGCCCGTAACAACTTTGTTGCGTGCCATCGGTTTTGAAACCGATAAAGATATTTTGGAAATTTTCAATTTGGCTGAAGAAGTTAAAGTGAGCAAGACCGGCTTGAAGCGCCTTCTGGGTCGCAAGCTGGCTGCACGTGTTTTAAAAAGCTGGGTTGAAGATTTTGTAGATGAAGACACCGGTGAGGTGGTTTCCATTGAACGTAACGAAGTGATTATCGACCGTGAAACCATTTTGGAAAACGATCACATCGATCAAATCGTTGAATCAGGAGCCTCCACCATCCTTTTACACAAAGAGGATGCTGGAATGTCCGATTATGCAATCATTTACAACACGTTGCAAAAAGATCCGAGTAACTCGGAAAAAGAAGCTGTCCTGTATATCTATCGTCAGTTGCGTAATGCAGAACCTGCCGATGATGCAAGTGCCCGTGAGGTAATACAAAACCTGTTCTTCTCAGAGAAACGTTATGATCTCGGTGAAGTAGGCCGTTACCGTATCAATAANAAATTGCACCTGTCAACCACAATGGACGTCAAGGTGCTGACAAAAGAAGATATTATTGAGATCATCAAATATCTGATTGAATTGGTTAACTCCAATGCAGATGTGGATGATATTGACCACTTAAGTAACCGTCGTGTACGTACTGTAGGTGAGCAACTCAATAATCAGTTTGGTGTAGGTTTGGCCCGTATGGCCCGTACCATTCGTGAACGCATGAATGTTCGTGACAACGAAGTTTTTGCCCCGGTTGAGCTGATCAACGCGAAGACCATTTCTTCCGTTATCAATTCGTTTTTCGGAACCAACGCCCTTTCTCAGTTTATGGATCAGACCAACCCCTTGGCGGAAATGACGCACAAACGTCGTTTGTCTGCCCTTGGACCTGGCGGTTTGTCCCGTGAACGTGCCGGTTTTGAGGTTCGTGACGTACATTACACGCATTATGGACGCCTTTGTCCTATTGAAACGCCTGAAGGTCCAAACATCGGTTTGATTTCTTCTTTGTGCGTATATGCCAAAATCAATGATCTGGGCTTTATTGAAACACCTTATCGTAAGGTAGAAAACGGAAAGGTTGTACCGGAAGAGGTGCAATATTTCACTGCTGAGGAGGAAGAAGGCAAGAACATTGCTCAGGGTAGTACCTTGCTCAATGAAGACGGATCCTTTGTGGACAACCGTATCAAGTGTCGTCTGGATGCCGACTTCCCGGTTTCTTCACCAGAAGAAGTTGAGTTGATGGATGTCGCTCCACAGCAGATTGCATCTATTGCTGCTTGTTTGATCCCGTTCCTTGAACATGATGACGCCAACCGCGCATTGATGGGATCCAACATGATGCGCCAGGCAGTACCTCTTATTCGTTGCGAAGCTCCGATTGTAGGAACAGGTCTGGAAGGAAAACTGATCCGCGACTCTCGTTCCCAGTTGATGGCTGAAGGAGACGGAACCGTTGAATTTGTTGATGCAACGACCATCAAGGTTAATTATGACCGTACGGAGGACGAAACTTTTGTAAGTTTCGATGATTCTGTAAAAACATATATTATTCCTAAGTTCAGGAAAACCAACCAAAGTACGACCATTGACCTTCGTCCTATCGTCCATAGAGGCGATCGCGTATACAAGGGCCAATTGATGACCGAGGGATATTCCACCGAAAATGGTGAACTTGCCTTGGGTAAGAACCTGAAAGTGGCTTTCATGCCTTGGAAAGGTTACAACTTTGAGGATGCCATTGTTCTGAACGAAAGAATTGTCCGTGAAGACATCTTTACATCCGTGCATGTGGATGAATATACTTTGGAAGTGCGCGAAACGAAACGTGGTATGGAAGAACTGACTTCCGATATACCCAACGTTAGTGAAGAAGCAACCAAGGATCTGGATGAAAATGGAATTGTCCGCATTGGTGCCCACATTGTACCAGGCGATATCCTGATTGGTAAGATCACCCCTAAGGGCGAATCCGATCCTTCTCCAGAAGAAAAACTGTTGCGTGCTATTTTCGGTGACAAGGCTGGTGATGTTAAGGATGCTTCCTTGAAAGCGTCTCCATCATTACGTGGCGTCATCATTGACAAGCGCTTGTTCTCAAGAGCTGTCAAGAACCGTAAGTCACGCTTGACCGACAAGGCATTGTTGCCTAAGATTGACGAGGAGTTTGAAGAATCCATTGCCAATCTGAAATCTGTCCTGATTGAGAAGCTGCTTACCCTGACCAATGGCAAGACCTCTCAAGGTGTCAAAGACAACCTTGGTACGGAAGTCATTCCTAAGGGTGCAAAATTCAATGCAAAGAATCTGAACGAAGTAAACTATTCTTCCGTACAGGTTAGCAAATGGACTACCGACAATGCCAAGAATGACTTGATCCATGACCTGATTCTGAATTACCTGCATAAGTATAAGGAGTTGGATGCTGTCATGAAGCGCAAAAAATTCAACATTACCATTGGAGACGAATTACCTTCAGGCATTATCCAAATGGCTAAGGTCTATGTTGCCAAGAAACGTAAGATTCGTGTTGGTGACAAGATGGCCGGACGCCACGGTAATAAGGGTATCGTATCCCGTATCGTCCGTCAGGAAGATATGCCTTTCCTTGAGGATGGAACACCTGTTGACATTTGTTTGAATCCGTTGGGTGTACCTTCCCGTATGAACCTTGGACAGATTTTTGAAACTGTTCTCGGATGGGCCGGTAGAGAACTTGGGTTGAAGTTTGCTACACCGATTTTTGACGGTGCAAGCCTGGACGACCTGAATACCTGGTGTGACAAGGCAGACATTCCTCATTATGGGAAATGCTACCTCTACGATGGTGGTACTGGTGAGCGTTTTGACCAGACTGCTACTGTTGGTGTGGTATACATGCTGAAACTTGGGCACATGGTTGACGACAAGATGCATGCTCGTTCCATCGGACCTTATTCTCTCATTACTCAACAGCCTCTTGGTGGTAAAGCACAATTTGGTGGACAACGTTTCGGAGAAATGGAAGTCTGGGCACTCGAAGCATTCGGTGCCGCCCATGTCCTTCAGGAAATCCTTACCATCAAGTCGGATGATGTTGTTGGACGTAGCAAGGCTTTCGAGGCCATCGTTAAGGGCGATCCGATGCCACAACCTGGTATCCCGGAATCACTGAACGTGTTGCTTCATGAGTTGAGAGGTTTGGGTCTGAGTATCCAACTGGATTAAGTATAAACTGTTTATTATTTCAAATACAATATGGCTTTTAGAAAAGAAACCAAAGCAAAAAGCAGTTTTTCGAAGATTTCGATTGGATTGGCTTCTCCGGAAGAAATCCTCGAAATGTCGAGTGGCGAGGTGTTAAAGCCTGAAACCATAAATTATCGTACTTATAAGCCCGAACGCGACGGTTTGTTTTGCGAAAGGATNTTNGGTCCGGTAAAGGATTATGAATGTCATTGCGGCAAATACAAACGTATACGCTACAAGGGCATCGTCTGCGATCGCTGCGGCGTTGAGGTGACCGAAAAGAAGGTTCGCCGCGAACGTATGGGNCACATCCAANTGGTGGTTCCTGTTGCACATATTTGGTATTTNCGTTCACTCCCCAACAAGATCGGTTATTTGTTGGGACTNCCNACCAAAAAACTGGATTCAATCATCTATTATGAAAGATATGTGGTTATCCAGCCAGGTGTAAAGGAAGCAGACGGCATCAAGAAAGACGACTTGCTTTCAGAAGATGAATATCTGGATATCCTGGATACTCTGCCACGCGACAATCAGTTGCTGGAAGATACCGATCCGAATAAGTTCATCGCCAAGATGGGAGCNGAAGCTGTTCACGACTTGCTGGAACGTATCGATCTGGATGAACTCTCTTATGAGCTGAGACACCGTGCAAGCACGGATGGCTCNATGCAACGCAAGACGGAAGCATTGAAACGCCTTCAGGTTGTTGAATCTTTCCGTGCTTCCAAATTNCGCAACAAACCGGAATGGATGATCATCAAGATCGTTCCTGTCATTCCTCCTGAATTGCGTCCCTTGGTTCCATTGGATGGTGGACGTTTCGCAACTTCCGACCTCAATGACCTCTATCGTCGTGTTATTATACGNAACAATCGTCTGAAACGACTGATTGAGATCAAAGCTCCGGAAGTGATTTTGCGTAATGAAAAACGTATGTTGCAGGAAGCTGTTGATTCCTTGTTTGACAACTCACGCAAGTCCAGTGCTGTCAAGACTGATGCAAACCGTCCTTTGAAATCCCTTTCCGACTCGTTGAAAGGCAAGCAAGGTCGTTTCCGTCAGAATCTGCTCGGTAAACGTGTTGACTATTCTGCCCGTTCCGTTATCGTCGTAGGCCCTGAACTCAAGATGCATGAATGCGGTCTTCCAAAAGATATGGCCGCTGAATTATACAAGCCGTTTGTTATCAGAAAGCTGATTGAACGCGGTATTGTCAAGACTGTTAAGTCTGCCAAGAAGATTGTAGATCGTAAGGATCCTGTTGTATGGGATATTCTTGAATATGTCATGAAGGGACATCCGGTACTCCTTAACCGTGCTCCGACACTGCACCGTTTAGGTATTCAGGCTTTCCAGCCAAAAATGATCGAAGGAAAAGCAATCCAGTTGCATCCGCTCGCTTGTACGGCCTTCAATGCCGACTTCGACGGTGACCAGATGGCTGTGCATCTCCCGTTGGGAAATGAAGCTGTGTTGGAAGCGCAAATGTTGATGCTTGCATCCCACAATATTCTGAACCCTGCCAACGGTGCACCTATTACGGTTCCATCTCAGGATATGGTTCTCGGCCTGTACTATATTACCAAACTGCGTGACGGTGCTAAGGGTGAAGGATTGATATTCTACTCTCCCGAAGAAGCCAACATTGCATACAACGAAGGCAAGGTTACGTTGCATTCCAAGATCAAGGTTCGTACCAAGGATCTGGATGAAAACGGAAATATTGCTGAGGCAATGATCGATACCTCGGTTGGTCGTATCATGGTGAACGAAGTCGTTCCAGAGAAGGTGGGCTATATCAATGAAGTTTTGACTAAGAAATCGCTTCGCGACATCATCGGTAAGGTTATTGCTGCCTGTGGTGTTGCCCGTACGGCCCAATTCCTCGATGATATCAAGGATATGGGTTACTACATGGCATTCAAGGGCGGTCTGTCCTTTAACCTTGGTGATGTCTTGATTCCTGAAGAAAAAGAATCTCTTGTTAAGGAAGGTTACGAAGAAGTCGATTCCATCGTTGAGGAATACTCAATGGGTGCCATCACCAACAACGAACGTTACAACAAGATTATTGATGTTTGGGGTGGTGTCAATGCCAAGCTTTCAAATATATTGATGAAACAGCTGGCTGAAGACAACCAGGGATTCAACTCTGTATACATGATGTTGGATTCCGGAGCTCGTGGTTCCAAGGAACAGATTCGTCAGCTGTCCGGTATGCGTGGTTTGATGGCCAAGCCCCAGAAATCTGGTGCTGAAGGAGGTCAGGTTATTGAAAACCCAATTCTTTCCAACTTTAAGGAAGGTCTTTCCGTGCTTGAGTACTTTATCTCAACCCACGGTGCCCGTAAAGGTTTGGCCGATACAGCCTTGAAGACTGCCGATGCAGGATATTTGACCCGTCGTCTGGTAGATGTTTCTCACGATGTGATCATCAACGAGGAGGACTGCGGTACATTGCGCGGTCTGATTGCAACCGAAGTCAAGAAGGTTGCGACCTTGTATGAACGCATTTTGGGCCGTGTATCCGTACACGATGTTTACCATCCGATTACCAACGAGCTGCTGGTGGGATCCGGTGAGGAAATAACCGAATCCATCGCTCTCAAGATACAGGAATCGCCCATTGAACGTGTTGAAATCCGTTCGGTTCTGACCTGCGAATCCAAGAAAGGTGTTTGTGCCAAGTGTTACGGTCGTAATCTTGCTACCGGTAGATTGGTTCAGAGAGGTGAAGCTGTAGGCGTTATTGCTGCACAGTCCATCGGTGAACCTGGTACCCAGTTGACGTTGCGTACGTTCCACGTCGGTGGTGTTGCCGGTAATACCAAAATCGATTCTTCCATCGTTGCCGGTAATGATGCCATTGTCGAAATTGATGAATTACGTACTGTCATAAATAAGGACGTTACTGGAAAAGAGTCCCAGATTGTAGTAAGCCGTTACGGTGAACTTCGTTTGGTTGAGCCAACGACAAAGGTCGTTTTGCTTACTCAGAATATTCCCTATGGTTCTAAAATGTTTTTCAACCCTGGCGATAAAGTATCCAAGGGGGACGTGATCTGCGAATGGGATGCATACAACGCAACCATTATCTCCGAACAGTCCGGTATGTTGGAATTCGATTCGATTGAGGAAGGTGTTACTTATCAATCGTATACGGATGATACAACCAAAATGAAGGAAAAGATTATCATTGAACCGAAAGACCGTACTCGTGTCCCTGCCATCCACGTCTTGGATGAGAACGGTGAACGTGTACGTACTTACAACTTGCCTGCGGGTGCGCACTTACTCAAAGAAGGTGGTGAACATATTGCGGCTGGTGAGATTCTGGTGAAAATACCTCGTGCAGTTGCGAAGGCTGGTGATATCACCGGTGGTCTTCCACGTGTTACGGAGCTTTTCGAGGCGCGTAATCCTTCCAACCCTGCTGTTGTATCGGAAATCGATGGTGAAGTTGTTGAATTCGGCCGTGTAAAACGTGGTAACCGTGAAATCGTGATCCAATCCAAGACCGGTGAAATCAAGAAATACATGGTGCCTCTTTCCAAGCAAGTGCTTGTTCAGGTCAATGACTTTGTTCGTGCCGGAACGCCGCTTTCTGAAGGTGTTATCACTCCTGCAGACATTCTGGCCATCAAGGGGCCGACGGCTGTACAGGAATATATTGTAAACGAAGTTCAGGACGTTTATCGTCTGCAAGGTGTGAAGATTAATGACAAACACTTTGAGGTGATAGTTCGTCAGATGATGCGTAAGGTAGAGATCGTGGATGCCGGTGATACGCGTTTCTTGGAACAACAACTGGTTGACAAAAATGAGTTCATGGAAGAAAACGATCGTATCTGGGGCAAGAAAGTCGTTCTTGATGCTGGTGATTCCAATAATTTGAAACCAGGTATGATTGTTACAGCCCGCAAGTTGCGCGACGAAAATTCATCCCTGAAGCGTCGTGACTTGAAACTTGTTGAAACGAGAGATGCCATTCCTGCTACGTCTAACCAGATTTTGCAGGGTATCACCCGTGCTGCATTGCAGATCAACAGCTTTATGTCTGCCGCTTCTTTCCAGGAAACGACAAAAGTGCTGAACGAGGCTGCTATTCAAGGCAAGGTAGATCGTCTGGAAGGTTTGAAGGAAAATGTGATCTGTGGTCACCTCATTCCTGCCGGTACGGGTCAGCGTGATTTTGATAAGCTGATTGTTGGATCAAAAGAGGATTTCGATCGTCTGAATGCTTCCCGCAAGTCGGTGCTTGACATTGAAGAAGTCGTTGAGGAGGAAATCTGATCAACGGTTTAAACGATAAGAAAAAGGGGCAGAACCATTTGGTTTTGCCCCTTTCTGTTTTTGCACAGCAATGAAACCGGGTTTTGCTCGGGGTTTATTTTATTTCTGTCGTCCTTAATTAAAAAAAAGATCAAGCTTTTTTCAGGATCATCCTGAAAGTCGTGCCTTTTCCGATTTCGGAGGATTTGACGAATATCTTGCCGTTGTGGTTTTCTTCAATGATGCGTTTGACGAGGGAAAGGCCAAGGCCCCAGCCTCGTTCTTTGGTGGTATAGCCAGGTTTAAAGACTGTCTTAAAGTTTGCTTTGGCAATTCCTTTACCGGTGTCCGACACGTCAATTACAAGATCTTTTTCGCCTGGAATGAGTGTGATGTCTATTTTTCCGGTGGCGTCCATGGCATCAATGGCATTCTTGCAAAGATTTTCGATGACCCATTCGAAGAGCGGTATGTTGAGATAGACGAGGAGGTCTTTTTCCGGAACATGGGTAGTGAAGGTGATTTTTCTGGAACTTCGGTCGCGCATGTATTGAACCGAACTCTCCAGGGCGGACTTGATGTTCTGTGGCGTAGGCTCGGGACTGGATCCAATTTTGGAGAAGCGTTCGGCAATGGTGTGCAGTCTCTGGGTATCTTTGGATATTTCGTTCAGCAGGTTCTCATCCAGGTTTTTCAGCTTAAGCAGCTCTACCCAGGCCATGAGGGATGAAATGGGAGTGCCAAGCTGGTGGGCGGTTTCCTTGGATAAACCGACCCAGACGCGTTCCTGTTCTGCTCGTTTGGAAGTGCTTAGGGCATACAAGGTCACGATCAGGAATACAAACATGACCAACAACTGGATAAAAGGAAAATAAGTCAGCTTTTTCAGGAAGCTGGAGTCGTCGTAAAAGATGTATTGGGATATTTTCTCGTTAATTCTGATCTCGATGGATTTGTTCTTTCTTATAATTTTTTGGGTGGCCTCTTTAAGCTCAGAGGTATCTGCATTTTCTGGGACGTCAAGGTTTTTGTAATCCAGAATGTTTCCCTTGTTGTCAATCAGGACTACAGGTATGTTTGTATTTCCCTCTATTACTTTCAGACTAAGGGTATAATCCATTTGAACTCCTTCGGCAGGTTCGGCGGCAAAAAGACGGATGGCTTCGGCCCACAGTTCCATTTTCTTTTTCTCCTCATTGGCCAGGTCNTTGGCCAGATGGTTTGAGTAAATCGTTGAAACGATGGTGATGATGGCGGCCCCAATAAAGAAAGACCATACGCATCAGGAAGGCATTATCTGTTTTTTTTGCCATGATGCCGGCTTTTAAACGTCGATGTTGACCGATACGGGGCAATGGTCGGAATGAACCGCTTCATCGTGTATACGGGCTGACTGAAGCTTGCTTGCGAGCGGTTTGGTCACCAAGTGGTAGTCGATGCGCCAGCCAAGGTTTTTTGCTCTTGCAAAGGAACGGTAGTTCCACCAGCTGTATCTGTCGGGGCTTTGGTCAAACACGCGGAAGGTGTCCACAAATCCGGATTCGACGAGTTGGTCAAACCAGGCACGTTCTTCCGGGAGAAAGCCTGAAACGTTCTCATGGCGTTTGGGATTGTTGATGTCTATGGGCTTATGGCAGATGTTGAAGTCACCGCAAATCAAGAGGTTGGGGCGTTCTTTTCTCAATTCTGTCAGGTATTGGATAAAATCTGCCAGAAAAGCCATTTTAAAGTCCTGTCTGGTGTCGCCCATGCTCCCGGACGGTACATAGACGCAAAGCACGCTGAAATCGCCAAAATCGGCCCGTAAAACGCGTCCTTCGCTATCGTAAGTGTGATTGCCCATACCAATGACGACTTTGTCCGGCTCCTTTTTGGACAGGATGCCAACGCCGCTATATCCTTTTTTCTGGGCTGAATGGTAGTAACAGTGAACATAACCTGCTTCCCAGAAGAGGGTTGAGTCTATTTGTTCCGGCTGAGCCTTAGTCTCCTGGAAGCAAACCACGTCTGCATTTTCCTCCTTGAGGTAATCTGCCAATCCTTTGCTGAGTGCTGAACGTACGCCGTTCAGATTGTAAGAAAGTATCTTCATGGTGGTACTATTTTGTGGTTGTTGTAAATCTAAAATTTATCCCTTAAAAGTGTTTTCGGTCGTTTTCTGGAAGAATTTGGAGGCGAAGACGAATTCGTTCAGCTTGGTATTTTTGGCTTGGAAAAGATCTTCCTTGCTGCCTTCCCATTCTTTGCTCCCTTGATAGATGAAGATGATCTTTTCGCCCATTGTGACCACGGAATTCATATCGTGGGTATTGATGATGGTGGTCATCTTGTATTCGTCGGTGATGTCCATAATCAGTTCGTCGATTTTGATGGATGTCAGCGGGTCAAGCCCGGAGTTTGGTTCGTCGCAGAATAGATATTTGGGGTTCAGTGAAATGGCTCTGGCAATGGCCGCCCTTTTTTGCATACCACCGCTTATTTCCGATGGAAAGAGTGAATAGACGTCTTTCAGCCCCACACGGTCGAGGCAATATCTGGCCCGTTTTACTTTTTCACTGTCGCTCAGTTCGGAGAACATTCTCAGGGGAAACAGGACATTTTCTTCTATCGTCATGGAGTCAAACAGTGCTGAACCCTGAAACAGCATGCCCAATTCGCTTCTTAAATTGGTCCTTTCCTTTTTCCCCATTTCGGCAAAGCGGCGGTCATCGTACAAAATGTCGCCGGAATCAGGTTCCAGAAGTCCGACCACACATTTGAGCAATACGGTTTTGCCTGAACCACTTTGTCCGATAATCAGGTTGGTTTTTCCTGTCTCGAAAACAGTGCTGATGCCTTTAAGCACCTCTTTTTCTTCAAAAGATTTGTGTAAGTCTTCAAGTTGGATCATGATAGCAACAATTTGGTGAGGATGACATTCAGCATGAGTATAATGATGCTGCTGTTTACAACGGCATTCGTGCTGGCTTTACCTACATCGAGGGCTCCTCCGTACGCATAATAGCCGTAATAGGAAGAGACAGAGGCGATGACAAATGCGAAGAAGATTGATTTGATGATGGAGTAATACACATACCATTCAACGAACCAGTACTGAATACCGTAGATGTAGGTTGATGGAGTTATGAGGTCGGTTGCAAGGCTGACAAAAAAGCCTCCGATTAAGCCGCTAAACATGCTCCAAACGACCAGAAATGGAATAAATAAGACAAATCCTGCAATTTTGGGTAGTATGATGTAGTTTGCGGAGTTGACCCCCATGATATCCATGGCGTCAATTTGTTCGGAAATACGCATGGTACCGATTTCGGACGCGATGTTGGAGCCAACTTTACCGGCCAGTATCAGGCAAAGAATGGTAGAGCAAAATTCCAGCAAAAGGGTGTCGCGGGTTACCAGTCCGGTGGTGTATCTGGGTAACATCGGATTTTCAATGTCCATCTGAATTTGCATGGTCATTACCGCACCGATGAACAAGGAGATGATCAGTGTAATGGGAAGGGAATTCGCTCCCAGTTTTTCGACCTCTTTGAAGGTCTGCCTGAGAAACAGTTTCCACTTTTGAGGAACTGCGAAAGTTTGATACATTAGTATGCTGTATCTTCCGACGTGTTGCAGTAGATTCATTCAGAATTTTGTTTGTAAATGTTATTCAACCTTTTGGCCGGGCCTGGACTGGCCGGAGGGTATGCTCCGGTAGCCAAATGTCCCAAATGGCTGATTTGGAATGCAAATATACTTTAAACCTTTTAACGGGCGCGTTTTTTCCAATGACTTTTAGTACTTTTGTGGCCAAAACGAGCGTGTTATACCTGCAAATCCCTTTTGGGAAAAGGTACATGCGGCTTTGGACAAACTGAATACATCACATTACTATGCCGGAACAGGAATTGGTGCTGCGCACTGAAAATTTGGTTAAACGTTATCGCAATCGTACGGTAGTGGATCATGTATCCATAGAACTGCACCAAGGTGAGATTGTAGGTCTCCTTGGACCGAATGGTGCTGGTAAGACCACGACCTTCTACATGACAACCGGACTGGTCATTCCCAATGAAGGACGCATCTTTCTGGGAGAGACCGATATTACGGATTATCCTGTTTACAAGCGTGCACAAAGCGGTATTGGATATCTGGCTCAGGAAGCTTCCGTTTTTAGAAAAATGACGGTGGAAGACAATATATACTCGGTGTTGGAGATGACCAAGATGACTAAAGCCGAGCAAAAAGAAAAACTGGAAAGTCTGATCGCTGAATTCCGTCTTGAAAAAGTTCGGAAAAATATCGGAGACCGTTTGTCCGGTGGAGAGCGACGCCGTACGGAAATTGCTCGTTGTCTGGCTATCAACCCTAAGTTTATCATGCTCGATGAACCGTTTGCCGGTGTGGATCCCATTGCGGTGGATGATATCCAGCAGATTGTTGCCAACCTGGTGACCAAGAACATCGGGATCCTCATCACCGATCATAACGTACAGGAAACCCTGTCCATTACAGACAGGGCCTATATGCTGTTTGAAGGAAAGATCCAGTTTCAGGGAACTCCTCCCGAACTGGCAGCCAATGAAATTGTCCGTAGGAAATATCTTGGCGTCAATTTTGAGCTAAAAAGAAGAACGCACCGTTAATTTTTAACAGTGCGTTTTCTTCGGATGCTTTTTGTTTGCTTAAATGTACTCGTCCCCTTTTTTTAACTGAGCGTCGATGACGAATTGACGTATTTCCTGCTCATTTTCTTTCTTGCAGATCATCAGTACGTTACCGGATTCGGCAACGATGTATCCGTCCATTTTATGTAATACGGCCAGCTTGCCTTTTGGCAGAGAAATCAGATTGTCATGGCTGTCGTATAGCATCGCATCGCATTTGAGGACGGCGTTCTGGTTTTCGTCCTTTTCGGAAAGGTCGTGCAGGGAGCCCCAGGTGCCCAGGTCGGACCAACCAAAATCAGCGGTCAGAACGTAGATGTTGGAAGCTTTTTCCAAAATGCCGTAATCGATGGAAATATTTGGGCATGCAGGAAAAATATGGTCGATGAATGCTTCTTCCTGAGGCGTGTTGAAGTATTGCTGTCCGCTGTTGAAGCGGCTGGCAATGTCAGGCAACAACTCGTCGAAGGCTGTGAGTATGGTCTGCACATTCCACATGAAGATGCCCGAATTCCACATGAACTCGCCACTTTCTAAAAAGACCTTGGCCAGTTCTTTGTTGGGCTTTTCCGTGAAAGTCTTGATCTTGGAAATGTTATCCAGCTTTTCCGCGTCAATCTGTATGTATCCGTAACCGGTTTCCGGACGGTTCGGCTTCATACCCAAAGTCAGAAGAGTCTTATGCTTTCCTACAAAATCCAGTCCTTCGCGCACTCTTTCAAGAAAATCCTTCTCGTTCAGGATCAGGTGATCGGAAGGGGCAACGACCATGTTGGCTTTGGGATTGACGGCTCTGATGCGGTTTGCAGCGAAAGCGATGCATGGAGCCGTGTTCCGGCGCTGAGGTTCCAGCAGGATCTGGTTTTCTTTGAGTTCTGGAAGCTGCTCCAGGGTCAGCTCCTTGTACTTACGGTTGGTGACAATGTAAATATTCTCAACGGGTATGATTTGACTGAATCGATCAAATGTCTGCTGCAAAAGGGAACGTCCCGTCCCAAAGAAATCGAGGAATTGTTTGGGATAGGTTGAGCGGCTGGCTGGCCAGAAGCGGCTTCCAATACCGCCACTCATGATTACGCAATAACTGTTCTTCATAGGAAATATAATAGATTGGGCGTTCCGGTATAAAAGGGCATGAGTCGTTTGTTTGGTGGTGACCACACTCTTTTTACTCAAAACGATTGTTTAATAATCGTACATATAGCCCAAAGATAACGAAATCGGCAAATACGAACCAATATTTCTTAATTATTTCTTTTTTTGTTGGTTAAATTCCTGGTTCCTCCGCCCTTTTGTAATTCTGCTTTTTCGCGCTCTTCTTTCTGGCTGGGCTCCCAAAGTGTTGTTCCCATAGCATTCAATTCATTTTCAAGACGTTTTTGCTCGGATTTGATGGCTTCCGGAGTTTTGCAATAGTCCCAGATGGTTTGGTTTTTTAGGTTGGAGACCTTATAGATTTCACCTTCGTAGCGGCGCTGGTTGAAAAAGTCATAGACACTTAGGCGACTGGCACTGTTCTTGTCGTCTGCAGCTACAGCCATTTGTGCCAGGTAGGGCTTCAGCGATTCAAAAGGAATCCAGAACATTGGGTGACGGCGGGTTTCACCGGTTTCGTCTTCGCGTATCAGGACTGGGCACAAGGCCAGGGTTCTGACTTTCATGGAAGAGTTTCGTTGATCCAGAAACCATATTTCCTTTACGTAAAAGAGGCTTACTTCCTCACTTGGAATGTCAATGGCGTTGATCTCGAAAATACTTGCGTTCGGTTTTTGGGGATCGGTTTTTTCCTTGTAGGGAATTTCAAAACGTTTCAGCAGATCCTTGAACTTGATAGCGTATTCCGGGGTGGAACAATTCCCTTCCATCCAGATACTCATAGGCTGTAATCTTGTCTTTGGCCACCAGAGTGAATATGATAGAGAAGAGATTCATCTGTTCTTCGGAAGGTTCGACAGGGTAGTAGAGGGCTCCGTTCTGGCCGGCCTTCAGGTCAAGCATACGATAGACTTCACGCATCCAAAGCATATCTTCCCCCCTGATCTGTTCCACGGCAGGAGCATTGGCTTTGGCCAGTGTCGTTGCAATCTGGTAGGCTCCATTCTCTTTGGCCGATGCCGGTATACTTTGGGCATTCAGGTCTGTCGTTTTGCCCAAAAGCAGGAAGGAACCGATGAGGAGTATACCTTTTATTTTTTTCCTGTACATCTTATTGTCGTTTAAGTTGGTTTAATTGATGATAATTTCCATAGGTGCCAGTATTTGTTCAACATGATCTGGCCCTACAGCCCTGATGTTGGATATCCAAAGACGTTTTCCACGTGAAAGGTTTCGGATTTGAGTGTCCTGCCGGTCTGAAAATCTGGAGCCCTGCGATATCTCCATCAGTGTGTTGCCCATGGAGTCGTATATCAGAGTCTGGAAAGATAAAACCGTGAACTTGATGTCCAGAAGATCGTCATCAAGGGCTGCAATAATACCGGGAACGGCCAGCAGTTTTGCCTTGCTAAGACCTCTTCCTCCCTTGTATCGTCGGGTAATACCATTGTTGTCCTGATATTCAATGAAGGCTCTTGGCTCAGGAAGAGGCTTCACCCTGAAAGGAGTCTGGGCTACCTGTTGCTTATGCCCATCCATGGTTGCGGTGACCGTAATGACGCAGGCTTTGCCTATGGCCGTTGGCCGGGCTATCCAGTCATATCCCGAACGGGTGAGAGANCCATTGTTGATGGAGGCACTGATCTGGTTGCCGGGTACTCCAGGTACGGAAATGCTGACTTTATTGTTGATGCCGGCGTACAAGACATTCATCATGGTGTTGGAAACGGTAGCCATGGGCTCTACTACGGTGTATTTTCTTGAAAATTTATGGTGGCGCACACTACCGTCTTCGAGTTTGGTTTCAATATAGCCTTCAACAGGAAAAACGCCGGATTTGCCGGCTGTAACTTCATAAAGCCCCTTTTTACGTGGGTCGAGCAGTCTTCCATTTACAAAGACGCGTGGCTGTTGGGTGGAATCTTCTGCTGAAAGGACGATGTTGGCGCGAAAAGCCCCTCCACGAACCACATTTTCTGAGCTGGGAATGACGTAAGCCTTGATCTGGTTGACGCGGAAGTCTCCAACGTCAATGTTGTTTGTAAGGGTATGCAGGACTTCACCTTCGGCATAACGGATGTCGTTTTGCAGTTTGGTGAACATGGTGATGACTGCTCCGACAGGCATGTTTTCAAACATGGAGGAATCCCAGTTATGACCTTGCCTTTTTGCACGCTTGGATGGTTGGGTGCTGAAGTTGTCCATGATGATTTTCCTTTTCAGGCTGTCGTTGACCAAAAGAACGATGTGGTCACGGTAATCCGCGATGGCTCTCTTGAGTTTTCTGGCTTCCCGACCTGTTGGCGGCAGCATGATTTTGGCGGCAGCATCCAGATCATCGCTTTTTCTGATGTTGTGGATATCGGCGTCCTTGCCGTCACATTCGCGCACAACTTTCCATTTTAGCGTGTCGATGTAGTTGTACAGGGCATCAGACCTACGTCTTAGGTCCTGGGCCAGCATGTACCATTCTCTGGTTTTTTCAGGATTGGTTTTATAGTAAGCCTCAAAGTCCTTGTAAAGGACCTTGTTCTTCGCGTTTGTATTCTGGGCGCTGGAGGTCAGGCTGTCGTCGACCAGTTCAAACCCGCTCAGGACCTCTGAAGATACGTTCAATGCCAGCATGCACAAAAGTATGATGTACATCAGGCCGATCATTCGTTGCCTTGTGGTCTCGGGGGCGTTGCTTGCAGGCATAATCAGTTGGTTTTATTCATTTCTTTATAAACGGATCGTTGAGTCAGGACTCCTTAGGCGTTTCCGAGCCATTTCCTGGGTTGAAGCCCCCAAGCACGACGTTGGAGGTCATGGCTTCAAGCATGCGGGCGTAAACTTTGTTGAGCTTGGCCAGGTTGTCGGCAAGCCCTTCGGTTTCCTTGTTGAAACGTTCACTGTCGGTGATGGAACCTTCGTACATTTCCTTGATATGGATCATACCTTTGTTGACCCGGTCAATGGTGTCTATTTGGGAACTAATGCTTTTGAGCTGAATCTCATAGATGGTGTTCAGCCCCATTAAATTACGATTCAGGTTGCCCATCTGTTCTACATAGCCTTTGGAATTGTTGGAAATGTCGTCTGAATTTTCCGTGATGTGGCGGTACGAATTCAGTAGAATGTTGGATACTTCCGCCAGTGAACCGGTAGCATCGCTAAACCTGCCCAGATTGTCGGTCATACCGGAGAGCTGGTTGAGGTATTTTTCCGTGATGACGGAAACGTCGGCTAGGTTGTTTAGCTGATTTACAGCTTCTCCCATGCGTTTGATGCTGTTGGCCAGTGTTTGGGATTCTTCCGGGGAAAGAGGTACCTGCGGAGCAATTCCGTAGTTGGCTCTGGCTTGATCCGGCGTAATGTTGCTTGTAGGACTGACATGTCCGGAAAATACATTTATTACCTCAGGCTCTTGAACGCTGGTAGCCGTGCTTTTATTTGGTTGGTTTACAACAGTTTTTATTTTGTTCCCGTTTTCTCTAGATGTTTCCGAAAGGTTTTCCTCTTCTTCTGTGTCCAATTCGGGGAAAATCCTTTCCCAATGGTAATTCCTGAACGGAGGTTCAAAGGAAAAAATGGCGAAGATTACAGCTTCAGTTCCGAGTCCGATGATCAACATTTCATTGCCGAAGCTTAAGTGGAGAAACTTGAACATGGTTCCAAGTATGGCCAGCGAAGCGCCAAATCCGTAAAAGAAATTGAAGATGGTCTTTCCCCGGTAACTTCCAAGGAAAGAGGAAAATTTGATTCGGAATTCTTTATGTCTTGACATAGTTGTAATTTTTTGCTTTTGTAATTTTATTTAGCCGATCTTCCTTCTCCGATCAGACTTCTTACACACCGGAAACCGATGTAGGAGTGGCTTTCATTCAGGTATTCTTTGTTTCTGGTGCTGACTTCGATAAATTTGGCTGCATCTTTCCAGGAACCGCCGCGTACTACTTTACGCTTGTTGATGTAGGCATCGTTTTGTGAAACATGGTTTTCCAGATCGGGATTGAGGTCGTTGACATCTTCGTAAGCCGACTCACTCCAGCTTGATGAGGTCCATTCGGCTACATTGCCGGCCATGTCGTACAAGCCGTATGCGTTGGAAGGGTAGGAGGCAACCTTGGCTGGAACAATGTGTCCATCGTTGGTGTAACCGCCTTTTGATGGTTTGAAATTTGCATAGTAACAACCCCGTTCCGTATCGACCTTGCTACTCGTCCACGGAAATCTTCCGGCCTTTTGTTTTCCACGGGCTGCGTATTCCCATTCTGCTTCCGTAGGCAAACGGTATTCCATGGCTTTTTGTCCGCGTATGCTCAGCGCTGCATTTCTGTATGCTGTTCTCCAATGGCAGAAGGCTACGGCCTGTTCCCAGGAAACACCGACGACCGGATGAGCATTGTAGGCCGGATGCGAAAAATAGTTGCGCAAATAGGTCTCGTTGTTGCTGTTGGAAAAGTCGTTGACCCAGCAGGTGGTGTCCGGATAGATGGCGACAATGCGTGTGTTCAGAAAATCAAACCGGGAGGAAAGCGGCCTGGTGATGGTCCTGTTTACGATTTTCCCGTCTTCGGTGATGTAGGCCGTATCTTTGGATATCATGATATTAGGTAGATGTTCCGGGTTGATGTCTGTATTTTTTGTCCGTTTAATCTTTTCCAGTTGATTGGCACGTTTGGCTTCGGCTGCGTAGTCGAACCATTCGTAACGATATACGATCAGATCAGTGTTTGTCTTGTATCCACCAAGAACATCATCCTTGATTCTTAGGTAATGGAGCGCGGTGAGTTCTTCTTCTGATGCTTGTCTTTCGCTGGGAATGGGAATTCTCCAGTTCAGGCGGGGGGCGACAGGCTCACCTTTGGCATCTTCTGTAATTTTGTAATCTTCGTTGCCTCCATAGGCTGGGTCGGCGAGTTTTTCCCGGGTTATGGAGTCGCAGACCCATTTGATGAACTCTTTGTACTGGCCGTTCGTGATCTCGTTTTCGTCCATCCAGAATGCACTGACGGATACGTCTTTTGATGGTGTGTTGAGACCGAAAATGGTGTCCTGGCTAGCTTGTCCCATTTCAAAGGAGCCTTGAGGTATCAGCACCATGCCGTAAGGGTTGGGCTCGCTCCAGGGGATGCTTCTGACTCCGGTCAGTTCGCCGTTGTCGTACATTTTGCAAGAGGTTAACAGGATGAATGTCAGACCTGTAATAATTTTGTTTCTCATATCTTTATAATATACGTACGCTTTTCTGTCTTTTGCTTACCGAAGCTGTCCCGATTTTTTTGGTGTATCCCAGGAAAATTTCATGACTTCCTCCGGAATAACCTGCTACGGCTGAAGTTGATATGTCGTAGGAATACCCGATGCTCAAACCTTGAGGCAATTTGATACCGGCCATCACAATCACGGCATCTTGCCATCTCCAGCCAAGACCTCCCCAGTATTTGTCCTTATAAAGAACCTTGCCGGACAGATCCAGTTGCCAGGCCGTCAGATCGGTCTTTAGTAAAAAAGATGGCTGCACCGAGTATAACGGATTTGTCAGCGCAATATTGTATCCATTTGTCAAATAATATGTTCTGGAGGCAATGGTGCTGTAACTTTCTTCTTCTGTGGCATTGGTCCCGGCTTTGAGCTGGATGCTTGTTTCCAGGAGGTGTGAAACGGACAAACCTCCGTAATAGTGTTCGTTGTCGTACCAGAGTCCCAGGCTGAAATCCGGAATTTTACCTTCCAATGCTCCTTGAGGTATGGATTCGTCACTGCTGGAATGGTAGCCGCTGGTTGGAATGCTGATGCCGTCTGAATCAAAATTTTCCTGCAGGAGTCCCCCCTGAATTCCGAGACTTAGTATTCCGTTACCGACTTTCCTTTTGTATGCGTATTGTATTTGAAGTAGCTGTGTGCTGAAAAGGCCGATGGATTCTTTGAGAAGCACAAGTCCAATCCCGTTTCTCCGGTTACCGGAAGTAAAGGGCATGGAGGCATGCAAATAAAGTGTAGAGGGGGCATTCTCAATGCTAACCCATTGCTGTCTGTTGACAAGAGTAAAGTTTAGGTCGCTGCTTCGGCCGGCAAGAGCGGGATTAAAAGTGCCGGGGGCCAGCATATACTGACTCAGCTGCGCATCGTATTGGGCAGAAATTCCAATGCTTTGAAGAAAGAGGAAAAGCAGCAGGAACAGACGTATGGGTGGCACAGGGCTGATCTTCATGTTTGTATAAACTGAAGAATCAGTAAAAAATTGTTTCCTGTACTTCGAAAATGCTGCTATAAATAAAAAAAGCGATTCGGATGAATCGCCTTAAATTACATGATTAATATTCTTCCTCGTCAAAGAAGAAATCTTCTTTGCTTGGATAATCCGGCCAAATATCTTCGATGCATTCATAAATTTCACCTTCGTCCTCCATTTCCTGAAGGTTTTCNATTACTTCCAAAGGGGAACCGGAGCGCATGGCAAAGTCGATTAATTCATCTTTNGTTGCAGGCCATGGNGCGTCTTCTAATTTTGATGCGAGTTCTAGTGTCCAATACATATTCGTATTTTATTAAGAGAGGTTATCTAATATGCTTAAAATTAGTGCTTTGTAAATCATCTATAAGCTTATTGGTGCCCCTTTTGATTTTGACGCAAAAATAAACTATTCTATTGATAATACAAGTGCTGCTTTGCTTTTTATTTTGTGTTATCCCAAAAAAGTTCAGTCCCCCCATTCAGATTGCATTTCCGACCCAATACGAAAAAGTAGTCAGAAAGGCGGTTCAGATAAATCATGATGTTGTTTTCAACGGGAAATTTTCTGGAAACCATGACTACGTGCCGTTCCGATCTTCTGCAAACGGTGCGGCAGACATGACAGAGGGAAGAGGCTTTATTTCCTCCGGGAAGGATGAACCGACGGATTTCTGGAAGTTGGGATGTTACCAGGTCAATTTCGGATTCAATGGTCTGCAACATGTCGTCGGTTACTGGCTGGGGATCTTTGAGTTCGCAAGCAGACTGGTCGGTAGCCAGATAGGCTCCGATCTTAAAAAGTTGATGCTGAATGTTCTGGACAAAGAGACTGTCTCTCGCGGTCAGCTCTTCGGTGAGGAGCAAGCCCATAAAAGCGTTGAGTTCGTCGATGTTTCCATAAGCCTCGAGCCTGATGTCATCTTTGGAAACACGTGTGCCGCCACATAGGCTTGATGTTCCCTTGTCTCCTGTTTTGGTGTAAATCTTCATGCCTGCTTTTTTATTTTCTAATCACATAATTTCTTTTTTCCAGTTCGGAGTTGAACAGCACAACTCCCAGATCGTATAGGTCAATGGTCACTTTTACCGGACGCAGGGATTTGATTTGCGCCCAAGCTCTGACCTTGTCCGGGTCGTCGTGTATGCCCAGCAGTACAAATATCGAGCCATTGTTTTTCTTGTGTAAACATTCCATGAATATATTCAGGCATTCCTGGCTGTCGGCAAGTCTNTTGAAAAGCACAAAGTCCAGATGGCCAATGCTGTTAATGTACGTTAGAGGACTTTCGCCCGGTTTGAGGACTTTTAGCTCAACCTGGCTTATTTCTTGTTCTGTAAATTGTTCAGCGGCTTTTGCTGCCAATTCGGCAGACCGGGTTAGACTGATACATCTGGCTTTTGGATTGCCAAGGGCCATGTAATGNGTCAGCATACCTTCCGTTATGCCTATTTCGAGCAACGTGCTGAACTGTGCATCCTGTATGATGCGGAAAATGGTTTGTCCGCATAAGGCATCTTTTTTGTGCCAACGACGGCTTTTGGAACGATTTCTTTGAGGTCCGTTTCTAAAATACAGTTCTTGTCGTAAATTCTCTATTTGGTTGAAACAGTAATAGGGTTTCTTTTCCTCCAGGACAAACGAAATGAACCGGTACAAAAATGGGGAATGGATGCCAAAACCTTTATAATGCCGGGTTTTGAACCTGTAGCGGATTTTTTCCTTTAGCGTATATGGATATGGATTCATAGGTCTGTTTTAGATAAGGAAGAGCGGTCTGCCTACCTCTTATGGTCCCCAAAGATACTAAATGAAAGATTTTTGTAAACAATTTTGCCTATTTTTACGTAGTTATATCAGCATAAAACGTTGTTAAACCTTTATTGTAAATGAGATGGAGAATCTTAAAATTGATCTGAGAAATACCAGATTGCCCAAAGTGAAGATTTTGGACGAGTTTAAGGCTTTTGCTTTGAGAGGAAATGTGGTCGATATGGCTGTCGGGATTGTTGTCGGTACCGCTTTTGGCAAAATTGTGACCTCCCTGGTCAATGATGTCATCATGCCTCCCATTGGATTGCTGGTTGGTGGTGTCAATTTCTCGGACCTGAAATTTGTGATGAACGACATGTTGGGAGACAAACCTCCTGTTACCATCAATTATGGCAATTTCATACAGGTCGTCTTTGATTTCATGATTGTCGCTTTTGCCATTTTCATGGTCGTAAAGGCTATTGCGATGGCCAAAAGAAAAGATGCTGCCGCATCGACCGTTGCGCCTGAACCTCCGGTACCCACCAAAGAGGAGCTGCTTTTGACGGAAATCAGGGATTTGCTGAAGAAGCAGGCAGAAAAGTAGAGAAATTCTATAAAAGCTTCATAATTTCAGCAGCCCGGATGGCTTCCAGTGAATTCTTGACACATAGTTTCTGAAGGATATTTTGCCTATGCCTGTTTACGGTATTGACGCTGATATTTAGTTCTCTGGCAATTTCTTTGCTCAGATAGCCTTCCTTGATGAGCTGTAAAATGGATTTCTCCCGTTCCGAAATGATGCTCATGCGTTCTTCGTTCAGGAAAAGAGGTGTGACCTCTCCGGTTTCGGTATTGATGATTTGGCTGTTGATGCCTACCCGTTCAGCCTGATCAGGAGAAATGTCATACTGACAAAGTGCCAGCCACATGTTGCCGCAGGGATCATTTCTCAGGATGTGTGTCCGGTTGGAAATATAGCTGAATGTACCTTTATTGTTCAGCATCCGTATTCTGCAGTTGGAGCGGTATTTCGAACGGTCTTGAATGGGCAGGCTGCAGAGGAAGGTGAAGAATTTCAGTTCCAGCATCCTTTTGTCTACCAGATCTTCGGGGTGAATGTGCTGATAGATGCAGTCTTCGTCAAGCGACTCGATGATTTCCTGTGAGAGGTCTTTTTGTGAAAGACCTAGATATTCGCCAAAAGAGCCAATGGAAAAATAACTTCTGCCAGCCGCCAGATCTGAAAGGACAGCACATCCGTTGTTGACTTCCGTCAGCGACTGTATTAGATTCCGACATTCCCGGACGGTTTTCGTGTCCGAAAAGTTTCTGTCAAATTTTTGAATGGAAAAAGCTTTCTCCAGTTCTGCTTTGAGTACGTCCATATTGATTTTGGCTCGGAATGGTTATAAATCAGTATTGTACAGTCGTTGTCCAAGCCTTACCTTTGGACAAAAATAGAAAAACACAGCCTGTTATGCAAATTAATGTTTCCGGCCCCGATGAGAGGGTCGTTTTCCTGGATTATCTAAGAGTTATAGCCTGTTTCATGGTTATCATGGTTCACTCTTGCGAGTTTTTTTTCATCGATGGAGATTCAATAGGTATCCGTACCGTATCGGACGGTTTTTGGGTTAGTGTCATTGATAGTGCCCTGCGTTCTTCCGTACCTCTTTTTGTGATGGCATCCTCTTATCTGCTGTTGCCCTTGAAGTGCAATGCTGAAGTTTTTTTCAAACGCCGGTTTGTCAGGGTGGTTGTCCCTTTTGTGCTATGGTCGGTGCTATATGCAACACTTCCTTACTGCTGGGGAGAAATAGCTCTGTCCGATGTCAAGGCGAATCTGATTCNTTTGCTCTATAATTTCAATGGTGCTAGCGGCCATCTATGGTTTATATACATGCTGATAGGACTTTACCTTTTCATGCCGGTGATTTCACCCTGGCTGAAAGGTGTGTCCAGGAAAGGAGAACGGCTTTTCCTGTTGGTTTGGATTGTGACAACCTTTTGGCATTATGCGAAGCTGGTGGTTGGTGATGTCTATGGCGAATGTTACTGGAATGAATTCCACATGTTTTGGTATTTTTCCGGTTTTCTTGGCTACCTGGTTCTGGCACATTATATCCGCACCTATATTGACTGGTCTCTGAAAAAGAGTCTTCTTATCGGGGGAACTCTCTTCCTGTTGGGCTATATTTTTACTGCTACCGTCTACTACCATCAGACATTTGCTGCACATCAACTCAAGGAATTGGAATTAAGCTGGCGTTTCTGCAATTTCAATGTTGTTATGATGACTTTCGGCGCTTTTGTGATGATGAAGAAAATAAACTATACGGGAAGATGGCTGTATTCAATGATTCGTGAACTTTCGCGCCTGAGCTATGGTATCTATCTGATGCACATATTTATTTTGGGTTTCAGCTATCGTCTGATAGGTGGTTTCTTCTCGACTCCTGTCACTATTCTTTTGGTAGGGACCAGCACTTTCCTTTGCTGTTGTGTTCTGGCAAAGCTGTTGTCTTATCTGCCGGGCAGCAAATACGTCGTGGGCTAGTCGGGAATTAGACCATGCTGACCCTGACTTTCTTGGTCTTCAGTTTGCTGTTGTTGAGCTTTTCGATCAGTTCCTGGACCTTGGAGGCTGGCACGGCCACATAGGAACAATCCTGTTTGACCTCGATGATGCCCAGCTGGTCTTTGTCCATACCTCCCTGTTTGAGGAAAAGTCCTGCGATGTCGCCTTTCGAGACCTTGTCCCTTCTGCCACCTGTAATGTAGAGCGTTTCCCAGATGGGAGGATGAGGTAGCTGAGCATCTTTGATGTTTTCCGTTGGTGCGTTCCTGATGAAATCGGGAAGCCTTTCCTTTTCCCATTTCAGAATATAGGCGGTGCCGTCCGCGTTCATTCTGGCTGTCCTGCCATTCCTATGTGTGAACTCCTGTTCTCTGGGCGGGAGCTGAAAATGAATGATGAATTTTAGTTCGGGAATATCCAGTCCTCTGGCTGCAAGATCGGTGGCAACGATGAGCTGATAGGTGCCGTTGCGGAACTTGATAAGCGTCCTTTCGCGGTCCATTTGTTCCATTCCACCGAAGAAACACCCATGATGAATATTGTTTCTGGTCAGAAAATTGCTCACTTCCTGGATGGTTTCCTTGAAGTTGCAGAAAATGATGCCCGGTTGGTTGCCGATGTGTCCAAGTGTTTTGACCAATGTGCTGAGTTTGTCCTTGGAAGGAGCGATGACCGTTTTTATTTTCAACTGGGAGATTTTCTCATCGGAATAATCGATGCATGCAGGATCCTTTAGCCCTACAAAATCCGGTATTACTGCAGCTTGGGTGGCTGAGGTCAGGATTCTTTGTCTGACGTTGGGCATGGCAGTAATGATCTCTTTCATTTCTGCCTCAAAACCTATTTCAAGAGATTTGTCAAATTCATCGAGAATGAGGGTGTGTATGTGATCGGTAGAGAAGATTTCTCTTTTCAGCAGGTCGGCAATCCTTCCCGGAGTGCCAATCAAGATGGAAGGATTGTGTTTGAGATCCAGCTTGTCCTGATAGCCCGAACGTCCTCCGTAAACAGCGTTGGTCTTGAATCCTGTTCCCATTTCGCGGGTTACTTGTTCAATCTGGAGAGCCAGCTCCCTGGAGGGAACGAGTATCAGCACCTGGATCTCATCACTCTCAGTATCGAGGTTTCCGATGATGGGGAGTAAAAACGCCAAGGTCTTGCCTGTCCCGGTCGGGGAAAGCAAGATCACGTCGGACGATGAGTTGATGGCTGTCTGAGCCTCTTCCTGCATGGGATTGAGTTTCTCAATCCTGAGCTTTTCCAGGATCTTTTCCTGATTCTTGATGTTTCCTGACATGGGACAAAGGTACGGAATAAAACCGACCTTTTGCTCCTGCAATCATTTTCAGGGGAAAGCCTGTTCTATGGCTTTTACTGATACTGGATATAGATAGGCTGAGGCTTCAGCTTCAATAGATCCGATGGCGGCAACATGACGTGAGGTGCTTTTTTCAGGTCATTCTTGTAAAAAAGTTTGAAGCCAGTGAACTGTACAGGTTCTTTGTAGATGTATTGCCTGTAAGTGTCATGTTTCAGAATGGGCTCCCCCCATCCGTCCATGTTCATCACGATTTGCACTTCCGGATGTAACCGGATGTTCTTGTAATTTCTGATCATACCCTGTGTGAAACGGTGGACAATCAGGATTTTTGGGCTTAGGTTGTTTTCCTTAACAAGTTTAGCCAGATACTCAGCACAAAAGTTGACATCGCTGGCATCCATGGTCCCGATTTTGTGTCCAGGTATGCTACCTTCCTTCATGGAAAACTCAGGATCGATGCCCAGATGCACCTGGGGCAATTTCAGGTATTTTTCCAGCTTGGGAACTTCGTTTCTGACATTGCTTTTTCCGACCTGCAAGTCCAAAAAGACGATGGCGTCACCCATTTTTGCGATAGCCAGTGCAGAGTCGATCTGTGCATTGGGCATACGCATGATATAGGATCCGTCTTTCATTGGTGAACCTTGCGCCACCGTTGCAATATAATGAATGGCTGGCTGTACAGGAGTGGCTGGGTCAGCTTTTTCCCATGCGTTAACTTCTTTATTCAACCTCTTCCATAGTTCTTTGGGTGGGTATTCGCCCAAAACGCCCATTCTCTTGGAGTAGAGATTACCGTAATAGGCTACGATTCTGTTGAAAGGTAAAATGGCTCCATCCAGTGGGTAGGGCTGTCCTTTGACNGGCCATCTTCCTGTGGTGTCACCATTGGCTATGGAAAGTAATTTTTTGTTGTATGCCAGGGTGTCTATGGGTTGAATTTCCTCTTCCTGTACTTTGGCCTCCTGCTTTTCCTGGGAGTTCTTTACTTTTTCCCAACCTGATTTTGTCTTTTGTACGCATCCGCTGAGGATGAAGATCGAGGTCAGCGCAAGGGTGATGATTTGTCTGTTTTTCAAAGTCGTGGTGGTTAAAGGTTGAAGATTATAATGTTTTGAAAGTTCGTCGCATGGATTTAAGCAAGCCTTGGGGCGTCGATTCCGGAGCGATCATTCTACGCACGGTCTGCAGAGGCTGTAGAGAGTCGCGTTTTGAAAAGAGCGTGAACGAAATTTTGAAATAGTGGCTGAGCTTTTCGGCTCCCTTGTGGTCATAAACGCCGTTTGGATAGGCAAAAAAGCCAACGGGTTTGCCTATAATTTTTTCCAGTTTGTCTTTGGGGTCTGCAATCTGTTTTTGCCAATCGGCCGCATCTTTGTATCTGGTTACCATGGTGTGGTCCCAGGTGTGCAGTCCGATGGTATGTCCTGCAGAATCCAGCTGTGCAATCTGCTCCCTGGTCATGTAGTTCTTTTTGTTGTAGGTGATGGTCATGATAAAGAAAACCCCTTTGAAGCCGTATTTCTCCATCACTGGTGCAGCTATGGCGCAATGTTCAAGTCTGGAATCGTCAAAGGTTATCATCACCGGCTTTTCAGGCAAGGTTTTGTTGTATACCAGATAATCGTATAATTGTACCGGTGAAATGGAATGATAGCCACTATCGGCCAAAACTTTCATGTGAGCGGAAAAAGTCGATGGGCTTACTGTGTAATCGCCTTTTTTACCATCGGCTATGCGGTGATAACAAAGAATGGGTACTTCTGGCTTTGCAAGGATCTGGTCCGGGGTGTTGGCCTTTTGCTGATTCTCTGCGTGCTGATTTTCTGTGACTTCGGTGTTTGTAGCCTGAGCTGAAACTCCGCTTTGTTGGCTGGGTTTCTTGCAGCCCATGGTTACTAACCCTAAAAATACTGTACAGATAAGAATGGATCTTTTCTTCATTTTTGTTTGATCGATTGATATATCACCTCTTGTATGCTGGTTCGGATACCCAACCTGGCAAGCTTGTTTACTCCGTCGTTTGGATAAGTTCGGTTGCTCAGGAAAACATAGACCAGATTGTTGACCGGGTCTGCCCAGCAACAGGTTCCCGTATATCCGGTATGGCCGAAAACTTCGGGTGGTGCTGATGCACAACACGGACTATGTAACGGGTTTGATGCTACCGGTTTGTCAAAACCCAGGCCACGCCTACCACTGGCTGAGGTGGTGGTTGTGAAGATTCTGCAGGTCTCTGCGCTAAGGTAGCGTTTTCCATCCAATTCTCCATGATTCAGTAACATTTGATAAACTTTTGCAACATCCCTGGCTGAAGCAAATAAGCCGGCATTGCCCGAGACTCCACCCAAGAGTGCTGCATCCGGATCGTGTACATAACCTTGTATGAGGCCGTTACGCAGACCGTCGTTCTTTAAGGTGGGGGCTATCTGTTCTTTCGGATGTGTGCGCAAAGGCAGATATGCTGTGTTTTTCAGTTCCATTGGTTTGTAGAAAGAGCTGTCCAGGAACACGTCCATTGGGGTGCCACTGATTGCTTCAGCAATTTCTTTCAGCAAGATGAAATTGACACAGCTATAGAGATAGGTCTTGCTTCGTAACCTTGCGTTGGCAATTTTATGCATTGCAGAGTCGTGAAAGCTTTTGTGCAGGTAAAAGCTGTCTGATACCTGTAAGGGATAATCTGCAGCTGGCGTTCTGGAAACCAGAGTGTCTATGTAGTTTATACAACCGATATGGATGGAGTGTGATGTATCTTTGGTTACAGCCAGGTAAGAGCATGAAAGAGAGGCCGGCAGTCCGGATTCATGAAAAAGAAGCTCTGTAATGGTGATGTTTTCCTTGTCTGTACCCTGAAGGAAAGGAAGGTAAAGGGATATCTTGTCGGTGAGCTGAATCTTGCCTTCATCGTAAAGTTTCATGATGGCGAGTAGTGTCCCTGTGGTTTTTGAGAGGGACGCCAGGTCATACATGGTGGTTTGCTTCACGTTTTGTTTGCGTTCGTAGGTGAAATGCCCGAAACTTTTGTCGTAAATGGTCTTACCGTCTTTCATGACCAGGATCTGGCAACCGGGGTAGGCTTTGGCCTTAATACCGCCCTTTGCAATGGTTCCGATACGTGCGAGGATCGAAGGACTCATTCCGACTTCTCTTGGGGAATAGGGTGCGGGTTCGTTAATGTCGGTGGCTTCGGCATCACCTGCAGCCAGTGACGTACTTTCTGCAATTGGTGCCGACAGGCTGTTCCCGGCCTGGTTTATAATGGCCAGGGAAAACAAGAAAAGAAATATGACTGTTCTTTTTTTCACGGATGATGTTTTGCAGAACTCTGTTGGCAAAAGTAATACTTTATCGAGAACTAATGCCTTTGAAAAAGAAAAAGCTGAGTCGGGAAACTCAGATTGAATGCCTATTTTGATTTCTTTTAGAACATTATAATAGAGTTGTTTTTTCTATCGGTTATTTTGTTCTTACCTTCACACCGCCAAAAAAATCGTAAACCTTTAATTTATCCTATCCATGAAGCAAGTATTGGCCGTTATGCTTGTCCTGAATTTTCTGTTTGTTCAATGTTTTGCAGCCAACAGCAATCAGGCCAGGAGCAAATCTGTATTTCAGACTCAGCTTAATGACTCAGCTGCCGTTTATTTCACCCCTTTTAATTTTAAAATATCAACCGACGGGAAAACGGATGTCTCAGATGCGTTGCAGCAAGCCATTTCAACCTTGAAGTCGACACGTGATTGTGGAGTCGTTTTCCTTCCCGAAGGGAAATACCGGATCAGTAAAACCATTTATATACCTTCGGGCATTCGACTGATCGGCTATGGCAAAAACCGTCCGGAAATTATTCTTGGCAAAAACACCCCCGGATACCAACAACCGGATCCTTCGGGAAACCCCCGATACCTGTTTTGGTTTGTGGGTTCATATAATTCTTTACGCAAGCAGATTAGCGATGCCAATGCCGGCACTTTCTACAGTGCCTTCTCGAACATCGATCTCAGGATAGAGGATGGAAATCCGCAAGCTGTTGCTCTCAGGACGCATTATGCTCAACATTGTTTCATCAGTCATGTTGACATCCATATCGGTCATGGATATGCAGGTATTCACGAAGTTGGAAACGAAATAGAGGATGTACGGTTTTTTGGCGGTGAATATGGTATTTGTGCAACCAAGACATCCCCAGGTTGGCAATACGTGATGATAGACACCTATTTCGAGAACCAGCGAAAGGCGGCCATACGGACCCAGGAGGCTGGACTCACGATTACCCGCATGTCTGTCAAAAATGTGCCGGTTGTTATCGATATAAACCCCGATAAGTATGAGAAACTTTTCATGCAGGATTGCAGGTTGGAGAATGTTTTCAAATCAGTACTTGTTGTCAGCAAGGAAAACCATCCTTTCAACCAGATAAACGTTCGGAATACCGATTGTTGCAAAGCTCCTGTTTTTGCAACCTTTCGTCAAAGTGGAAAACAGATCCCCGGAGCCGGAGTCATCTATGAGGTAAAAAGCCTGACATCGGGATTCCAGGTCGATAGGCTCGGTGCCGAGCCTACGCTTCAAACCACTCGTGAGATGATTGTTCTTAAAAGTTTTCCGAAGCCCACACCAAGTGATATCCCGGCATTTCAATCCACGGCTGCCTGGGTAAACATTAAATCCCTCGGAGCAAAGGGCGATGGCAAAACAGACGATTATTCCATTATACAAGCAGCCATCGATAAATACGAGACCATTTATTTCCCAGATGGATGGTACAAGGTTTCCGAAACCATCAAGCTGAAATCAAATACGGCCTTGATAGGCTTGCATCCCATTACCACCCAGTTAATGCTTGAGAATAATACGCCAGCATTTGCGGGATTCGGAAGCCCCAAAGCCTTACTGGAAACCTCGGTCGGTGGTCGGAATATTGTGAATGGCATCGGGTTGAATACCAATGCTGAAAATCCGCGTGCGGTAGGTTGTAAGTGGATGGCCGGTGCCGCATCGTACATGAATGATGTAAAGTTTGTGGGTGGTCATGGCAATATGAGCAATACTCCCAGGGGTTTGTCCCGTGAAATGGGCGGAGACGGATTGCCTACGAGCATGGCCGGAGATCAAAATAACTGGGATTCCCAATATTGGAGTTTATGGGTGACCAATGGTGGCGGAGGAACATTTAAAGATATCTGGACGGCACATACGGCCTCGGCCTCGGGCTTTTACGTCTCCAATACCAGTACAAAAGCACAGGTATACCTGCTATCTGCCGAACACCATGTGCGGAATGAAATTCGCATGAAAAATGTCTCCAACTGGCAGCTCCATGCCATTCAGCTTGAAGAGGAGGGAGTGGAGAGCAGGGACTGTCTTCCTTTGGAAATAGAAGATTGTAGCAATCTGCAATTTACCAATCTATTTATGTACCGTGTTACCAGGGTAACGAATCCTATGCCATACGGTATTCGGACAACGAACAGCAAAGACGTTGAATTTCTGAATATTCATAATTATTCGCAGCTCAAATTTGCTTTTGATCATTCGTTGTACGATATGACTATACAGACTGCTGTCCGTTCTAGGGAACTTGCCAGGTTGTTTTTGAAAAGTGAGCCGACGCAAGGAAAATCCGATATTGAAAATCAAAATCAGGTTCGGAAACTGGCTACAGGTTTTGAATATGCCAATGGCCTGTGCCGTGATAGCAAAGGCAATGTATTTTTCTGCGATTCCCGTCGTAAGCGTATCTACAAATGGTCTGCTCAAACAGACCGTATTTCAATGGTGACCGATGTTCCGTGGGAACCCCTTTCGTTGGGTTGCGACAAAAACGATCAGCTGGTAGTCCTGTTCAAATATTATCCTAGGAAGGGCTATACTTATACAGGTAAGCCTGAGTTGACAGGTAATTCAGTCGATGCCGGCACCTCTTACGGTGGATGGGGTATTACCAGATTCGGTGTTCTGGCTTATGCTATTGATCCCGACAAACCGGAAGATTCAATTCGTCTGCTCGAGAAGCAGTCCATCGGATCGATCGGTAATATCTTTAAAGCCTTATACCCTGTCTACCTACGAAATTTTACTTCAAACTATATTAAAGAATGCTATGTGGCTCCTGATGGCATGACTGTCGTCCCGATATGCGATGAAATGAGCCGTTCCTGTGCCATGATCGAAGCATTTCCCGGTAACTTCGTTTATTGCGTAGACGACAATGAAAAAAGTACCCTGAAGTGTCGCATAAGCCCTGATGGGAAGATTACGGAGGCACGGCCTTTTGCAGAAACAGGGGAATACGGGCTGGCTGAGAGCATCAATGGGAACGTTTATATTGCAGCCGATGAAATTCGTATTTTTGGTGCCTCGGGTCAACAAACCGGACAGATAAAAGTGCCTGAAAGGCCTACCAATATCTGCTTCGGTGGCAAGGATGGAAAAACTCTTTTTATTGCCGCAGGAACCTCACTTTATGCCATTGATCTCAAAAATTAGGGATGGCAGGATTTCGTCGTTTTGGCGGATAAACCGAATGACGATAAAAATCAAAAACCGCAATCGATTGACTATCAATTGCGGTTTTCTTTTGTAAGTACCCAGACTCGGGATCGAACCGAGATGGAAGTGAATCCACTGGTGTTTGAGACCAGCGCGTCTACCAATTCCGCCATCTGGGCGTTTAGCGGGTGCAAAAGTACGATTTAATTTTTATTCTGCAAGGTTTTTGGATATTTTTCTGGCGATTTGGGTAATTTGCCGGACGATATTTTGTGCGGCTATGTTTTTAATCTATTTTTGTTGTGAAATATTCATCTAAAAAAATCATTAAAAATGAAAAAGCTAACAACTTTAGTTTTATCTGTTTTTTTGTTTGCAAGCGTTGCAAACGCACAGTTGCGTTTGGGTATAAAAGGTGGGTTGAATACATCCAGCTTGTCCACGACTTCCAGTATCATAGATCAGGTGAAAACAGCTAGCAGTTATCAGGCAGGTGTGTTGTTGCAACTAAAATTCGGAGGATTCGCCATTCAACCGGAAGTGCTCTATAGTATAAAGGGGGGTGACCTTCAGAATGTGAAAACGAGTGATGTCATGAAACTGGCGTTTGGTGGGGAAGCCAATACACCGACAACAGCGACTTTGAAAACACAGAATATCGATATTCCATTGAACTTCCAGTTTGGAATGGGTTTTGGCCCGGCTCGTGTATATGCGCAGGCTGGCCCTTATGTTTCATTCCAGTTGGATGCTGCGCTCAATGGCGATACCAAATTGTATGATACTGTCGATAAAACCCTTGAATTTAATAAATACGACTGGGGTATTGGAGTAGGCGCAGGTGTGGAAATTCTGAATCTGCAGCTGTCTCTTAAGTATGATTTTGGAATGAACGAAGTGGGTAAGCCATTTAGCCTGAATTCCCTTTATCNAGGCAATCTGAACCCTTTCAATGATATGAAGAACCGAAATCTGAACGTTTCTTTGGCCTATTTGTTTTAAGAGCCTTTAAAGTGCAATAAAAAACCCGGGAGTCTTTTACTTCCGGGTTTTTTGTTATTGATAGCTTTGCCTTACAATAGATTCAGTAAATCCTGAGGCTTGTCGATGATAGCCAAGGCTCCATTCTCCAGAAGTTCTTCTTTGGTGCGGAATCCCCAGGTAACGCCTACTGGAAAAAATCCTGCAGCAACGGCGGTTTTCATGTCGGTGCTGGTGTCTCCTACATAAAGCACCTCTTCCGGGGTGATGCCCAGTTTCCGGATAATATGGAATGCACCGGTCGGGTCTGGCTTTCGGGGTGTTTCTTCGTTTGTGCCAAGAATGACCTTGAAAGGCCAGTTTGAAACCAATTCATCGGTGATTTTTAAGGTAAAGTTGTGTGACTTGTTCGATAGTATGGCCAGTTTCAGATCTTGGGCCGTCAGACTGTCCAGCATTTCCGGAATGCCTTCGTAAAGTCTTGTCTTGTCAAGACATCTTATGGCATAGTCTTTCATCAATGCGGTATAAACAACATCAACAACCTCTTCTGTACGCTGCCCCTCTGGAAGAGCACGTCCGACCAATGTCCTGAGCCCGCGTCCCACAAAATACCTGTAAGCATCGTAATCGTGCGTAGGAAATCCTTGGGCGGCCAGAACCCGGTTCATGGAGTCTCCGATGTCCTGAAGTGAATNGATCAGTGTACCATCCAAATCAAAGATGACGGCTTTGTATTTTTTTCTGCTTTGAGTCATGAAAAATAATTCATTAAAAATAGTTTACAGAGGCAAAGGTAGGATAAAAATGTCTTGTCCGGGTGAGCTTTTTCCCGTAAATTTGTCCCAATTCCATTGGATAATCAGAGATTTATATACAAAAAAGGGTAATTTATGAATAAAATTGTACGAAAGACCGACTACTCGGATCTGGTGGTTCGATTTGATATCGAAGCGCCACAGATCGCAAAAGCTCGTAAGGCTGGACATTTTGTCATAGTCAGGGTTTCTGAAAAAGGAGAGCGGGTACCTTTCACCATTGCTGAGGCAGATGTAGAAAAAGGCACAATTACGATCATTGTGCAAAGAGTCGGTGTTACTACCAAAAAACTGTGTGCTTTGAACGAAGGCGATTATATCCTGGATGTGGTCGGACCGCTTGGTAAAGCAACACACATTGAAAAATTCGGAACTGTAGTCTGTGCAGGAGGCGGTGTTGGTGTAGCTCCGCTGTTGCCAATCGTACAAGCCATGAAGAAAGCCGGAAACCGTGTGATTACGGTATTGGCTGCACGTAATAAAGACCTGATTATACTGGAAGAAGAGATGCGTGCCAGTTCCGATGAGGTTATCCTGATGACGGATGACGGTTCATCCGGAAGGCAGGGACTTGTAACCAATGGAATCGAAGAAGTCATTCAACGTGAAAACGTTGATTTATGTGTCGCTATCGGGCCGGCTGTCATGATGAAGTTTGTGGCCATGTTGACTAAAAAATACGAAATTCCCACCCAGGTTTCCCTGAATACCATTATGGTGGACGGAACCGGTATGTGCGGAGCTTGTCGTGTGAGCGTTGGCGGAAAGACCAAATTTGTATGCGTTGATGGCCCTGAATTTGATGGGCATCAGGTGGACTTTGACGAGATGATACAGCGTCTTAAGGCTTACAAGGACGTGGAATAAGAAGCAATTAAAAAGAAAGACAATGAACAAAAGAAGAAATAATTAGACCGAACAACGCAATCAGGAATGGCGCGAAACCTTGCGCAAAAGCATGAAAGCAAAGGATCGTACCGATCTTCCACGTGTACACATGAATGAACTCGATGCAGATTATCGTAGCCACAATAAGGAAGAAGTGAACCAGGGCCTCAATGCCGAACAGGCATTGCAGGAATCCAAACGCTGCCTGGATTGCGTCAACCCAACCTGTATGTCCGGTTGTCCGGTTGAAATCAATATCCCTGGTTTTATCAAAAATATTGAACGGGGAGAATTTCTGGAAGCTGCAAAGACCCTGAAGATGACTTCCGCATTGCCGGCAGTCTGCGGGCGTGTATGTCCTCAGGAAAAACAATGCGAATCCCAGTGCTTTTATACCCTGAAACTGAAAAAAGATGCTGTAGCTATCGGTTATTTGGAACGATTTGCCGCCGATTACGAACGTGAAAGCGGACAAATTTCTATCCCCGAAGTGGCTGCCCCCAACGGCAAGAAGATTGCTGTAATAGGTTCTGGCCCTGCCGGACTGTCGTTTGCCGGTGATATGGCAAAACTGGGATACGATGTTTGCGTTTTTGAAGCATTGCATGAAATTGGCGGTGTATTGAAATACGGTATTCCGGAATTCCGTCTGCCCAACAATATTGTTGACGTGGAGATCGAAAACCTGAAAAAAATAGGTGTTAAATTTGTCATGGACACCATTATCGGTAAGACCATTACTTTCGAAGACCTTGCTCAGGAAGGATTTTTGGGTATGTTCGTAGCAAGTGGTGCCGGACTTCCCAACTTTATGAACATTCCTGGAGAAAACCTGATCAATGTTCTTTCCTCCAATGAATATCTGACCCGTGTTAACTTGATGGACGCCGCCAACCCCGAAGCCGACACCCCTGTTCCTTTCGGTAAGAATGTCGCCATCATCGGCGGTGGAAATACTGCAATGGATTCTGTTCGTACTGCCAAGCGTCTGGGTGCTAAACGTGCCATCATTGTTTACAGACGTTCGGAAGAAGAAATGCCTGCCCGTTTGGAAGAAGTAAAACATGCCAAAGAAGAGGGCATCGAATTTATGACCCTGCACAATCCCATTGAATATCTGGGAGACGAAAACGGGCGTGTAAAGCAAATGAGGCTTCAAAAAATGGAACTGGGTGAACCGGATGCTTCCGGTCGCCGCAAACCGGTCGCCATCCCTGGTGCTACGGAATTGCTGGATGTAGATTTGGTTATTGTCAGTGTCGGCGTGTCTCCAAATCCTCTGGTTCCAAGCTCCGTATCCGGTCTTGATGTCAGCAAATGGGGCACCATTGTGGTAAATGAAGGCATGCAATCATCCATTCCGACTATTTTTGCCGGAGGCGATATCGTACGCGGTGGAGCTACCGTTATCCTGGCTATGGGTGATGGCCGCAGAGCCGCAGCATCCATGCATGAGTTTCTAAACAAATAATAGAAAGATGAGGAAGGTTCTTCTTTTAACGTTCTTGTTGCTGACAACGGTTTCCGGTTTTGCCCAGTTTTCCCTCGACAACAATGCAGCGGATGTATATCTGAAAAAAAAGGCAGAACAGGCAGAAGCCAGAAGAATTCAGGATAGTATACGCCAGGCGCAGCTGGAAGAACAGCAACTGATGGCGACGGATATCCGCTACAGGCTGAAGTGGGGGAATATGCTCACGTACAGACAAACCATCGGTTTCGTTGAAAACGGATACAACCTTTCCTATTACGGATATTTGAAAACCAAGGATGTCTGGACTTACCCCATCAGTCTCCGTCTTTCCGGTTCGAAGGGTTACAATGCCTCCAATATGAAATCCGGATACAAGGACTGGTCCCAGACTTTGTCGTATTGGGGCTTGTCCGGATTCCGGAATCTGAAAGACAATTGGTATCTTTCCATTGGTGGGCACGTACCCCTTGGCTGGGAACGTTATCGGTACGATGGCCTGGATGGCAAGCACGAGGAAGAATTCTCTCCTGAGAAACGTCATTTTCACATGTTGGTGGGACTGAACGCCGAAGAAAGGCTCATGTATATGTCTCCCAACAGCGTGGGACTGGTCATGGGTATTGGCTTCTACCAAAGAATAATGAATTCCAGGGTTTATACCGTAGATGCGGGATTCTCGCTCGAGATCGGTATGAAATTCTAATAAATCAAGGATACCCGCTTTAAAAAGAATTCCCATTCGGTTTTTGGGGCTTTATATGTACGACTGAATAGCCTGTCTAACGATATGTACTCGTTAGACAGGCTATTCAGTCGTATTTTTTTATTGGAGGCTATTGATGAAATACAGAATTGATAAAGGATTCAGTCTTTTATTTCTCATTTTTTTCTTATTTAATTTGTGAAATTTGTAAAAAATAAGTTAAACATATATTGGTTCCATATGAAAAAGATGATTACATTATATTTTTTAGTTATTTCTTTAGCGATTTTCTCACAGGGCATAGTCTATACTTACGACTCATCTGGAAATAGAATTTCAAGACAATATATTGTTCAGCTTCGAAGTGCCACTGCCCAACCTGAGAAAAAAGATTCAATAAAGATTGAGTCAAAAATCGATGAATTAAAAATATATGTGTACCCTAATCCAACAAAAGGTAATGTTGCCGTTGATGTTTTAGGCGTGTCTTCTGATCAAATCATAACCATGAGGTTATACAGCTCCCAAGGAGTTCTCTTGCAAAAAATGAATTACACAAATCAAAAAATGCCGATTAACATGACAACATATCCTATAGGATGGTATTTGTTGAAGATAAATGTTGGCGATAAATCCGTTGAATATAAAATAATCAAAGATTAGTATTTCATAAACTAAAATTAATTCTACAAATAACTATGAAAACACCTCAAATAGTAATCACACTTATTATCATGCTTTTTACGTCTAATATCTTGAATGCGGATAACCGGGATAAAGGTTTTAAGGAAAACCCAACCGATTTGATGGTTGAAAAGATAGGCAATGACGTTGTTCTGACGAGAGATCAAAAAAACAAGATTAGCCAGAAAATTGAGATTTATAGAAAAAAAGTCCTAGAAGCAAATAAAATTCAAAATAGAGAAGATTTAATTGCTGCCAAAAAAGATATTTTTAAAGACTATTCAATGGCAATTGACAGCATCCTTACGAACGATCAGAAAATTCAGCGTGCAGCAAAACAAAACGAACGTAGGGAAAACGTAAGAAAAAAAATCCACCAAAATTAACAACACTTCAATGCCAGATAATGAAGACTATTAATATTAAGCTTTTCTTTACGACTGTTTTGCTGACGATCTTTCTGCCTTTGCATGCAACCAATATCAATCCTACAATTATTGATATGGGGGGAGTAATCTCAGTGATGGGTGGTAGTTATACAAATGACATGGATGAAGTTTGGAATATCCAAACGGGAAAAAATTGGACGATCAATTTCACCTACACTGTTGACACGGAGGAATCCTGCGATTATATAATAATATCTGATGTCGATGATTCAGGAAATGCCATTGAAATATGTACACTTAGTGGGCAACAGAGCGGTACGGTATCCACTACTCTCCCAAATGGAAGAGCCAGGATTCAATTTGTCACAGATGGAGCCATGAGTTTTGACTATGGATACACAGGATTTCAAATTCAGTATGCAGTTGATCCATCGAGTGTTCCTGTTAATCCTGTTAATTTCTTGAATGGTTCTATTTCGGCCTTAAATGAGAACTATATCAACAATATGGATGAAATCTGGGAATTTGAAACTTCTACAAATCAGCTTATTCATTTTAAGTATACTGTCGACACAGAAGATTCCTATGATTACCTTATCATCTCCAGTGTGGATGATTCAGGAAATGCAACAGAAATATGTACACTTAGCGGTCAACAAAGTGGTATGGTTTCTACGACGATTCCAAATGGTAAGGCAAGAGTCGAGTTTGTTTCTGATGGGGCATATAGTTATGATTCTGGACATACAGGATTTGAGATACTGTATTCTGCCTATACCCCCAATGAATATACTTATGCTACTCCAGATGGACTTTTTACAAGCGAACCTTCATTTGGATGTGTTGTAGGATCCATTCCTGCAAAATTTGACGTGAGTCAAGTTGGTAGCGCCAGTTATTCGATTCCTATAGATTGTCCCCCCGGAATTAATGGAATGCAACCCAATATATCGTTGACATATAACAGTCAGGGGGGAGACGGGCCATTAGGTAATGGCTGGAATATCGGAGGTTTATCATCTATAACCAGCATTGCAAAAAATCAATACAACAGTGACACATTAACCGGATTAGATTTTTCGAAGAAGGCACTGCTTTATTCCCTGGATGGAAATACACTATATAGTTCTTCTTTGGACTATGGTGGAAATGGATGTGAATATTCTACGGAGAATCAAACATACCAACATGTTTTTTCCTATGGCTCTTTAGCTCAGAATTTTGGGCCAGAAAAATTTACAGTCACGGCTAAGGATGGGACACTTATGGAATATGGATACAGGGTCTATCCGGAGAATAGTACATTTAACACTCCATGTCAATGGCTAATTAGTAAAATAACTGACACTAATGGTAACTATTTGACATTCAGTTATACCAATCAGGGGAAATTTCAGACTGTTCTTAGCCGTGTTGATTACACAGGAAATAGTTCAGGCACAAGCCCTTTTGCTTCCATCAATTTTAATTATGAAAACAAAAGTACAGTAAACAGTTCGTTTTTAGCGGGGAAGCGTTTTGAAGACGCGCTCCTTTTAAAATCAGTTGTAGTAACAAATACTTCCAATAATCAACAAATAAGGCGTTATGACCTGACCTATAATATTGTGGATGGCAAGTATTATTTGAATAAAATAACCCAAACAGGTGATGATGGCGTACAATTAGAACCGACCATTTTTAGTTGGGGAGAAAAATTGACAAGTGCAAGTCCTCAGTATTGTTCGGTTGCCAATGTTTGTGAAACAAATCTTGAAAAAGAATCAAGAGTCTTTGCCACCGGAGATGTGGATGGTGATGGCTTTTCAGATATAATACAGATCTATAAAAATACAGCAAATAGAGTTGTTGATATTCATAGGAGTGGGGTTGAAAATATTGGCTCTGATGCCATATATGATAGAGTTAGTAGATCTTTGCAGACATCAACAGATTCAATTACAAGCAGAATATTAAAAAGCATAAATAAGCCAAATAGGGGAATAATGCTTGCTGACTTTGATGGAGATAGACAAAAAGCAGTGTTGCTCCCTATTGTCCAAGACGTTGGTTCTGCTTTTTCGTTTATATTATCTGATATTACGTCACCAGCTGGTGATATTGACTTCTTGATGAATTATGGCTCAACTCCTCCTTGCTATACTGTAGGTGATATTAACAACGATGGTAAGGATGAGATTATTGCCGTGGAAAGCGATTTCTCAAAAAATAAAAATAAACCAGTATGTAGAATTATATATATAAAGAAGGGCAACTCTGATTCTGATTATGAATATGATTTTAATTATGACACAAAAGTTATCGATTTCTTGGATTTGTCACACAATTGGGTGTATAATGATTATACCTACGGAGATGTAGATGATGTGCTCATTGATGACTACGACAAAGACGGATTAAAAGATCTTATGTTCGTGTATAAAACTCATTCTATCATTTATAAAAACAAAGGTGGCAAAATAGGATCTGACGGAATATTGCACTGTAGATTTGAAAAGGGAATAGACACTTATCTTATAAACTCTAGATCTGTTTATAGACCTGGAGATTTTAATGGAGATGGTTTAACAGATTTTCTGGTTAATGAGAAAAATACCTCTGTCTGGAAGTTGGCTTTGAACAACGGTAATAACGGGTACGCAAGTACAACTTTAAATAATATAACTGCAAGTAGTGACACGACAACAATGCTTGGTAGCGACATTGACGAGTGCATTGTTTTAGATATGAACAAAGATGGAAAATCAGATGTGATTGTTGTGGATGCCGAATATAATGGCTCTGATGATTATCAACATACAGATATAAGATGGTATCTTTCCACAGGATCAGGATTTAATCTCTTAAACCAGTATACCATAACATCTGCTGAAAGCTTCAAGCGATACAACTATGCCGTCGGGGATTTCAATGGAGACGGTTATGCAGAGCTTTTTACCACCTATTCGAATATATTTGGAGGAGGATCGACCACGGAGAGTGGTTTGATGTATTATTATGATACGACTCATGATTTTAATAAGATAGTTAACATTTCAAATGGTTATGGAAAAAAACAAAGAAATACACTATCAGTTGTTAACACACACTAAAGACCGGTTTGATTCCGACACTTTTTATTCCATTGGAACAGGAGCAACTTATCCTTTATACGATATTCCATTACCTTTTTCATGTGTGAATAGAACGCTGGAATCAAATCTAAAAGGAGGGAACTTTATTGATAAATATTCATACGAAGGCCTTAAAGTGCATCTTTCGAAAGGCATATTGGGCTTCTCTACTTTAACTCATACAAGTAATGTAGACAATAAAAAAATGAAATGTATAACCGTTTTAGATACCCTATTATATAAGCCTTCAGAACAAATCGTTGAAACATATATTAATAATAGCCTTGTATCTAAAACAGAAACTTTAATAAACAATACTCAAAACGGTAAGGCTGTTAAATCCGAATTGTTTAAGACCACTGATACCGATTATTTGAGAAACTTAAATACAACCACCACTTATAGCAGCTATGATGATTACGGAAACCCGACTTCCATAAATACGATAACAGGAGACTTAACCGAAAACAAAACATTGGTTTATGGCCAGTACGGATCTTGGTGCCCTAATAAAATAATATCAGAAACTGCCACCCGAATTTTTCCAGGAAGTGCGAATTATACTCGTATTAAACAATACGAATACGATACAAAAGGAAATCTGACCAAAGAGACCGTTGACCCTGCCGATATCAATAAAGTAACCACAGTCTATAGGGATTTTGATGTTTTTGGGCAACCCAAAGCAATAGATGTGACGGCAAATGGTTCAACCAGAGGCTCAACGCAAGTCTACACTTTGTCTGGCCGGTATCTGCAAAGTAAAACGAATGCATTGGGAGAGACAACCAGTTTTGCCTGGGATGAAGCGAAGGGCTTGCTTACCAGTGAAACAAATCGTTTGGGTACAACTTCGTATACTTATAATAGTTTAGCTCAACGAACAAAGACCCAATATCCTGATGGAAACAGTAAAAAGGAAAGTCTTCAATGGGCAGTTCCATCGTTGGGCTCTTACTATATATATGGCGAAACATCCGGATCGGCTCCCGTTTATGTGTGGTACGATGCTCTGGGACGAGAATTTAAGAATGAACATTACGGGCTCAATAACAGAAAGATCAGCGTATTTACCGAATATGGCTCTGACGGAAAAGTCTACAGGGTCTCAGAACCGACATTCAGTAGTGCCGCTGAATCATGGGCATCCTCATATAGCTATGATAGTTATGGTCGTCCGGAGACAGTGACAACTCCATTAGGTATAGCCACCACTGTTTATGAATACGGAAGAACAACCGTGACATCTCCGGAAGGTACCAGCAGTAAGATTTTAAATTCTTCAGGAATGCTGCAGCGGAGCGAACAGAATGACAAAGGAGTCTCGTACGCCTACTATGCCTCGGGACTTCCAAAGTCAGCAACACCTGATGGCGGTCAAGCATTAACGATGGAATATGACCTTCAGGGAAATCGAACTAAGCTTATTGATCCCGATGCCGGCACTGTTGAGTCTGTATATAACGGTTTCGGTGAAATGGTTCAAAGCAGCCAGTTAATGCATAAAAACCAACTTATTACAACGATAAATAATTATGCTCCGACTACCGGATTGCTTCAGAGCATGGTCCGGAATGGAGAGACCACAGCATATACGTATGATGGCAGCAACCGCATCGGCTCAATTGAAATATCCGGTAAGAATAAACAGACATTTACATACGATGCCTATGACAGAATTAAACAAATCGATGAGACTATTGGAAATAAGTCATTCGTGACAAAAACAGATTACGACACCTATGGACGCGTAATTAAGTATACTTATCCATCCGGTTTTTATGAAACCAATATCTACGACACCTATGGCAACCTGACCGAAGTCAAAGATCAAAATAGNCGTTCTATCTGGAAACCTTTGGAAGAAAACGCCCGTGAGCAATTAACAAAGGTTAGCCGGGGAGGGAAGGAGACAACTTTTGGTTTTGATAGCAAGGGACTGCCTCTTTCTATAGTGTCGGATAACAGGATTAAGCTGTATTATTCTTTCGACTCAAAAGGAAATCTTCAGCATCGCACCGACACCCTCACAAACCAGAGAGAACAGTTTTTGTACGATACCCACAACCGTTTGACAAACTGGAATATTTACCAAAACAATGTGTTGTCAAAGCAAAATAGCATTGCTTATGATTCAAATACGGGTAACATTGTCCAAAAGAGTGACCTGAATAACCTGACCATGAATTACGGGGGAGCAGGCCTCAT
>Ga0065701_1012622_pt1 | contig 41745 bp, 33 predicted proteins | sample Biomet1_FD_59088 | JGI IMG/M metagenome (GOLD analysis project Ga0065701, IMG submission 59088) | Microbial communities from bioreactor (seeded with anoxic lake sediment) at LBNL, California, USA - Biofuel metagenome 1 version 3... | ecosystem: Engineered > Bioreactor > Anaerobic > Unclassified ...
TGAGTACGTTTAATGTGGCTGGTGATGTCGGAAAATTAGTTTTGCCGGGAACAGCCGCGTATCTGCTGATGCAGTACAGCTGGATGTCCGTAAGCCATATCTTAGGGGTTTTCGGTATGGGAGTTGCCGCTTTGCTTTTTTTTAATCATCATGATGCCAGAGCAATAGACAACGTTGAGGAAACCAAAGCAGGCAACGCCGCTGCCGGAACTCTTAAATGGAAAGGAAACGAAGCTTTTTGGTCTTTGTCAACGATTGGAATCCTTGACAGCGCAACGCGGATGGGTTTTTTAACGTTTTTACCATTTTTGCTGCAGGAAAAAGGCGCAGCACTGTCAACGATCGGATTGGTGCTTTCGCTTATTTTTGCCGGAGGCGCAGCCGGAAAATTTGTCTGTGGGATACTGGCTGTGCGGTTTGGAATATTGCGGTCCGTGATTGTTACCGAGCTCATGACGACTTTATGTATTTTGGCTATGATCGTTTTTCCCTTGCATGCCGCAATCGTGTTTTCACCGATTATCGGCATCGTGCTCAATGGAACGTCATCGGTACTTTATGGCAGTGTTCCTGAATTAGTTATAGAAGAGAAAAGAGAACAGGCTTTTGCTATTTTTTACACCTTGACTATTGGTTCCGGGGCGATATCACCTTCTCTTTATGGCGTGGTAAGCGATTTTGTTGGGATAAAAACTGCTGTAATCGCCGTTGCGGCAGTGGCGCTATTAACGATTCCCTTGACCGTGCCCTTGCGGAATAAATTTACGGTGAAAAGATGATTCTGCAACTTATGTTGTTACATAGAAAAACCTCCTATCGGTTTCATTTTGAACTGAACCGATAGGAGGTTTCTTTTTAATCTAAGGTATCGGAAGCAAAGGCACTTTTTCCTTCATAACGATTGTAATGCAGGTCATCACTGATCAGATAATCATAAATTTCTTTTACAATAGGGATGCCATTGCGTTCATAGTCTTGTGCTTTCTTTTCGGAAGATTCGCCTGGGACTAAAACTTTATCAAAACCTTTAGCCGGGCGGAGTTCATGCAGCTCATCGACCATTTTGCGTACATTATTTTTAAAGGTATCCAGAGAAGTGAAATAATCTGGATTTATGACCAAATGCACCTGGCCTAAATTACGCCCTGCGGAAAGATCGGCATACATGGAACTTACATGTTTTCCCGATGGAATGCCTAACAGCGAACCGCACAAAATATCAACCATCATCATCAAACCATATCCTTTTGATCCAGCAATTGCTAAAAGGCCAGCGACAGCAAATGGGTCAGTTGTAGGATGCCCTTCCTTGTCTACGGCCCATGTTTCTGGAATCGCCTTATTTCTGGCTCTGGAGTCCAAAATTTTCCCCCAGGCACCTACGGTTGTTGCCATATCAAATACAATAGGGGGACGTCCGGCGCATGGAACGGCAAAGCCGATCGGATTTGTGCCAAAGTATGGTTCTGCCGAGCCATAGGGTACTACCATAGGGTCAGACTGACACATGGACATGCCAATCATGTTTTCGGCGGTAGCCATTCTGAGGAAATAGGAAAGCGTACCGCAATGTCCCAATTCACGCATGCCGACAAACCCAATACCATTTTCTTTCGCCATTTTGATGGCTTCCAGCATCCCGTTTTTCGCCACGAGCATTCCTATAGCATTATCTCCTTCATAGATACCGGTGCAGGGGCCTGTTTTCTTAAAGGCGAAGTTAGGGTTTATGTTGCTGCCTCCCTTTGCTATGCGTTCCGAATAGTATTCTACGCGTACGGAACCATGCGAATGGACACCTCTGCTATCGGCATAGCTTAAGTGATTGGCTAGTTCCTGTGCATGATCTTCAGGTAATCCAGCTTTCATTACCTTATTTTTAATTAACTGGTGCAATTCTTCTTTCGTTAGTAATACCATTTCCTGGCTACTCATAAAAAATAACACTCCTTTTCCTTCTACGGTCATTCAAATTAGTTTTTGTGTTTTGCATGGAATAGATGTCTCTTTCATTGTACTTCTCTTTTTTCTTTTTTTCATCATCCATACAGGATAATTTGTCTGTCTATATTTGTCTGTTTTAAATAAATAAATATTTGACAGAGGCTGACAGGTCTTATTGATTTGGCAAATGCTCTGTCAAAAAAACCGCTTAAACCAAAGGTTTAAACGGTTTTTTTGCTTTCGATACGGATTATATCGTAGCGTTGAGCCAGTGTACTATTTCTTTATAGGTTGACTTCCCCGCGGCATGGTGTATGTCTCGATCAAAGTCGTGAACCTCTTCGTAGAGCGTTATGAGCTGCGCATTGGGAATTCGTTTTGATAATGCTTTTGATATTCGATAGGGGACATCAGGGTCAAGAGTTGCAGCGGCTAATATCGTCGGGGGGAAAGTCTGAAGCACGTCATCATCTAATGAATATTTTTGGGGATCGTCTGTTCCACAAAGTTGCTGGATCCAAGTTCCTTCTTGTCGCGCCTTTATATAAAGGCCAAATCTCAAATTCATTGGCCCATAGGTCACGGGTTCATCTGAAATCATTTTTTTGATGCTTTCATCCGGGATCGTAGCTAATTTTTTATAATGTTTGCTGGGGTTGCTGAAGGTAGGTTCGTCAAGTCTCGCGTAACCATATAGACTGATGATTGCCTGTGGCAGTAAGGCTTTGTTTTTAGCGAAGCGAGCACACATCATAAAACAGATATAAGCCCCAGCGGATCTTCCCAGCAGTACATATGAATAATTTTTTAGGCCGAATATCGTAGCAAAATTTTTTAAATAGAAGGAAAGCAGCTCAAAAGCGGATTGTAAAATCAGCGGGAGCTTTGCCTCTGGTGCTAAGGGATAATCTAACGCTAAAAAATCATAGCCCGCATTTAAAAATCCATTTATATAAAGTTCCGGCAGGTCAGTGCTTACCCCATAGAGTAGTCCACCGCCATGGAAATACACGATGGTGATGTCTTTTCTGTGTTGTGGTGCTCTATGCAGCGTTGCCTGCAATTGAATGTTTTCTTTTGTTGTAAAATTAAAAATTTCAGGTGTGATCATTCATTTGTGTTCCTCCCATCAATTAGTTTAAATAGTCTGGCTGCTATTTGTATTTGCAGCAATTCTTCAGGGTTCGCAAGATCTATGCCAATCAGGTTTTTAATTTTGTCAATTCTATATCGTACTGTTTTTGGATGAAGGAATAGTTTCTCAGAAGTGAGATGGTAGCTTTGATTTGTATCTAAAAAAGTTTTTAACGTCTCAAAGAGGAGCGGATAATCATGTCTAAATTTAAGCGTTTTGGGGGAGATGAAATTGTTAAGATTGCCAAGACTGTTTGAGTTTAAGAATAATTTGTAAATCCCCAATTCGTCATAAGGGAGTATTTTATTCATATTGTGAAATAACCGTAGAATCTTTTGCGTGTCTAAAATTTCTCGGTTTGCTTTAGGGATCGCCATTTTTTCAACTTTTGAGCTGATGCTTACATAATAATAAAAATGCTTGAACAGGTTGTTTTCAACTAGGCAATTCATTATTTTTTCAATCGATTCCGTGGTAAGGCCCGGTTTTGTATCGCTAAAATTTAGAATAAATACAATTCGGTCTAATTTTTCAAGGAAGACAATGTCTTTGAAGCAGGATTTAAATTTAAGTCGAATTTGTCGTAGTGTTTGAGCTGGGATAGCTGTGTCTAGAGATTTATTTTCGTCTTTTTGATACAGATTTACGAGAGCCAGTTGATAATTTTTATAGTTATGCAGATTAAGCGAATCAAGCACTTCATCAATGTCTTTTTTCTCATAGAGTCGGTCATTTAATAGGTCACTTATAATGTTGTTTTTTTGTTGAAATAGATTTTGAGAAATTACGTAATTTTTAAGCAATTCCATTTGTAAAAATTTCACGCCATTTTCTATTACCATAAAGTCTTCGGAACTGATTTGATCTTGTAGTTCGTGGATAATTAGCTCGTAGTCATCATAGCCGAGATGCGGAATATGGACGCGAAGTTGCTTGCCAACGATCTTAGGCGTAATTCCATTGTAGATTACATTTTTGCGTACATACGGAAAATGTATATATTTTTGAGGGGGAACTTTACTTGTGCCTGTTATTTTAAAATCAGAAAGGGCCGGGTTAGTGCAGATTTCTGTTCCTTTTGTAGCGTTGATAAGACTTATATCGTGCAAAATCATTTTCTTGAATTCACATAATATTTTGTCCATAGATGGCATTTTTAATGCAAGTGAGGTTAGTTCGCTGTGGACTTCGTAGTACTTATGCAGCAGGTTTACATTTTTGTTTATGATAGGCCCTAATATTTCCAGAATGATCGATTCGTATTTTACATCTTTACTGATCTGAATTAATGGGATTAAATGCTTGTTGGAAAGTTCAACGATAATATCTGGGATCTGACGAACTAATCGATCAATCTTGATGATAACTGCACTAATTCCTATGGTATGGAGTTTTTCAAAAAATACTTCCAATTCACTATTATTCAAATTCTGCAAAGCGAAAAAACTGGTGATGATTACTTCGCCAGAACGCCCCCAGTTTGTTATGTCAGTTGCCTCTAGAATGTTGACACCGTGGATTTCATTTAAGATTTCATTTTTTCCAGCAATCAGTTTTGCACCGTGCATGGATTGCATTTTTAGGATGTCTTTGATATTCAAATTACTACTCCTTTAGGTATAAAAAAATGGCTATTTTTATAAGTTTTATACCAATGATAATACAAAAAAATAGTGATATAATGACGGTAAATCTATATTTAACACAATACTAACACAATAAAGGGGAATTGGAAATGCTATATACAGTGATTAAGAAAAATAGTTATCAAGATTCTATCAATCTTATGTTGCTTACAAATTCAATCAATACTCTTGCTGGAATAACAAAATGTTCCATAATGATGGGAACAGATGCAAATAAAGACATCCTTAAAAATAGTGAGCTTCTTACGCCGGAAGCTGAAAGCGCAGCTCCAAGCGATATGATTATCGTAATAGAGACGGCTGCTGAAGACGTCGTTGAGAATGTTCTTGTTGAAACGGATAAATTTTTAAATGATTTAGCGGTTAAAAGAAAGAAAAATAATGTGGAAAGCGTAAACAGTATAGATGCTGCGGTTGAAGAGATGCCGGATGCGAACGTAGCACTGTTTTCCATCCCTGGAGAATATGCCGCAGAAGAAATCGAAAAGGCTATTGATAAAGGATTGCATGTATTTTCCTTTACGGACAATATTTCATTGGAAGACGAAGTGCGTCTTAAGAAAAAAGCACATGAAAAGGGTTTGCTCCTGATGGGGCCTGACTGTGGCACGGGAATTATTTCTAGCATTCCGGTGGCTTTTACCAACGTTGTAAGGCCAGGCAATATTGGCATTGTTGGCGCTTCGGGGACGGGCATACAAGAAGTTACTACCATAATCGACCGGATTGGTGGCGGCGTTGTACATGCTATTGGAACTGGTGGGCGTGATTTGAGTGAAGCTGTTAATGCGATAACGGTTCGGGATGCAATATTGGGATTGGAATATCATGAACCAACGGATGTAATTGTTGTGATTTCAAAACCGCCAGCAAAAAAAGTCAGAGATGAGATCGTAGCGTTGCTCCATAATCTTAGTAAGCCGGTCGTTGCGATATTTCTCGGTGAAAAGCCAGACCATCATGAAGGCTCTGTATATTTAGCGCATACGCTTGAAGAAACGGCAAGAATTGCGGTAGATCTTGCCAAAAATAAACCGGTAAAACCAAACTATATGGAAGCGATACAATATGAAACAGAAACACCGCTGGCACAGGATAAAACAGTAAAAGGATTATATTCAGGTGGAACTCTTGCTGCTGAAGCCGGAATGCTTATCACGGAAGCATTAGGGCTAGGAAAGCTGGTGAAAAAAGAGGGCTATATTCTAAATACAAAGGGCTATGAAGTACTGGACTTAGGTGATGATATCTACACGCAAGGGAAACCCCATCCCATGATTGATCCGGAAGTTAGAATCAAAAAAATAAAAGAGTATGCAGAGGATGAGAATACAGGGGTNATATTGCTTGACTGTGTATTGGGTTATGGTTCCCATCCAGATATGGCCGGGGCATTAGCCGATGGGATCAAGGATGCAATAGAAAAAGCCAAGAAAAAAGGACGTGCATTATATTTTGTAGCAACTGTTTGCGGAACAGAATACGACCCCCAAAACTATCAAGCAGCCATACGAACGCTGCAAGGATGCGGTGNCTTAGTAGAAGAAAGTAATGCAAGAGCAGTAAGACTGGCACTCAAATTAAAAGGGATCGATTTTAAAGAAGCCGATAAATATGTTGTGGAAACCAGGGTGTCAAAGAAAGCATTGCCAGAAGTTAGTGAACATGTCATGGCGTTGTTGAATTCTAAACCGCGTATTGTAAATATTGGGCTTACCAGTTTTACGGAGTCTATTTTGGCGTATGGCGGAAACACCGTACAATGTGACTGGAAACCAGCAGCTGGCGGCAAATAAAAAACTTATAAAAATATTAAACCAGCTTTCGAAAATGGAAGAAATAGAAGAAGCGAATAAAGAAGTCATTGAAAAGATGAAAACATCACAGCCGTTCCTGATGGATGTCGTACCTGCAAAATCCGTAATAGAAATCTTAAATGATCGCGTATTGCTTCACGCCGGTCCGCCGATTAACTATGAAGATATGACAGGCCCTATGCAAGGATCTTGTATCGGTGCGGTTTTATTTGAAGGCTGGGCAGCAGATGAAAAAAGTGCAAGAGAATTGCTGGAAAACAAAGGTGTGAAATTTACCCCTTGCCATCATGTAAATGCCGTAGGGCCTATGGGTGGGATTACATCCGGAAATATGCCATTGTTGGTAGTAGAAAACAAGTTGGATGGCTCCATTGGATATTGCATCATGAACGAAGGTATAGGGAAAGTTCTTAGATTTGGAGCTTTTTCTGAAGAGGTTGTAACCCGATTAAAATGGATGGCCGAATCTTTAGGCCCTGTATTATCAAAAGCCCTAAAAAGAAAACCAGGTGGGTTGAATCTGAATGTTCTCATTGCAAAGGCCATTACGATGGGGGATGAATTCCATCAGAGAAATATAGCTGCTACGCTTAATTTTTTGAAAGAAATTACCCCGTTAATCGTGGAACTTGACATTGACCAAAAAGAAAAATACAGGGTAATAAAATTTCTGGCAGACACCGATCAATTTTTCTTAAACATTATGATGGCCGCGGGTAAATCCATCGTAGATTGTGCAAGAAAGGTTACACGTGGTACTGTAGTTACAACGATGGCAAGAAATGGACAGGAATTTGGCGTGAGAATAAGCGGAATGGGCGACGAATGGTTCACTGCTCCGGTTAATACGCCAAATGGTTTATACTTTACGGGTTATTCTGAAGAGGATGCGAATCCAGATATCGGCGATAGTGCGATAACAGAAACCGTTGGTGTTGGCGGGATGGCCATGGTGGCAGCCCCTGGTGTTACAAGATTTGTTGGCGCAGGCGGGTTTGATGATGCATTAAAAGTTTCTAATGAAATGAATGAAATCTGTATTTCTAATAATTCAAACTGGAGCATTCCGACTTGGGATTTTAAGGGTGCATGCTTAGGTATTGATGCGAGAAAAGTAGTCGCATCCGGCATTACCCCTTTGATTAACACCGGCATTGCGCATAAAAATATGGGAGTAGGTCAGATCGGAGCTGGAACAGTGCGTGCACCACTGGCTTGCTTTGAAAAAGCAATCATTGCTTATGCAAAAAAAATGGGGATCGATGTTGAGCAAGGCTGAAGGCAATGTTGGGACAGAGGCAAGAAGTAATCTATTGCCTCTGTATCTAAAGAATCGTCGTGTGGGTAAAGTGCACAGTAAATTTAATAACGGGCTCAATGTACAATTTGATGATGTTTTAATTTATGTTGGTTGCAGTGGTACACCCCTATCTCCTTTTGGCTTGAATATAGAAGAAGAAAAACTAAAAGCAATACTTCGTTCGGTACAAATCGATCAGATGGTTGTTCATAAAGAGAAAAGCTTAATTTTTTATAGCATAGATGGAACCATAAATATTTATTATAAAAATTTTAAAGTAATGGATTTAAGGCTGCCAAAAACAAAATGCAGCATGGCGGGAATAGTGGTCAGCCCCCTATATAAATATTTGGGAAACATGGAATTTGAAAAACTTGTTGGAATCCCCTTAGATGAGAGAGCCGATCGGTATATAAAAATGTTACTAAATTCTGACAAGTCAGATTGGACTGTGAACGTTGCGATTATACGATTTTTTACTGGCAGGGGGAAAGGCTTAACGCCAAGTGGGGATGACATTTTGTTAGGGTTTACCATGGCAATTATACGGTTTGGCAACTTCAATATTTGGCGACAAGTGCTTATGTTAGAGGTGAATGGCGATAAAACGACCACGATCAGTGTAGCGTATCTCCAGGCGTTATTGCAAGGCTATGTGAATGAGCTTTTAATACAGCTTGTAAAACTTCTGGACCATGCAGAACCAGCTGATGTAGAAAAAACAATAAAAAAAGTACAGTCTTTTGGGCATACTTCAGGGAATGATACCTTGTTTGGATTTTTGTTAGGGTTAGAATTTTTAGCAAATCAAGGGGAGGGATAATCTATGGATATTATGTTGCGTGAAGTTCAAGAAACGATGGAATGGTTATCATCGATTAGTGATGATAAAGGGGCAGGCACCACAAGGTTGCTGTACTCTGCAAGCTGGTTGCAGGCACAGAAAGAGTTGAAGGGTAAATTTGAAGCAATTGGAATGAAGTGCCACTTTGATGCTGTAGGAAACTTATATGGTACATTGGAGGGGAGTGAGCAGCCAGAAAAGACAATCGCTACGGGGTCCCATGTTGATACGGTTGTTAAAGGTGGAAAATTGGATGGACAACTGGGGATTTTTGGTGCATATCTTGCTGTAAAAAATTTATTGAAAACTTTTGGCAAACCACGCAAAAGTATTCAAATCATTTCCATGGCGGAGGAAGAAGGATCACGTTTTCCTTATGTTTTTTGGGGAAGTAAGAACATTTTTGGCTTGGCAAAAAAAGAAGATGTTATGGAAATTAAAGATGCCGAGGGGATTGGGTTTGTTGACGCTATGCACACGTGCGGGTTTGACTTCCGCACCGATAGTAAGAAAAGAATGGATATAGAGGCTTTTATTGAATTGCACATTGAACAGGGGAATTTTCTTGAAGAGGAAAAATTTACAGTTGGTGTAGTCAATTCCATCGTGGGACAGAAGCGTTATAACATTACGTTGAAAGGAGAAGCGAACCATGCCGGCACGACACTGATGCGCTTTCGCAAAGATACAGTTGAATGTATGGCACGTATTGTGACACAGTCCATTGATAAAGCGAAAGCTGCTGGGGATCCATTGGTACTGACTTTTGGTAAAGTTGTCCCAAAACCGAATACGGTGAATGTTGTTCCAGGAGAAACTTTGTTTACGATGGATTGTCGTCATACGGATGCCATGTTTTTGCAAAAATTTACCATCGAGCTTGAGGCAGATATGAAAGAAATTGCTCAGCGGATGGGTATTGTAATTGAGATTGACAACTGGATGAATGAGACACCTGTAAGGATGGATAAAAAAGTTGTAGATAGTATAGAGCGCGTCTGCAAAGAGAAAGGCCAGAACTATAAGGTTATGCACAGTGGCGCCGGTCATGATTCGCAGATTTTTGCACCGCGGGTTCCTACAGGCATGATTTTTGTTCCAAGTATCAAGGGGATTAGTCATAATCCGGCAGAAGATACAAGGGTGGAAGATCTTCGTGAAGGAATCAAAACACTAGCATACACGCTATACGAATTAGCGTATGAATGCAAATAGGAAAGGACGTTTATTATGAACACACAAGCATTAAAAAAATCGTATCCGGAGAATTATTGGAAACGTCTGGTATTTACTTTTTGTATGGGCTGGACGATCATCTGGATTTACCGAGCCATGTTGTCGCCGATTTACCCTGAAATTCAAAATACGATCGGTCCACAAACCAATGCGGCGATGGGAATTATTGCCTCTTGTTATTTCTTTGGTTATACCGCACTGCAAATTCCATCCGGTTTTTTAGTAGACAAATTTGGTCAGAAAAAAGTGCTGATACCAGGTTTTATTATTTTTGCTGCCGGTGTATTCAGTATTGCCTCAGCAACCTCAATTATGCCGATTTATATAGGTGCGGTGCTGGCTGGTGTTGGTTGTGGCACGTATTATGGTTCCGCGTATTCCTTGACTTCACAGCATGTGCCGCAAGAGAAGAAAGGTCTGCAAACGGCTATTGTTAATAGTGGCTCGGCGCTGGGGATGATTCTTGGGATGACGGGTTCAAGCTATTTTGTTAAAACAATGGGGTTGCCATGGCAGACTATGGTTGTTATTTCAGGATGTTTGCTCGTTTTCCTCGTTTTGTGGTTTTTCTTTGTCATTATTGATCCAAGTAAAGTTGCTCCGGTGGAGGACCATTCTAACGATAAAAAAGATGAGGCAATTCCTGAACGGGTTGAGAAATCAAAAGGCTCAATGTTCCGTCCTTCCTTATTAACCTGTTACTTTTTGTATTTTACAACCTGCTATGCATATTATATGATCGTCACTTGGCTGCCAAAATTCCTTGAAGCTGAGCGCGCGATTAAAGGTGGTATGATTGGACTTACAGTCTCCATGATAGCGGTAACAGCCGTTCCTGGCGCATTGTATTTTGCCAGAATGTCGGATAAAAAACGCGATAAGAAAGCAAGAATCATTCTTTTCCTTGAAATTGCTGCATTTATCTTAATCGCTGTTTCTATGTTTGTTCCAGATACGACAAGCCTGGTTATCATTTTGCTTCTTTATGGATTTTTGGGCAAGATGGCAGTTGATCCGGTTTTGATTTCTTATGTATCAGATCAAGCTGATAAGAAAACGATGGCTACGACGCTGGGAACTTTCAATTTCTTCGGCATGTCTTCTTCGGTAGTGGCTCCTGCACTTACTGGCTATATTATCGATAAGACAGGGTCTGGCGTTTGGGGATTTTATCTGGGAGCCATTCTCTTATTTATTGGAGCCATTGTATTTTATTTGACAAATAACAGAACCCAAAAGGTTTTGGAGAAAACGGAGGTTGAATTATGAGTTATATTAATGATGTTGTCGGGTATAGAAGTGACCTTTTAAGTAATCGATCCGTGATGAAGAAAGATAACTATGCCTTGCTTGAACCGGATGGTCTGGTCAAAAATGTCATTCCGGGTTTTGAGAATTGTGATGTCACAATTCTCGGCTCACCGAAGCTGGGGGCTAGTTTTGTTGACTATCTCGTTACGATTTATGCGGATGGCAAAAATGAACTCGGCTTTGGGGCTGAAGGTGTTGAGACATTAGTCTATCTAATGGAAGGCTCCTTAGCAGTGAAAGCTGGCGAGGCTTCGTATGTTTTAGAAAAAGGTGGCTTTATTTATTGTCCACCGGGAACTAAACTTTATTTTCACAATAAGAACGGTAATGTGGCAAAAGCGTTTATGTATAAACGCAGGTATGCACCACTGGAAGGGCATACGCCATATGTCGTTACCGGCAATACTGAAGATATGGAATGGGCTATCTACGAAGGAATGGAAGATGTTTTAGTCAAAGATTTTTTGCCGAAAGATCTTGCCTTTGATTGTAACTTTCATATTCTCAGTTTCAAGCCAGGTGCTTCTCATGGCTATATTGAGACGCATGTGCAGGAGCATGGTGCTTATTGCTTAAGTGGTCAGGGGATGTATAATCTCGATAACGACTGGATTCCGGTTAAAAAAGGCGATTATATTTTTATGGGGGCATATTGTCTGCAGGCCTGTTATGCTGTCGGTCGTGACGAAGATTTCAATTATGTTTATTCAAAAGACTGCAATCGTGATGTGACAATTTAAGCAGGCAAGATAAAGAGGAGAATTGAAATGGACAAACAGTTAGTTATCGCTTTAGGTGGAAATGCGCTGGGCAATACTCCGGAGGAACAAAAGCAATCCGTTTTGGCGGCGGCCAGTCACATTGTGAACCTTGTCAAAGATGGCTATAAAATTGTGATTGTCCATGGGAATGGACCACAAGTCGGGATGATTAATTTGGCTTTTGAATTGGCATATCAACAAAATTCAAAGATTTCCGTCATGCCGTTTGCAGAGTGTTGTGCCATGAGCCAGGGATATATCGGATTTCATCTACAAAATGCCTTGCAAAATACATTTTTAAAGCAAGGCATGATGACACATGTATCAACGGCGATTACCCAGGTCGTTGTCGATCAACATGATCCGGCATTTATACACCCAACGAAACCAGTCGGCCTATTTTATTCGGAAGAGGTAGCCAAGGAGATTGGAAAGGAAAGAGGCTATACCTTTGTTGAGGATTCGGGAAGAGGGTTTAGACGTGTAGTACCATCACCTGAACCGATTGATATCAAGGAAAAAGGAACGATTCGCTGCCTTATGGAAAATGGAGATATCGTTATTGCCTGTGGGGGCGGCGGCATTCCGGTATATCGTGAAGACGGGATGCTTCATAGTGTTGACGCGGTAATTGATAAAGATAAAGCTGCTGGTAAATTGGCAGATGTGATTCAGGCGGACACCTTTATTGTTTTGACCGCTGTACCGAAGGTTGCTATTAATTTTGGCAAACCTGATCAAAAATGGCTGGAGCGTATTACGGTGGCGGAAGCAGAGCGTTATATTGAAGCAGGACACTTCGCTCCCGGGTCGATGTTGCCCAAAGTGGAAGCAGCGATCAAGTTCATTAAATCCGGCAAAGGCAGAACGGCTATTATTACATCTTTAGAGAATGCGTATTATGCTGTTACGGAAAATAAAGGTACAATAATCTGCGCTGAATGAACGATAGATAGGATGAAAGGCTGTTTTGCATTCGCTTGACGTGCAATCTCTAAAAGGCTTTACTTAGATAACCATGGAGGACAAAAAAGTTTATAGATTGTCCTCCACGGTTTTGCATTTGCGCTAAATATCTAGCGATACTTTATCCTTGTTTTGTATAAGAAAATAATGAATAGGTAAAAGGAGTATGATACATGTATAAAGATCTTAACACTACACTGCGTACGATTATGACACCAGGACCTGTTGAAGCAGAACCGCGCGTACTTAGAGCGATGTGCACACCTGTTTTAGGTCAGTTTGACCCTGAATTTACGAATATAATGAACCAAACAATGGAAATGTTACGCGATGTTTTTCAGACAAAAAACCAGTGGGCTTTTCCCATTGATGGCACTTCCCGGGCTGGCATCGAAGCAGTTTTGGCTAGTCTGATTGAACCAGGGGATGTGGTCTTAGTTCCGATATATGGGCGTTTTGGACATCTTTTTGTGGAAATTGCCCAAAGATATGGCGCAGATGTTGTGACGGTAGAAACTACATGGGGAGAAGTATTTTCACCCGAGCGTGTGATTGAAGAAATTAAGCGCGTAAAACCTAAAATTGTGGCAATGGTTCATGGGGAAACCTCTACAGGGTGCATGCAACCCTTGAAAGAAATTGGTACAACTTGTCGGGCTTTGGATATATTGTTTGTGGTAGATGCTGTTGCCACCTTAGGCGGAGCTGTTGTAAAAGTGGATGAATGGAAAATTGATGCAGCTATCGGTGGTACACAAAAATGTTTATCCGTACCTTCCGGGATGGCACCGATTACTTTTAATGATCGAGTTGAAGCTATATTATTGCAACGCAAAAAAATTGAACAAGGATTGGTTGATTCGGGAAGGAAGGATATGGTTCAAACTCGATTAATTCGCAGTAACTATTTTGATTTAAGTCAATTAATGGATTATTGGAGTCCGGTTCGTTTAAATCATCATACGGAAGCTACTTCGATGCTATATGCTCTGCGAGAAGGTTTAAGAATTGTATTAGAAGAAGGGCTCGAGAATAGATTTTATCGTCATGCATTGCATGAAAAAGCTCTTATTGCAGGAATTAGGGCGATGGGGCTTAAGGTATACGGCGATGCCGCTCATAAATTGCCGGTCGTAACGGCTATTGAAATACCCAAAGGAATAGATGGTGAATCCGTGCGCACGATGTTATTACAGGATTTTGAAATTGAAATTGCCAGTTCGTTTGGCCCTTTGAAGGGAAAAATATGGCGGATTGGGACGATGGGATATAGTTGTAGAAAGAAAAATATCTTGCATGTTCTTGGTGCGCTGGAAGCTGTTTTAATAAGGCATAAGGCAGATATACATGTAGGCTTGGCGGTTCAGGCAGCTCTTGATGTTTATCATCTTTCATAGAAAGATTGGTAACGCTGGCGTGGATTTACTGGGTATTCATATGTCTGCTGTAGAGTTTGAGTAGGAGTGATTTTCATGAACACATCGTCGGCTCCACCAAAAAAATATTTTCAGTGGAGGGTAAGATATTCTGTTTTAAGTATATTGTGGGTGAGTTGGCTATTTTCTTTTTTGGATAGGATGGTCGTGAGTGTTTCTTTACCATTTATTGGAGCAGAATTTCAACTAGATGCAGCCTCGCAGGGGATTATTTTAAGCGCCTTTTTTGGCGGGTATGCTTTGTTTCAAATTCCAGGTGGAATATTGGCGGATCGATTTGGTCCTAGACGCGTTATGGCTTTTGCGATCGCTTGGTGGTCTGTGTTTACCAGTCTTACAGGGATGGTTTTTTCTTATCCAATTCTTTTGGTTTGCAGGTTTGTATTTGGTATTGGTGAAGGGTGCTTTCCAGGGGCTTCTTGGAAAACGATTGCAACCTATTTTCCTTCGAAAGAGAGAGCAACCGCAACGGCTATTCAAGGTTCTGTTAATACATTAGGGCCAGCGTTCGCCTCCTTAGTTGCAGCCGGTATTATCGCTGCTTTTGGCTGGAGGAGCGTTTTTATCGGTTTGGGGATTCCCGGTATAGTAATTACGTTGATTATTTTGTTGTATATAAAAGATAATCCACGGCAGCACCCAGGGATGACCGTGGCGGAATTAAAAGAGTTGGAGCTTGATACGCAAGCTGCTTCTGTAAAGACAAAAATACAGTTTAAACAGTTTTTACAAAGTAAAATCTTATGGCAAATGGTTTTGATTTGGTTTTTATTTGATATTACCTTTTGGGGCTTTGTTTCTTGGCTGCCTTCCTATTTGATGAAAATCAGAGGCTTTTCTGTAATAAAAACAGGGATTCTTGGGTCGTTGCCTTTTTTTATTGGTACGATTGGAATGCTGGCAGGAGGCTATCTATCGGATACGTTTAAAGGCTATCGAAAGTGGCTCTTTATTCCTAATACTTTGGTTGCAGCAGGATTTTTATATTTGACTTATAGTGTAACTTCTGCAGATTGGGCCGTGGTGTTTCAGTGTGTTTCCGCATTATTCATGTTTTTAGCTTTTGCTGCTTTTTGGGGATTGGTTATCGATGCGATTCCTCCAGAAATCATGGGGGCGAGTTCAGGCACAGTCAATTTTGGCGGACAGTTAGCTGGATTTGTTTCGCCTGTATTAATGGGATATCTTATCGATGTGAATCAAGGTTCCTTTGATATGGCTTTTATGCTTTTGATTGTGGCAGCAGTAGGATCGGCTTTAGTTGCTTTGACGGTAGAGAACAAGCCGATGAAGGAACAGCCCTTATAAAAATTAAGCGTACGTTTCTTTTTAATTGTATTTCAAAAATCAGGGGAGCAAAGCTATCAAGAGGAATTTCGGCAGCATGATCATGCAGGCAGATGTTTTTTTCTTTAGCGAGTAATTGGTTATAAAAACTTGACAGGGAAAATAAGAATGTGTTATCATGTAAAAAGATCGATAATTCAAACAGATAGTCAAAGGTGACCGCGAAACTGAATTCTTTAAATTTAGTTCCTTGGGCACCTTTTTTTGTATGTTTAAATAATTGGTATACCGGTATACCAATTATTTAAAGAAAGGGGTATAAGTATGTTCCAACCTTTAAATCGATTAAATACACAGACTGAAGGGAGCCTTTACCATCAAGTTATAGATAATATCCGAAAACTACGTATTAAACGGAAAATTAAGAGTAGGTGAAAAATTACCATCGGAACGCGATTTGGCTGAAATGTATGGTGTCAGCCGGGTGCCTATCCGAGAAGCATTGAAGACATTAGAATTTTTGGGCATAGTGCAAAGTGTTCGCGGAGATGGTGTATACATTCAGAATATACAGACGAAGGATTTACTGGAAAATGTTGAATTTGCCTTGCAGGACAATGAAGAGGATATCTTAGCGGATTTATTTGAGGCACGGGCGGCCATAGAGGTGAAAGCCGCACAATTGGCTGCTTTGCGCAGAAATGATGAGGAACTTGAAGAAATGTTGGAGGCTGTATTGGATATGGAGCGCGATCTGTTACTGAAGCGTGATGCCAGTATTTCTTCGTATAAATTTCATTTGGCCATTATAAAAGCTTCACATAATCGGGTATTGTATCGCATTCATGATAATCTTTCTGACCTGTTAAAGTTATCTCGTAAAAAATCATTGGGGGTAAAAGGACATAGTCAAGTAGCCTTGGATTTTCATAAGCAGCTCTTAAATGAAATTCGGGAAAAAAATGCCGAAGCAGCAGGGCGTTTAATGGCAGATCATCTTTATAAGGCGAGTGTAGTGATTGAGAATTAGCAATAATAATGATCCTGAAAAATAGGAGGTATGAACATGGCTATAAGCATAGCGATATTGGTCGTTGCCTGGGTTGTTTATATGATTGTAAAAAAGTTCTATCCGCAGGCAGTATTATTAATCGCAGGTATGATTCTTCTTTTTGCAGCTTGTCTGTTGGGAAATACACCAATTATTGAGGGGAAACAGTCATCTGGTTCAGCTTTTTTGGATATCTTTAATACAATAAGTGTTTTACTCAGTTCTCGTGTGGCAGGGTTAGGGTTGACCATTATGTCCATTGCTGGTTTTGCAAAGTATATGGAATACATAGGGGCAAGTAAATCTTTGTTTGCGTTGGTTGCGTCGCCGATCAAACATATTAAGTCACCTTATATTTTGCTGGTATTCAGTTTCTTTATCAGTCAGTTCTTGGTGCTTTTTATTCCAAGTCATGCTGGTCTCGGTCTGCTGCTTATGGTCATGCTGTATCCAATATTGATACGGGCTGGTGTCAGTAAGCTTTCCGCATTAGGTGTGATTGGCTGTGCACAATATATGGATGTGGGGCCGGGATCGGGGAATGCCATCCTTGCAGCCAGTATTTGCGGGTTAGAACCGTCTGTATATTTTGTAAAACATCAATTGCCTATTTTTTTGACGACAACTTTAATTCTTGGGGTTACGCACTTTTTTGTGCAAAAGTGGTGGGATAAACGAGAAGGTTTTTGTGGCAATGACGATCTGGGCGCAGTCGCTGAAGAAACTGAAAAGAGCCCCCCGCTCATTTATGCGATTTTACCAATTATTCCGATGGTGCTGATTTTGGGCTTTAGTCCGATTTTTCACAGTAAAATCAAAATGGATGTTGTCACAGCGATGTTTTTGAGTACCTTTATCAGTATGCTTTTTGAGTATGTAAGAACCAAAGACTATCGAGCCGTTTTGAAGAGCTTGCAACATTTATATGATGGCATGGGAAAAAGCTTTGCCACTGTAGTCAGTTTGATTGTGGCTGGCGAAGTATTTGCCGCTGGCTTAACAAAAATTGGTGCTGTGGATATAATGACTTCAGGCGCGCAAAATTTGGGCCTCGGTATTCATGGATTGATTATTTTGTTTTGTATAGTTATTGCTGGCTGTGCGTTTTTAATGGGGTCAGGAAATGCCGCATTTTTCTCTTTTGCCGCTCTTGCACCTAAGATTGCAGCAGTGATGCATATTGATGTCGTTACTTTGGTATTGCCTATGCAGATTATGACAAGTTTTGGCCGCGTTGTTTCACCCATTACGGCGGCAATTGTTGCCATTGCCGGAGTTGCCGGAGTATCTCCCGTGCAAGTTGTTAAACGGACCGCAATTCCAATGGCAGTAGCCGCACTTGTAAATGTGGCATTTATATATATTAATTCATGAGGAGATGTTTTTGTTGAAATGTGCAAAATGTATTCAAAAGAAATGTTATTTGGAGGGCCAGAATTGTACTAAAATTACAGTCGATGATGTAAAAGATGCTTATACAGGGCAGCAATTGGAAATTATGAAAGCGGCGGCTTGTACGGAAGGGCGCTTTTACAATAATCTTACTCGTTTGGAAGAAACCAAAGAGTTTTGTAAAATAATGGGATATAAGAAAATTGGTATAGCTTTTTGCATAGGACTTCATAAGGAAGCTAAATTAATTGAAGAATACCTTGCTAAAACCTTTGAAGTGTATTCTGTTTGCTGCAAGGTTTGTGGAATCGCCAAAGAAAATTTGGGGTTAGAACAAATTAAAGAAGGCACGCGGGAAACGATGTGTAATCCATTGATGCAAGCAGAATTACTAAAAAACAAAGAGGTGGAATTTTGTATCACGGTAGGACTTTGTGTTGGACATGATGCATTGTTTACCGGTGCAGCTACGGTTCCAGTATCTTGTCTTGTGGCTAAAGATCGTGTGCTTGCGCATAATCCGCTTGGGGCCGTGTATTCTCGTTACTGGCGAAAAAAACTAGGCGTTACGTTAGAAGACGAACTATAAGAGATAGCCTACTAAATGACAGGAGTGAAGTTATATGATACAGCATAATTTTGATGAATTGATTGACCGTAAAGGGACAGAATGTAAAAAATGGGATACGTATGCAGAGGATGTTATTCCTATGTGGATTGCGGATACTGATTTTAAGTGTCCGCAGCCCGTTATTAATGCTATGGTAAAAAGGGCGGAGCATGGGATTTATGGCTATCCGGTAAATGCTAAAAATTTTGAAGAATCTATTGTCAATTGGCAGAAGAAAAGGTTTGGTTGGGCGATTGAGCCTGCGTGGGTAGAATATACGCCTGCCGTTATCCCTGCTATCGTATATTCTATCTATGCTTTTACGAATCCAGGCGATAACATTGTCATTCAGATGCCAGCGTATCATCCGTTTCATGCGATTATTCCGCATAACGGCAGGCATATTCTGGGCAACAACCTCATTTTGCAAGAGGATGGCAGTTATGAAATTGATTTTGAAAACCTTGAATCGTTGCTAAGTCAAAAGCGAACGACGATGTTCCTTTTGTGCAGTCCGCATAATCCTACAGGAAAATGTTTTACCAGAGATGAATTGAATAGAATATCAGAACTTTGTTTGAAACATCATGTGTTTGTTGTTTCTGACGAAATACATTCCGATATAATTTATAAGGGCAGCAAGCATATACCTTTCGGCAGTCTTTCACAGGCGGCGGCCGATAATTGCGTTGTTTGTGTCAATCCAAGTAAAACCTTTAATATAGCAGGGGTGAGAACCGGTGCAGCGGTAATTCCCAATCGTCATAATCATGATTTGTTTTATGCGCCGCTAGAAAGCCTGAAGGCCTATGGGCGCACGGTATTCGGGACACTGCCAATTGAAATCAGCTATAATGAATGCGATTATTATGCAGATCAATTGCTGGAATATCTGGAAGGTAATCTGGAATATCTTAAAAAATTTCTTGCAGAAAAAATACCTAAGATAAAAGTAGGGAAGCCACAGGCTACATATCTAATTTGGCTCAATTGCAAAGATTTAAATATGGAACCGAAAACGTTGCAGAAATTTTTTGTTGAAAAAGCCAAAGTAGCGATGAATGAGGGTTCTACTTTTGGCGTTGGTGGTGCTGGATTTATGAGAATGAATATTGCCTGCCCGCGGTCAAGATTGGTAGAAGCACTTAATCAAATAGAACAAGCAGTAAATATGCTATAAAAGGAGACTTTTGATGAAACAGGTTATTAACACAGAAAAAGCACCAGTTGCAATTGGACCATATTCTCAGGCGATAAAAGCAAATGGATTTGTATTCATTTCAGGGCAGTTGCCCGTGGATCCCCAAACAGGTGAATTTGTTGCAGGTGGGGTTCAAGAACAAACTCAAAAATCTTTGGAGAATCTTCAAGCAATATTAGCTGCAGCGAATTTATCTTTCGACCATGTAGTAAAGACCACGGTTTTTTTGAAAGATATGAATGATTTTGCAACAATGAATGAAGTTTATGCGAAATATTTTACGAAGGATTGCCCGGCACGTGCTTGTGTACAAGTCGCAAAATTGCCGAAGGATGCTTTAGTGGAAATTGAATTAGTAGCTGTGGAGTAAATTTAGAAACAATAAAAAATTATATTTTGATAGAAGTTGATAACTCTGTAAATTTGGCAGGAGTTATCAACTTTTTGTCACGCTTCGTAAGTCTTTATAATATGGTTATTTTATGGGAGATGGATACTGCATGATAAAAAATACGTTACAAATACGTTTGACATTTTTACTAGTGCTGTTTTCTTTTTTTGCTGCTTTCGTCGTTGGCAGCGTAAGCACGTATATCAGTGCGACTTCAACAAAACAAAATGTTCTTAGCAGTAATCAAACAATTACGATCCAAATTGCCAATGAAATTGAGGGCTTTGTCAGCACGGATAAAACGTTATTGGAGACGTTGGCCTTATCGCCAACGGCGTACGCAATGGATGCGCCAGCTTTCAGGGAGATGATTGTTACAGCTCAAAAAAAGAGTCCTGAATTTGAAACCATTTATGTAATGAATCAGGCGGGGATGCAAATTGCAAAAACAACGAATAGTTCATTAAATAATAAAGCAGATAAAGATTATTTTAAAAATGCCATGCAAGGGCGTACATATATAACGAATTCATATATTTCTCAGTTAACAAATGCACCGACGATCACCATTTCTACACCGATTAAGGATGCAAAAGGAAATATTGTTGGCGTATTAGCAGGTGATGTTAGTTTAAAAGCAATAGGGGAGCTTGCTCGAAAAGTTGTGATTGGTCAGGCCGGATACATTGATGTTGTTGACCAAAAGGGGTCTCTTTTGGCGCATTGCGATGCGGAAAAAGTGAAAAATCAAGAAAATATTGCAAATGCCCCGTATGTACAAGAGGTAATTAAAGGGAATTCCGGGGTACAAGAAGGGCTGTCTTCGGCAGGCGTTGCTTCATTAATTGCCTATGCTCCTATCGGTGCTTATAATTGGGGCGTGATTTCCTATCTGCCTACAACGGAAATCAATAGTGTTATTTATCACAGTGTAATAATTATGATGATTTTGGTGCTACTCGTCTTACTGATTGCAGCAGCAACTGCTATGTTTACAGCAAAAGGTTTAGCTCGGCCGCTTAATGAGCTCGTCAGTGGAGCTGAAAAAATTGCTGAAGGGCATCTGGATCAAAAAATTCAATCGGTTGGGGTGGAAGAAGTCAATCATCTGGGATTGTCATTAGAGCGAATGCGCCAAGATTTGCGGGAACTCATTCAGGGGGTTATGAGCTCATCGGATCAAGTATCAGCAGCTTCAGAAGAACTTACTGCTACAACAGAGCAGTCAAACCAGGCGATTGGGTTACTGGCTGATACGATCGGCGAGTTAGCGCAAGGTGCGGATCAACAGGTGAACACCATTAAAACGGCATCTTCTGTTGTAGAACGAATGTCGGCAGGGATAGAGGAAGTATCGGCGAATGCTATCACGATGACGACGATTTCAGAGCAGGCAGCAACATCTGCAAGCGGTGGCGGCAGATCAGTAGAAGCGGTTATGTCACAGATGAATACTATCGAAAAAACCGTAACAACGTCAGCGCAGGCTGTTAGCAAATTAGGTGAGCGATCACAAATGATTGGACAGATTGTCGAGACCATATCTGGTATTGCCGGGCAGACAAATTTGTTGGCTTTGAACGCGGCAATTGAGGCGGCGCGTGCGGGGGAACAAGGCAGAGGTTTTGCTGTAGTCGCGGAAGAGGTTCGTAAATTAGCGGAACAATCCCAAGAAGCGGCCAAGCAAATTGCAGAATTGATCATTGAAGTGCAAAATGAAACGGAAAAAGCTGTAGATGCCATGAATAACGGGACACGAGAAGTTAAGATCGGCAGTGAAGTGGTTTCTACGGCAGGAAAAGCATTTAATGAAATCGTAGGGCTTGTTGAGCGTGTGTCTCTGCAGGTTAAGGGAATATCGTCTTCGATGCAGCAAATGGCGACTGAGAGCGAAATGATCGTAAACTCTGTACATGAAATTGATCGCATTAGTGCGGCGGCTGCAGGGCAGACGCAAACGGTATCTGCTGCGACGGAAGAACAGGCAGCTTCTATGGAAGAGATTGCTCATGCGAGTCAGGCCTTAGTAAAAATGGCAGAAGAAGTACAAAATGCGGTAAAACGCTTTAAGCTCTAGAATATGACAATAAAAGCAATATGCAGTAGAGGCTTTCAGGGATAGATAAAGCACGTGGTAGGAGTTCTAAAAATTTGGGGTCTTTTACCAAACAACAAAAGATATTGCAGAGCATAATTTTTGTATAGGGATGCCTCGGCATTGTTATGTTTTACAGCATTACATTTCAACGGTATTGACAACTTAGAGATGTAATGATATTATTTATAGAATTAATAACTAGTGCTGATTGCTGAGATCCATGAGGATCGAGATGAAGTGAAAAAAGTAGAACATCCGATGTGTTTTATTGTATGCGATAATTTTTATAAATGATGGGCAAACCTTCTTAAAGGATGGGGCGCAAAGCCATGGATCTAAGGACGTAATCGTCTATGATAGCCAGGTTGCAGAAAAAGCAATCTGGCTATTTTTATTTTTTTTTATTTAGAAGGAGAGAAAAAATGTTTAGATCGAAATGTTCTTGTGGAAGCAGCCAATTTGAAGAGGTGGATGTCACTCCTGCTGGCGTGGAGGACAGAAGGTATTTTACAAGGTGCAAACAGTGTGGATTAGTCAGCGATGTGCATGGCTGTGCACCGAAGAAAAAATCCTGGCCCATATTATCCATTTTTTCAATCGGTTTCTATCGTGAAATGTAAAATAAGTATATTTGTGTTTCAAGAGAATACAAATATAACAGTTTTTCGTTGACTTATCACATACAAAGCCCTATAGTTAAACTTATTACAAGAAAGGCCTTTTTGTAATAAAAAATTATGAGGTTAGGTGGTAAATATGATGAATATTGAAACACAATATGGTTTTTTGCGAGATATTTGTGCTCCGAGCTATTACAAAAACGGTCAGATTGAAAGCTGCATCATACAGGAAAAAACCATAATTCATACCGCCTATGGTGATTTAGTACCACAATATCATTATGATGATGTCCGTCATAAACATATCCCGTCCGTTGTTTTTTATCCAGATGGAACCTTGAAAAACGTCGCGTTGGATCAGATAACAAAAATAAAAACGCCATTGGGTATATTTCCGGCAGAATTACTGCTGTTTCATCCCAATGGTGTGCTAAAGAAAATATTTCCTTTAAATGGGAAATTATCTGCTTATTGGAGCGAAGAAATGGAGGCGGCGCTTATGCGGCCGCTTAAATTCAATTTTTCTTTTGGTGCTTTTCAAAAAAAGATCATCAGCCTGACTTTTTATAAAGACAGCAAACTCAAGAGTCTGACTTTGTTTCCTGGCGAAACCGTAAATCTTACGACTACATGGGGGGCGTTTGTCGCCAAAACAGGCTTTTCACTTTACCCCGATGGATCTTTAAAATCGATCGAGCCGGCAAAACCTTCCAAAGTTCAAACACCGATTGGTGAAATACGAGCTTTTGATCCTTTGAGTATTGGTATTCATGCGGATACGAATTCACTGGAATTCACGGAAACACATCAGTTAAAAAAAATAAAGACGTTAAACCAAATCGATGTATTTAATGCTGCTGGAGATAAAATTAATACGTTTTCGCCCTTGCAAAAGCGCAGTGAACTCGATGACGATACTTTTTTTTCGGTTCCACTGTCACTTGAATTCGTTGGTGACTGCCTGTTGATCGAACAGCAGTGCAAGTATTCTTATAAATTAGCCACACATACGTTTACTGTTTCTGCTTGAGAAAAAGTTGTCCGCTTCTTGCGGTGATGATTTGACTGTTGGGGCTAAAAAAATGCCAGCTGAAAGCTGCAGTTTTTGCTGTGATGCTGAAAAAATTTATGATATTTGCATAAAAGGGATTTCCTGTAATGTTTTATAACTATAGCCGGGATTGGTAAAGATATGAACCAGTCCCGGCTATAGTTATCTGTTTCTGGCAACATGCTGAATGCAGAGGACGATTTATATAATATTATTTGTTGGTAAGAATATAAGATTGCCTATTCGTGGCTGCATAGTATAAAATAAACCTATGATAAAGATTGTAATAAGGGGAAATTATTTATGCTTCAAGCTATGAATCGGCAAGTGGCAATTCAATCGTTAAAAGGGAAACTAGTAGCCGTTTATGAATACCTGCTAGAGAAAAATGATCGGGAAAATGCCGAAAAAGTCAGGCAGTTAGCCGGGAAATTGGCGAATGAGGAATTTACGATTGCTTTTTGCGGACATTTTTCAGCGGGGAAATCCAAGATGATCAATCGCTTGGTGGGGGAGAATCTGTTGCCGTCAAGCCCGATTCCGACCAGTGCCAACCTCGTAAAAGTCAAAGCGGGCGAAGAATATGTAAAGGTATTTTTTAAAAACGAAAAACCGCGGCTGTATCTTCCGCCGTATGATTATAAAATGGTGAAAAACTATTGCAAGGATGGCGATCAAATTCAGGAAATTGAACTCAGTCATGCTGATTCCAAGCTGCCTGAAAAAACTGTTGTTATGGATACTCCGGGCATTGATTCGGCAGATGACGCGCATCGGATTGCCACGGAGTCAGCCATTCACCTCGCGGATTTGATTTTTTATGTGATGGACTATAACCATGTCCAATCTGCGTTGAATTTCATGTTTACAAAAGAGCTTATGGAGGCGGGGAAAGAGGTCTGCCTCGTCGTCAATCAGGTGGACAAACATTCGGAACAGGAAATTTCTTTTGCGGCATTCAAGACAAGCGTGGCGGAATCTTTCGCCTCCTGGGGCGTAAAACCAGCGCATATTTTCTATACTTCTTTGAAGGCCTCGGATCACGAGCACAATCAATTTCCCGAACTGCAGGCCTTTTTGGCTGAAAGGTTGCAGGAAAAAGACAACTTGCTTCTGGCGTCTGTGCGGCATTCCCTGCAAAAAATCAGCAAAGACTATTTCACTTCGCTCCGGGGAAAAAACGAGCAGATGCTTCAGCCCTGCAAAGCGGTGCTGGCTGAATTGTCTGCGGCAGAGCAGGCGGATTTAGCGGCGTCGTACAGTCAATTGCAGGCAGAAAAAGATGTTTTGTGTGGAGACGTTGTAACGGCAGAGGCTGCGTTTGAAACTGCCATTGATAAAATCATGGACAATGCGTATCTGATGTCGTTTGAAACCCGGACGCTTGCCGAGGCCTATCTTGCTGCCAGCCAGCCAGGCTTTAAGGTTGGCCTGCTGTTTGCCAAACAGAAAACCTTAGCGGAAAGGCAGGCAAGACTGGATCGCTTTTACCAGGATATGCTCGAGAAAACAAAATCACAGGTGGAATGGCATCTGCGCGACTTTTTGTTGCGTTTTGTAAAGGAAAAGCGGGTCGCCAACAAGGTGTTGCTGGAGGCAATTCAGAGTATGCAGATACATTTTTCAACGGAAGTATTGACTGGTGCGGTAAAAGCCGGGGCACGGTTATCCGGCGAATATGTTCTGAATTATACAGATCATGTGGCCAACGAGATTAAACGCCTTGCGAAAAGTGGTTTGACGGGTATTAAAGGCGATATACTAAAGGAATTGCAAGTTAAAACTACAGCCAGTCAGGCAAGCTTAAATGAAAAATCTGCAAATTTGGAGCGATATCTCCGTGCATGGGAACAGCTGAAAGAATGTGAGGCGGCGGAGAGTCTTGAACAAACAAAACTCGAACGGCTGCTCAGCCGGGTTCATGATTTTGCCGAAGACCGTTTTGCTTTGTTTGCTCCTGGGGAAGTGGCCTTTGAGGTAGTTCGAGGTCAGGACGATCCGGTCGATCCTGCGAAAGAAGCGAGTTTGCCGATAACCAAGCCGTTCGTGCAAGAAGAAATATCCCTGTGCCTACCCGTACAGGTTGAATCCAATGATCGGATGAAGACTACCGCTGGAAGATTGCAGAAGACAGCGCAGCTTGTTCAAGGGTTGCCGGGCTTTGCAAAACTTGCCGATGAACTCGCAGAAAAAGCTGCAAGATTAGCTGCAAAAGGGTTTACCGTTGCCTTGTTCGGGGCCTTTAGTGCCGGTAAATCGTCATTTGCGAATGCGCTGCTTGGCGAAAGCGTGCTGCCGGTTTCGCCCAATCCAATGACGGCCGCAGTCAACAAAATTAAGCCGGTTGATGCATCGCATCAACATGGAATGGTATTCGTTAAACTGAAACTGGAACAGGCGATGCTCGAAGATGTAAATCATGCCTTGAAGATATTTGGCTTTCAAGCGACGAGCTTAATCGAAGCCAGAGCCAAAGTGGCAAAAATCCAGGAGAATTCAGTCAAGCAGGCGGGGGCAGCCGCAAAGACGAATTATACTTTCTTACAGGCGTTTAGCCGTGGGTATACAACCTTTGATGCGCGCTTGGGAATGGTGTTTCAAACAACGCTGGCGGAATTTGGCGATTACGTTGCGCAGGAAGAAAAATCCTGTTTTGTTGAATGGATCGATCTTTATTATGATTGTCCATTGACCCGCAAAGGGATTACACTGGTTGATACGCCGGGGGCGGATTCGATCAATGCTCGTCACACGAGCGTAGCATTTGATTTCATCAAAAATTCGGATGCAATTTTATTCGTCACCTATTATAACCATGCGTTTTCCAAAGCAGACCGCGAATTCTTAATTCAGTTGGGCCGCGTAAAAGATGCCTTTCAACTGGATAAAATGTTTTTTATCATCAATGCCATTGATTTGGCCGACGATGCAGCAGAAATGGAAAGTGTTGTCGATTATGTTCGCCAGCAGCTGACCAAATATGGCGTCAGAAAGCCGCATTTGTATCCGGTATCGAGCTTGACTGGATTGCATGAAAAAAAAGAAAATCCAGAGATTTCTATTTCAGGAATGCCGGCTTTTGAGGAGAGTTTTTATCATTTTATTACAGCAGATCTGGCTGCTTTGGCCGTTGTCGCTGCTGAAAATGAGTTGCGCCGGGTCTATCATTTACTCGCAAAGCTTATTGAAAATACCAGAGAAGATATTTCTGTTAAGCAGCAAAAGCGCTTCAATATAGAAGCTGAGCAAGCCTTGCTACAGGAGCTCCTAGGGCAACAGTCTGCTGCGGCTTTAAGAAACCGTATGAACCAGCAATGCGAAAAATTAGTTTATTATAGCAAGCAGCGGGTGTTTTTGCGCTTTAATGATTTTTTTCGCGAAGCCTTTAATCCCACGGTATTGCGTGATGATGGCCGTAATCTGAAAAAAGTTTTGCAGGCTTCGCTTGAGGAATTTCTTGAACAAATAGGCTTTGATTTTGCACAGGAATTGAGAGCGACGACGGTACGTCTCGATAGTTTTGCGAAAAAAATAACAGCCGAGTATCAGACTGCGCTTGGTGAAAAGTTTTATGAGATCAATCCGGATATATCGTTTTCTCTTTTTGAATATGCAAATAAAGCGCAAATTGATTTTGCAACGGCCTTTACCGATATGTCGCCAGGCAGGTTTGTCAAAGCCATGACTTATTTTAAAACCCCCAAAGCATTTTTCGAAAAAAATGAAAATAAATTGATGCATGAGGAGCTTTATCGCGTGCTTAATGCGGCTGCCGATGAATACTTAAAGCGAGAACAAAGACGGCTACAGGCTTTTTATGAAACTGGCCTAGAGAATGAATTTAGCGAGCTCATCTTGCAAATGAGGCAGGAAACCGCAGATTTTTATTTGAGCTTGCTTTCGGCCTTGGACGGCGGCGTTCCAACGGAACAGCTGATGGACATCCAAAAAAGCCTGGCAGAACTTCGGTAAAGAAGGCCGGCCAGGCTCCTCAATTCACTGCATGAATTTTTTCGTGCCTGTTTAGAAGAGAATGTTTCCCGATGATTTTTTTAGGGGAACATTCTTTTTTTATTTCGGGGCAAATCGTATAGGGGATTGCCGGATAATCATTCGGCAAGGCAGATGATTTTAAGGTAGGATAATGTTTTTTATTCTTTTAAATCAGCGGAACATTTTTGTCTATATCAAAGGATTTTCGCGCTTCAGCGCTAATTGCTGCAATGCCGAAGGGTTCAATGCCAACAATAAAAAACGTATCATTCAAGGCTCCGGCAGCTTCGGACATATCGGCTTGCTTGCCCGTAGCGTCGTACTTATAGGATACAAATATTTTTAGGACGGTTATTTTCAGCTTGGCGAATGTCAGCAGGTAAAAAATACTGACGGTTGTCGGCGTGGAAACCTGTTGGATGATCTCCGTCTGGCAGATGCTGTCTTGCAATTCTTTGGTCGGAGCGGTATCCCAGGCCACAACCAGCGCGGGAACAATGCTTTCAAAATGCTGTCCGAAATGCTCATTTACCGCCTGGTAATTGGCGATCGTATCCTCCAGATTTTTGGCGTATTCTATGATGGCTTCTTGTTGTTCTACGAGTTCCTGCTGCACATCGCTTAATTCATTTGACATTGTCAGCCCTGCTTTCTTTTCAAAGATATTCGTAACGGTATTCCTATATTTATTAGAATATTCTATCTACACAACAGAAATCCCTGCCGGATGATGCTGGCAGGGAAAAGGAGGCTCGGCAGTCATGAAAAGAGAAATGAATACAATGGGTCTTTAGTCCTTCGATGGGTGCGCGGTTTATACAATCAGCAGAAAGCTGGCTGCGGCTAGAAAACGACAAGATGTAAGATAAACCGACAAGATTATAGCGAAGCTGAGGTTGTGGTGAAGCGGCAAACGGGCAATAACTGTCTTGACGGGGAGGGGGAGAAGCTTATTACTGATAATAAGAAAATGATTTACTGAGACTAAAGTCCGTTGACGATTGCGCGGAAGTACAGTATCATATAAATATAACAAATATTTAAAAAATTTACCGAATACATACATTTATAGTCAAATTAAACCAATAACAGCGTTAACCTTCCGACTAACGAAAGCAGGGGAAAGGCGGCCTGACTTTTTGCATGAGTTTGTGCCTTTATATAGCCGAAGGGAACAACACTGGTATAGGCTGACTGGTGTTGTTTATTTTTTTAGGGAAGGGGATAGGACTTTGAAAATTTTAAATGATTTGAAAGTCAGTTTGAAATTGGGAGGACTGTTGCTTGTGGCGTTTATCGCTTTGGCGGTTGTAGGCGGGGTTGGTTATTATAGCCTGCAGCAGTCGAATACCCGGATAAATGCGATGTACGAAGAGGGTTTGGTGCCATTGAAACTCATCAACCAGATTTGTACGGGGACGACCAAAGCCAATACCGTTGTCATGGAAATGATGCTGACTTCGGAAAATAGTAAAAAGCAGCAGTTGAAAATGGCGTTAGCCGATATCGGCAAGGAATCCAATGCATTATATGAAACTTTGGGGAAAGTAAAATTAGACGCGAAGGGGCAAGAGCTTTTAAAACAGGTGCAGGAATCCAGGGTGATTTATCGCGATACCCGGGCGAAGGTTCTGGAATTGGCGGAAAAAAACCAAAATGCGGAGGCCTATGCGCTGTATGCGGATAAAGTTGATGCCTTGGCAAAAAAATATATTGAAAACTGTGATAATCTTGCGGATCACTACAGCGACCTATCTGAAAAAATGAAAGCTGAATCTGCCGTAAAAGCAGCCCAAGCGAATCAGATAACGTTGAGTTTTATCATCGTCATGTTTATTTTATTGGGGATAATTGGTGTCATGATCGTAAAAGCCATAACCAGCCCGCTGCATAGTATGGTGGAAACCTGTCAGATTCTCGCTGCGGGTGATTTTCAGGATAAGCCGCAGTCGATTCTTCGCAAAGATGAGCTTGGACAGTTGGCCGATGCGCTGGTTGATATGCGAACGAAACTGCGCAAGGTATTGCATCAGGTCAACGAATCAGCCGAGCAGGTAGCTGGTTCTTCGGAAGAATTGACGGCTACTTCGGAACAATCTTCTATGGCGGTAACGCAGGTGGCAGAAGCGATAAACAATGTGGCTGAAGGCGCAGCAAAGCAGCTGCAGGCAGTTGATCAGGCAGCTGCTGTTGTGGCAAAAATGTCAGCCGGCATTCAGCAGGCGGCTGCTGGATCCAATCAGGTTGCTGACGGCTCGGCGCAGGCTGCGGCAAAAGCTAAAGAAGGGGCGGCCTCCGTGGAAAAAGCCATTGATCAGATGGTACATATTGAACAGACCGTCAATGATTCCGCGCAGGTGGTCGGCAAGTTAGGAAGCAAATCCAAGGAAATCGGTCAGATTGTCGATACGATCGCCGGAATTGCAGGACAGACCAATCTGCTGGCGCTCAATGCCGCGATTGAAGCTGCCAGAGCTGGCGAGCAGGGGCGCGGTTTTGCCGTCGTCGCCGAAGAGGTGCGGAAATTAGCGGAACAGTCACAGACGGCAGCTAAGCAAATCGCGGATATGATCGGTGAGATTCAGGGGGATACCAAAGCGGCGGTGACAGCGATGAATACGGGAACCCAAGAGGTCAAGGTCGGGACGGCCGTTGTCACAACCGCCGGGAAGGTCTTTGAGGAAATCGTCATCTTGATCCTGCAGGTTTCAGCGCAGATCAAAGAAGTTTCCGAGGCCATGCATCGCGTGGAAGGCAATAGCCAGGAAATTGTGGGAACGGTGCAAAATATCAACAGTATCAGCAAATTGGCAGTTGATGAGTCGCAAACCGTATCGGCAGCTACGGAAGAACAATCGGCGGCTATGGAAGAGATTGCAGCTTCCAGCAAGAGTCTGGCGATTCTGGCACAGGATCTCCAAACATCGATCAGCCGTTTTCATCTGTAAGGCAGGGCCTATAAATTGTTGGAAATGAAAAAACTGACTTCCTCTGGTGAAGCCAGTTTTTTTATTTGCGGCTGTTTTTAAATGATAGATTCTAGCCGGACATCTTTTTTATGATGCAGGCGAGTTGTTGCAAGGCTTTTTTGAGATCTGCTAAATCGGCAAAGGCATAAGAAATTCGCAAATGTCTGTTTGATAAATTGTCATATATGCTGCCAGGATTCAGCAGAATTTGCGCATTTAGAGCCAGCTGAAAGAGCTGGTGCATAGATACCGGCTGATGGAGCTGTAGCCAAATGTAAAAGCCGCCGCTCGGGATAGTCCAGTGAGCCATGCCGGAAAAGTTTTCTTCCAGTAGTTGCAGCACGAAATTGCGCCGGATGAGTAGCTTAGATCGTAATTCCTGCATATGCATATCATGCAGTCCCTGTGCGAGCCACTCGCAGGCCGTCCATTGCGAAAGAATACTGGAGCCGTAATCAAGCTGCATCTTCAAGTCACCCAGTTTTTCGATAATGGGTTCAGGTCCGACAATCCAGCCGATGCGCAGGCCTGGGCCTACCGATTTCGAAAGGCTGTCAACGTAGAGGACATTGCCGTGGGTATCCAGGGCTTTTAGCGGTGGCGGTGGTTTTTGTTCAAGCCAGAGATCCGCGTAAACATTATCCTCTAGAATTGGCAGGCGCATTTTCTGGCAAAGCTGCAGCAGTTCGATTCGCCGTGGCAGAGGCATCAGCGTTCCGGTCGGATTGTGAAAGGTCGGGATCGTATAGAGTAGAGCATGCTGTCTTTTTTGCTGCTGAAAGCGCAGAGAATCGATCTGCAGGCCGGATTGGTCGAGCGGCAGTTCGGAAAAATGCAACTGCCGCGATTGGAAAAGTTTGATGGAAGATAAATAGGAAGGACGTTCTGATAAAATGTGGCTGTTCGGGGCGAGCAGACCGAAGAAAACGAGCTGCAGTGCTTGCAGGGCTCCGGATACAATTAGAATCGAAGCGGGGCTGGCGGCAATGCCGGATTTTTTCAGCTGGCGGCTGATTTCCTGGCGCAGTGCCAGCAGGCCTAATGGCTCCTGATAGCCGAAGGAATCAATTTTAGCTACTGCTTGGGGAATAAGTTGTTTGAGCTGCTGCGTTGGCAGCAGTTCAGCGGAAAGTTCACCGGTTCCTAGTCGGATGATTTTGGGATTGAATTCAAGCTGGTTGATTTTTTGGATGACGGGCAGGTTGGCCAGATAGGAAGCAGAACTTAGATAAGGATGCCAGTCAACGGTTTGCTGGCTGAAATTGGCCCAGGTATTGTTGCTGATCTGGCTGCCACTGCCGGGTTTGCTTTCGATAAAACCGACGGCGGTCAACTCATCAAGGGCTATGCGCAGGGTGCTGCGGTTTACGCCGAAGCATTTTGCGAGCTCACGCTGCGGCGGCAGTTTGCTGCCTAGGGGCCATTGCCCCGTCAGAATCTTGTCTTTTATATAGAAGACAATCTGCCGGTAGAGCGGTACTTTATCTTTTTTGCTGGGTTGCCAATTTATTGTGAGCATTAAAATCACCTCATTGTCTTCAGTATAACAAATTGGTTGGTACAAAAACAGTCCAATTGGGTGCGGACAAAACCGGGATACTCCCCTATAATAGTGCGTAGAGAATTATTTGCTTAGGAGGATGATCAATGGTTGCAGCTTTTATCCACGGCTTGGTTCTGGCGCTGGGTTTGATTTTACCGCTGGGGGTGCAGAATTTATTTGTTTTTCAACAGGGTGTCGTTCAGCCGCGGTTTGTTTCCGTATTGCCGGCTATTTTAGCCGCTGCCCTCTGCGATACGCTGCTGATTCTTCTGTCCGTTAGCGGCGCTGCCGCGGTACTGGTTCATTTTGCGGTATTGAAAAATATTTTAATGACGGCGGGAATTTTATTTCTGTTTTATATGGGATATGCCAATTGGCATGCCAGGAGCCTGGCAGCGGATGCAGCAGTGCCGGTTTTTTCGCCGCGCCAGCAGATTGTATTTGCTACATCGGTATCGCTATTGAATCCGGCTGCTTTTCTGGACATCATCGGGGTGATCGGGACGAGTTCCCTGCAGTATGAAGCGCAGGCAAAGCTAATGTTTACAGTAGCGACGATTCTGGTTTCCTGGCTTTGGTTTTGCGGGCTGGGGCTGCTTGGCGGGTATCTCGGTTCACTGCAGAATGTGTCAGATAAGTTGCAGACCGTCAATAAAATAGCTTCCCTGTTTATATGGGGGACGGCGTTCTATCTGGGTATGAAATTTTTGGTATAGGCGCTAAGGAAAATCGGCAGAGATAATTTTTCTGCCGATTTTTTGCGTTTCAGAAAAAGGCTGGATAGTGTATTTTGTATACCGACAAACGACATTTTAACAGCGGCAGGATTTTATCGCAGGCCTAACGAAAAGATAAAGATGGGTCTATAGATCTAGATTTATGGATTTGTTTAAGAAAAATACATGTTATAAGAAGGGTTCCACGATAAGGCAGCATGTAAAACAGCGGCAAAATAACTTCGGCTATCAGGTGTTTTTAATATTGCAGAATAGTTCGAAATGTACTTGTTAAATAAGAAATAATTATATATACTGTATTATACACATGACCAATAAGGTTCAGCTTATTGGGTAGCTTGGCATGGCTGCGTTCAAGACGCTTTTACGGTTTATTTTGAGAAAATATGTTAGCAGTAGTAGAGGGTGAAGAGATGAACGGTGAGAGAGCGCGGATTCTTGTTGTAGATGATTCGTGTTTTAATGCGAATGTATTGGCAGCAATTTTACAGAATGATTATAATGTAGCCATAGCGAAATCAGGAGAAGCTTGTCTCGACTATGTAAAGGCGAACGAAGTGGATTTGATTTTCCTGGATGTTGTTATGCCGGGAATGGATGGATATGAAGTTTGCCAAAAGCTTAAGATGAATTTGCAGACACGTGATATTCCGGTGGTGTTTGTTTCTGCTTACGATGAAGTGGAAAATCAGACGAAAGGTTTGCAACTTGGCGCTATTGATTATCTGGTTCGGCCGGCACAGCCAGCCGTGGTTAAAGCCAAGGCACAGAATTATCTGGCGTTGAAGAAACATCATGACATGCTGGAAGGATTTTCGTTTAAAGATGCCTTGACAGGACTGTTTAATCGCCGCTATTTGGATGAGCATTTGGAAAGAAGCTGGAATGAAGCATTTCAGCAACAAGCGGTTTTGACGCTGATCTTTGCTGATGTCGATTATTTTAAAAGCTACAATGATTTTTATGGTCATTTGGCTGGCGATGTATGCCTGCAAAAAATAGCGGCGGCAATTCAGTCGGCCTTGATTCGGCCAGCAGCGATGGCGGCACGTTATGGCGGGGAAGAGTTCATGATTATTTTGCCGGGGCACGCCATGGCAGCGGCGGTCGATCAGTCGAGGCGGATACAGGAACAGTTGGCAGCTATGCAGATGCAACATGCCAAATCACAGGTGAATCCTTATGTTACCTTGAGTATGGGGCTTGCCAGCATAATACCGGCAGCCGCTAGGCAGGAGAAAATTTTAATTGAGATGGCTGATATGGCCTTGTATAAAGCAAAAAAATCAGGGCGCAATAATTTTCAATGTTTTGAAAATCCTTGTTTTAGAAAAAACAAGAAAAGGTGCTTTTGAAAAGTTCATAAGGGAAATAAAGTGCATGTCTGGGCCGGTGGCTGATATGCACTTTATTTATTTAGGAAAATATTGCATTTTCCTTGGAATAAAAGCTCTTTAAACCTTGCACAGAAAGATTATCTAGTGCATAATTAGTAAGTGTAAAGGGACTTTGGAAATAGCTTAGAGAAAGATTCCTTTGGGGGAGATGAAGATATGACAGGGGACAAGTTGTCCAGGCAGTTGAAAGCNAAATTGTTTTTAGCTGGGTTGGCAATTGCCGTGGTATNTATCGGCGGTCTGATNTGGTATTTTTCTTATTATACAAAAACGCCGGATTATGCACTGAAAATGGTTCGTGAATCNGTAGAAAAACATGATACGGCTAAATTCCATAAATATGTGGANACGGACAATCTTNTGGCGGAGGCNTGNGATGCGTTNATGGANGGNCTTATTGAATCCGAAAAGCCTATGCCGGAAGATGCCAGACTGGCCTTGAGCGGTTTTACGAAAATGTTTAAGACGCCTTTGGTAAACGGTTTTAAGGGTACAATCAACCATTACATCGAGTCGGGAAAATGGGGCATGGATGATTCTAAGACGGTAGATCAGGGGATACCTATTGATTCAGATATGATTTTGGCAAAATCAGGAATAAAAGATACCAGTTTTGAGAACATTGAATATACTGCAGTGGATAAGGATGCTAAGACGGCAGTGGCCGGGCTGAGAGTTTTCCAGAAAGAGGCGGAAGACTATTTTGTTCTGGAAATCCAGTTAAAACAGGACGAACAGGGAACCTGGCACGTGATGGCCATNAAGAATTTCCGCGATTTTGTCGTATTCGTCTCGAAGGCGAGACGGGAACATGTGCAGGAGTATATAACAACAACGTTTATGTTGATGGATGCACATGATAAAAACGTGCGGGCGATTGAAAAGAAGCTAAAGGATGCCTTGGCAGCCGGGACGCTTGGCAATCAAGCGACGCGAGATAGCATGAAGGATATCCTGCTGCAGGAGCTTTTGCCGGAATGGACAGCCAGGCAGGAAGAGCTAAATGATCTTGATGTGCCGGATTCGGCAAGGACGTTACAGCGGCTGCGGCTTAGAATCTGTGAGCTGAGGATCAGTTATTGCAATAAGTATGCGGATTGGTTGATGAATAAAAATGCCAAAACGCTTAAAGAAGCAAATGAAAATTTGAAGGAAGCCAAAACGCTTGAACATGAAGCGCTGCTGATCGTCGGCCAAATAAAGGCTGGGCAAAGCATGCAATAGCGCAAGGTGAAAACAGGACTACGAATGTTATGGCTGAAACTGCGCAGAATTCAATGGGATTTTGCGCAGTTTTTATATAGGTGGATTGTTTGCAGCAAGCTATTTCCCGGGAAATAGCAGTGGGAAAACCTGCTGCTTGATTTTATGTTATAATAAAAGAGATACTGTTATAAATAAAGAATATGGAATAAAGGATTGATTATAAATGAAAAGAAAAATACAAGAGGATACGGTTGCCGTATTATATGATATTGAAAATGCGCCGTTTGAAATGCTCAATTATGCTTTAGGCAAGGCGCAGCGCTATTTGCCCTGCAAGATGATAGCGGCTTCGGATTGGGAGAAACGGCCGCAAAAGAAGTGCTGGAACAGGCTGATGCAGCGGCCGGGCTATACTTTTTTGCAGGTAGAACGCAAGGTGAATGGCAAGAACTCACTGGACTATGCCCTTTTTGATACGGCGGTACGGCTCAAAAATAAGGGCATATTGAAATTTATCATCATAACGACGGATTCTGATTTTGCCAAAATCGCTAAAACTTTAAAATCCGATGATGAGCCGGTCTATATTGTCGGTGTGGGGACTGAGCAAGCAAGCCAGGTTCTGCGGGCGGCTTATGATGAATTTATTTGTTATTCGCCGCCGGGGAAAGCGGCAGCCAATATCGTAGCAGCTGCTGGCAAAAAAACTGTACTAGCAGAAAAGGCAGAACCTGTAAAAGTGCAGCTTAAGGTTGATGTGCCGCTGGGAGCGGTGGTATCAGAAATCTTGCCGTCGGCAAAAAGCAGCAATTTGCAGGTCAGTCTGCCTAAATCCTTGTACCGTGATCTCTGTCAGCGTGCGCAGTCCGAAAGTGTGGGTTTGGATCAGCTGGTAACCTATATTTTGGCGCGTGGCTTGGAAAAATAAAGCAGCGGAAGCTGCGAAACTTGTTTCTGGATTGTGCAGATAAAATAAATGTTTTATAATAATAGTTGTGAGGTGTTGTGATCAGATGAAAAAGAGAGAAGCAACGGTATTATTGTATTCTTTTATCGATCAGGAAAAGATAGCTCGAATCAGGCAGGTTTTAGGATCTTTGCAGATAAAAGACCAAGTGTTGGCAAGTGATTCGTACCGACAAAAAATAGGTTATTTAGCCGGAATGCAAGGATTTAGTGCTATGCCGGAGAATGCTGAGGATTTTGTTTTTCCACATGAAGTTATGATCTTTCATAATATTAAGGGCAAGCAGCTCGATCAGGTGCTTCTTGCTATGAAAAAGGCCGACATTGCACCCGTTAAGTTTAAGGCAATCGTTACCCCGTTTAATATGTTCTGGACGCTGCGCCGCCTCTGTGAGACCGTGCAGAAAGAACATGCAGTGATGATTAATAAAGGATGAAGCGATAGAGATGAGAAATGATGATTTAGATAAACCGCAGGATTTCCGTGGCGAAAATTGTGCTACATGCGGCACAGGGGCTGCAGAAGTTGCCAGCCAGACGGGGAACACCGGTCCAAAGACTGCGGCAACGCCGCAGTCTTTGGAAGCGACGCAGGTTCTGCCTAAGTTTACAGAAAAATACGAGACGAGACAGCACCGGGTTCGGGAACTTGATCCGATTTGCGAAAAACCGACGAGGACAAGAGGTACATTGGCCAACAAAAAACGTGCGCTTTTTTTGGGCGGAGGTTTTCTTTTAGCGCTTGTCATTGGCTTTAGTGCGGCCAGTTATTTCGGCGATCGTCAGACACTGGCAGAAAATGAAAAAATTCATCAGCAGCAGGAGCTGCAGCTGCAGAAAAAGGATTTAGAACAGCAAAAAGTGCAGCTGGAACGCGAAAAGGCCGAATTGGCACAAAGACAAAAATCAGCCAGCTCGCAATCCGAGAAAATGGCGGAAAAAAGTGAGGGCCTTTTGGCTGAAATGCAAAATGCTTCCGGCATAAAAAAAGTCTGGAATAAGGTTACGGGAAAAGAACAGGAACAAAAGACTGCAGCCGCAGAAAATGCTTCTGCGGCCAATGCTGCGCGCGAGGAGTCGGCGACGTTGAAAGAATCGCTGGGCGATGCGGAGGCAATGCTGGACACCGTAAACCGTAAACTGGATGAGGTCGATGCCATGCGACAGCAGGCCGGGAAGATTAAAGCGGCCGCCGAGTCCACATATCAGGAAAATGCTGGTCTGATCGATCAGGCCGGCGTTTATATGGCGCAGGGGACGGATTTTATCTTGTCGCTTTTGCGCAAATGAGTTTATTATGAGATGCTAGAGGTGTGTATTATATTGAAAAAATTTATGATGTTGCTATTGCTGCTTGTGCTGGCCCTAGCAGCTGGCTGCGGCCAGCAGGCTGAAAAAAAGGAACTGCAGGAAATCACCATCGGTTTGATGCCGGATACGGATTCGCTGCCGTTTATTATTGCCCAGGAAAAGGGCTTTTTTGCCGAAGCAGGAGTGAAAGTTAATTTGCAGCAGTTCAAGAGTGCTATGGATCGTGACAGCGCATTACAGAGCGGCAATTTAGATGGCTCGGTTTCGGATTTACTGGCAGTGGCTTTCGCTAAGGCTGGCGGCTTTGACGTGAAGGTGACTTCCTTCACGGATGGCAGTTATAAGCTTGTTGCTGGAGCGGCGGAACCGGCAGCCGATATAAAAGGTTTGCAGGGGAAAGATGTAGCTGTTTCCAAGAATACGATCATTGAGTACGTAACGGATCAGATTTTGGCGAACCAGCAAATGCCGAGCGATGGCATCAACAAGGTCGTTATCCCGCAAATACCCGTGCGGCTGGAAATGTTGCAAAGCGGTAAATTAGCGGCGGCAACGCTGCCGGAACCTATGGCCGGTATTGCCATTCACAACGGTGGACATCTCATCAACAGTTCGGATCAGCTCGGCATTAATCCGGGGGTTATGCTGTTTACTGCCAAGGCTGTAGAGGGAAAGAAGGCAGAGATTCAGGCGGTTTATCGTGCCTATAATAAAGCCGTGGCCTATCTGAATAATACGCCGTCGACAGAATACATGGCACTTGTTTTAAGCAAAGGCGGCTTTCCACCGGCTGCCAAGGATGCACTGAACTTGCCGCAATATCATGAAGCGGGATTGCCGGCAGAAAAAGATGTAATGGATTGTATCGCCTGGATGAAGGAAAAACAGTTGATAAAGCAGACGTATTCGTATAAGGATATCGTTATCGACTTATTAGCCAAATAAGATGATAAAAATCCAGGATCTAACAGTCAGATACCGGTCGGATGAGGCTGTCTCTACGGTCTTATCGGCGGTCAGCATGGCGGTTCCGACTGGCGGTACTTGTGCCATCATCGGCCCGTCAGGCTGCGGCAAATCGACTTTGCTCAAAGTCACCGCGGGCATTATCAAAGATTATGAGGGCACGGTGGAGATCAACGGTCAAAAAATCATGCCGGCGAGACAGAAAATAGGTTTTATTCCCCAAAATTATGGTTTGCTGCCTTGGCGCACTGTAGCGGAAAATATAGCACTGGCGTCAAAACTGAAAAACAAGGGCAAGACAGATGCCGTTGCTTTGAGCGGGCTCATGGAGTTGTTGGGACTTGCCGGACTCGGCAACCGTTATCCCGGTGAACTCAGCGGTGGACAGCAGCAGCGCGTAAGCTTGGCACGGGCTTTTTTTCTGCAGCCGGATGTGCTGCTGATGGATGAGCCTTTTTCGGCGTTGGATGCAATTACGCGCGAGGAGATGCAGGATGTATTCCTGGCTTTATGGGAGAAATATGCGGTATCAACGATGATCGTCACGCATTATGTCGAAGAAGCAATTTACTTGGGGCAAACGATCATCGTTTTGTCAGCTAATCCGGGGCGGGTTTATCGGATCATTGAAAATCCGCTCTTCGGTGGCCGCGATCTTCGCCAACAGAAGGCCTTCTTTGAAATGGGCCGGGAACTGCGGAACTTATTGAAACAGGATGGAGGTCGCGTATGAACGGACACAGCTGTAAATGGTATCTGCTGGCAGGCATCGCCTTGTTTGCCGTCTGGTGGGGCCTTGCGGCGCTGCTGGCCCTGCCGATCGTTCCTTCGCCGCTCTTGGTCCTGCGGACTTTGGCGGATATTTTTCGGGAATACATAGCGATTCACGGAGCTTACAGTTTATGGCGCATTGCCGCTGGTCTTTTCCTGGCTGTGGGCATTGGGCTGCCGCTCGGCGTCATCATGGGCTATTTTCCTAAGGCTGACCGACTCTTGTCACCGCTGGTCTATCTGACGTATCCCATTCCGAAGATTGCTTTGCTGCCGATATTGATGCTGCTCTGCGGGGTCGGTGAAATGGCAAAGATCCTGATGATTTTTTTGATCATTGTCTTTCAAGTCATTATTGCCGTGCGCGACGGAATTCGTTCGATCCCGCGGGAAACGTATTATCCCTTGTATTCTTTGGGCGCTTCTTTTTATCGTGTCTTTTGCGAAATCCTTTGGCCGGCATCTTTGCCGAAATTTATTACAGCTGTACGCGTGGCAATGGCAACAGCGATTTCGGTGCTGTTCTTTACGGAGACTTTTGGCACGCAATACGGTATGGGATATTTTATTATGGATGCCTGGCTCCGCGTGAATTATTTGGAGATGTATGCCGGCATTGTTGTGTTGAGCTTGATCGGCCTGCTTTTGTTTGGTTTGATCGATTGTCTGGAAAAATATTTTTGCCACTGGCAGTATAAATAGTTTAAAATTGAACAAACGGAAAGTGCGATGGTATTTTAAATACAGGAGCCTCTTCGTTTGTTTTTTTTGTGGTTTTTTTGATAAAAATAGAGGAATTCAGCCTTGGATAGGGAAATCAATAAGCGTTATAATAAATTTTATTGTCAGAGAGGTAACGAAGATGGATAAAAATATTACAGATATTGCCATAATCGGTGGTGGGCCAGCTGGCCTTTCCGCGGCCTTGAATGGAATAGCCCGGGGGAAAACCGTACGGATTTTTTCCGCTGAACGAAATTATTTGGAACGAGCAGAACGCATTGACAATTATTTGGGCCTGAAAAAAGTCAGCGGCGCTGAAATGATGCGGTCTTTTCGCCGTCAGGTTTCAGAAGCTGGTGCAACTGCTGAAATCGGCAAGGTAATCAATATTATGCCGGTTGGTGGGAAATTCATGGTAGCCTTCAATTCAGATGCCATAACGGCTAAAACCGTTGTCATTGCCAGTGGGGCTGCCCGCCAAAAGGCGGTTACCGGAGAAAGTGATTTTTTGGGTCGTGGTGTCAGCTATTGCGCAACCTGTGATGGCATGTTGTATCGCGGAAAAAAAGTGATTGTCTGCGGCGAAGCAGAAAATTTGGTTGAAGAAGCGAATTTTTTGCAGGGCTTAGGTGTGCAGGTAACGGTGGTTTCGCCGAAGCAACGGCCGGCAAATTTGGTGGCTGCGATTGCCTATCACCAGGATCGCCTGACCGCTGTGCAGGGGAAGGATTTTGTGCATTCGGCTGAATTGCAGTCAGGGCTTGTAGAAGATACTGCTGGCGTATTTATTTTGCATAACTCCCTGGCTCCGGCAGCTCTTTTAAAGGGGATTGAGACGAAAGAAGGCTTTATTGAAGTAAACCGTTTGATGGAGACTAACATCGCAGGCGTTTTCGCCTGCGGAGACTGCACGGGCATTCCGTTGCAGATTGCTAAGGCTGTCGGAGAAGGGTTGATTGCGGCGCAGCAGGCGGCCAAATATATTGATGATCCAAAAAAATAGGAGGTAATGATATGAGCATAGTACATCCTAGTATAATGGACTTTGATCAGTTGCTGCAAAAGG
>Ga0065701_1012624_pt1 | contig 40932 bp, 32 predicted proteins | sample Biomet1_FD_59088 | JGI IMG/M metagenome (GOLD analysis project Ga0065701, IMG submission 59088) | Microbial communities from bioreactor (seeded with anoxic lake sediment) at LBNL, California, USA - Biofuel metagenome 1 version 3... | ecosystem: Engineered > Bioreactor > Anaerobic > Unclassified ...
GCCCTGCCACAAGGATATTACATCGTAAAAATAGGGAATATCGTAAGAAAGATTTCGGTCAAGTAACCGAATACCTGATACATAAAAATATATCAAGCCCCCCAAAGTTGGACAAAAACTTTGGGGGGCTTTTCGTCTCTGGCGGTTTCTCTATTTGTTCAATCGGTTTATTTTTTTCTCGCTTAGCTGTATTTGCCAGCGATAAACGAAAAATGCGATGATGAAGTAAAAACCGGCCTGGACCCACAGCCCCATACATTCGAAGCCAATCTGGGTGATGGAGGCTCCCATAGTGTTCATTTTCAGAAATCCCTGGATACCGAAGGTGGAAGGAAAAAAGTAGGAGATGGTTTTCCAGAAAGGATGGATACAAAATCCTGGCCAGGAAAAACCTGAAATGAAAAGCAAGGGAACGGATGTGCATAAATAGAGCAACAGGGAGTTTTCCCTATTCCAGAAAAAGACCGAAATGGCCATTCCAAAGAAAATGCAGGCCAACAGATAGGGCAGCAGGAATGGGACAATGGCTCCCAGTGTCAGATAATGTGGCAGCTTGAACAGGTATGGAATGAAAAGCAGGTTATAGATGCCGATGAACATATATAAAACAAAATAAGCCAATCCTTTTCCTGAAATGATCCGCATGGTTCCGTGGTATTTCCGTTGATACGGGATCAGCTGATGGAAGGTGTTTTCTTCCCTAGCCGTACCGGCCAGTATACCGATGCCCAGCACCAGCGTTTGCTGGATAATCATCACCAGAACGGCGGGCAGCAGGAACGTGGCAAAGCCGCCTTTGGGGTTGTATAAAGCGTGTCCTTGGCTGAGTATAGGCAGAGCTGCCGCCTTGGCTTGTTGCTCTGTTAGCCCGTTGAGTTCCATGTTTAGTATTTGTATTCTGGTACCCATATCCAGGCTTACATAGTTGATGGCGGAATACATACCCTTATAATACATCATGCTGGCCATGCTGCTGTATGCGAGAACTCTGGTCTGTTTGCCTCTGTGGATATCGTCGGAAAAGGAAGATGGTATGTAGATGATGCCGTAGACGTCGCTATGGGCATACAGGCTTTTGGCCTTTTCCATCGAATTGACTTTATAGGAAACCTTGATTTCAGGCGTTGCATCCAGCGCTCTGACAAAAGACCGACTGAGGCTGGTGTGCGAAAGGTTTACGACAGCGACGGGTACGTTTTTGTACGTTTCATTCAGGTAAACGAAGCCATAGAGGATGGGATACAGTAAGCCGGCTGCAAAGAAAATGATGACAACGCCGGAATCCTTGAAAATATTCTTCAATTCTTCCGTGAATATTTCAGCTATATCGATGAGTGCCTTCTTAAAATAGACTTTTCGTTTCATCGTTTTACTTTTTGGGATAGTTTAGTTCAATCATGGCTTTTTCAAGTCTCTTCCAGATCAGAATGGGAAGCAACAGGAATAGCAGCATGAACGCGTAAAAATGGAATGAATAGACAGGGTTGGTGCCGTTTAGTGCAATGCCCTGATATATTCTAAAGAACCATCGGAGCGGAAAAAGGTAGCTCAGCCCCTGCAGTAAGGTTGGCATCCCTTCAATGGGAAAAGATAGGCCGGAATAGGAAAAGGCCAGAACCCCATAAAGACCGCAAAAACTTAATCCATCCCTTAAAACCGGAAATACACCGATCATCAGGATAGCAATGGCTTGGTCTGCGATTACCAGAAAGAACGAAGCCAGAAACATCCATCCAATATTGTCAATCAGCGGATAATGCATGATTTTGAAGAGGCAAATATCGTAGACAAGGGCCATGGCTGTAAAGGCTATTGTATATGGGAGCAGTTTTCCCAACAGGGCCTTGAACATGGAACCTCCGGCTGTTCTGAGCCATTTTCTTGAGCTGTTTTTCTTTAGTTCAATGCCAATGCTGTAGACGGAGGTTATCAAGATCATCAGTTGCAGCAATCCGGGCAGCAAGACCTGAATCAAATAAACCGAATAGTTGATGTATGGGTTTCCGATGGCGTGAAATTCCGGTGAAATGGGCAGGATCTGTCCCATGCTGGCTTCTGTACTTTGTCCTCTGGCTTGCCTTGTCTGTAGGTTGGCCCCTGCCGACACGGTGGTCAACATGGTGCTTATATTCTTTAGAACCAGAGAACCCGGAATCAGAAANGTCTGGTTGTAGTAGAAGTCNATGGTGGGNTGNCGGCTGCTCATGACATCNGACATCAGGTTTTTGGGGATGGTGATGAAAGCGTAGATTTCACCTCGNTGCATAGCATCTCTGGCTTCTGAGAAATGCAGGAAGCTGCCTGTTACCTTTGTCTGTTGGGTGGCGTCTATTTGCCTGATGACATTGCGGGACAGCGAAGAATTGTCGTGGTCGACGATTCCGATCGGCAATCTTTCCGGTAAACCTTCGGGCATAAACGTGCCGAAAAACAAAAGGAATCCCAACGGTATAATGATGGTCATGATGGCATAAATGGGCCTTGAGACCATGCGCCTGAGTTCGCGCGCGAAAACCAACTTTATCCTCTGAGTTTTATTTACCCGCATTTTTGTGGATTTTTACAATGGGACATTAGTTTTCTGGTTCTGCCATTAGTGCTGTCATGCCTGGACGCAGTCCATCNATCTTTTTGACTGGTCTGGCTCTGACTTCAAAGGTCTTGATGTCAAATTCACCCGTGGTCTTGGTGGCCTTCCAGGTGGCGTAACTACCCAGAGCTTTCAGGTATGTGATTTTGAAAGAAGCGTTCTCGACACCAATGGCGGGAATGGAAGCCTTGATGATGGTGCCCATCCTGAGATTTTGGAGCTGGTCTTCGCGAACGTTGAAAACAATCCAGCAATCGTTCAGGTCGACAATGTTCATAATGGGAGCTCCTTGTCCAACCAATTCTCCCTGTTTGGGAAATATTTCTGAGATTTCTCCGGAAATGGGAGCGGTAAGCTGTGTCTCCGGCATATAGGCTTCCACTTCGGAGACAGCGCCTTTGGCACGGTCTACCAATGCGCGGGCGGCCATCTTGTCTTCTCTTTCAGCTCCGTTTCTGGCCATGTCGTATTGAGTTTTGGCTGCTCTTTCCGTTGCGACTGCTGCATTGAACTGTGCTTCTGCTTCGTCGTATTTCTGGGCGGGAATAACCTCGTTTTCAAAAAGGTTTTTGGCTCTTTTGAAAGTTTTTTCTGCAATTTCTTTGCCAACCTTGGCTTTTTGCCACATTTCAAAAGCTCCCTGAATTTGTTCCGAACGTGCTCCTTTGATGGCTTTCAGGTTCTGAGCATTGGCTGCGCTTTCTGCTGCTTCTGCCTGGGCCAGCTTGGCGTAAAGTTCGGGAGAACTCAGCAACAACAGGGTGTCCCCCTTGTTTACCAAACTGCCTTCTTCTACTTTAAAGGACTGTATTCTGCCGGCCAGTTTTCCGGAAACACGGACCTCATTTGCTTCAACTTCACCTTGAATCATTTCTGTTTCGGGTTTCAGGATGATCCATCCAATGATGGAAATCAGGATGATGACGGTCAATAATACGATTAAACCAAGAATCAGGTTGGTCCTGTTTTTCTTTAATGTTGCCTTGGAAAGGCTTCTTGTACTGGTTTCCATACGAAGGTATTTTAGTATATTTTGATTCGAATTTTATGTTTTTATTTCAGATTTCCCATTGCTTTTTGCAGGTAGGTTTTGCACATCTGCAAGTCGATTTGTGCGTCGATATCCTCTGAATTGGCCTTTAACCATGCTGTCTGTGCTTCCATTAGGGCGGAAGTTGCGATGACGCCCGATTCCTGTCCGACGGTGGCGTATTTCAGGTTTTCTTCGGCTTTCTCTTTGTTGGAAACGGTCATGGTTGCTTTTTTGTTGGCTTCTGCCATTTTGAAACCGGCTTGTGTGATGTCCAGTTCTATCTTTTCTTTGGCATCCTCCAGCTTATATTGGGCTATGTTCTTTTCATTTTCGGCTGCACGCAGTGTATGCACCCGCTCTCCCCAGTGGAAGAGAGGTACATTCACTACGACTCCTATTTGCCATTGTCCTGAAAATTCTTTTTGGTATCCGTTGTAAATATTGGGGTTTGAGGTAAGATAACCAGCTGTCAGGGCTGCATTTGGCATGAAGCGTGACAACATGATTTTCTTGTTTGACTCCGCTATATTGACAGCCTGCTCCAGGCTTTTGATCTCGTAGCGGTTTTGAACGGCAACTTCGGTCGGGACCGTTTCTACCTGGTTTTTTGAGGTTGGGTTCAGATCTTCGTCCGCCAGCTTGAATTCGGTATTCAACGGAAGTCCGCATTGCTGGCACAAGGCCATTCTGGAAAGAGTCAGTCCGTCTTGTACCTGCAAAAGTGACATTTCGGCTTCGTTCAACTTGACCTTTACTGTCAGCCTGTCTGATTTTGTTGCAAAACCGAATTCGATGGATTTTTCAACGTCTTTGTCCAGCTTATTGAGTAGTTCCAGATAGCTTTTTGCAAGTTTTTCCTTACTGGCCAGAGAGACGATGCGCCAGTAGGCTACGTCTGTGTTTACTATCGTTTCGGTGGATTCTCCTTCAAGCTGGGCATCCGCAATCCGCTTACTGCTTTGGGCAATTCTGTTTAACTCTCTGATCTTTCCACCCATGAACAGGGGTTGAGTCATTGTAATGGCCCCGGCGAAAATGTTTTTTGTGTCAAACTCAAAAGCGTCTTTGGGCATATAGGCGTAGTTTTTCCAGAGAATTTTCTCGGGATTGGCTGTCGGGTCAAAAGGCTTTCCGTTTGCGTCGAGAGGAACCGGAGAACCATTGACAACTGTCCATGTGTTGTTGACCGATTGGGCAAAGTTCGGTGTTCCGTCCGATGAGGTTGCATAAACCGGCAGGTATTTGTCTTCTCCCAGCATGGAGATGTTTTTCTGGTTGCGTATATAGCCGCCATTTGCGGAAAAATTGGGCAAATACTGTGTTTGGGCTGCCTTCTTCAGATTGCCGGCTGCTTTGGCCTTTTCTCCTGCTATCAATAAGTCTTTGTTGTGGGCTGCCGCCATTTTGCGGCAATCTGCGAGGTTGTAGACGGTTTGCGCCTGCATTTGCATGCTGAGGGCAATTAGTGCTACTACTAAATAGGATCGCTTCATCTGTTTGTTTTTTGTTTCAAAAGAAAGAACGAATTATACAATGTTAAAGTTTAAAAAGTGCCGTATTCTTTCGTTGGGATGCTTTTTACTATTAAAATCTGCTTTTTAATAATGTTGTTTATGCAATTAATATGCCAAATAAAATTATTCAAGATTCTTGAAGATTTTTTTCAGGATTTTTTCGCCCAACTTGACTTCTTCTTCTGTAAAACCCTTTAATGCAATTTGCATGGTTTTTAATGCAATCTCTTTGGCCTTCTGGTTGATGGTAGAACCTGTTTTGGTAATGTATACGAGATTTCTTCTCTTGTCGTACTTGTCGGCAAGACGCGCAATGAAGGAGCGTTTCTCAAGGTTATCAAGCAACCGGGTGATGCTTGGTCTGTCCTTGAATGTGATTTTTGCAAGTTCTTGTTGGGTAATGCCATCCTCAAAGGATAGAAACATGAGGATGATCCATTGTTCAGGCGTTATGGCTAGGGAGTTTGATCTGAAATCCCTGTACAAGCGCCTGTTGATTGCTGTGGAGGCACGGCCGCTCACAACACCGAATAAGACTTCTTTATCTACGAAAAACTCATCCATTGAAACCTGAAATATTAAATGTTGCATAAACAACGATACAAAAGTAGTATGTTTTTGCATGATCTATATCTTATTCTTTCTTTTCTTGTTGGTTTTTAACATTTGTTTGCGGTTGATAAGTATTATTGCCAATAAAAATTCTGGACTTTTCAAATTTATTTAAATATCTTTGCGACCATTATATTGTCAGTGAGGAGACCGTGCTAATGCCATTGAAAAACAGGCCTCAAAGTGCTTTTCTCTTTTTCTCAGCCTGAATATTTATGGATGCCGGCTTGTTTAAAGCCTTGACAGTATTTTCATATCTGGTTATATAGGTAAGATTTCGTATTAAATTTAACATTAAACTTATATTTATGAAAAAAGTATCGATTGGGGTTGATATAGGCGGAACAAATACTGCCATAGGTGTTGTTGATACAGAAGGACATGTCATGGTGAAAAGCAATATCTCTACACCAAGTCATGGGGATATTAATATTTATATTGACGATCTTGCAGTGGCGATACAGGAATTGATGAATTCCGTAGAGCTGATGAATGATGAAGTTGATATTCTAGGAATTGGAATAGGAGCGCCCAATGGTAATTACTACAACGGTACCATTGAATATGCTCCCAATCTTTCTTTTAAGGGAGTTGTTCCTTTCGTGAAAATGTTGAGCGGAAAATTCCCGGATCTTAAGGCGATAGCCCTGACCAACGATGCGAATGCTGCTGCTATTGGAGAAATGATCTATGGCGGTGCCAAAGGAATGAAAAACTTTGTCATGTACACACTGGGTACAGGCGTAGGCAGTGGTATTGTTGTTGACGGCAATATGGTATACGGGCACGACGGTTTTGCCGGAGAATGTGGTCATACAACCTTGATCCCTGGTGGCCGTCATTGCGGATGTGGTGCAAGAGGTCATCTCGAAGCTTATTGCTCTGCTCCGGGTATGAAACGTACCGCTTTTGAAATTATCGTACGTGAAAATGCGACCGATAGCTTGTTGGCAAACTATTCATACAATGAACTTGATTCAAAGATGATTTTTGATGCTGCAGAAAAAGGCGACAAGGTTGCCTTGGAAGTATTCCAGCAAACGGGTGAATGGCTTGGCCTTGGCTTGGCTGATACCATTCACCATACCAGTCCCGAAGCTGTTTTTCTGTTTGGTGGTCCTACTGCTGCAGGCGAATTGATATTCAAACCTACCCGCGAAAGCATGGAAAGGAACCTGTTGCCAATCTTCAAGAACAAGATTAAACTGTTGCCATCCCAACTGAAATCAGGTGATGCCGCCATTGTTGGTGCAAGCGCCTTGGTGTATAAAGAGCTCGAAAATCAGGAAGCTTAAAAAGCTTTCTTACAATATATAGAAAAAAGCCGTTCAATGATGATTTGAACGGCTTTTTTTATGCTTGAAGGTCTCTTGCTGCAATGGACTTTTATACAAAATCTTCACAGCTTCCTTTGTCCGGAGCAGGAATACCCGTTTGTTGAAGTCGGCTACACCTTTAGGGTTGGTTCTTTAGAATTCTGAGCTGAAATGGAAGCGAATATCCTTGAAATCGCTTTGGGCCATACGCAGTACGTATTCGGAATCGGCCAGGAACACGTCGCGACCGTCCTTGTCGGAAGCCATATACTGGTATTTTCTTTTCTTGAAGCTGTCCAGTTCCTCTGCGTTGTCGCTTTCAATCCAGCAGGCCTTGTACAGATTGATGGGTTCCCAGCGGCAAATGGCGTTGTACTCATGTTCCAGGCGGTATTGAATAACCTCAAACTGAAGTTGTCCCACGGTGCCTATGATTTTACGGCCGTTGAACTGGTTGGTGAACCTTTGGGCCACACCTTCGTCCATCAACTGGTCAATGCCTTTATGAAGCTGTTTGGCTTTCATCGGATCGGCGTTCTCGATGTATTTGAACATTTCAGGGGAGAAGCTCGGTATGCCTTTGAAATGAAGGTCTTCGCCGCTGGTGATGGTGTCCCCGATCTTGAAGTTTCCGTTATCTGGCAAACCGATGATGTCGCCGGGATAGGCTTCGTCCACCACCGACTTCTTTTGAGCCATAAAGGCCGTAGGAGAAGCGAATTTCATCATTTTTCCAAAACGAACATGTTTGTAGTTGATGTTGCGCTGGAATTTGCCCGAGCAGATTTTGAGGAAAGCAATGCAACTGCGGTGGTTTGGATCCATGTTTGCGTGAATCTTAAAGATGAAACCGCTGAAGGCCTCTTCGGTTGGATTCACGACGCGTTCCTCTGTTTTGGTCGGGCGAGGGGTCGGTGCTATGCGGACAAAGCAGTCGAGCAATTCCTTGACTCCGAAGTTGTTGAGGGCGGATCCGAAGAAAACAGGAGCAAGGTCGCCTTCCAGGTAAGAGTCTTCACTGAACGGGTCGTAGATTCCCTCGATAAGTTCCAGGTCCTTTCGGAGAATCTGAGCGTTTTTATCGCCTACAAATTGTTCAAGCTCTGCGCTGTTAATATCTTCAATACCCACGCAGTCCGTTACGGTTTGCTTGGAAGGCGTGTAAAGGTTTAGACTTTCGTCGAGTATGTTATAGACGCCTTTGAAATCGGGGCCCTGATTAATAGGCCAGGTGAGGGGGCGCACGGCGATGCCGAGTTCTGCTTCCAGCTCATCCAGCAGGTCAAAAGCATCTTTTCCCAGTCGGTCCATTTTGTTGACGAAAACCATGACCGGGGTCTTACGCATACGGCAGACTTCCATTAGCTTTCGGGTCTGGCTTTCTACACCTTTTGCCACATCCACGACGATAATGACGCTGTCGACGGCTGTCAGTGTCCGGAAAGTGTCTTCGGCAAAATCCTGGTGACCGGGAGTGTCAAGAATGTTGATTTTGTAGTCGTGATAGTCGAATCCCATCACGGAAGTCGCTACGGAAATACCGCGTTGTTTCTCGATTTCCATCCAGTCGGATGTGGCGGTTTTCTTGATCTTGTTTGATTTTACAGCTCCGGCAACGTGGATAGCACCACCGAAAAGCAGCAATTTCTCGGTCAGGGTGGTTTTACCAGCATCCGGGTGGCTGATAATGGCGAAAGTTCTTCTTCGCAGAATTTCTTGTTCGATTTCTGTCATTACAATTTGGCGATACAGGCCGCAAGGCTGGTTTCCCAGTGCGGGATGGTGATGCCGTATACGGCTTTGATTTTACTTTTGTTCAATACGCTGTAGGCGGGACGGGCCGCTTTGGCCGGATAGTCTTTTGTTTCGATGGGGTATACCTGGCAGGTGGTGATGCCGGCGATCTTGTGGATGCTGACGGTGAAATCGTACCAGCTGCATACTCCTTCGTTTGAAAAGTGGAAGATTCCTGGAACGAAATGATCTTTTTCAGAAGCTACGACAATCTGCATCAAGGCTTTCGCCAGATCTCCAGCATACGTTGGGGTACCGACCTGGTCGAAAACAACAGGCAGTTTTTCTTTTTCTTTGCCCAGTCGGATCATGGTCTTCACGAAGTTGTTTCCAAACGGAGAGTATAGCCAGGCTGTGCGAAGAATGACGGATTCGGGGCAGTTGGTCCTCAAAACCTGTTCGCCTTCCAATTTGGTTCTGCCGTAAACGGAATTGGGACAAACAGCATCTGTTTCGACATACGGGATGTGGTTGGTTCCGTCAAAGACATAGTCGGTGGACACGTGCAGGATTTTGGCTTTTACGGCTTTGGCAGCCTTGGCCAGGTTTTCGACAGCGTCGCGGTTTATCCTGGTACAAAGCTCTATATCGTCTTCGGCTTTGTCTACGGCAGTGTAGGCGGCGCAATTGATGATGTAGGACGGTTGGGTGCGGGAACAATAATCAAGCACTGCTTCTGCGTTGCAAAGGTCCAGTTCTGCAATATCCGTGAAATCAAATTTGAAATCCGGATACTGGTCTGCCAGCAGGCGCATTTCATTACCCAGTTGCCCGTTGGCACCGGTAATCAATATTCTTTTCATATATAGTTCGTAATCAAAAACAACGGCTTTTCCGTCTGATTCTTCATGCAGCACACCGCCAAGAGGGTATTGTATAGCCATTTTCGTTTGTTTAGCGGCTGGAACCTTATAGTTCCAGTACCTTTTTCTTTGTCTTCTTTATACTTGCTTGCCAGTATCCGTAGGTATTTGCTGATGGATTCCGTGGCTTCGAGGGTTTCTTCTGTAATCTCCTTTTTTTGCAACTTAAGCATAAGCAAGCCGTACATGGCATTCATGCAGGTCTCGATTTCTCCTGTTTCATGCGAGCCTGATTTGGCCCGAAGTTCCACAATCAGTGGCAACACCTTGTAGTAGGCCATGTTGTAGAAGGATTCCTGGGGAGAGGCCATAAGGCTGTTGTGAAGGTCGGTCAGTTCAAGAATGACATTCTTGTTCAACTGAAGGTGCCCATTTTCAACAACGCCTTCCTGTTTCATCATCTCAATGAGGCTTTCATACCATTCACGGATTTCACGTTTGACCTCTTTGGGCTGGTCGTATTTATCGATGAGGTTGGCCTGAATAAGCTCGATATCAAGTTTGAAGGCTCTGATCAGGTCTTCGATTTGCCACATGTAAAGCAGGTACTCTGCGATATTTTCGTTTTTCTTTCCTCTGGCTATCAGCATAATTACAATAAGATTTCCGTCGCAAAAGCTTTCAGGTTGATACCATCAAAGTTCCCGGATGACATCATCAGCAGGTTTTGGTCCTTGAATTTTATTTTGCGGATTTTATCCAGCATGACTTTCGAGTCGGTGAAGACTTCGATGTTAGTCCCTCCAAAAGCTTCTGCTACCTGTTTGGGGGTGATGGTGGTCAGGTGTTTGTGTTCAATCGTTTTTGGATTGAAGTAGACGTAAGCCTGGTTTGCCTCTTTCATGCTGTCCTTGTACTCTGGCAGAAAGTCTACGGTCAGGCTGCTGAAGGTGTGAAGCTCCATGCAGGCGGTCAGTTTGCGGTTGGGAAATTGTTCCTTGACGGCAGATATGGTTGCTTTCAGTTTCGACGGAGAATGGGCGAAATCCTGGAAGATGATGCTGTCTTCCGTCTGCCTGAGTATTTGAAGACGTTTGGCTGCTCCTTTGAATTCGGAGATGGCGCTGTAGAAGTCTTTGTCGCTCACACCTAATTGTCGGCAAACCATGTGTGCGGCCTGGATGTTCTGGAGGTTGTGCTTGCCGAAAATGTTGAGGGCGAAATCTCCGTATTTTGTTTCCAACAACGTTTTTCCATCGGTGATGTGATTGGGGTGGGTGTTGTAGGGAATGGCGGTTAGGTCGTCGCGAAGGTTTTCAGCGATGGCCTGTAGGTTTTCGTCGTCCTGGAAATAAATAAACTTACCGTCTTTCTCAATTTTCTCGGAGAAGATACGGAACTGTTCCACATAATTCTCGAAGGTCGGGAAAACATTGATGTGATCCCAGGCGATACCTGTAACTACAGCGATGTGCGGATGGTATACATGAAATTTCGGGCGAGGGTCAATGGGGGATGTGAGGTATTCGTCTCCTTCAAAGATGGCGATGCGCGAATTTTCGGATAAGCCTACCATGGTGTCGAAACCTTCAATCTGGGCTCCGACCATGTAATCGAAATTAATCTGCATTTTCCTGAGAACAAACAGGATCATGGACGTGACCGTGGTTTTGCCATGGCTGCCGCCAATGACGACGCGGGTCTTGTTTTCGGTCTGGTTGTAAAGGTATTCGGGGGTAAGAGTATACGGGAATGCCTATTTCTTTGGCGCGAATTAAACTCCGGGTTGTCCTCGCGTGCGTGCATTCCAAGAATGACAGCGTCCAAATCTTTTGTGATTCTGTCGGGAAACCATCCGAATTCTCCTGGGAGCAGACCATGTTTGGCAAGGTTGCTGCTTGCCGGGTCGAAAATTTCATCATCGGATCCGGATACCGTGTAGCCTTTTTTATGCAGGGCAATTGCGAGGTTGTGCATGGCGGCACCGCCTATTGCGACAAAGTGTATTCTCATACGTCTATATTAATGGTCGTTTCCAGTGCGCGGCAAAATATCCCAAAGCAAGCCTTGATTTTACCCTTGCTGTTGAAAACGTTTATTTTAATCGAAAAATTGTTTTAGATTTGTTAGGCAAAAGTACGGCTAAAAAATGGATATTCATTCTATCGAAACTGGTTTTTTTTCAACCGACGGAGGTGCCATGTTCGGCATTGTTTCTCCTAAAGTCTGGGCAGTCCGATATCCGTCTGATGAAGAAGGCCGGTGTCCCTTGTCCATGCGTGTTCTGTTTGCAGATATGGGAGACCGTAAGGTGCTTTTTGATGCCGGAGTCGGGAAAGAAATGCCGAAGAACACCGCATACTATCGTTTTCATGACCTGAAGAGTCCGCTTGATGGCCTGAAAGCTCTTGGTTATGACGCTGATGATATTACGGATTTGGTATTCAGCCATTTGCATTTCGATCATTGTTGTGGCGCGGTAGCCCGTGTGAATGGGCGGCTTATGCCTGTTTTTCCAAATGCCGTTTACTGGGTTGGAGAGAAACAGTGGGAAGCAGCCAGGCATCCGTCTCTGTGGGAAGCCGATGCCTTTGCTCCAGAGGTGCTTGATGTACTGGAAAAAACGGGCAGGCTTAGGCTGGTCGGTGCCAACCGGGAACTTTTCCCCGGATTAAGGGTGAAACTGGCGCAAGGACATACCGGTGACCAACTTTTATCCTATGTGGAAACTTCTTTTGGAACGGTGGTCTACGTGGGTGATGTGGTACCCATGAGCCCGCATCTGTTGCCGTTGTGTGTGGCTGCAGTCGATAATTCCGCCCTGCAGTCGGTCGATGAGAAAATGGCGGTGCTGGAGGAGGCTGTGGCAAACGATCAGATTCTTTTTTTCTTTCACGATGCAGCAACGGTTGCCGTTCGGCTGAAAAAGGTAAACGGCCGGATATCCGTCAGGGAAAAAATTCAGATATAATACTAGGAAATACATGGCTTTTTCAGGGCTTTACATTCATATACCTTTCTGCATCAAAAAATGCTTCTATTGTGATTTCTTTTCGGTACCGACCCTGGCCAGAAAAGAGGAAGTGGTGGATGCGCTGGTGCAAGAGCTGAAAATGGGTGTAACCTTTCTCGGAGACGGTTGTCCCAAGCTACGTACGATTTATTTTGGAGGAGGAACCCCGTCGTTGCTGGAGAAGGGTGATTTTGAAAAACTTTTTTCAACCATTGAAAAATGCTACGATATCCGTTCCTGTGAGGAAATTACCCTGGAGGCCAATCCCGATGACCTGAATCCGGAATACATCCGGATGTTGCGCAGTTTACCGTTCAATCGTATCAGTATTGGAGTGCAGAGTTTTCAGGATGAGGAGCTGAAAGCCATTAACCGTCGCCATTCAGCAGCTCAGGCGGTTCAAGCCATAGAGGACTGTCATGCTATGGGTTTTGACAACATCAGTCTTGATTTGATGTATGGCTTGCCTGGGCAAACCATGGATAGTTTCAGGTCTTCCATCGCCAGAGCTCTTGATATGCCCGTCAGGCATATTTCTTCCTATGCCCTTAGTTGGGAGGAAGGGAGTGTTTTATATAAGAAGCATGAGCAGGGCCTTTTGGTGCAAACCGATGATGAAGTGCTGGAAACCTGCTATTTTGAGTTGATCGACCGGCTTGAACGTGCAGGCTTTATGCAGTATGAGCTGTCCAATTTTGCTGTTCAGGGTTTTGAATCCAAGCACAATTCTTCTTATTGGAATGGTGTGCCTTATCTTGGTATAGGTCCCGGGGCGCATTCCTACAATGGTGCCGTCAGACGGATGAACATACGTTCCATAGCCAAATACATTTCTGGAATAAAGGCGAGAAAGCCTGTTGGTGAGACTGAAACGTTGGATGCCGGAACTTTGTACAATGATTTTATCATAACCCGTCTCCGAACCGTGAAAGGTCTTGCCCTTTCCGAGCTGGAGGCGACTTTCGGGCATGAACGGTTGGTCTATTGCATGGATAATGCAGCCAAAAGCATCCGGAACGGATTCTTGATCGTTGAAAACGACCGGCTCCGAATGCAAAGGAAAGGCTATTTTATTGCGGACAATATCCTTTCAGACCTTTTGTGGGTTGAGGATGAGGATGGAAGTTTTATCCGATAAAGGCCAGTTCTCCAAAAAAATCGGGTCTGTGGAAGTCTGGTTTTTCCGTCTTGATCGGATTCCAGGAAACATAATGCGGCTGTTCGGTTGCATCGGCACATTTGTAAAAATTCCCCAGTAGTTTTTCCGGTAATATCCCAGGTTCGATGTCTATGAGTTCGAAAGGTATGCTGACGCAGAGTTCCCAGGAAAATATACCGCTCATCTCGTTGAATGACCTGGATCCCAGGCTTGACCATCGCTCAATTTTTTGCAGTTGCTCCAGACTCAGATCTGTCGCATGACTTCTGTCCTTGATGTGTCTGCCGACTTTGCAGATGCCAATGCAGTTGAATTCAAAATTATAATAGATGTCGCAGTTTTCCTGTTTGACGAAAAATTCGACGCAACTGTCTTTGTAAACATCCTGATTGTCCTTGGTGCAGGCGGCCCGGAGGCAGTTTCCGTGAACCTGGAATAAAATGAAAATGGCTGAATGACTGTAACCTATGCAAACGGTTGTGAGGGGTTTGTATCCAAATTGTTCCGGCCAGTTTACTTCTTCCACGGAAAATCGTGTTCCATTTTCATCCAGAAAATCGGAAGCCTGGCTGATGGGGATGTCGTTGAGTTTTGGCAAAAATGGAATAGATAAACTCTTCATATTTAGGCGCTTGATTTTTAAATATTCTAAATGCAATACTACTATATTTTTGGTTGAAAACCTAATGAATCCGATGAAAAAGCATCCCGAAATGTACAAATTCAGGGATTTTTGCCAGGAGATGTTGTTTGAATCTAAGTTAGGGATGTCTTTTTTTATTAAGATGGAACCTGCCAAAAGCAGCAGGTTTCGTAAGCTGTTTGCATATTTTTTTGCTATCTTTGCAGCTTATTAGAAAACCCGAAATAGCTATGATACAATTCTTTCAAACTCAGGCTAAAAGCGTGATTGCGGTGCAAGTTGCTCGTGCTTTTTCCCCGACAGATCTTCAAAAGATGCAGTGGCTTCTTGAAGCAACACCTATCAATGAGGAAAGCATCCGTGGTGTCTTTGTAGGGCCACGTCGTGAAATGATAACTCCCTGGAGTACCAATGCCGTTGATATTACTGTCAATCTTGGTTTGGAAGGGATAGCCCGTATGGAAGAATTTTTTCCTGTAGCAACGGAGGATGCAGAACACGACAAGATGCTGCAACGTATCTATAAGGGTCTTGATCAGGAAATCTTCACCATTTCCAAACAACCGGAATCCATTATTTCCATTGACGACATTGCCGCCTACAACCAGAAAGAAGGTTTGGCGCTGAACGATCAGGAAATCGAATACCTGAACAGCGTTTCCAAAAAAATCGGACGCAAGCTTACCGACAGCGAAGTGTTCGGTTTCTCTCAAGTGAATTCGGAACACTGCCGTCATAAGATTTTCGGTGGTGTTTATGTTATAGACGGCGAAGAAAAAGAGTCTTCCCTGTTTCAACTGATCAAGAAAACTTCCAAAATCAACCCGAACAGGTTGGTTTCAGCCTATAAAGACAATGTGGCCTTCAACGAAGGTCCCGTTATCGAACAGTTTGCTCCGGCTACCGCCGATAAACCCGATTTCTTTGAAATCAAGGATTTTAAATCTGTGATTTCCCTGAAAGCCGAAACACACAATTTTCCTACAACGGTTGAACCTTTTAACGGTGCCGCTACCGGTACTGGTGGTGAAATCCGCGACCGTCTGGGTGGAGGCAAGGCTTCCCTGCCTATTGCGGGAACCGCCGTTTACATGACATCCTATCCGCGTACGGAAGCCGATCGCGAATGGGAACAAGATATGCCTGAACGTCCATGGTTGTATCAAACACCCGAGGAGATTCTGATCAAGGCATCCAACGGCGCCAGTGATTTCGGAAACAAGTTCGGTCAGCCGCTTATCTGTGGCTCCTTGCTGACCTTTGAACATGCAGAAAACGCCAAGAATTTTGCTTACGACAAGGTGATCATGCTCGCCGGTGGCGTTGGTTTCGGAAAGAAAGCCGATGCGCTCAAAGGGGAAGCACAGGTTGGACAGAAAGTCGTCTTGCTTGGTGGTGACAATTACCGCATCGGTATGGGTGGAGGTGCCGTATCTTCTGTTGATACAGGTCAATATGCCTCTGGTATCGAACTGAACGCCGTTCAGCGTGCCAACCCAGAAATGCAGAAACGTGCGGCCAACGTTATCCGTGCCTTGGCAGAACTGGATCATAATCCGGTCGTATCCATTCACGACCACGGTGCTGGCGGTCATTTGAACTGCCTTTCCGAACTGGTGGAATCTACCGGCGGAAAAATAGACATGAGTCAATTGCCCATCGGTGACCCGACCCTTTCCGCCAAGGAAATCATCGGTAACGAGAGCCAGGAACGTATGGGACTTTTGGTCAATGAAGAAGATATTGATTTTATCAAACGTGTAGCAGACCGTGAACGTTCTCCGATGTATGTGGTCGGAGAAACCACCGGTGACGGACAATTTGTCTTTGAACAGAAAGACGGACAACGTCCCATCGACCTGCTGTTGGAAGACATGATAGGTAATCCCCCACGTACGGTGATTACCGACAATACTGTTGAAGAAAAGTATGAACCTGTTACATACGAAGCCGCCCGGCTGGACGAATATCTGGAAACCGTGCTCCAACTGGAAGCGGTAGCCTGCAAGGATTGGTTGACAAATAAGGTGGACCGTTCCGTAACCGGAAAAGTGGCCCGTCAGCAATGTGTGGGTGAAATTCAGCTGCCACTTGCAGACCTTGGTGTTGTTGCTCTTGACTACCGTGGGAAAGCCGGTATCGCAACATCCATCGGTCATGCTCCCCAGGCTGCGCTGGTCGATCCCGCTGCTGGTTCCGTGCTGGCCATAGCCGAATCCCTGACCAACATTGTCTGGGCTCCGCTTTTGGACCGGATTGAGGGAGTATCCCTTTCCGCCAACTGGATGTGGCCCTGTAAAAATCCCGGAGAAGACGCACGTCTTTATAAGGCCGTACAGGCTGCCAGCGATTTTGCCATCGCACTCGGCATCAACATCCCGACCGGTAAGGATTCCCTTTCCATGACTCAGAAATATGGGGACAAAAAGGTTTTTGCTCCTGGTACCGTCATTGTTTCGGCTGGTGCTGAAGTCACCGATGTGAAAAAAGTGCTGACTCCCGTGTTGGTCAACAATCCCGAATATCCGTTGTATCACGTGGACTTTTCCTTTGATTCCCTGAAACTTGGTGGCTCTGCCTTTGCCCAGTCACTCGGCAAGCTGGGCGATGAAGTCCCTACCGTTACAAAAACCGAATATTTTCTTGAAGCCTTCAATGCCATCCAGTACTTTATTGAACAAGGATGGATTGTGGCAGGTCATGACATTTCCGCCGGAGGTATGATCACCGCTCTTCTGGAAATGTGTTTTTCCAACGTGGAAGGAGGTCTGGAAGTCAATCTGGACGAAATTCCTGAAAAAGACATCATCAAGATTCTCTTCGCCGAAAATCCAGGTGTGCTGATTCAGGCCCGCGAACCTCAGAAGGTTGAAAAATATCTTAAGGAGAACGGTATCGGTTGTGCCAGGATCGCTGTTCCCGCAGAAGAAAGGCAAATTCTGGTGGACAAGGACGGTGTTGAATATCTTTTTGGTGTTGACCATTTGCGTGACGTATGGTATGAATCTTCCTACCTGCTTGACCGTAAACAAAGTGGAGTTGCTTGTGCAAAGGCCCGTTTCGAAAACTACAAGGAACAGCCTCTTGAATACGCTTTTGCCAAGGATTTTAACGGTAAACTGTCCAAATACGGCATTTCTCCGGACCGTCGTGAACGTACCGGTGTACGCGCAGCTATCATCCGCGAGAAGGGTGTGAACGGTGACCGTGAAATGGCCTACAGTCTCTATCTGGCAGGCTTTGACGTGAAGGATGTACACATGACCGATCTCATGTCCGGCCGTGAAACGCTGGAAGACGTGAATATGATCGTTTTTGTCGGCGGTTTCTCCAACTCCGACGTACTTGGTTCAGCCAAAGGATGGGCCGGCGGTTTCATGTTCAACGAGACAGCCCGCAAAGCTCTGGATAAATTCTATGCACGTCAGGATACACTCAGCCTTGGTATCTGCAACGGTTGCCAGTGTATGGTGGAACTGGGCCTGATCAATCCGGATCACGAACAGAAACCCAAAATGTTGCACAACGATTCGCACAAGTTTGAATCCGAGTTCATTTCCCTGAATATTCCCCGGAACAATTCTGTGATGTTCGGTTCCCTGAGCGGAAGCAAGCTGGGCGTCTGGGTGGCACACGGAGAAGGAAAATTCAGTCTGCCTTATGCAGAAGAAAAATACAACATCATCGCCAAATACAATTACGATGCCTATCCGGCCAATCCGAACGGCTCCGATTATTCGACCGCCGGTATTTGTTCGGCCGATGGTCGTCATCTGGCCATGATGCCTCACCTGGAAAGGGCTATTTTCCCATGGCAATGGGCCGAATATCCCAGAGACCGCAAGAACAGCGATCAGGTGACTCCGTGGATGGAAGCTTTTGTGAACGCCCGTAAATGGGTGGAAGCAAAATTAAGATAATCCGCTTTTTAACAAAACAAATAGCCACCGAATCCGGTCCGGATATTTTCTGGCTGAATTCGGTGGCCTTTTATTTATTTCGGCATACAACAAAAACGATACAACTATGGCCATACTTGGTAAAATGAATCCCCTCAAAGTGGTGAAAACCGTCGATTTCGGTGTCTATCTGGATGGAGGAAGTGATGGTGAAATCTTGCTGCCTACCCGGTATGTGCCAGAAAACTGCGAGATAGGAGATACCCTTTCCGTCTTTATCTATACAGATTCCGAAGACCGGCTCATTGCCACGACAGTGAAACCTTACGCTATGGTGGGTGAGTTCGCTTGTCTGGAGGTGGAAGCGGTCAATGAGGTCGGGGCTTTCTTGGACTGGGGACTGATGAAGCAACTTTTGGTTCCTTTTCGCGAACAGCATGCCAAGATGCGTGAGGGTGGACGGTATCCGGTGTTTGTTTATGTCGATTTTGAGAGCAAACGCATCACCGCTTCTGCCAAACTGGAAAAATTTATCGACGAAAGTCGTGCCGAACTCGAAGCCGGCCAGGAGGTGGAGTTGATGATTTACAAAAAAACAGATTTGGGTTGGAAGGCCATTGTTAACCAGCAATACGGTGGTATGCTCTATCAGAACGAGGTTTTTCAGCCTATCGAGATTGGTCAGAAGCTCACCGGTTTTGTCAAGCAAGTCCGGGAGGACGACAAGATAGACCTGATGCTCCAGAAACCTGGTTTTGAGAAAATAGACGATTTTTCGGTAAAACTCCATGAACTCCTCAAGGAAGCGGAAGGTTTTCTTCCATTTACAGACAAAAGCCCTGCCGATGATATCTACAACCAGTTCGGCATCAGCAAGAAAACCTTCAAGAAAGCAGTCGGAGACCTGTACAAAAAAAGACTTATCTTACTTGAAGAAAAAGGAATNCGTCTCGTAAAATGATTTTAGATGTGACAGTATTCGGAGGTGTTTCAGGGTTTGACAAAGATGACGAAAATGGCTGAACTTTCAAAGTTATATGTATTTTTGTACCTGAACAAACCAAACAATACCAATCACAAATGAAAAAAATCAAATTACTTCTTGGCTTCTTGCTTCTTAGCCTTGTGGCTCAAGCTGGAACAACCCTGCAAAATGTCTACTCCAGACATGTGCAGACCCTCAACGGGTCGTGGAACTACATTGTAGATCCTTTCGACAATGGTTATTACGATTATCGCCTCAAGGTCAATCCGAATGGCTTTTTCAAGAATCAGAAACCCACTCCGAAAGCGGATCTTGTAGAATACAATTTTGACACGGCTCCGCTCATGAAAATACCCGGAGACTGGAATACCCAGGATGACCGTCTCTTTTTTTACGAAGGCAGTGTCTGGTATAAAAAGGACTTTTCCTATACTCCCAAACCCGGGAATAGGGTATATCTGTATTTCGGAGCAGTCAACTACTTAGCCAATGTCTATTTGAACGGCGAACCTTTGGGTATGCATGAAGGCGGCTTTACTCCGTTCAGTTTTGACATTACCGACAAGCTGAAAACCGGCAACAATTTTGTTATTCTGCGTGTAAACAACGAGCGTCGTGCGGAAAACGTCCCGACCGTCAACTTTGACTGGTGGAATTATGGTGGCATTACGCGAGATGTCCTTTTGGTGGAAGTTCCTGAAACCTCTGTCGATGACTACCTGGTACAACTACCCAAAGGTGCATACAATAAGATTGAAGGCTATGTTCAGTTGAACAAGCCTAAAGCCGGAGTGAATGTCTCTGTGGAAATTCCTGAACTCAAGGTCAGGAAAGAGCTTGTGACAGGTGCAGACGGAAAAGTGACATTCAGCCTCAATGCCAAACCCAAACTCTGGAGCCCGGATTCTCCAAAATTGTACAATGTGGTCATCCGTAACGGTGAAGAGGTTCTTAACGATAAGATTAGGTTTCCGTCAGATAGAGACCAAGGGCAAGCAAATCTTGCTGAATGGAAAGCCGACCTTTTTTCGCGGTATATCCATCCATGAAGAAGCTCCTTTCCGTCAGGGTAGAATATATACAAAGGAGGAATCAATGATTCTGCTTGGCTGGGCTAAGGAACTCGGTTGCAACTTCGTGCGTCTGGCACATTATCCGCACAATGAATTTATGGTGCGTGCTGCCGAAGAAATGGGACTGATGGTTTGGTCGGAAACCCCCGTCTACTGGACCATCCAATGGGAGAATCCAGCCACTTTTGCCAATGCTTCCAATCAGCTCAACGATATGATGGACCGGGATAAAAACCGTTGCGGTATCGTGGTTTGGTCTGTGGCCAACGAGACGCCCCACAGTGACGCCAGGGACAACTTTCTGGGCAGAATGGCCCAACAGGTCAAGACCAAGGACAACACCCGCCTGCTGAGTATGGCCATGGAAGTGACCGGAACCAAGGATAATGTCAGCAACGTCAGCGACAACATGAACAAATATGTGGACATCGTTAGCTTCAACAGCTATCTGGGCTGGTACAACGGGTCTATTGAAGATTGTAAAACGCGTCAGTGGAATATTCCTTATGACAAACCATTCTTTATCAGTGAATTCGGAGGCTGTGCACTTCAAGGAAAACATGGGGAGAAGACCGAAAAATGGACAGAAGAGTATCAGGAATACCTGTATCAGGAAACTCTTAAGATGTACGACAGACAGGACGGCTTTGCCGGAACTTCTCCGTGGATTTTGATGGACTTTCGGTCTGCCAGACGTCAACTGACCGGTATTCAGGACTTCTTCAACAGGAAAGGGGTCATTTCCGAGAGAGGTATTCGCAAGAAAGCATTTTATGTCTTGCAAGAGTATTACAAGAACAAGAAAGAGCAATATCAAGACAAATAAGCATTGGCCCCTGTATGATTTTCATGCAGGGGCTATTTTTATTATTCATGCATAAACCCTACCTTTGCAGCCTCAAAATTTTAGCCCTGTTCTTTTCGGTCCTATAAGGATAAAATTGGCTGTAACTATCTATAAATCAAACGAAATAATTATGTCGGAAATGAATTTTAAGGAAGGTCTTTGGAATCAGGAAATCAATCTTAGGGATTTTATTCAGAACAATATTACGCCTTATGATGGTGATTCCTCTTTTCTGGTTGGACCAACCGAGAGAACCAAACATGTCTGGAACATTTGTCTCGAAGCGATTCAGGAAGAACGTGAAAACAATGGCGTCCGATCCATAGACAACAGTACCATATCCACCATTACTTCTCACAAGGCCGGTTATATTGAAAAAGAGTCGGAACTGATTGTCGGTTTGCAGACAGACGAGCTGTTACGACGGGCCATCAAGCCGACAGGAGGTATCAATGTGGTGATAAAGGCTTGTAGAGAAAACGGAATTGAAGTTGATAACAGGGTTAAGGATATTTATCCACACTATAGAAAAACCCATAATGACGGCGTTTTTGACGTATATACGGAAGAAATCAGACATTTCCGTACATTGGGTTTTTTGACCGGTCTTCCCGATAACTATGCCCGTGGCCGGGTGATTGGCGATTACAGAAGGTTGGCTTTGTATGGCATCGACCGCTTGATTGAAGCCAAGGAAGCCGACTACCACAGTTTGCTGGGACCTATGACAGACGAACGTATTCGTTTGCGGGAAGAAGTCAGGGAGCAGATCAAGGCTTTGAAAGAGATAAAAATTCTTGGCGAGTATTACGGATTGGATCTTTCCCGCCCTGCCTGTTCAGCCCAGGAAGCTGTTCAGTGGGTTTATATGGCTTACCTGGCAGCTGTTAAGGAACAGGACGGAGCCGCTATGTCTCTGGGAAACGTCTCATCGTTTCTGGACATATACATAGAACACGATCTGAAGCATGGACTTATTGATGAAACTTTTGCCCAGGAGCTGATCGATCAGTTTGTCATCAAGCTTCGTATGGTTCGTCACCTTCGCATGGCTTCTTACAACGATATTTTTGCCGGAGACCCAACCTGGGTAACGGAATCCCTGGGTGGCAGTTTCAATGATGGAAAGCATAAGGTGACCAAGACTTCGTTCCGTTTTCTCCAGACGCTGTATAATCTGGGCTCTTCTCCTGAGCCCAACCTTACGGTGCTTTGGTCAAAGAATCTTCCCGACGGTTTCAAGGAATTTTGTGCCAAAGTATCCATAGACACTTCTTCCATCCAGTATGAAAACGATGATGTGATGCGTGCCGTCCGTAAGAACGACGACTATGGGATTGCCTGCTGTGTTTCCTATCAGGCCATCGGCAAGCAAATTCAGTTTTTTGGTGCCCGCACCAATCTGGCCAAGGCCTTGTTGCTTGCCCTCAATGAAGGACGATGTGAGAACACTGGTTCGTTGATGGTGGAAGGTATTCCTCCCCTTAAAGGTGAAGTGCTTGACTTTGAAGAGGTTGTTGCTAATTATAAGAAGGTTCTCAAGCAAGTGGCCCGCGTTTACAACGAAGCCATGAACATCATTCATTACATGCACGACAAGTACAATTATGAAAAGTCCCAGATGGCGTTCATCGATACCAATCCATCCATCAACCTGGCTTACGGCGCTGCNGGCCTTTCCGTGGCTGCGGATTCTCTCTCTGCCATCAAGTATGCGAAAGTGAAACCCAGAAGAAACGATCAGGGACTGACGGTCGGCTTTGACATCGAAGGAGACTTCCCTTGCTATGGGAACGATGACGACAGAGTCGATACGATTGCGAGAGATTTGACTCATCTGTTCAGCGGCATGTTGTCTGAGCTTCCTATCTACAAGAACGCAGAGCCTACGCTTTCCATCCTGACCATTACGTCCAATGTTATGTACGGCAAGAAAACCGGTGCTACTCCTGACGGACGCGAAAAGGGCGTGGCTTTTGCCCCGGGTGCCAATCCGATGCATGGACGTGACGGGATGGGTGCAATTGCATCCTTGAGCTCTGTTGCAAAAATTGATTACGAAGATGCGCAGGATGGGGTCAGCAATACTTTTTCCATTGTTCCTCAAACATTGGGATCCAATGATCAAGAAAAGGTTGAAAATCTGGTATCCATTCTGGATGGATACTTTGCCAAGGGTGCCCATCACCTGAACGTAAATGTAATGAACCGGGAATTGCTCCTTGATGCCATGGCCCATCCCGAGAACTATCAGCAGCTGACTGTCCGGATTTCCGGTTATGCCGTGCACTTTGTCCAATTGAGCAAGGAACATCAATTGGAACTGATTTCCAGAAGTTTTCACGAAAAAATGTGTTAAACCCTATGTTAAGGGTACATTCTTACGAATCTTTGGGAACTTACGACGGGCCGGGACTCCGGCTTGTCGTGTTTCTTCAGGGGTGCCGGTTTCGTTGTCTGTACTGTGCCAATCCCGATACCATACCTTTAACCGGAGGTCTGCTCACAAGGGATGAAGAAATTGTACGGATGGCCTTGAACCAAAAACCTTTTTTCGGTAAAAGAGGAGGCGTCACTTTCAGTGGAGGTGAACCGACCTTGCAAGCCGAAGACCTGTTGCCGCTGTGCAAGCTTTTGAAAAGTGAGGGCATTCATGTTTGCCTGGATACCAACGGCAGCATTTTCAACGAAGCTACAAAATCGCTTTACCAATACGTTGACATGGCTTTGTTGGATGTCAAGGAAATCCATCCCGAACGTCACCGTGTTCTGACTGGCCATTCCAACCGTCACACCCTCATGACGGCCGCATGGTTGCAGGAAAAGAGCATTCCCATGCGTCTACGCTATGTGCTGGTGCCTGGCTATTCCGATTTTGAAGAAGACCTCCGCGCTTTTGGAGAGCATTTCAGGCATTACGACAATATAGACCGCGTGGAAATACTTCCTTACCACACTTATGGCATCCATAAGTACGAAGTGCTGAATCAACCTTATCCGTTGACCGGGGTCAAAGAAAATACAAAGGCTCAGGTTGAAAAGGCAACAGCCATTTTTAAGCGATACTTTTCCAATGTCTGGACTCAGGAAAATCAATAGTTTAGTTTGATGTCCACCAATTCCGATTGGGATCCGATGCGATACTGAGGGCCCCATATTCCGAGTCCTGAAGAAACATAGTAATGCGTTTTCCCTTTCTTGAGGTATCCGTGGGCAAGCTCGAAGAGTTGTTTTACCATCAGGGACCCGGGGAAAAACTGTCCATTGTGCGTATGGCCTGATACCTGCAGGTCTATGCCGTTTTGCTCGGCAACCTCCAGATGGTAAGGTTGGTGGTCCAACAGGATTTTAGGGATATCCGGATCCAGACCTTTTACGATTTCAGCAAGCGGTTTCCGGTTAGGATTGGTTCTGTCGTCGCGGCCTATGATGTAAAAACTGTTGTTTACCAGATAGGCTGAATCGATCAGGACATGGATGCCTGAAGATTGCAGATAGCCTGCGATTTCCTGAGGTGCACCGGAGTAATATTCGTGATTGCCGCGTATGGCGTATACCCCCAGGGGCGCATGAATGGACTCCAATTCCGTTTTCATGTTCTGTTCGGAGAGTGGACTGGCTGCTCGGTCCGTGATGTCACCCACCAGCAGGACGATGTCCGGTTGTTGCGCATTGATAAGCTGTACATATTTCCTGAGCATTTCTATGTCAATGGAATTACCAAGGTGAATGTCGCTGGCCGCCACGATCCTGACTTCCTTGTTTTTCAGGGGGCGGTCTACCGTAAGGTTCAGTTTCACGATTTCAGGATGGTTGAACTTGTAGTTGCCGATTAGGAGTGTAATTACAATGACGATGAAACTTACCGACATGACCCAGAACCTGAAGACTTGCATACCTGCAGGAGCAAAGTGAAAAAATCTGTTGGCAAGGCGGATGATGTCGACCAGAAAAAAGGAAAAGAACATGTATATAGCCACAAGCAGAAAGGTATAGCCGGTAAAGGTGATGACTTTGGCCAATCCGAGAGGCATGGATTTCTCAAAAAACAATCCGGCGAGGAGCAGAGCAACCAAGCCTTCGTAAATAATGGCAAAAAGGATTCTTGTACTGCCTGCCGGCAGCATCTGCCAGCCTCTGATCAGAACATAGGTCATGCCAAGCAACAGGAGGATGGCTATCAGGGCAAAAATGTAGTGCATGGTGTTGTCTTGCAAATGTTTTTTTTGCAAATGTAGCTTTTTTTGGATGTTCTTGCGGATGCTCATTGAATGTTTGTTCCTTCTTTTGCCTTAAACCCCTCAATTTGCTCTTGGTTGTAGCTATGGCTGACCTCAAAATGTTCGCTGGTACCGTCACGGTGTCCCAGTTTGACCGTGAGAGGCTCTTCTGGTGATAAACATTCCAGTCCGAAGATGCTGATGTGGTCGTCTTCCCGTATTTTGTCGTAATCATGTTTCCGTTTGAAAGTAAGCGTTAGGATACCTTGTTTCCTGAGGTCTGTTTCATGGGTGGAAGCAAAGGATTTGGCCAGAACAGCCCTGACGTTCATGATTCTTGCTTCCATGGGAGCTTGCCTGATGGAAGGGCCTTCACCAAAATGCTCTTCTGCAACAACGACCGAACCCTTTCCTATTTTTCTGAATTTTTTGGCAAGAACCGATACGGGTACATATTCTCCGTTGGATGGATCAAGTACGGAATCTGTCTTGTCGTTAAAAGCATTGACAGCTCCCTTCAACAGGTTCTCGGATACTTTTTCCGGATTTTCTTGAAAAATATCCCAGGATTCACTTGAAATCTGACTGGAAAAACAATAACCCTTTATCTTGATAAGCAGGCACAGGTTGACCAGATCCTTCCCGTCCCATGGGGAGAAGAACTGGTTATTTGCAGTGTTTTCCTTTTCCGGATAATTCATATTCTATAAAAATGTAGATGTAGTCAAGGCTTAGAGCCTCAAACGATAACGTGATAGCTTAAATGGCCTTTACCAGAACAAAACTAGATGGAATATTGTTCGGTATTTTCAACGATGCTCTCCTGCCTTTTTTCTATGAATTAGAATTTGTCCGGTGATGATTAATGCATGGAATGATTAAATTTGCAGGTGACCTTATCTGATTTTTAATTCTTAAGAAACTCACCAAGATGAAAAAACTGAGATTCCCCCTTGTTTTAGCTGTTCTCTTAAGTTCCTGTTCGGCAGGGAAGTTGCGGGATGTCCAGGATTTTACAGAAAACTGGAAATTCAATTTAAGTGATTCCATTGTTGCTTCAGCTCCAGATTATGCGGATAGTACATGGAGGACGCTGGATCTGCCTCATGATTGGAGCATCGAGGCCGATTTTGCCGAAGAAAATCCGGCAACTCCCGGTGGAGGTGCTTTGCCCGGAGGTCTTGGCTGGTATCGCAAGACTTTTACGGTGAATGAAGATAATGCGGGAAAATGTGTGTATATTGATTTTGACGGTGTCTACAGGAACAGTGAGGTGTGGATTAACGGAAAATACCTCGGAAAGAGGCCGAATGGCTACATATCTTTCCGTTACGACCTGACGCCGTATATCCGGTTTGGAAGCAAGAATGTCCTGGCTGTCAGAGTCGACAATACGCAGCAGCCCAATTCCCGCTGGTATTCAGGCTCGGGCATTTACCGCAATGTATGGCTGACTTTCACGAATCCCGTACATGTGGATTTATGGGGTACCTACGTGACCACTCCTAAAGTTGGTAAAGAGGAGGCACAGGTTTCCATTCAGACCACCATAAAAAATACCACCAAAAAATCTCAAATGGTGGAAGTCCGCCAAGTTTTGCTTGATGGCGATGGCGATAAGGTTGCCAAAGCGGAAGGTACACTTGAACTGAAAGCGGTATCTTCCGGTAAAATAACCCAGCAAATGAATCTGGACGATCCCGAGCTCTGGAATCCGGACACTCCGTATATGTACAAGATGGTGACCGGGCTGTATGTGGACGGCAAACAGGTGGATGAGTACGAAACCCCGGTAGGCATTCGTTCTTTCACTTTTGATGTCCATAAAGGTTTTATTCTGAATGGAAAATCGGTGAAGATAAACGGCGTTTGCAATCATCATGATTTGGGTGCTTTGGGTACGGCCGTCAATACCCGAGCCATTGAACGCCAGTTGCAGATACTCAAGGATATGGGTTGCAACGGCATTCGTTGTTCCCACAATCCGCCTGCACCAGAGTTGCTCAATCTTTGCGATAAGATGGGCTTTATAGTGATGGATGAGGCTTTTGACATGTGGGAAAAACGCAAAACAACATACGATTATTCTTCGGATTTTCCCAAATGGTACGAGCGGGATTTGACGGATTTGGTGCTGCGCGACCGCAACCATCCTTCCGTTTTTATGTGGAGTATTGGCAATGAAGTACCGGAACAATGGGCGGACAGCAAGACGGATCAATTGGATCTGAAAGATGCAAATGTTTTGCTCAATGCCGGAAAAAAAATCAATCCTGAAGACTACAGGTCGGGGAAAATCAACAAGAGAGCCTTACTGACCCGACGTCTGGCGGAAATCGTCAGAACCAATGATCCGACCCGTCCTGTAACCGCTGCCTGCAACGAACCGGGTGCCTTTAATCCTTTGTTCCAATCGGGTGCCCTGGATCTTATCGGTTTCAATTATCACCAGGCTGAATTTGCCGGAGTCACCCGTCGATTTCCGACCAAGCCTTTTATTGTGACGGAGTCTGTATCGGCCATTCAGACCCGNGGNTTTTATCTGATGCCTTCTGACAGNATGAATATCTGGCCTGAAAGATGGGACAAGCCTTTCTNCAATCCGCCTGCAGCAGTGTTCNGCNTACGACAACAGNCANGNNCCCTGGGGNANNACTCACGAAGAGACCTGGAAAATCGTGAAGAANTACGGNCATATANCCGGGCANTANATCTGGACNGGCTTTGACTATNTGGGTGAGCCGACNCCNTATTGGTGGCCTTCCCGCAGTTCTTTTTTCGGAATTGTCGACTTGGCTGGNTTTCCCAAAGATGTCTATTACATGTATCAGAGTGAATGGACGGACAAGGATGTGCTCCATTTGTTTCCACACTGGAACTGGAAAAAAGGTCAGGTGGTCGATATCTGGGCTTACTACAACCATGCTGATGAGGTGGAGCTGTATCTGAATGGCAAATCGCTGGGCAAGCGTAGCAAAAAAGGCGATGAGCTGCATGTGTTCTGGCGGGTACCTTTTGAACCCGGCACCCTGAAAGCGGTTTCCCGTAAGAATGGGAAAGAAGTGCTGACCCGGGAAATCAAGACTGCAGGAAAAGCAACCAGCATTCGACTGACTGCCGATCGGAAGAAAATCAAGGCCGACGGCAAGGATCTTGCTTTTGTGACGGTGGAATTGCTGGACGCGGATGGGACTGTGCTGCCTCTGACCAATCAAGTGGCGATATTCTCCATATCGGGCCTTGGCAGTCTGGCAGGTACCGACAATGGCGATCCCAACGAACATGTTTCGCTCAAGAATCCCCAGCGAAGGCTGTTCAACGGAAAGTGCCTGGGTATTGTCAGGAGCAGCAGGCAAAAAGGAAAAATTGTTTTGAGAGTGCTGGTGGGAAACTTGAGGGCGCAGACGATAGAGATTAAGTGTAAATGAAATAAGCCCCAAAAGTTTTTGTCCANCTTTTGGGGCTTATTTTAAATAGAGAAAATGAATTTCTGCTACCTCTATTTGTAGTTCAGATGAATGTTTCCTCCCGACGTTGAAAGGCTTACAGGTATACCTCCACCATTCATTTGCCCCTGGATTTCATCCTTTTTGGCTTTGCCGGTNAAATTGGTCAAAGGGGTGTCAATATAGTTTGCCGATAGATTCAGATCCAGACCAAGTCCCTGAGGTATGATGCAGTCGATGTTTCCACCCGAAGTTTCAAGGTTTAGGCTTCCGGTCAGCTTCGTTACGTTGGCTGAGATGCTGCCGCCGCTGGTGTAGGCCTTGATGGAACCGGAAATGGCGTCCAGATGGATGGAACCACCCGATGTGCCGGCATCCAGAGTGCCTTCAATGCTGGATGCATGAATATTTCCGCCTGAAGTGGATGTCAGGATGTTGCCTTTCAGGCTGTCCAGTGAAATATTGCCACCTGAGGTGGATGCCTCCACATCTCCTGTAGAACGTTCAACAGAAACATTGCCTCCTGAAGTTTCGGCCTTCACTTTGCCGGTGATGTCTCTGATGTCGAGATTTCCGCCGCTGGTGTAGGCTTCCTGATTGTTGNCGAGGTTTACCAATGAAACGTTTCCGCCGCTGGTATTCAGGATTGAGGTTGTCTTGACCGGCGTCTTCACATCAAACCCTACGCTCAGATTTCTCTTGAGGATCTTGCGGACATTGATTTCAAGGGTGGATTGGTTGTTGATGATTTCCACTTCAGCTACCTTTTTGAGTTCATCCAGGCTTATGTCCAAGACTTTACCGTATTTTTTCACGACAAAGGACACTTCTATCTGATTTCCTTCGTATCCGGTCACACTGATGTTTCCACCGGAAGTTGATAACCTGAGGTTTGCCGGGTCGGAGACCTTATAGGATTGGGCAAAGGAATAACGGTTTGCACTTTCCTTGATATTCATGTCCTGATCCGGGCGAACCCTCAGAACGCAGGATGAGGTCAGCAAAACAAATGCGGCCATTATTGCTATTTTTGTCTTCATGTCTATTTTTCCGATTTTTTGATGTTTTTCATTTCAAGAATAAAAGCGGTTAACAGTCCAAGACCACCGAAAAGCAATACGGACGCACCGTAGATGATGCTTGACGTTTCATTGTGATTCCAGTTCCCTTCAAATTCCGAATAGACACCGATGGTGTTAAGTGTGATGAAAAAACCGACCAGCAATCCAAGGCCGATACCTAATAACAGGCAGGCAACCTTTAGTGTCCCAAAAGGATTTTTTCCTAACGAATTTGTAGCAAAGGCCAGCTTGCCTTCGACCATCGATGCATCCAGCTTATCACCTAGTTTTTCGATCATAGCCAGACGCTCTTTTCTGCGTGCGAACAACTCAAACAGTTTGTAGATACCCAATGTGACAATTCCGACAATAAGCGGAACCATAATAAAATCCATCATAATGTATTGTTTTAAAGTGAATAATTCTGTTCTTTGCAATGTATGACGCTGCCAAAAGAAATAAGTTACATTCTTGATCGAAAAAAATATTTTTTCTGCAAATTTTTGTTCCGGGTGTAACCAATAGCGTTGTCAAGCGTCTAAAGGTCAGCTATGGAATCACAGAATGAAATGGACTATATCAGGCGTATACTGGACGGGGAAACAGCATTGTTTTCCTCCATACTCGCACGGTACAGCCGTCCCATCCATTCCATGATATACCGTATTGTACCTTGCAGGGAAGATGCGGAGGAACTGACACAGGATACCTTTCTGAAGGCGTTCAGAAAGCTTGGAACTTATAAAGGAGACAGCAGTTTTTCCACCTGGTTGTACAGAATAGCCTACAATACCGCTATATCTGCCACCAGGAAAAAGAAGTATGAATTTCCCCTTCTGGATGAAAACCTCATCTGCAATATGTCCGATGAGGCGGTTGATGCAATCCTTGGCAATGAAGATGAAGATTTGATGCAACAGATGGAAAAGGCCATAGAGCTTCTGGATGTTGAGGACAAGGCCTTGCTGACGCTCTATTACACGGAAGAAAGATCCGTCAGCGAGATTTCTTCCATTTTACAACTGAAACCGGACAACATCAAGGTAAAATTGTACCGGGTACGAAAAAAGATATGTTCACTGGTTAACAGTAAAGGATATGGATCAAGATAAAGCACTTAAAAAAATACTCAATACCGGAAAGCGGGGAGATTTACCCTATGGTTTCGAGGACCGTTTGATGAAAGGCATCCTGCTGGAAGCTAAAAAACAGAGAAAACGGGCTCAGATAAGGATTCTGGGTCTGATCTCATCCGTGTCTCTGGTTATGGTTGTTGGAACCATTCTGCTGATTCATAGATATTTGGCGGTAAAAATCACCATGCCTGCTCCCGATGTCCGTTTTTCGCCCGAAGCAGGAGGCATGTTCGGTTTCTTTTTTTACATCGCATTTCTTGTGCTGGTTTTGCTCGTGTTGGATACCTATTTCCGGAACTTGCGGCAAAAACCGAGGGAATGATCAATTGGGCACAACGATCAATTCTCCGCGGCTTTCGTTGTGGCAGCGGTCAAAAGCCGTTACGACATAAACCTTTCTGGATATAGGCTTTCTTGGGATCCTGTATTCGTTGCTGCGGGTGATGGATACAATTTTGCTGGGGTCTTCCAGATTGATATCTCCTTGTGAATTAAATCGGTAAACCACGTAATAGGCAGCCTTGTCCATTTCAGTCCTGGCGGTGGGAGCGGTCCATGAAAGCCGCAGACGGTTGTCCTTATCCTTGGAATAAACCAGATTGGTGACACTTTTGGGTGGAGTCTGGTCGTAGCGGTTGTTGGCCGGTAGAATGGCCGGGTACTTGTGATAGACATTCGTGAGGCTGTCCGCAATGCCACCGGCATTTCGTTCCAATTCATATCCTGGCCAGAAACAGTTTCCCGTCACTTTTGGGTATTCGCTGACCATAAGCATTTTCCGGTACAGCTGGCTGAATTTCAGGCTGTCGGGCCTGATGGTTCGAATGATGTCCTGTCCGATATAAAGCGGGATTCCGTAATTGTTTTTGGACCACCAGTCTATCAGAATCTGGTAATCGGCAGCTCTGTGTCCGATTTCCCAGTACAACTGGGGTATGTTGTAATCCACCCACCCCATTTTCAGCCAATAGGTGACGTCGGCGTAGAGATCGTCGTAATTACTCAGACCATTTGTTTTGCTGCCGTTGGGGTCGCGTTTCTGATTCCGGTATATGCCGAAAGGACTCACACCAAACTCAACCCAGGGCTTGGTCTTGTGAACCAGTTCATGTACCTCTTCGATGAGCTTGTTGACATTTTCCCGTCTCCAATCTGATTTTTGTGCTATGGTGTATCCTTTATCCAGACCGTATTTCCTAAAGGATCTGGAATCGTCGAACTGGCTGTCCACGATGGGATAAGGATAGAAATAATCATCCATGTGGATGGCGTCGATGTCATATCGGGTCACTATGTCCTTGATTACCGTTTCGATAAATTCGCGGCATTCGGGATTCCCGGGGTCGAACCAGATGTAATCGCCATAGTTGATGAACCAGTCCGGATGTTTGAAATAGATGTGGTCGGGCGCCAGCTCTTTTCTGGGAGAAGTGCGGACACGGTAGGGATTGAGCCAGGCGTGCAGGTCGATGTTGCGTTTGTGGCATTCCTTGACCATGAAAGCCAAAGGATCCCATCCCGGATTCCGTCCTTGTACGCCAGTGATGTAGCGGCTCCAGGGTTCATAGGGGGATGCGTACCATGCATCTGCTTCCGGCCGTATCTGGAAAAGGACGGCATTTATCTTTAGTCTTTGAAGGTCATCCAACAGGTTTATAAAGTACGCCTTCATTTCCTGCGTAGACATTTTTGCATATTTGCCTTGACCGACCGTATGAATCCAGGTGCCGCGAAACTCGCGTTTCGGAGTCGTTTGGGCTATCGTGCTCAGGGTGAAAATGGTGAATGACAGAAAAAGGCAAAACTTTTTTAAGATCGACATAGGGTTTATGAAAGCATGTATATTGGATGACAAAGATAGTTTTTTCGTACTAAAAATCGTATTTTTGTAGTTTATTATATCCCAAGATGTCGACTGATAAATTTATAGAAATACAGGGTGCGCGGGTCAACAACCTCAAGAACGTTAGTGTTAGCATCCCGAGAAACAAATTGGTGGTAATCACAGGACTTTCGGGTTCCGGAAAATCCTCTCTGGCTTTTGATACTTTGTATGCGGAAGGCCAGCGCCGCTATGTGGAGAGTTTATCCGCCTATGCCAGACAATTTCTTGGAAGGATAGACAAGCCTGAGGTGGATTTCATCAAAGGTATTCCGCCGGCCATAGCCATCGAACAAAAAGTCAACACCCGAAATCCCCGGTCTACGGTAGGTACATCCACGGAAATCTACGATTATCTCCGGATGCTTTTTGCACGCATAGGTAAGACCTTCTCTCCTGTTTCCGGCGATTTGGTCAAGAAGCATCAGGTGGAGGATGTTGTTCAATACATCCTGAGTTTTCCGCAAGATACCCGGTTCTACATCCTTTGCCCCGTCATTGTCCCCGAGGGCAGGGGACTTTCCTATCAGCTGGAAATGCTGATGAAACAAGGCTTCAACCGGCTGGAAGCCAATGGCGTTACCTATCGCATTGAAGACCTAATATCTTCAGGAAATGCCATCGATGCTCCTACAGAATCCGATGTTCTCCGGGAATGTCCCACGGATGCTTTGTTCCTGCTTATTGACCGTATGGCTGTGCAAGCCGGCAAGGAAACTTACAGCCGCATTTCCGATTCAGTGGAAACTGCTTTTTACGAAGGTCAGAATAATTGCTACGTACGTATGTTCACTCCGGAAGAGGAGATCCTCAAGAATTTTTCCAAGCAGTTTGAAGCCGATGGAATGATATTCGAGGAACCGAATGACGAGCTGTTCAGCTTCAACTCGCCTGCAGGTGCTTGTCCTGTATGTGAAGGCTTTGGCAAGGTGATCGGTATCGACGAGGATCTCGTAGTGCCCAACAAGTCTCTGTCCATTTACGACGGTGCCGTTTTTTGCTGGCGCGGTGAAAAGATGGGAGAGTGGAAAGACGAACTCATTCGCTGTGCCGACCAGTTTGATTTTCCTATTTTCAGGCCTTGGTATCAGCTGACACCTGAAGAAAGGAAACTGGTCTGGACCGGTAATGCGTATTTCCATGGTCTGGACCGATTTTTCAAGATGCTGGAAGAAAACCAGTACAAAATACAATACCGTGTGATGCTGGCTCGTTACAGAGGCAAGACGACTTGTCCCGAATGTGGCGGCACCCGTTTGAAGAAACAAGCATCGTATGTCAGGATCGGTGGCAGGTCCATTTCAGAACTGGTGGACCTTTCCATTTATGAACTGCGTGATTTCTTTGAAAGTTTACAGCTGGATGAAACCGATCAGGCCGTTTCCAAACGTCTTTTGCTGGAAATAAAGAACCGTACTCAGTTTTTGCTGGATGTCGGTTTGGGCTATCTGACGCTGAACAGACTTTCTTCTTCTCTTTCCGGTGGAGAAAGTCAGCGCATCAACCTGGCAACCTCCCTTGGTAGCAGTCTTGTCGGCTCGCTTTACATACTGGACGAGCCAAGTATCGGGTTGCACTCAAGGGATACCCAGTTGCTCATCAAGGTGCTCCGGCAGCTTCAGGCTTTGGGCAATACGGTGGTGGTGGTGGAACACGATGAGGAAATCATGCGTGCCGCCGATTACATCATCGACATGGGCCCTGACGCGGGGCGTCTGGGTGGCGAAGTGGTCTATCAGGGTGCTGTCAGTGAACTGGTCCATCTGGCCGATTCCAATACCGCCGATCAAAGCCTTATGAGTCGCAGTTATACCCTCAAATACCTTACTGGCGTTGAAAAAATACCCGTTCCTGCACATCGCAGACGCTGGAATAATTACATCGAAGTGCTTGCCGCGCGTGAAAACAACCTGAAAGGTCTGGATGTCAAATTTCCCCTCCATGTATTGACTGTTGTGACCGGCGTGAGCGGATCGGGGAAATCATCTCTGGTGCGTGACATCTTTTATTCAGCCATGAAACGGTATTATGGCGGAACGACGGACCGCACCGGCTCTTTTGGCGAATTGAAAGGCGACATGCATCTGGCCACCGATATTGATTTTGTGGATCAGAATCCTATAGGAAAATCATCCCGTTCCAATCCGGTGACTTACCTTAAGGCTTACGATGAAATCCGGAAACTTTTCGCCGAGCAGACCCTGGCCAAGCAAATGGCCTATTCTCCGACTCATTTTTCTTTCAATGTGGCCGGCGGCCGGTGCGAAGAATGCCAGGGGGAAGGTACCATTACGGTGGAAATGCAGTTTATGGCCGATTTGGTGTTGCCTTGCGAAGCCTGCCATGGCAAACGTTTCAAACAGGATATCCTTGATGTGCTTTACCGTGAAAAAAGCATTGCCGATGTGTTGGATATGACGGTCAACCAGGCCATCGATTTCTTTAGGGAAAAACCAGGTTCCACTGAAAAGAAAATTATCAAGAGGCTTGTTCCGTTACAGGATGTGGGATTGGGCTACATTAAGCTTGGACAGTCCTCCTCCACGCTTTCCGGCGGCGAAAGCCAGCGTGTCAAACTCGCCTATTTTCTGAGTAACGAGCATCCGGATCCTTGCATTTATGTTTTTGATGAACCGACCACCGGCTTGCATTTCCATGATATCCGGGTGTTGTTGGAGGCGTTCAATGCCTTGATTGCAAAAGGCCATACCGTTATCATTATCGAGCACAATATGGAAGTTATCAAGAATGCAGACCACATCATTGATTTGGGCCCTGAAGGCGGTGACAAGGGAGGGAACGTTGTTTTTGAAGGAACCCCCGAAGATCTTGTCAAGTGCAAGGAAAGCTATACGGGAAAGCATCTGAGAGAGATATTGAAGCTGTAGTCTTCTTCTTTTTCGGAACGAAGAACAGCCATAAATCCTTTTAAAGCAGGGTTTATGGCTGTTTTTTTATGGAATGAGGTCCCTTATTGGAAAGAAACAGATTTCCCTTTTTCATCTCCGGTGGGAAGATCGATTGTCCTGCTTTTTCCATTGAGAGTGACCGATGCCTGACTCAGGCTGTGTGTCGGGTCTGTATACCAGATTTTGTTTCCTTCGCCCGTTTCCCGTATCAGGTAGATTCCGGCAGTTCCTGCGCTGAAGTCTAGGCCACTGGCTAGCTTGATGCTGACCGGCCGGTAAGTCGTGACGAAATAGACTTTTTCTTTAGGCAAGGCAACGGCCTGGGTTGTAGTGTCGTTGCAGAGGATTTTAAGGGCCGAAAGGTCGAATGCTGCCGTGCTTTCCTTGTCTGAGGCTGGTAATATGAGGTATTCATAGGTCGCATCCTTTGGCCTTGTTCCGTGATCCAGGTGCAGTGAAATTATTTCTCCTTCCACTTTTTCCGGTTTGTACATGCCCATGAAATCAACCCATTGGCCGGCTCTTCTTTCAGAAATTGCTGTGATTTTGGCGTTTTTGAGCACAATGTATCCGGTTTGGTCGTGAAAGAAACGCTGGTTCTTTCCATTGAACGTTTGCCTGCCTTTTATGGCGTTCCATTTGTTTTTGTCAAGCTGGAGTAAATCCTGCTTTTTGAGTCGTTGGTCCATAGCCGTTGTTACCACCAAATTACTGTCGGTTTGTATGCCGGCACCCAGGCAAAGAACAAAATGATCGGTGAAAACCCATACTTTATGTGCTTTCAGTCCGTCGCGATTCAGTTCCATGGCGGTCATGCCCCATTTTCCGTCGGTGACTCCTCCCACGAAAGTTGATTTATTGCGGGGATTATTCCCTTTTAATTGGGGGAAAGGCAGATTGCTCTCATAGGCAGTGACGCCCGGTATTTTTCTCCAGTCCCAGAATGGAAAGACATTCAGGTATTCATTTCCTTTCTCATAGGTATAGGTCGCTCCGTCACCCATATAGAAACCTTTCAGGTTGTCTTCGTTGACCAGCTCCGTCCCGATGACACGGGAAGATGCCATTTTGACGGAAGCCATCCATTCCGGACGGCGGTGAATGGTCTGGTCGGATTCCCAAAAGTGCTTGTGTCCTGTAAAGGTGTTTTTGGCAGAGGTAAAGTTCTCATTGAGAATGTTCTCATTGGTTTTCAGACAAGTGGGCTGACCGCTTTTTGCCAAACCCTGAGCGGAATATGCCACTGTCAGAGTCTTGTGTATCTGTGCATTGTGAAAGAGCTGGCGGTCCAGTCCGTTGATGTCCATATATCCATGCCAGAGAATCCAGCGGTATCCTCCCTCCAGAAAAGAATTCAGTATGGACAGCTGCTTCTGGTCCAGAGCCAGTGTGGTGCCTACAAACAGTTCTGAGTAAAAGCTCATGCTGGAAATGAAAGAAAGTCCATAATTGCCGAATTGTTGTTGTGGCCCATGCTGATGGAAACTCCAGTCGTTTTTGATGCCTTCGGGCTGATTGGTCACAATTTCAGAAAAGATGTTGTCGCGGGCTTCTTTGGCCAAGGTATAATTGTTTTCAAACAAAGCACGGGTCAAAACATTCCCGGCTTGCCAGACTTTGTTTTGCCCTGTTCTTCCAAACTGGCACTGGTTCATTACCCGTATGGCTTCCATTTTTTCTTCCTGGGTAAGTTGGTCTTCAAAGAGAATAAAGGCTGAACCCATAGTTTTTGGAATGCCAATTTCGTTGTACCACCAATTCAGACAAACAAGCTTTTTGGTGAACCAGAAATTCAGGGCCTGATGTATCGTTGCTGCAATCTTTTCAGAATGGTAAAAATCGTTGCCCGGAGTGGCATAGAGCCTGGTCAATTCTAATATGCGCTCTGCATGAATTTTAGGTTCCCAGCCGGAGCGTTTCGAATCCTGATAATTGATGTCCGGCCATGATCCGTCTGGGTTTATGGCTTGCACGTAATCGTTTGTTTTCTTCAGGTCTGAAGGTAGAAACTGATGCAGTTCCACGACGGCTTGGTCTGATATTTCGTTTTCGGGCTTCATCTTTTTCAGAGCCTGAAACAACGTTGGTGATTCGGCGTTGGCAAAAAGAAGGTACTGTGTATAATTTTGTTTGATGCGGTTTAGCTCATCGGATTGCGATTGTGTTTCGTTTTCCGCCCTTAGCGGTAATATCATCAGCAGGAAAGCGATGATTGGCAGACAGTTTCTCATGAATATTTTAAGGTGTTTGGTTATTTAAATGCGAAAGTATTGGTTTTGATGCTGAAATGCAAATGAAAATAAAAGTAGGCTGTACTTCAAGAAATACAGCCACTTCCCTGGTAGAATTGTTTATTTGTGTTTGTTATAGTTTGAATTTCCCTTTATGAACAAATCCTTCCTGATCGGTGGCCTGATACAGGTAGACTCCGGATCCATAGGCGGAAAGGTCCAAGGTGAGATGTGTCGAATTTATACCGTCTTTACTGAAAGCCTTTTTCCCGGTAAAGTCGTAAACGTTGATCGTGCTGATGTTTGTTCTGGACAGAAGGTCGAAAACACCACGGGTGGCTGTGTTGCAAAAAATGAATGAAGCCTTTTCCGTCAGATTGTCTTCCAGCCCGGTTGTCGTACCTTCAAACGCCCTGAATTCGATGACACTGGCCCAGTCTCCTGTGTAATCAGCAGCCCCGGTTACTGTAAGCCTGAGGTATCTGGCGTCCTTCTGGGTGAAAGTATCGGAGACGGGTGCCGTGCTGGAACCAGGGGTTGTGTTTGCGGTACGGTCTACCAATGTTTCGTAGGTGTCGGTGGCCAGTTTTTTGGATTCGACCTTGTATTTGTAAGCCCGGTCGGCGTAAAAAATCAGTTCCGTCTTTCCTACTTTCTGCACCGACCCCAGATCGATTTCGATCCATTGAGGATAGACCTGCGCCGACCATCTGGTGTAGATACTGTTGTCTATGGCAGATTTGGCAGGATTGTCTGTCTGAGGTTCGCTGGAGGCGGTTACCGTTTTGTTGTAAACCAGGTTCCCGGCCACCTCGGAAGAGGTAGTTCCTTTGACGGTGATGGCATGAGTGGCTGTGAGCCAACCGGCAAAATGATCCTCACTTCCGTCCTCAACCCTGTTTTCATTCAGTACGTAGTTTTGTACGTTTGGAACGGAATATCCCAGTTTCGTATATCTGTTGAGCAAGATTTCATAGGGTGCGCTGTGCCTTGCCCAGTTGGAGTCGGTATAGTAAGTGCCTTTGACGGAAGTGAGGTAAGCTTCTGCTCCTGTTCTGAGGCGTTTGCCTGTTCTGGTGAAAAGGGTGGTGTCCCCTTGCTGATAGGCAATTTCTGCACATTGGGTCATTCCGATAAGTACATATTGGGAGTGGACAAAATCCCGGGTCAGCTCAGGAATTTCACCATTCACCGTAATTTGGTCTATCTGGCCTGTCACATGATTGTATCCGCTGTCGTACAGGCTCTTGTTGTTCAGAAAAACGCCGGCCGACATGAGTGCAAGATCTTTGGATATGAGCCAGTTGGCAGTCTGGTAGATGTTGCCGTTCACATAGGGAAGTACTTTTTGCACAAAGGATTCGAAATAAGTGGACGACCAACCGGATGCTCCGTTGTTGTAGTACTTAAGTATTTCAGCTCCGGCTATCCAGATGGGCAGGGCCCAGGATGCTTCCAGCGTTGACTGGTAGGGATGGTCTGTTTCGGAGATGAGGCTGTTGAATGTTTTTCCCCAGGCATCGGCTATTTCGATGGCCTTGTCCCTGTGTGCCGTATTGCCCGTCACCACCCATTTGATGGCATGGATGTACAGGGCGTGGGCATCGTTTCTGAAAGCTGCCTCTTCCTCGTTACCGCCGGAGGCAATGACGTGAACGTCTGCATAGGGGGTTGGTTTGTAAGACAGGTCTCCTTTGGATTCTGCTGCCAACTTGTTGTATCCTGCAATTCTCGGATCACCGTTTTGCGTTGCGACCGATTTCTTGAGAGAGTCCAGTTCTGATTGGCAGCTCAGTACGCCTGGATGTGAAAAAATCGTTGCTGCGTGAGAATGAAAAGTCAGGCACAATGCGAAAAGGAGTAAACCTGATCCGAATTTTTTTTTCATGACATGAAACCGATATCGATGTGTATTCTACTTATAAATAAGGCCTGTAGCCGGCGTCAAAAATATTCATAGATTTTGGATGCTGATCATACCGAATGTCCATAAGTGGAATTTAATTTTCAGTAAATGTTGTTAGTATGCTTAATTTAAGCAGTTTGAACAAAAATGTCTCGGTTTGAAAAGTGGTTGACCAATTGCAAACAGTTGTCATCTTTTTCACCGATAATGGAAAATCAGTTGTAATTTTGCAAAAACAATCAATACGATTTTTTGATGAAAGTAGAAAAGACAAATGCAGCCAGATTGCTGGACAAAGCCAAAATAGCCTACGAGCTCATCCCCTATGAAGTCGATGAGTCGGACCTGAGTGCGATTCATGTAGCCGGGCAGCTCGGGGAACCCATTGAAAAAGTGTTCAAGACCTTGGTTCTGAAAGGCGATAAGATTGGCTATTTTGTTTGTGTAGTGCCTGGAGCAGAAGAGGTGGATTTGAAGAAAGCCGCCAAGGTTTCGGGAAACAAAAAGTGCGACATGATTCCAATGAAAGACCTGCTTTCTGTTGCCGGATATGTTCGTGGGGCTTGTTCTCCCATTGGGATGAAAAAACGATATCCAACCTATATCCATGAAACGTGCCTTGGTTTGGACAAAATTTATGTCAGTGCCGGCCAGCGCGGATTGCAACTGAAGCTTGCTCCCAGGGATTTGATTGATTTGGTTGGAGCGGAGGTTGATTTTCTGATAGCCCTTCCACAGGAATAAACGATAAGCAAGACCGAACGGTTTTGTCCTTTCAGTCTTGCCTCTCGCGTTCTTTTTGGTTTACTTGCCAGGTATGTAACTTTTCAGGGCATCCACGTATTCCTGAAAAGCCTGTA
>Ga0065701_1040461_pt1 | contig 40147 bp, 58 predicted proteins | sample Biomet1_FD_59088 | JGI IMG/M metagenome (GOLD analysis project Ga0065701, IMG submission 59088) | Microbial communities from bioreactor (seeded with anoxic lake sediment) at LBNL, California, USA - Biofuel metagenome 1 version 3... | ecosystem: Engineered > Bioreactor > Anaerobic > Unclassified ...
CGGTTTATTTAAACAACGTTAGTTACGTAGATGCATTAGAATTATTATACCCAATGCAGTCAATCCTGGTGCGTGGGATATTGCACCCGATCGCACCATCAGTAGCAATTGCTGCCAACGATGGTCAAATACTCTATCATGATACTAAGTTCATCGAACCACAAGAACAATCAGTGATCCCTGAAGCAGAACGCTGGATTCAATCATATCTTTATCGTTACATGATGGAGAGTTATACACTTACAGATGAGCTATTTACACCCGCAGTTATTGGACAGATCTATACCCATCTGCCGGTAAAGATCCTCGGTATCCGTTATAACGCGGTTAAAACTGCTGAGGCACATAGTTTTCATATCAGACGTTATCTAGCTTCACATAATCGATTAGATGAATTCGTTGATTACATGACGTTAGAACAGCAGTTATACCTGTATCGTAATATCCTGTATATCCAACGCCATACCGGTATGTCGTTGACTTTCGATGATCTCATTGAACACTTAATGACCTTACGTAATTTACCAGTGTATGATTATCGGTTACGCCAACAACGTATTGAGTTAGCTAAGCAAGAGTTGTCACCTACACCAATGTTTGTTCGTACTCCTATCAATTTAGATACTACACTCGCTTCACGTACTGTGGACGAGTGGCCTGTGAAAGACATCATTTATAAAGAAGTCTCACAGGCAGTAGATAATTTGATGTATGTAGATAATCAAGTATCGATTACGAATGAGCTGGTAGAGAACTCCTCGGTTAGTAATTTACCGACTAAGATCGTTCATGCAGCCGCTATCGATCCAGAGGATCTCGCTTCAGTGAAACTGATCGATGTGTTGATCTCTCACTGGGCCCTACTCGCGTGTAATGGTACTTATACTACAGAAGGTTCTATCCTTAATCCTATTACTGGCGATACCTGGAAGCTTAATAGTACCGAGTTATTACTACTGTACATTTATACGTATATGTACGGTTACCATGGTATACGGTTAACTGAGTTTCCCTCATTTAAAGCATTAGATGTAGCTAAACTCAGATGGATCCCTAAAGAAGAATATCTTAAAGTAGTGGCACCGCATCAGTATCAATACTGGGATCGACCCATAGAGTTCTTCCAGGAGACGTATTATGAGATTTATAATACCATCTCATCAGCAGATGATCTGATGACGCTGTGTGCAGATCTATTGCAGAAGAAACGGTTACGGCATCAATATGTGTTCCAGCCACATCGTACTTGGCAACGTGCAGGGTTAGAATCACTGTATAATTACAGTTATCAAGATGTTATCGTACAGCCATGTATTAAAAACGTGGTAGATTATGCAGATTGGTTCCGTGCATTGAACTTTGACTGGGCTACACTATCTATGGATGAGTACCAGGAGATGGCGTTAGAAATACTGGATGCTGGTACATCGTACGACGCTAAGAATATGATCGGATTAAAAGAGATACAATCAGCAATGGTTAGACTCTTTAAACGTCTCTCTTCTTATACCGTACAGTTTATCGAAGAGGTGATCTCAGATGACAATGTCATCGTTGATCCACTGATCGCTACTCCAGACACTACGATGGAATCGCTGAAAGGTCATCGTTATATCAGTGAACCTGAGTTAACAGTAATTAGTACTTCATTTAAGGCCCATGCTCCAGTTATAGATCAGCGTGATCCCACTACTGTAATCGAAATGACTCCTGTAATTGATCGTAGTTACAATGTCGATATTACGGTCGATGTTGAGTCAGTAGGTAAAACTCATTTCACAGCATCGCTATTAACTTCTCGCTGGGGAGTGTTATCAGTAAAAGATCGTGTCATGTGATTTTTTTAACATAGGAAGTATCCTATGTGAACTTTAGACGCTTAGGAGAGAAGAGAGATGGCTTTTAAAGTGGATCTGTCACTCCCATCCAATGAGATACTCCTCGGGATAATCAATTATGAAAACCCCAGAGCTAACTTAACCTTTAAGAAAGTTAAGTTCTCACCGACGGGATGTCTACCTGCTAACTACATGGGTCGCGATACTAAAATCGACGTTATCCCAATGCCAGGTTCAGGACTGTACGGTACCATAACGTTCTATTATACCAAGATTGACTTAACTGCCTATTTAGGTGATCGATTATTGATCATCGAGCCAGGTCAATATCGATACACTAATGAGTTAATGCCAGAGATCCTCGCTCAGTTTGGTATACGCGTAGTAGCGGCTGATATTATCGCTGATATCGTACCTACCGAGGGTAGAATCCAGGTACGCTTCTCACCGAAGTCATTACTGTATAAAGGTGTTATTACACTCAATCTTGGCGAACCATTTATACCCTTAACAACACGCGTTGGTAACCGTTTGTTAGACGGATTTTATAAACCACCTATTTAAATTAAAAGGAAAACCAGACCATGGCTGATTCATCCAGTGCCTATGACGGGAAGAAAGTCACGAATACATTATCTGGTATCCGTGTACAGACCGCCCTGTTTCTAGGCTTGCCATTGACCTATCCGGAGAAATCCACCCTCAATGAACATTTAGATGTATTGAGTACGATCACTCCAGCAGCTACTGCGCGTCCTACCTGTCAATATTTATCGATCGGTAACAAAGGTCACACTACTACCGCTGAATCCGATGGATTAGCTGGAGTATTGCCAGTAGCACATGAACCTACTGATTCAGCGCCATATGGGATCATTCCATTCGTACTGCGACCAGTAGATTCTGATCTGTCGGATGACCTACGATCACGTTATGCACTGCGTCGTTTAGAAGAACACAACGGTAAACGTTACTGGGCTTATTATTTACGTCGTTTAAGTTATATCGGTGATACGGTACAGGACTACTACACTAAAGTCCGTGATGGTGTAAAAACGATTGTAGAGTTTAAATACTCAGATCTGAATTTATATCCATCACAACCTACACTACCCGACTACAACTACGATGTTACTGATACACTCACTGCATCCGATGGGGACTACGTACATGCCGCAGCTGGTATTAGCGTTACACTCGATACATTTGATATCGAAGAGTTAGTTAACGTCGCCCGTGTGAAATACCAAAACCCGACTATGGCGATCATGTCAGAGTTCTGTCTGTGTTCTGGTGTAGATTATACTGCTACTGGTGAGTCAATGGTAGGGTCTCCATTTACCTATACTGAAGCAATCGGTGTACAAGTCGCGGTATTCTTAACTACCTTTGTAAATGTTGCGTTTAACAATGGTGGATTAGGCTACGATTTCCAAATCGGTCAAACAGAAGCAATGGCGTTGTCGACAGTCGTGTCGTAAGGTTGGTAGCTATGTGGTTACCAGACCCACCTGCGCCAGATGTTATACGGCTAATGGGGATCGATCCAGGTACAGATACTCTTGGGGTCTGTATCATGGATATCGACAGTACTACGTATGCCCCCACTGTCGTGTGGGGACATACCTATCGTGCTAGCCGGACTACTGACCGGTGGGCAGGTTACAGTGAAATCCGTGGTATGCGTGATGCGAGACTGAAATCACACCAGTACGAATTATCGATTCTATTACGTGCTGCGGAACCGACGTTAATCGCTGCTGAAACTCCGTTCTTTAACCGTAAACGACCCAGTGCATTTGAAGCGTTAGTAGAGTGTTATGCGATGCTTCGCGATACAGTATGGGAATACTCACCTACACTATTACTAAATCGTATCGATCCTGTTATGGCTAAAAACTATATCGGTGTCGATCACCGCGGCACAGATAAATCTGATGTACGGCGTGAAGTAGCACGTCACTACGCCAGTCGATGTGCTGCCGGTATCGATGTTCATCGTTTTGATGAACACACGATCGATGCTATCGCTATATGTAATGTGTTATTACGTAATACGTTATTAGGTGAAATCGTAGAGCGGACTAAGAAAACCAAAAAGGTGGGTTCTAAACCACGTGGTAGTAAACTCGGTCCAGCGAAAGTACCGCGACCACGTCGCAGTAAACGCCGTCGTAAATGACTAGAGTAGCCTTCGGGCTACTCTAGCGTTTTATGCTGCGTGCTATTTTTAACTTAATCAGATATATTGTGTATTTATTATTAATGGAATACTGCTATGATCAGATTACACCAACAGTTATTAGACATCACAGCATGTCGATTTAAAATCGTTATACCGGAGGTAGTTAAAGCTATGCTCAATCTACCAGTCGATAATATCATATTGGCACTAATCCACGATTACTTAGATTACCGTACACGTTATCAGTGTGGGTATAGTGAGTCAGTTGCTACTACTACAAACTTCTTCGCACATTGGCGCGATCGACATCTTAATATAAAAAAATATAATGCAGCTGACCAGTCGGTATGCCGTAGTTATATAAAAGAGATCTACTCGCTATTAGATGGTTTATGCTCAGGTACTGCACACAGTGTATATCGATTAACTGACGATGGGGTGTTTGGCTGGGAAATCCAGATACCTGGTAGAACATTACCCATAGATTATTTCGAGAATAGAACACTATCAATTAAAACCCACATGAATGGAGTTATCCCCCAATGCTTTCTCGTGAGTACTACAATACACTCTGTGAAACATTAGCGCAAGCACATGGGTTAATGGTCACATGGAATAACCCATTAGATAATGATATTTATCTAATAGAGGATTATATCGTGATAGGGGCGTTCCAACACCCCATAGAACTGATTGTAAGCCTCTTACACGAAATCGCGCATACAAAACTAATCTACCCTACGGTAGGTCATGTCTGTGAGCGTACATGCTGGCTGATGGCGTTTAAAGCACTACGTGATTTAAACTTACACACCGAATTAAAATACTCCCATTTAAAACGAATATTAGCGAGGATTAAACATGAGCCAATTAATCGCACTCACTACCGAGTACCTCAGTCGATGGCCTGTCATCGCTGCATATATAGCTGATCGTCCAGAGTTATCAGGTTGGCTATTAGTAGATGATCAACAGCCCTGTAGCTTAGTGATTATGTCACCCCAGCGGATACATTATATCTACACCGTCCCAGATGCACGTCGTGGTGGATATGCGACGCTATTATTAGCACACCTCCTACATTCTACCTACGTGCAACAGCCGTTACGAGTTACGGTACCTAAAACAGATTTAACAGCACTGCGATTGTTCATAAGTAGCGACTTTGAAATCGTAGGGTTTAATCACAGCCAGAAAGCACCCAGCTATATATTGGAATATAAAAAACCAGCCTTAATTGTCCAACATGTAGACACTTTACAGATCGATGCCGAGTGTAACGACCTCTTAAATAAAATCCATGTAGTAGAAGCATTGCCCATATATCTCTGATCAACCCTAGGATTGATCAGGTTGTTATGCGATCCCATCTATATTAGTAAAACAAATACTATGTGAAGTGTATCCTACTTCATCCCATTTAATAACCAGAAGGTGAGTGACGATGTCCTTAATCGATTTCACACATGGTAAGTTCGTGAAAGCTATTAACACTGCGAATAATGCCGCGTTCTCCATTAACGATTTTGTGTTCTCAAAACCACGTGTGAATAGCGCAGGGTACATCGGCGGTAACACACTGATTAGAATGCAACCTCGCAATCGTGATACCTACGACGGGTCTACTGTCTTTGGCTATGATCGATTAGATTTAAGTGTACTATCCACTGCTACCGGTGGGGTATTGGCAGTACCAGAAACAGTAACTGATCCTTACGCTATGCTACCCTACCTCCATCAGAACTATGGCATTGGTGTAGCTGCACATGACCTGACTGCCAGTATCGATATGAAAGGTGCTACAGAGTCATATACACTATCCCGTTTATTTAATACTGGATATAATCACTCTGCTAACACTACTAAAAACATCAACGCTGTACCAGCAGAACAAACCTCCTGGACCTACGCCAGTGATACTAAAATTCTGACCCAGCCTACGGATGCCACTGCCGTTAGTGGTATAATCACTCCTGAGGCATTTTCTGACTATGTGTTAGATGTGACTTTAGGTGGTAATACTGATAATGGGTTTATGGGTATCATATTAGCTGCGTACTGGGACTCAGCCGCTGGTCAGATGTGTACTTTAACCTGTGATATGACGTTAGCTGCCTCGGTTATACCGAACATCCAGTATAACTTTGGTCAATCACTGTCCGGTACTCTAGGCGGGTTCGCCGCAGGTACAGTGACCAGTAGACCATGGGTACAGGCAGGTACACGTCGAGTACGTGCTACCCGTGTCGGTGATATCATTACTGTGGAAGTATATGGTTTCAGTATCGTACAAGATGGTAACGTCGTTTACGGTACTAAAGTAGTCGATCTAAACTCTGATGCACGACTGCTCAAGTTTAAAACTGCAGCTAGAGTAGGTGTAATTACCAGAAACAACGCCGGTGGTTATTTTAAGAACTTCTTATTATCAGCCCCTGCTCGGTTATTGACACTGACTGCTTCTCCAGATAATCATTACTTTACCGGTACTGCAGATTTTGTTATTGCTGGTGGTAGTGCTTTGACTGAGACTCCATATACGTATGATCCTGTGGTACACACGGTAGATCATGGTAAAACCTTCGCAGAGACCTATCGCTGGCCATTAAATATGACCGCTGAGAAAACGACTATGCAGACGCTAACAGCCTCTACAATCGATTTTAAAGCATTGGCAGTGGCTCTGCAGAAAGTTACAGGCGATACATGGAAGTTCTCTGGCATTGCTCCTTATAGCCTGGAGGACGCGATCATTCGTAAAGTAGGGACTGCACAAGCCACCTGGGGTGTATCTACTGCATATACCTACGCAGTAGTGATTGAGTTATCTTCGGCATGTACTGCCTTAGAAGGTAATCTACTATTACATTTTAATTAATAACGAATTAGGATACATGGAATGCTAAAGTCACGTACAAATCCAATTACCGAAGCTGTGAACTATCTGTATAACATCGACTTCGCTGATATCGCTGAGTTGTTCGATGATGTAGCAGTAGGTGATATGCTTCCATCTAAGTTCTTACCGATCTTAGGAGGTGTCACCGGAGACCATTGGTCTATGGCAGCACCTGCACCTTACACGCTGGCTGGTTCCCGCGTGGTGTATAAAGGAGTGCCGGTAGCTACTCACCCATGCTGTACATGGTTTGAACAGATCGTGGTAGTAGCACTCGCTCCAGAGTGCACTGCATTACATGGCAATTTAGTATTCCATTTCCGTCGTTGTTAACTCGATAAGGGGTGTTTATGGAAGGGTTCAAACTCTCTCCTTTGGAGGCGTTGTTTTCTTTTTTAAGAGCAGCTAATCCGACATATGCTAATAAGTTGATCCCTGAGAACTTTACTATCGGTACGATTACCAACCTGGGCACTGCTAACCCAAATACGAAAGTGGTATTACAAGGTACCGGTGCTGTGGTGTCAGGTAATATCACGGTCGCCTATAACCGTTTAAATATCAAAAAAGTATTTAATGCGTTTGGGTCGGTGTTAAAACGTCCAGTGGTTAAAATCCATCGTCCAGATAAAACTACCACTACAGTTACAGTGGCTCAGATCATCCAGGAAATCAATGAAACACTTGGCATCAATTTCGATACTATCTCTGTGTACAAAGATTTTGCTGGTAGTACCAGCATTACATTACCTGCAATAGGTTCGTACATCGATGTAGACATTCCAGTAGACGGCAGTGCTAGTACGTCATTGCGATTAGTACCAGATGCCGCTAATCCATTGCAAGTGCGGATATTAGTAGCTGGCTATACTATCGTTGCAGTAATTACTGATCGTATGATCAGACCGATCCTTGGAGCTACTCCTTTAATGACACTACGTCAGAATGGGTTGATCAATATCAATGACGGTAAAAAGGTAGCGCAGTTCTTGGCCTATAACCAAGACTTTACATCGGTATTTGACGGCATTAACCATACCACTGAAACTGGTCACGGTGTCATTACAGGCGCTGCAGTAACGCGGTTTAATGCGAAGATGACTGAATTAGGTATCGGGATATCGTGTAGTACTAGCTTGAAACTCAAATCAGGTGAATACGCACACAACATCTTTAAATCTACTCCAGATCCATTAGCAGGCGGTAATCCACGTTTTACTAGCAATGTATTAATTGACACCACTAACTTAACGTTAGCAGATGGGTTCTCAGTCGCTGGGACATTGCCACTAGGCATTAAACCAGTAACTAAGTTCTCAGTAGGTCCTCTATTACAAGAGATGTTAGCTGATATCGATTTCACTGCTGAGTTAGCGACATATGCGACTGCTGTAGCTCCAGCTGGATATGCCAGTGCATTGACGTTGATTAACACTGGTGGTTCTGATGACACTACAGTGTGGTGGTCATTAAATTCGACGTTGATTACGGCGATCAATGCTAAACTAGTAGCTGCAGGATTACCTGCGCTACCTGGGCAATTCCGTATCGCTAATCGATATATACCTGCGGCAGCTGATGCAGCGGTACTCTGGCCATTACTGTGCAAAACCACTGCATCTCGTACAGTACCTACCCGAGCTAGCTGGTCTACCTATAGTTTACAAATCAACTATGTGAGTAATCCACTAGATGCGACGGTACCTACGCAGCCACTCTGTTTGTACTTTAATGCTGGCTAGTAATTAACTAAGGTGGTGATCTATGCCATACTCAGTCGATATCGCTAAGCCAGCACTCACCCTCTTACTCGAGGAGTTTAACAGTGAGAATGGTAGCTCGTATACGTTTGACGATGTCAGTTTTGTAAACTTTAAACCGAATGGGGGTCCTAATGGATTGTCTTCGATTGGTATCGAGTTAAAAGACCAGTCAGTTTATACTGGCCAAGTAACTATATACTACAACCGCATGGATCTCTCTTACATCTTTAGTTTAGTCGGCTTGTTTGTCAAGTATGTTGACTATGTGGTGCCTACGGATCGCCCTGTAGTTAATACTCGGTTACTCCAAGAGATCGCTAGACGGTACAGATTCCCATTCAATCAAGATGAGTTTAACTTCGTGGATACCGATGGGGTGTTAACGATTATCGCCACTGACACTAATGTCGCGTTTAAAGGGTCGGTTGTTATACAACCATCCATACGTGATCAATTAGATATGTTAGGCATATCGATCCACACTGCATCTCAGTTTATCGAAGATGAGATCATTACAGTTTACCCGCTGATATAACGGAGCTAATATGAGTACTTTTTATACTATCCTCACTGATCGAGGCAAGTCGAAGCTATCGACGTGTATTGCACAGGGCACCAGCTTACCCTTATCCAAACTGGCAGTCGGTGAAGGTTTGAACAACAGTATTTATCCACTGGAAGCCAACCAAACCGCATTGAAATCAGAAAAACACCGTGGTGATATCAATGCGATCTACCGTGATGTTACGAACCCGAAATGGATCGTAGCGGAATTAGTGATCCCAGTAGACCAAGGTGGTTTCTATACCCGTGAAGCTGGGGTGTACGATACCGACGGAGAACTATTCGCAGTGGGTTTATTACCCGAGTCGTATAAACCTGCGGTCTCCTCTGGCGCTGCTAAAACCCAAACTATTCGATTAGTCATCGAAGTAGGTAGCGATGCTCAAGTAACACTCGCCGTAGATAATTCGATGGCGTTTATTACTCAAGCTGGGCTAGCCGCTCAATTGGATCTAGTGAAAGCTCAGTTCATCGCTAAATCTGACTTTGTATATAGTTTTGCTACGAATGGTTATGCATTACTACCAGGTGGGTTAATTTATCAGTGGGGTCAAGGGTATGCCAATACACAAGGGTATTGTGATGTGACTTTCCCAATCGCACTCACTACGATACTGTTGGATCGACAGGCACTGCCACATCAAACCACTGCTGATAATATTCAACGTAGTATGACTTGGGCTACTGACGTATATCAGGGGTCGTTAACTATGACTCGCTATTTAATGCGTAAAGAGGGCTCAAAGAAAACTGATGGGTATTTCTCTTGGAACATCACTGGTAAATAGGAGTTCGTAATGGCCACACGTTTTGCAGCCTCTACGGGCTGCTTTTACCCTTACTCGCAAAACTACACGGTATTACCAGACGATATTTTTGAGTGTTCTGACGCTGATTACGTATTAGCGATGTGTCGATCACCCCGTCAATTATTGACAGTGGTGGATGGTCATGTGGTCGTAATAGATCCGCCTGAACCTACACTAGCGGAATCTAAACTGGCATTGAATAGTACTGTCGATGATCATGCTGAGATGGCCCGCAGATCTGCGCTAGTGAATACGTTGCGATTAGCAGAGTATGAAGTAACTGCTGAACAAGCACTGGCTTTTAAATCTGCAGATTATTTAGGTACACCGCCACCTGCAGTGCAGTCGTGGATAGAAGTTACTAATCAAACGCCACAAGTCGCTACTGATCAAATCTTAGAGATGCGTCGGCAATATTTAGATGCACTACTAACGATACGAGATTTACGATTACACGCTAAAGCAGAGATCGATGCTGCTGAAGATGTAGTTGCTGCTGAATCTATCGCAAACCAAGCAATAGAAAATATAGACGCAATCGGTGCACTGGTTGCCAATATTTAACCACGAAGGGGTCTGACCAATGCCATACATTGTTGACTTTAACAAAGCCCCGGAAACATTACTACTGGAATTAGTCAATTCTGAAAACAACGCCACATTAACCTTCGATCAAGTGGAGTTAATGCCACCTGAGGTAGAAACCACGAAACTGGGGTATAACACCAAAACTCCTATTCTCTGGAAAACTACCTCGGATATGATCGGTGTGGTGAACGTTTTCTATAACCGAATTGATCTAGACGTGTTGTTCAGTTTAACTGGAATTAGCTTAAAAGAAGTTAATCTCGATTTGGATGAGCAGCTAACTCCTATTATCAACGATAAGTTCTTTGATGAGCTACATCGTCGGTATAACGTGACATTCAGTAGCAATGATTTCGGATTCACTGGTGATACTGTAAAAGCATTAACTGCCAACGCAGATAACTTTGCATATATAGGTACCACTAGTTACGATATCGAACGATCACTGTATACTCGTGTACAGTCTACACTGTTAGATGGCTTTACGTTGATTGATCCATCTGATATCAAACTGGTGTTGATTAATCAAAACCTACCGCTGTATCAATTACCTGCTCGATTTACCGCAGATAAAGCATCTGCTGAGTTATTGACTATAGGGATTGACTGCTCAGATTTCCAGAGTTTCTTGGAGCTGAATGCAGATGGCAGTATTAAATACTTTACAGAGCTATCGAATCAGTTAGCCGCTTACGGGTTACCTGCTTTCTCTAACTCTACCGCTGGTAATAAAGCTATCCGCTACGCAGTAGCTGATTATCCAGATGCAATACAATCTTACACGTACGTCGTAGTCATTGAGTCGGTAGTATCAGCGACTATGTCAGGACGGGTTATGCTTCACTACACAGTAGCGACTTAATGAGGTAATAATAATGGCTATTATGGATTTAACAATTAATGCTGTGTTAGCTGCAGTAAACTCAGCCAATGCAGGGTTAGCATTAACGCTACCAGAAGTACAGTTCTCTGCACCACGTGTTAATGATGCGACCTGGCAAGGTGAGACCCTGTCAGGTAATACCTTAATTCGTGTAACACCAAACGAGACTTCTAAATATACCGGCACTACTGTAATCGGCTATGATCGTCTGAACCTGTCGGTATTACAGACCCTGCTAGGTGGGGTGATGCGTTTACCTGATACTGTAACGACTGTCGCTGCTGCGGTGCCATATTTCGATGCATTGTATTCATTGACGATAGTACCATCTGATTTTGTCGATGGTCCTATTACTGTAAATGCTGATAGTACACGTACGCTGACACTGACTGCAGTGGAAGGTGCTATCGCATGGATCGGTACAGCGAGTTTCTCAATCAAAGCTGCTCCGGTATCAGTGAACAACGTTATCACTAATACTGTATTGGATGGTTATCAATATCTGCATGATACCACTAAAGGTTTTGCTGAGTCTTATTCATTCCCAATGGACTTCACGCCAGAATTTGCGACGATGTCTACTATCACCCAACAGACCACGAACTTCGCTACACTAGCTGCGTCTTTAACAGCTATTAGCGGCGATACTTGGGTGACCTCAGGTACTGCCGGGTTCTCATTGGATGGTGCTGTAGTGTTGAATGCTGGTATTAACCAAGCAGAATGGCCTACTAACCATAACTATAAATACGCAGTCATTATTCAGTTAGGCACTACCTCTACTAACTTAGAAGGCAGTCTGATCCTGCACTTTAATGATCCTGTAGAAACGTTTGACCCTAATGTAGTATAATGTATTAGGAGAGTGACTTCGGTCGCTCTCCTAATGTTAGTGTCGATTAACTTAATACAAGGTAAATATCATGGCTAAGAAAGGTGTTAACTATTTATACGGTATCGATTTCACTGACCGTAAAGCGATCCTGGCGACTATCTCAGTAGGTCCAGTACACGATATCATAGCTACACTGCTAAAAGAAAAGACTAATGACCAGTGGGAACGTTTAACTACTGAAGGTTACTCATTGGTTGATGCAGTCGTAGAGTACAACGGTGTTAACGATTTAACTACACGTCCAACTATTTCTTCTTACAAGAATATTTGTATCATTAAGTTAGGCGAGTGCTGTACCGAAGTCACTGGACGCATCTATTTGCATTATAACTGAGTTAACGCCGTTAACTAAAGTTGACTAACTATTCCACATGACGGAGTTATTCCATGCAAATATTCAGAACGCAGCGAACTCCATTAGCCGAATTCCAAGAAATCCTAGCTACCCAAGGTAGTACTGGAGATCGGCTAGATTGGTCTAAGCTGACCTTATCAAAAATTAAACCAGTATCGAATGTCCGCAATACGTCAGTAACTCTCACTGGACAAGCTGGTTCTGGTATTGTGGGAACCATAACCCTCAATTACAACCGTATCGACATCAGTCGTTACTACAACAAAGTAGGCGCGGTTAATAAGAAACCAGTAATCCGATTATCCGCTGGTATTACAGGCAATAAAACACTCACTGACGTGATCCAGCAGATTAACCAGGCATTAGGGTTAAGTTTAGAAGCCAGTGGTGTATATCGCGATTTAAACAGCGTATCGTTTACAGTACCGAATAAAAATAGTAGTATAGCAGTGACGTTGGTAGCGAATACCAATATCAGTGGGCTCGGTGAGACCTCATTACGGTTAGTACCAGGTACTACCTTAGAAGTAGAGTTCTTAAATATCGGTGCCGTATTAGCTAACGCTATGCCAGTGCGTAACCACGTACCGTTCTTAAATGGGAATAAGATAAAGAACAATGCTGGTTGGGATATCTCAATTGATACCCCACGGACGATCCCAGACGTATTCACGTATGGTATTGATTTAACCGCGGTGTTACACATGGCTAGCTTATTAGATGGTCCAGACTACCTAGATAAAGTATCCGGTACCGGCAGTGCTACTATTTATCGTATTAAACCGTCGTTTATGACCGGTATTAATGCTAAGCTCGCTGCAGCTGGTATGCCTACTATCGACCCTACCTGGGTATTTAATCCAGCTAGCTCAAGTTACAACACTGCCCTGGTGTATATCATCAAAACAACCGATGATGCTAAATTAACCGCATCTCGGATCAACCCACAGTATTCGCATGTACTAGAGATTCCATACACAGCGTTAGTAAGTGCTGAGGATCTAATAGATACACCGTTGTACTTACACTTTAACTTATTAGTCTAGGAGGTTTAAATGCGTGCTTTATTAAAGCAATCTGGACTAGATGAGTTTCTGTCCAAAGCCCAACAGCGTAATCCAGACTTTACAGTCACTCCAGAGACACTGTTACCGTATTTAGCTACCGTCAATGGTAGTGGGGTTAACACCACTGTGAAATGCGTAGCAGATGGTCCACAATCCGGTTTAATCGAATTTACTTATGATCGCGCTGACCCAGCTCGACTGTTTAATAAGTTCAACGTCGTTACTAAAAAGCCTACGGTATACATCACAGGTGCGCCAGGGGACTCGGTGGCATTGAGTACTATAACAGCTGCATTAAACCAGCGGTTAGGTACTCAAGTACAGATCGGTGGCACTTGGCCTGACTTTGCCGAGCAGTCTATAGTAATGCCTGCTAAGGATAGTAAACTCGATACTACACTAACTGTACCTACTGGTACTGGGCGTGGTGATACCAGTTTACGATTAATCCCAGGGGCAGTATTAAATGTCGAGTTGTATAACCGTGGATTGAATATCGGTGACGGTATACCGGTACGTCAGTTAAACCCATACTTACGTACCGATAACGCACTGAATCACGTTTATCCTGAAGCTGGTCAAACTCTGCCTATGCAGTTAGTTTGTTATGCGTTAGACTTTACTGAGATATTCGGAACATTGGCGGTGACGTCATCGTGTCTGAATCGTCAGGGCGTTGGTCCGTATTCTTACGGATTTATTGACGCTACTCGTCTTGCAATCAATGCCATTTTAAATAATGCAGGGCTACCTGGCATTCGCAGTGATTATCGCTGGTCCTATACTACTCAGAATGCTACCTCGGCATTCACACTGGGGGCGTGTAATACCAAGTTAACGGCAGATCGAGTAGACACCCTAGGGGTCATCAACCAGTCATTTGATAATTCGGTTAAAGTGCCTGCTATCGCGTTTGAATCGATCCCAGGGGTGTATAACACCGATGTCTATTTAAACTGGCAGTCATTGAAATAAAAGGAACGTAGATTATGCTTAAATTAAACTCAGCTGATCCGCGTACTGAACTACTGCAGATCCTGCGTCAACAAAACCCTAAGTTCCCAGATACGACTATTGATAATTTATTGATAGTCAGTGTGGGTGCTGGTACCACCAAGAACTCTAAGCTTAAGTTCTACCTGAAAGCAGCTGCTGGTGCTTCAGGGATGGCCGAGGTGGAGTATGATCGTCACAACTTAGGTAGTTATCAGAACAAATTCGGTAGCGCGTATAAAACACCAGTAGTTAATATGTTCGGTACTGCTGGTGACGTTACCAATACTGGTACAGTAATGCAGCAGCTGAAAGACGCATTAGGTATCGCTTTTGATACGACTGCACACCCAGATTTACAGAGTACTGGATTCACAGTACCTGCGAAAGGTGCTATGGTGGATGTGGCGATATTGCCAGCGAGTAGTTCACTGCGTTTCGTAACTGGTGTGGCTGGCAATACTAATACGAACTTAAATATTAAGTTGTGTAATAAGGGTAGTAATATAGGCAACAAATTAACAGTCCGTAAGATCAACCCATTCCTTCGCAGTAATGGTACATTGAACTGGACGTTAGATACTACCTCCACACCAGCGAATGCTTGGGATCGTTATACTGATGTATTGTTAGCGATGATCGACTTCTCGGATCTCTTTAAAGGACATCCAAGTGGTTCTGGGTTGTTCAGTTCGGTAGGCCTGAAACAATTCAAGTTCTTACCAGCAGTAATGGCTAAAGTCAATGCTAAATTAGCAGCAGTAGGTATTACTAAACAGTATAGTCAATCAGATGCATACCATCTGACTTGGGTATTGTTAAGCGGTGTTCAGTACTATCCTGATAGCTTCTGGACTTATGCTGAAGGTGCTTTCTATACTAACACTACTACGTATAGATTGTACTCGACCAGTGGTGCAGCTATTCGTACTAAACCAACACGTATCGCTCCAGGGTTCTCTCACGTATTGAAAGTGATGTATCCTGGTAAAGCAGACACAAGTATACCATTTGCTGATACTGCAGCTACTGACTCGATGTTACCGTCACAACGCTGGTGGTTATTCCAATATAACGCATAATACTAACTAAGAGAGCTTCGGCTCTCTTGACTTTAAGACTCAAAGTTTATGACGCAGTATTGGCATAATACGGTGTCCATATTGTGTAAGAAACTATATTTTCTTCTACAACCCCAGTCGGCACCGGGGTAGGCATTAAACCTAGTGTGTATACGCTAACTGATATTATGTAGGAATGTAGTATCAATTCCGCATAATCCTACACGTCCTAACTTTAATTAAAGGTGACTGAACCATGGCACGATATGTTCTTGACATGACCCAAGCTCATAAGCAGTCTTTTATCGAGCTTGTGAACAACGACAACGTTACTACAATCGGTAGTAACCTGACTCTGGACGACGTGAACTTCGTTGGTGAACGTGCAGTTGATCCAGTAGCTGAAGCCGGTATCCCACGTGGATTCGCAGTAACTCTGGAAAACTCCCAGTATCCAAAAGACAAAGTAACAGTATTCTGGAACAAACTGGCTCTGGGTGACGTTGTTACCATGCAAGCCACTGACTTCCAAAGCTGGTACGATCCAGATACTTGGAATGCTGAAACTTCACCTGCAGATGCACTGCCTGCATTCGCTGCAGCTGCATTGCGTGCAAACGTTGACGTCAACGTTGCGATGGAAAACCTGGTTTTCACTCGCGAATACAACTCAACCGAAAACTACTACTACATGCGTGTAGCAGGTACTTCAATGGTATTCGTTGTTGATACCCTGTACCGCATGCCTAAGCACTTCAGTGAAATCGTAACAGTAACTGAACTGAACGGCTTCATCTACTCACCAATCGCTCCTGAAGCAGTTGTAGAGTAATCCGCAGTCAGTAGTTTCGGGCGGTAGTTAGTGTAGCTACCGCTTAGTTAAAAAATCTCCCTATAAGGTGATCAAAGATGGCATATGTAACTGATTTTACCAAAACTCCTAAGTTGATGCTGATCGGTCTGATCAACAACGACAACAACTTCGGTCTGACTGAAGCTGACGTGGCATTCCGTAACCTGGCCGTAGAAGTTGCACCAGAAGGCAAAACTTACAACACTTCAGTTGAAGTGGACCTGCTGACCGACGAAGTTGCTGATGACTACGTTAAGTTCTTCTACAAACGTGTTGACCTGGTTGAACTGTTCAGCCTGATCAATCCTAAGTTCCGTGAAGTTGACGTTCCTGTGGACGCAGTCACTGGCCTGCCAATGGACAACGAAGTATTCGTAATCGAATTGCTGCGTAAGTTCGGTGTGGCGTTCAATGCTGCTGATTTCACATGGGTACTGAAACCAGAAGGTCAAGGTCTGATCACTCTGACTGCGACTGCTGCTAACTTGGCATACACTGGTTCTATCGATATCGACGTTGAAGCTTCACTGGCTACTCGTGTTGATAACACCCTGTTGGACGGCTTCTACAATCCAAACGTATAAGCTTAATACTCCTGGAGAGCTTCGGCTCTCCAGGATCTTATGCTGTCTACACACTGGTTTATAATTACTAGTAGAAATATCGTATGTAAATTACCCACTAAGAGGAGCACGTTAACATGGAACCAATGGATATTACTTTTGAAGGTGAGCAAGTCATTATCGCTCATTATTTAGGTGTAGATCAAAATGTGTTAGTAGTTACCGAGTACCAAGGTGAGACCCCGCATAACGGCTTTATCGTGCCATTAGACGAAACCGAACCTGACTATGTACTACGAGTCACCCAGTCGATCTCTCGCCAGTACGCTGAGTTTGCGAAGCTTTATAGCAGTCCACTGCGCGGTAATATTCGATATACTAAACCACTACTCAATTTCAAAGACTACCGTAAAACAGACGTATCACATATCAACCGATTAACTAGTCTAACTAGACAGCTGTTACAAGAACAACAGTTCAATGACCCTGGTGTCGGCACGATACGCATGGTCACCGGACACGCTGTGTTACCAGGCGGATATATCTTAACGACAGATCTCTCTAAATCTATCGATCCATCTAAATTCGATGTTACTCTAGCTACACAAATAGTAAGTGAAAATTTGGTAGGTAAAGTAGACGACCGGTTGTGGGATTTGGAAAGTTATCGACTCTATCGTAATCTGATGACACTGGATAATATCATCGCTAATGAAGCCTTGCCTGATGAAGCAGATTTAGCTTTATTACGAATAGCTAATGGTGCGATACCTATCAGTGACCACGCAGGTGAATTCGTTTATCTGTCACAATTTGGTCTCCACTATCAACCAGTGTTTATAGGTTCCCAAGGTCGTCTCTGGCCAGGAGTCTCAAAGATCTCCTACGAAGGTTATCACAGAGCGATGTCAATCATTGACAGTTACATTGAACTCCAATAAAGGATACGAATAATGTTACATCTATGTTACACTTACAACACTACACCGCGTATTCCACATGCAGAAGTATTAGTACTGCGTACTGTAGCTGATATTCGTTCTGCTGCTAAAAAGATGAAATTCGATAAGTGGCCCGATGGTGGTTATATCCTGGAAATCAAACCACCTCGCATGACCCCACTGATGACCTTCGGTAAAGTCGAGTTCATCGAAGAGGTAGAACGCCTTGGCACGCACTACAGACGATTACCAGACCGTGACGTATACCTTTGCTATGCTATGAACTACGATGCGATCACAGCGCCTGTGGCAGGCGTTAAAACGCAGCCATATGTCCATGCTGACGTAGTTACTAACGTCGAAGTAGAATTCCCTGCTTTCTCTGTATTTGATACTGAGAAAGAGTTGATCGGTTCGTATGTGTTTGAGTTCTTTGATGATGTCGGTGTTTATACCCCAGAACATCATTATGTTACTAATGATTACACTGATCCCATTGACGTACATTTCCGTGATTTAACCAAATGGGTTAAACGTGCCTCTGATTTAGAAAAGATCATTATGATCACCTCTACTCAGATCAAACCACTGGCAGATCGTACCTCAGGTAAACTGGCGATGGTGTATATGCTCATCGATCGATATAATCGTCGATATATAGTACGTATGCCCACTACTCCAGTAACAAAACGCGATTTACCACGTATAGCTAAAGAGTACGATCTACCTGATCTAGAACAGCAGATCCAGCGTAGTGCTGCACCACATTTGTTATTACCATGGGGCTATTGGTATAATGAGCTAGGCGATGACTCAGCTGATGTCTAATTAGTTATTTTTTATCGCTGATATCCATATTGTAGAACTATAACTAGGAAAATGAAAATGGCAGTTGAAATTCGTTACATTTACGGTGGCTACCAGATCACCGAGCCCGGTTTAAAACGTCCAGCACGTAATGCACAAGAAATCCGCACAGTAACTAACAGTCTGTGGGGGATTGATCGTGCTACAGAAGTTTGGTTAGTGTTGGATAATCGACATTTCATCAGTTACACCAAAAAGCAACTCCAGGCAGTAGAACAAGCATTATTGGATTGTATCCAAACCGCCCGGGATTGTGATCTAGATTTGACTATTACGATGCGTCGCGAACTGCGTAATGAAATCAACCCTAAAGCAGGGTTGGTGTCACGTAACCTAGGTATTACTGAACACTCAGTAACTATGGTGTATCCACATGTAGATATCGGTCGTCGTGTAGTAGCACCTATCACAGAGCGTGTATTAAAAGCCGTAGACTCGGTAGCTATCGGTGTGGGTAATCAATGGCATGCTTTACGCACCGGTAAACGTGATTGTAACTGCCCGTTCCTACCTTATCAGTGGGCGACTACAATCGCGCAGTTAGGCGATCTCCATCCGATGGAATCCACCGACGTGACCTTAGCTGATGGCAATATCACCTATCGGTTTAAAGATCAGTCTAAACGTGAATGGTCGTTAACCACACCATGTTTCCATTTAACCTACGATGAAGCGATGTCGCTGATTCAAAAAGACGAGCAGTCTAAGCGTTATCTGGAAATGTTCTACAACTCTACCGCTAATCCAGTCGCTCGATTAGCCGATGAAGTTATCAACATGTTACTACCGTGGTCTTGTCGTGTAGCGCAGAATCTAGCCTAACCTGACGGCATGGACGTGTAGCCACTGCCTGGACTCACCTCCAGGCAGCTAAACTCGGAGACAGTTATGCGTTATTTTACAGTAGTAGGGTCCCGTAAAACCCCAGCTAAAGAAGCGAAGATACTGCGTGATTTTAGTGAGCAGTTATTGCGTGCGGGTTGGACTGGGCGGTCTGGGTTATCTGGCGAGGCTGACTTAGCTTTAAACCGTGCTTTAGATCGATATGACGGTTTAGCAGAGCTGTATATCCCATGGGATCGCTTTAATGACTATACGCATGGTGCGTTAGACGGCCGAGTGATCTACCCGAAACGATTAGGCAATGATGCAAAAGCTAGTGCTATGGTAGCTGAACTACACCCAGTGTGGGAGAGGTTGAGTCGTGGCGATAAAGCACTACACACTCGTAACGCATATCAAGTATTGGGTAAAGATTTAGCTACGCCATCTGACGTATTAATGTGTTGGGCACCAGTGAATCGTGCAGGTCAAGTACGAGGTGGTACCGCTACTGCGTATAACTTAGCAGACCAACACGGTGTACCGGTATTTAACATAGCAGTACCGGGTCAATTAGATGCACTGGATACTTGGATCGAGTCGAATGTAAATGATGTATCTAAAGGTCGTGGTATATCCAAATCGATTATTTTTACGGACGATACACCATATATCACGGTACCTATTGGGATGTATACCGGCAACTTGCAATCGGTAGTGCGTGGTGATTTATTTGCCAGAATAGAAGTTGAACATAACCAACCCAGCGGGTCGAATATATTTGTAAATCATTAATCCAAATAACCTCAGATATATGTTATACCCCTGGAATAGCTTAACTAATGCTTTTAAAAGGAGTATATCATGGGAGTACTATTTTCGTGGCCAGTAATCGTTGCGGTGCTAATAGCTATCGCTATCAAAACTGGTTATAGTCGTAAACTCTACTACGCAGCCCTCGGCACTGACTTACGCGCAGTAACGAAAGATGAATACGAGTTATTCATGCACTGCTACACAGGTCAACTAACCTACGAAGCCATAGGTAAACATATTGAACAATATACCGATCTATTAGGTAAAGTCAGAGCCACGATCAGTCTCAACGAGGGCGACTCTACCTACTACGTATCCAGTCACTGGTGGCGGCGCCATGCTGACCGTGATTTTAGATAGAGTTACTACTAGCAGCTATAGCTGACATGGGGTAATTTTAAGTAACGAATTAATACCACTTCAGTGGTAGTTAATCGCTCGTTTAATATACGAGTGTGGATCGTACTCTCTAGAGAGTACGCTCAGCAGGGAGAGTGTTGGATATACTCAGCACTCTAAGCTGGGTCAATTAAAGGGTAGCGTCCATAGCGAACCTTTTCTTAGGAGTTTGTAAATAACTCCATTCGACACGATAATACTATAAACGGTACAAACTGGAATACCCAAATAACTAGGAGGCTATTCCATGCATAACAAAACGTTAATCCATAAACAAGTAAGGCAATTCCCTAATCTCGAGTTCATCGGTGTCGAAGAGGACGATCAGATGATCGTCTATGGCATCGTGGATGATCGCACTAGCAAAGCCTATCTCACTGGGTTTGGTGTAGAAGAAGATTTTAGAGAGTTTAAATCTGGCTACTATTTGTTAGTCAATGAGACGGCGTACGTAACTATGGGTTACGGCACTATCGAAACCATTAACACGTTAGAAAACACACACGAATCGGATAAAGTTCAAGACCTCAGTGAACGCGATATGCGTCAACTGTTGGGGCAACTCTTTTACGATTCTGTGCATTAAGGTCTGGCGATTGACCACTGATGTGTAACTTTAACGACAGGGGGCTTCGGTCCCCTATCTTTATTTTTTGTAACACTGGTTAAAATAAAATTAGATATATATCATTTCATGTACCAACGACAATTTATTAAAGGAGTAAATACACATGGATCGACATAGACGCGCTATCGAACACGCAGCTACTGCTAATTTCTACGAATACCTACACGGTGAACGTACCTGGCATATACTGCTACCACATCCGGCTACTTATAACATCGAAGATGAAGTAGTGCGCTTGGACCGTATTATGACTGCGTTAGAACGATATAACGGCTATCATTTAGATATATCCACTACTGGGACTACATCCTTCACACAAAACGAAGAGTGTATGACGACGATTGCGCTAGTTTTAGACTACCGCACTACTGCCCTGTACGTATTTCAATACGAAACGGATCATGTAAATATCACGATAATTATCAGTAAACACGGTGCACCTATCGCTACCCGTAAACTGCTGGATATTCGGGATATACAAAACTTAGATACACATTTACCTTGGGATTTATTATCTCGCTAACTCGGTGCTAGGTGGCTTCGGCTGCCTAGCACTTTATGTCGTTTAATTAAGGATTACTATCATGACTACTGTAAAATTTATCACCGTGGAATTACCAGCGGCCTCACGTAAAGCATTCCGTTTAAACCTAACTCCTGCACTACCAGAGTTAATAGAGTTAAATCTATGGTCCAACCATGACGATTTATCACGCTGGTTAGAATTACATTCTGATATAGTACAGGTCTCAGATGCTGCCATTGTACCAGGTGGTGTTTATACGCTGATAGTGGCGGAGTTTGCTGACTTTACGTTATATGGTTATTTACAAAATGAAATATATCATTGGAGTACGATATCTAAACGTAACGTCCGTGGTGTAATCCACACTGCAAGCAGTACATACAGAGATTTGATCTACGCTGATAGCACCGGTGATGCTACCGCAGATATACCTTACAAACAGCATCCTAATGCATTGCTCGTGGGTGTAGATGCTAAACCATTGTTAGATCAATATGCGCTGCTAGATAGTCGTTTTGTATTAACCCATGGTCGATATATTACTTCATTTAATCTCAGACATCCGCTGAACTGGGTAAATGAAGTATGTCAACACGCCTGGTATCAATACCAAGTAAATAAGGTGTATAATCTACCAATAACTACTGTTAGTGATTACTCATTCCCACATGAGCTACTAGAGTCACTGCAACAGCTGTACAGTAACCCCAGAGCTAATGCGATAGACTTTACTAATCTAGATGCACCAGTGGAATTTGTAGAATCAGATATTATTGATGATGACACTATCGAGCTATGTTTAGCTAGTTTAACAGATCCGCTACTCACTTACGATGAAGATCTCTGGTTACACAATGTCGGACAAGTTGAACAACTACTATCAGCTATCGCTACCACTAACCCTTGAGTATATGTCGAGAGGGTTTATAAGGAGTTATTAAATGTATCGTTTACTCTCAAAAGACCCTCTCTCTGAAATGTACGTGTTAAACCTCATAGTAAAGCTTATGGTGCATTTTAACACTATAGAGCTAGATCTGAGTGAATTACCGCCTAGTGAGCTCCTAGAGGCCTTACAGGCAGTATCTGATGATAATACTATCGCATATTTAAATTATCAAACTGGCGCTATCCACACCCGTACAGTGGGTGTGGATTATCCCCTATTAAAACTTGGTACCGGTGTAGTAACTGATGCAACTAACTGGTATCAACCTAAAGTCACTAGAAAGCTCTTTAGCAACTACTTTAACCCACGTACACCCAAACCTATCCCAGTACAAGCGATGCTCTCTAAAGCGATCCTATACGCGTATTACGCAGGGTCGTTTACAGTAGATAGAAAAGCGATGCTAACCTACACTGCTCCAGGTGTAACTACAGATGGTATCCGAGGGGCTATCCGGTACTTAGTATTAAAACCACGCGATGCGAGATTAGTGTTACGGGATATCATACTCCACACTGACGCTGTGATGGAAAAAAGGATTGCATTAAAAGCGCTTCAGTTACAAACACTGCTCTCGGTAACCGAGTTTAATGATCATTTATTAGGCGGTATACCCTGGGGACTGATCCATCAGATCGCTAAAATACATTAGGAGTTTTTATTTACGGAGTGCGCCTTTCTTGTGAAGGCGCTTACTACCTAGATTCATTATTTTTTTGTCTCCCATTTCTGGTGAATATTTTGCCACAGTAATAAAACAAGGATCTCTTAAATGTCAACCCCACAAGTAATCAAACGCGATGGTAGCCAAACTGCATTCGACGGTTCACGTATTTGGCAGGCCGTCTCTCGTGCAGGCGATGCGATTGGATATAAAGACGATATCTATTTTGCCACAGTAGCTGGTAAAATCAGTGAAATGTTCGCAGGTCGTCAAACCGTAGATATCAATGAAGTGCAAAATGCAGTAGAAAATCTACTGATGGAAGGTCCAAATAAAACCCTGGCCAGAGCGTATATCGAATATCGTCATGATCGTGACAAAGCCCGTGAACGTAATTCGCGACTGAATAAAGATATACAGGGATTGATGCAGCAAACTAATCCTGAATTACTGAATGAAAATGCCAACAAAGACAGTAAAGTCATTCCAACTCAACGTGATCTATTAGCTGGTATAGCAGCGAAGCATTACGCTAAAACGCATATGTTACCACGTGATGTCGTACAAGCGCACGAAGCGGGTATTCTGCATTATCATGATTTGGATTACTCGCCATTCTTCCCGATGTTCAACTGTACATTAGCAGATGTTGACGGGATGTTAAAACATGGTTTCAAGATGGGTAATGCAGAAATCGATACTCCTAAATCGATTCAGACAGCCACTGCTGTTACTGCACAGATTATCGCTCAGGTAGCCAGTCATATCTACGGCGGTACGACTATCAATCGTATCGATGAAATCCTGGCACCGTATGTAACCAAGTCGTATGAAAAGAATCTACAAATCGCACGTGATTGGGGTATTACTGAAATCGAAGCTTTCGCCCGTACACGTACTGAAAAAGAGTGTTACGATGCATTCCAGTCACTGGAGTATGAAGTTAATACTTTACACACTGCTAATGGTCAAACACCATTTGTAACCTTTGGTTTTGGTTTAGGTACCTCGTGGGAATCTAAGCTGATTCAACGTAGTATCCTGGAAAACCGTATTGCTGGTTTAGGTAAATCCAAAAAGACCGCGATCTTCCCTAAACTGACTTTCGCTATTCGTGAAGGTGTCAATCGTCGTCCTACTGACCCTAACTACGATATCAAACAGTTAGCACTACAGTGTGCTTCTAAACGTATGTATCCGGATATCCTGAACTACGATCAAGTCGTTAAAGTCACGGGATCTTTTAAGGCCCCAATGGGGTGTCGTAGTTTCCTCGGTGTTTATGAGGAAGACGGTAAACAAATCCATGATGGTCGCTGTAACTTGGGGGTTATCTCGCTAAACGTACCACGTATTGCCATCGAAGCACAGGGTGATGCAGTAGCGTTCTGGGATATCTTAGCCGATCGGCTGGAATTATGCAAACGTGCTTTAATGACACGTATTGCGCGATTTGATGGGGTAAAAGCTCGTGTCGCTCCTATCCTCTATATGGAAGGCGCTGCCGGTGTTCGACTGAAAGCCGATGACGATGTATCGGAAATCTTTAAGAATGGCCGTGCGTCGATCTCATTAGGTTATATCGGTATCCACGAAGCAGTGCAGGCGTTATTCGGTGCAGACACTCATATTTTCGAAGATAAAACCAAAGCAGAGTTTGGTTTAGCGATCGTCCAGCGTTTACGCGATGCGTGTGATGATTGGAAAGCATCCACTGGTTATGGTTTTAGTCTCTACTCTACTCCATCTGAAAATCTCTGTAATCGTTTCTGTGCCTTAGATGCCAAAGAATTTGGTACTATCGCTGGCGTAACTGATAAAGGTTACTACACTAATAGTTTCCATTTGGATGTTGAATACGCTACCAATCCATACGCTAAGCTGGAGTTCGAAAAAGCGTATCCGGCTATTGCTAACGGTGGTTTTATCTGCTATGGCGAATACCCGAACATCCAACACAATTTAGAAGCGTTGGAAAACGTCTGGGATTACTCCTATGACCGTGTACCGTACTATGGTACTAATACTCCTATCGATCAATGTTTCGAATGTGGGTACGGTGGTGAGTTTAAATGTACCAGTAAAGGTTTTACCTGTCCTAAGTGTGGCAACCATAACTCAGCGACTGTCTCTGTGATTCGTCGTGTGTGTGGATACTTAGGTAGTCCAGATTCTCGACCATTTAACGCCGGTAAACAAGAAGAAGTAAAACGTCGTGTAAAACACATGTAAAATAAACACAGATATTTAATATACTCGGTAAACTCTACTAGATGGCTACGGCTGTCTAGTAGAGACTAATATGTGTTTTTGATTAAAGCGGTTGTCCATGATGTGTTAATTAAGGAGTATTGTCGTGTTAGAACTAATCACTGATTTAGATCGATTAAACGATGAGCAGTATGCTGCTCTACAGGAAATGTATGACGGATTAAACGAGGTCGAGGATCAGATCTGTCAGCAAATGAACAACGGTTATTACACTGGGGCTAGTACGTTTGGCGAGTGGTATCAAAACCGTATACAAAACGGTGACGATACCACTGTAGTGCTTAATAAAGTAGGAGAGGTGTATGTTGGATTCGCTACCTATACTTATTACCCAGACGATCGTGACGTCGGTTTAAGTATGGTATATGTTAAACCAGCACACCGGAGACAGAGCTACGCTAAAGAGCTCTTAGACTACGTTATGACGCAGGTTAAGTTACTGGACGCTAAAGGTATCTATTTAACAGTACTATCGCCTAACATCGCTGCTAAGACGTTATACGTGCAGTATGGCTTTACACCCGCCATTGAAATGCATCAAAGGAAACTTTAAGATGAAAATGCATGCTATTAGAAGCCATTATCCGTTATCACTCCGCGGTGTAACGTTTGAAATACCCAACGCCACTAAATGTATTACTGTAGATCGTGCCGACGGTACGATATATGCCTGGTTAGTAACGCCGGATGAATTGTGTTTACACGAAAAGAATGGGTTCTGGTGGGCACATGAATCTGACGCAGTACACGTGGGTGTAATGGACGATCAAACCGATTTTGATTGGACTAAACCATTGTGGGTATTGGATCAGTCTGATCAGTTTAACGATAGAGGTGAATAGTGAGCAATTTAACACAAAAACGGCAGGCTATCGCTAAAGCTACATCTGTACATATCCACTCGACGACGATTGATATTTATAGTACTGGTCCGATTACTTTGCAAGACACCTGTATTTTTAAATATGACGGATGGTCTCTAGAAGTCCGCGACGTCGTGGATTTCGGTACAGAGTTAATTAAAGTAAAATCTTATTTAGCCTGGATATTCATGTTGATTGCCGGTACCCCAGACCATAAAGGTTTGAATCTCTTAGGATATGAAATTCGTCGGTCAGGAGCGAATATCATCGTACATTATCGTGGGAGTTTAGTGTCTACGAAATCAGGATTACGGGCCGCATCCAACATAATCTGTAAATGGTATAAATCACAGGAGACTACGCATGGGCATGTTTGATAGCTTATATGCAAAGCAGAATAACCCGTTTGGATTACCGAAAGGGGAGTGGCAGTTTAAAGATTTGGATAATGGTCTTTGCCAATACACCGTGGATCGTCACGGACGTATTACTGCGCGTGAAGCAGGTATAGATACCGGATATCCATACACCGGTAAGTCGCACCAGGATGCTTTAAATGGTGACTTAACCGCTGATATCGATGTTTATGTCGATAAATTAAATAGTGATTACCATTTACGGATTCGACGTAATCGAGTGATTAGTGTAATTGGTCCATGGAATACGACGGTCTGGCAACGCTGGACACCTACCTACTTAAATGTACATCCTTTACGTCGCCTATGTGAAATGTACATTGAAAAACAATCAATTACATTGGGTGGTGGTAATATATGGCGCCGTCGACTAAAGCAAGGTAGTCTACATTATCAGCACGTAAAATCAAAAGTTGAGCGACTGGCAGCCAAGTCTCCACGCAAAGCACATAATTATCTGGATCGTATTGGAGTATTACGATTATATCCTTAATGAGGTAATAATAAATGAGTGAATATTTCAATGAACCATGGGGCGACGGTTACACAGCTAATTACCTACACCATTGCTTAATTTAATCGTATCAAAGGAGTAAATCATGGGTACTGATATACATGGGTTCTTTCAACGGCGTCCTAAGACACCGCGTCGTAGCGATTACCGTCTAGTACCGCGTTGGCGCTCAGATGAGTATTATGGTCAAGATTACCAAATCAATGTCGATGTGTTGGGATTAGGTGACAATCCGAACGACTGGCGTAGTTTCGACCGCGAAGTGTTAAGGGATCGTAATTACATACTGTTCGCGATCCTCGCAGATGTGCGCAATGGCTATGGATTTGCTGGCTGTGAAACCCATGACCCAATTAAACCCCTGCGCACTGGCGAGCAATCCAGACTCCCTAACGATATTTTGTTCAGCCCACGATGTCAGACATTATCCCCTGGATCAGATGATTGTACTTACAATAGCCGCTGGCTAGGTTATCATAGTCAGCAGGTAATTACAGCTGAAGAGATCCTCAGTTATGATTTCCAACAGCGATTGGTTGAATACGGTGTGTTTGCAATCGACGAGTTCATAAAGTTCATGTTAGGTGATCGTGATGTAGGTTACAGTTATGATGTATGGGGAGAGCCGATCGTCAAACATCCGCGGGTGGATTTAACTGACGGTAAAGCCGTAGTCTTTAATACGAAGGGTTATACACACATCCCAGCGAAATGGAATGACGATAAACCTATTATCGAATACGTTAAAGACTTTGTAGCTGATGTCAAACAAATCGTTGCCGATAACCCAGATTATGATATACGACTGGTAATCGGTTTTGACTCCTGACCCGAAGGTCAGGAGCAGTAAGGAGTACTTTATGCAATACCCAATCACACAGATTCCCACGTTAAACGTGGAGGATCTCGCTAACTGCACTACCGCTTTGCAGTTACTGCGTCGTGTCTGCGCGCTGTTAAATATGGATACTGAAACTAACCCAGTATACCAAGCTATCTATAAAGTGCGTTACTGGCGAGATGAATATCTCGATTATGTATCCGATTATGACTACCGGATACTATCTCGCGTATTAGCAGCCCCGATTACAGAACGCCGGATGTTTCAGTTGCTGTATCTGGAAAATACTATCGGGTATTATGCCCGATATTACGCTAAGCACTCCGGTGTTTGGGCGTCATTAGTTAATCTAAAAGGAGTATAACATGAATACCAATAGCCGTTGTAAACGTAACACTGCACGTAAATACCAAAAGAACCGGATACGCATCGCGTTTAAATTACGCCAACCTCAAATCTCCCTGAAACATCTGGATGTATCAGATTTAAGTTGTCAGCCATGGGGTACGACACCTTTAGCACCACGTGCTATGATGTTTGGTGGTCATTGCCGGTTATATCCCCGTGTAACACCTAAGGAGTAATAAATGATCAATCCTCGCTTATTACCGGTATGTATTCCTAGTCCCACACTAGAATTTAGATTACATACTTGGTATAATGAAAATAGAGTTAACCGTATATATCGTACACTAGCCGCATATATTCGTGCCGTAGCTAATTATCGCACTATTCGAAAGTTGAATAAAAAGCGACTCCCTGGTCTATGTCGACGACGACGCTACATCCATATTGCATTGCGTAATTGTCGCCCACAGAAGTTAAAACGTGGGAAGATATATGGCCCACATAAACGTCGTAATTCTCGTAAGGATAGGGTTCAGTTATAAACCATATACGGAAGATCTATTACAGACGTATTTCCACAGCGGTATTGACACTGCCGTAGTCTGGCGTTTAGTAGAAGCCATCCAACAAAAATAAGGACTCTGTAGTGGCACATTATATCGAAAACAGTGAGTTATACTTCGCTACCGGTATGTCTCCCAATATTGAAACTCTTAATCTGCGATTAGGACTCCTGTTTAAACTCAGCGATATTCATATCGATCTATCGGAGTATGTAAAACAGCTAGCCTGGGACCCTGTCGTAGGACTTAACCCGCGGCAATATCTCAAACATCTCACGATGCTGCTAGGTAAAGCCATGGGTGGGTATATTATCCCTCAGGGTGTTGACAGTAGCCACTGGTATCGTGTAGCTAACGATCTTGATATCATCCTGGTCTACCAGTATGCGATTGAGTGTGGTTATGGTAGTGGTGCTAACCTAGCCGTTAAATCAGCTATACAAAATAGACTATCTACCCACCCTAATGCCCGACTTTATCCAGATCATCTGATCGAACTACTGGACCCCACGTGTGGCTAATCGATATCTCGCTTTATTTGGTAGTAACACTATTAGCGCTATACTCGGTAACGTGTAACTTTAATAGTCAATCACTCCCCGGATACGATTGGTTAGTAACGACTCTCGCAATCGTATTACTAATCTTAGGTATTAGCTGGGGATTTGCATTATTAGTACATTTACGTAAAACACTTAATAAGGATTAATCTATGTCGCTTACTCACGAGTTAATGGAAAAACATACTAACCGCATCCCCGCTAAACAGTTTTACTGTAATGTAGTGGAGCAGTTAGAGGGTTTAGTAAATGATACCCAGCTGTCATCGCTACCGCCAGTGATTTATGAATTCATCGAATGGCTGTTATTAAACTATCAGTCAGATATCATGGAATTAACACCGAATTGGCCTCGCCACAATGGTATCGTGATAACTGCGGATACGTGGTCACGTTATATTATTCGATTTACTGACGATGGTGTGATACTGCGTAATGATTTCGACCAGGTAGAACGTTTAGTACGTGTAGTAACATTACCTAATCTCAAGCGCCAGTGGCGGGCAGTGTTCTCAGAAAAAGATAGTTATTATACCAACACCTGGGGTAGTCCGGAGTTAAAAGAACTCCTCGCAGATGTACGTACGATTATTCAACAACGGATAAATAAACATGATTAATATTATTATCGCTATCGTTATACTTAACTTTGTTGTACTAGGTTTAATGATATTCAATCGACTAGTCTTCTATCCAGGACAACTACGTGTATGGCAAACTTGGTTTAAACATTACTATATCGCCTTAAGTGATATTAGACATTTAATGTTAGGGTGTAAAGAACCACCTGCTTTACAGACCGTTAAAGACCAACTAGCAGAAATCGATAAACTACATGCAGCAGCAGTAGCCCGCATAGGCGATCATGATCTGCGTAAAACTATACAACAGCAATATCTACTGACATGGCAAGCCTGCGATAGATGGATCGTATATCACACCGTGATGTCAGAGAATCCTTAAGGAATGGTTATGCAATATGATTCTATAGAAGAACGATTACATGTACACTACGTAGGTACGATACATTGGGTGGTGTCTCATGGCAGTCAAATGAGTTATTCACATACACACGACACTATTGTCGTCAATGGTGTATTGGTACTCAAGTTTGAAATAGATACTGACTATTGGGTATTTAGTGGGCAAATGGATACCACAGGTCGAGTAATTGGACAATATCATTACTTAGCTCGGCCAGGTAGTAAACAGGTACTAACTACCTATCAATCCCTGCGTACAGTGTTGAATCGGATTATCTTTAATCAACCAGACTAATCGATATCTAGAGAGCTTCGGCTCTCTAGATATTTTTTGTTTGTTTTAACTTCGAGTTAACGTTATTTTTAATTCGATTAAAAATAATCTCAGATATATATTACTAGGTGAAGTTAAGTAGTAATCGCTATTTAACACCTCTATTGTCAACGTTAGCAAGGAGCTAATATGATTATGACCGCGTCTGTAAAACGTACATCCATCGCTATTGGTAATAGCGAACATCCGGTTGGTAAACTGGTAACCAGTTTACTGGCACGTCCAGTGCCTAATCGTACGGATCTGTGGTATGTGCGGACGGTGTCTGATAAAGTGACGATTACTTATCGTCCTTTTGATCAGTCCCTGTGTTTCTACCCATTTGGATTTGATGTGTTTAAAGAACACATCAAAATGGGCACGCTGCCACATGCAGAAGCGGTCGATATCCCCGAAAACTCTAAGTACATCGGGAGTACGATATTGGCTGAACTGCGAGACCTGCTGTCAGCTTAACTCATGGGCTTCGGCCCATGTGTATAATTAAACGTTAGCTATACCCCTACATTAATTAATAAGGAAATCCATCATGATTACTACATTACACGTACCAGAATTCGCTAAAGAAATCATCACCACTCTTTTAGCAACATCAAACCATAGTCTTGACGACGTGGCAGCGATGACCAATCGTCCAGATGACGTGGCTTGCGTTGAACGGATGTTTGGTGCATTTATCCCTGCTGATCAATTAGTAACTATTTACAGTACCGCGGGTTATACCTCTATCGGTATGCCAGCTGTGCCTGCGCCGATCTATTTCCAAGTGTCTGGTGATAGTCGTGGCATCCTCTGCATTGATGTGGATCAATTAGCAAACATTAGTTTGCGTGAAGTTGCCATGTGTCTATGGCTGTGTACGCAGGTAGATAATGGAGTATTGGAAACGAATACAGTAGACATGGAAAGTGCTGAGTTCATTTACAATGGACAAACTATTAAGTATAGTAATATCATCGAGCAGATCACTGCTATATTGATAGCAAATCCATTCATAGCTGAAGATCAATCATTTACTAATGCGTTGGGAATGTATATCCAGCCATGGTATCGTGACGCTGCTAATGCAGTAGCTGATCTATACGGCATGGACCCTTCCATGGACCGTGTAAAAGCTTACTTAGTAGCCTAATCAAAGAGGAGTCCCTAGGGACTCCTCTACTCTATTTATCGATGTGATCTTTTTTTTTGTAATTAAAAAGATCACAAGTATATATTATCGAGAGTGATATCTATTTCAAATCAACGTGTGAGGATCAATGGCGTATAATAAAACAATTGATACCGTGGAATTAGAGACCACGTTATTATGGTATCTCATGTGTAACAACTTAGGTTACCAGATTCCTATTGCATCACCACCGCTACCCTATTTTAACACTAATGGAGTAAAAAATGCCAATCAAATCCCAACTGCGTGCCCTGCAGACGCAGATCGAAAAGTGGAACACTGAGTATTATCTCGATGATAATCCATCGGTGCCAGATGCAGAATTCGACCGTGTGTTAAAAGAGTTACGTGACTTAGAGACACAGTACCCGGAATTCATAGATCCTAACTCACCCACACAGCGGGTCGGTGGTGCAGTAGGTAATTCGTTTAAACCAGTGCCGCATATCAAACCGATGTTATCCCTAGATAATGTCTTTAACGAGACTGATTTAACGGCCTGGTATGCGGCGATTAATGGTACTGACTCGATGCAGTTTTGCAGCGAACCTAAATTTGACGGGTTAGCTATTTCACTGTATTACGTGAATCATAAACTCGTTAGAGCCGCTACCCGCGGTGATGGTGTTACTGGCGAGGATGTAACCGAATCAGTTAAAACCATCCGTAATATCCCCCTGGAGTTACCGGCTTACTCACCTATTGAATTGGAAGTACGTGGTGAGGTGTTTATGCCGACACGGGCCTTCGAGGAGTATAATGCTTGGGCGATCGCTAATGATAGTCGTGTGTTTGCTAACCCACGTAATGCAGCAGCTGGTTCTTTACGGGTAAAAGATCCCTCAGATACAGCGAAACGTCAACTGAGTTTCTTTGCGTATGCGATTGGTGCCTGTGAACAAACCCCAGGTGCACCGGCATTACCAGATAGTCAATACTATCGTCTGCAGTGGTTGAAACGATTTAACTTTCACGTCAGTCCATTAAACAACATAGTCCATGGATTAACTGGTATGTCAGCGTACTTCCAAGACATGTCACTACGTCGTGATCAGTTACCGTATGAAATTGATGGGGTGGTATTTAAAGTCAATGATTTAAAGTTACAAGACGAGTTAGGTTGGGTGTCACGCGCACCACGCTGGGCGGTAGCGCATAAGTTCCCTGCTCGGGAAGATGTGACTAAATTGGAAGGGGTGGATTACCAGGTGGGGCGTACCGGTGCAGTAACACCAGTAGCACGCCTAACACCAGTGTCGTTGTCAGGGGTACTGGTCTCTAATGCGACCTTGCATAATGCTGATGAGATCACTAGACTGGGATTAAAGATCAACTCAGTAGTGGTAGTACAACGTGCCGGTGATGTGATTCCTAAGATCACTCGAGTAGTACATACTCCTGACGATGCTGTAGAGATCGTTTTCCCTACGAACTGTCCTGTCTGTAACTCACCATTAGCGAAAGCGGATGATGGTGTAGTATGGCGGTGTACTGGCGGTATGTCGTGTGCAGCACAAGTAAAAGAAGCACTGACGCATTTCGTCTCACGTCGGGCTATGGATATTGAAGGGATTGGTGATCGGTTAATAGAGTTGTTAGTGGATGCTAAGCTGGTACAACATCCAGACGATCTGTATCAATTAACGTTAGAAGATCTGGTAGGATTGGATCGCGTATCAGAGAAAGTCGCTAATAAGATTTTAGCAGCGATCTCGATCTCACGCCATACAAAATTACCACGGTTGGTATTTGCATTGGGGATACGGGGCGTAGGTGAATCTACTGCTCGAGATTTGGCTCTACATTTTGGTGATCTGTCTGCGTTAGCGAACGCCTCCCTCGCTGAGTTATCGACAGTACCGGATGTAGGACCAACCACTGCAGAAGCTGTGATCGTGTTCTTTGCTGATCCGGTGCGCCGCGATATTGTGGCTAAACTACAAGCTGAGTTAACTATCTCAGAAATGATAGAACCGAATAGAGGCGGGTTATTACGAGAGCGCAGTTTCGTTATTACTGGGTCTTTCAATACTACACGGGACGCGATTAAAGCTGTGCTAGAATCAGAAGGTGCTACAGTGGCAGATTCGGTATCAGCGAAAACCTCCTGCGTGATTATCGGTGCCAATCCAGGTAGTAAAGCTGATAAAGCTCGTAAGTTAAACATACCTACATTAACTGATGTCGATGGTGACCGGTTTGTTAACGATGTCCAATATCGATTAGCGCAACTAAATACACTCGGTATCTCCTGAGAGTAGTCTAAACGTAAGCAGGGCCAACCCCTGCTTACCATTACACCCATAGAGCCTCCTTGGAGGCTCTATCTTAACCTCACATATATGTAATTAAAAGTTATTGGAATATATGTTATACGACAATACAAGTAAGGGGGTAATAAATGAAATATTACATGAAGGGACGTGGTCCCGAGTATTGCGTATTTGCATTAGCCCCAGGGGCTACTGAAGTACTCTGTTATAGTGAACTAACTTCCTCGCCATATGACTGCTCCTCTTTCAGATTGTTTAATACAGGTGCTGCCTGTGTGGAAATTACAGCCGTCCGGTATGAAGCTATTCTGTTAGCCTGGGCTAAAATGCGTATTGCACTAACTCCTTAGTTAACCGATCAGGTATTAGGGCTAATGCATACGGTAACTACTGCCACCGGTACTTACTTATCGGATGGTTTAGCTAGACTATCTATAACGTCTGTAAATGAATCACGTGACACGCAGCATGTATCTGATGACTGTATCAGCTGACGCACCGCTGGAGTTTAAAACGGCTGTTGAAGTTATCCAGTATCTTCAAGCTAGTGCAATATAAGGAGTGTAATCAATTGCGCTATCACTTCGTTTATCTGTGCGATAACGTACCAGTATTGCGAGTCTATTCCCCATCGCCGCTATTGCGAGAGTGGCTTAGAAAAAGTAACTTTAATCGCTTACTACCACGTAACGGCACACCGTTACTACTAAAATACGTCACACCTGTGTACGAACTATCGGATGAAGTGAGGGCTCGATTAATATCTCATTGTCAACTAGCCACGTGGCACGATGTACGTATAAGATCATCGCAGTTAGAGCTACTGGCGAGATTGCGTGATACTAAATACACCTACCTGGGATTTATGGAGTAATCAATGCGAGTAACTATAAATTTAGATCATGTTGAAGAAATATCAGCTGAATTTGCAGATAATGTGGCGGTTGACTATGCTCGAATGTTTCTACAACAAGTACTAAAATACGCAATCCCTAATGTATTCGGACATCGTGTTTTAGCGGTGGGTAAAATGTATGAGAATAGCGGCTGGATGTGTCAAATGCGAGTAGTGAATAACTTGCTAACCTTGTCTCACACCGAATATGTATTTACCTCGCAAGAGGTTAGCAAAATAGCAGAAATTACCGACACCAATATAGTTACTATCTGCCACCACTTAAACACAGGTGACATTATTCGTAATATAATCTAAGGAGTACTATATGCCTAAGCGCCCAGATCCAATTAAATTATTCGACGAACCAGTAACCCCGCATTTAGAATTACCTAAATCATCGCCAATTGGACGTGCTGTATTAAATCAGCATGTAAATCCAACTCAAATGGAACAGGCGTTAACACGTGGTCGTATCACGGATATCGATTCGGAGATCTTCCGTAAACCGATTAATCGTGGATTCGCTATAGAATCTAGAAACGATAGCAGATCGTCATTGTATACCAAAGACCCACTCGCCAAAGCAGTATACTTAAACCGCATGTTGGCTATGGCTAACGATGAAGAGAATCTGATTAAACAGGTAACTGAGGAAGTTAATTTTGTACGAGAGCTTACTAAATATGAATTAGATAAACTCTCACTTAAGAATAAATGGTTTGCTGGGTTTAGTGCCGGTGAACAATTGATCCTTAAACAGATCATGTTAACTAACCCGGCTCAAGTATTTGATACTACCGATTTAAATGTACCTGAAGGGTGGTTAGAACAACCTTTTAAAGATAGCTTACCGTACTTACCGCGATATAGTAACGGTGTGTTACAAAGCTGTAATTTAATTATGAAGGATACATCAGAAGCTTATCAGTTTTACAGTATCTTTGTACCTAAAGACAGTGAAGCCATCTATCTGAAGTTCTGGGTAAAAGGACACCAGGCTGATTTTTACTGCCGATATTTTAACGGCGAATATCAATTGGTGCGACTGACCTTAGCTAATGGTAAATTAGTGGTTAAAGTTATCGTTAATCACAATATCAATATTGAGGAGTTGTTTGCGTTCTACGGTAATGTCTTCAGATGGCGATATACCGAGTATGAGCGCGCCATCGCTAAACGTATCCCTAAGCGTCGAGTAGTAACCTCAGCCGAATTAACTACAGAAGCGATGACCCTATATCAAGCTGATATGGACCGTGTTACACCGTTGCTATTTACAGTGTCTAACGCAGTACCTAAGCTAAGTCAGTATAAAGGGTTACTATCGGTATCTACTGGTCGTAAAATGCCGCCACATGATCGGCAGCCTCATTATAGCTACCGTTATAATCCTGACGGTACTGTGCGCATTAAATTCCCAGTGAAAGCTGCGGAAGTTAATGGTGGGGCTAAAACCAGATTGGGGTTACAGATCAGTCGCCTCAAAACGATCAAATAAAAGGAGTAACTATGTATAACAAACCAATTGAGACAGTGGAAGTAGAAACTACCATCCTCTGGTATTTGATGCATTGTGATATTAACCGTGGTAAACCAGGCATACGCGACATGGCACTTTGGACAGGCTGGTCACTACCGCCAGAACCGGTGAGGTTTCGGATACCATTAAATAAGGAATAAATTATGGCATCTTTAACTAAAGATAATGTATGTTGTTTAGGTACACGGACTCGTACCATGTACCCTGTAGCTAATATCAGACTACAAAAAGTGATATTGCGGAACACCATCACTCATCAACAACGCGAATATGATTTAACCCAGACACCCAGCAATACTGGTATATGGCAGTTAGGTATTCATACCCTGCGTTTAGAGTACGTTGTTCGGGATTTAGATGTATATAGCCTATATACTCTATCTAATACCTTAGACGCACCAGGATGGATCATCGAGTTTCTAGCGCCGTTATATTACACTGGTAACGGCGTACGCACGTTAATAGATGTTGCCAATAGCGAATCATTGATGTACACCAAAGAGTGGTATCTGGCCGAATTAGCTAAAGTTAGTTAATACTTACGAACATAAATATTTAGATTAAGGATATTATCAATGATTACACTTAAGTTTATTGACACCACTGTGATTCCAGGCGATATCGCTGATTTGCATTTCGGACAAGCTCCGACTATAGTAAAATTGGCTAATGACCTACGGAGTTTGCATACTCATATCACCGCCAATTACGATTGGCCTTATTCTGAATCAGTAATTGTAGCGCCGCAGCAATCGACTGCTGAAATAGTGTCACTGCTCACCGAGTGTCTGGATATGTGGCGGCGGTGTCCTACTTTAGACCTGACGTTATATGCACGCGCGGAAACAAAACCATCAGATAATTCATTGCTAGACGGTGTAGTTTCGTTTGCACCTTATCAGCAAATATTGATGCTAGTCGATTATGTGTTTATCTTAACTGATAAAGGTTGGAGTACATATCGTCCAGGACGATTTATTGTCACTAAATAAAGGAGTAACTAATGAGTTTAATTTTAGCTGAATTAGAAACCATCGCCAAGACTCTCCCACTAGGCTTTTGTGAGCTACCGTCTGAATTACTGGGACGGATTATGCTAGTGGCGCACATGCACGCTCCAGACCCTAAACGTATTGAAACCATGGAGTTATCATTGCGTAAACAGCAGTCTGCCGGTGGGTTTAAACAGTGGCGTTTAAATGCAGTAGGGCTACACGCTATCAAAGCGGTGTGCGAAGACCTAGACCTAACGATTCGTACTCAGAACTTTGAGTTAGAATTAGCACGGTTGCTAACTGATGAGTTAAAAGCCGTGTTACTGGTATATGTCGCCCAGGTAGTCGATTGTAATAATGACCCACGTGTAGTCGCTAAAGTCTGTTTCCATGCTTTACAATACTGGTGGCGAGTAGTTAATGTAGACCAGCCTAATCAAACGATCAGTACGATGCTCTCGTATATCACCCATTCATGTTTGATCGTGAAAGCAGTCACTGTAACATATCAGGTAAAATCACGCATAGAACCAGGGAGTAACTAATGTCTAATAATGAACGATATACATCTGCGTTACACCACCTGCGCTGTCAAAATAGCTGGTTATCACAAGCGCTAGAAATCCGAAAGGATGCTATCGAACGTAAATGTAGTACCCTAACCGATATTCTAAATGGGTATTGGTTAATCATACCTAAAACCCACTACATGGAGTTAGTAGTAGAGTATGGCCAGTGGTGTGATCGATTAGTGTCGCGGAAATATCAGGAGGTATCGTTAGCTGAAGTACAGGAACAGTATCAGCTCCCAGATGACATCGACGTAGCACAGTTACTACTGCCTATGGGTTTAGTGTTAACAGAGTGGTTGCAGCGAGGTATAGGTTTGGATATCGATGGCGATACTCGGAATATCTGGTTACCGGAGGTTTAAAATGGGTTGGATATTATATCGTGCTAAAATAGGTTATATTTACGCGGTGAATTACTGCTGGTTTATCTGGTGGCATCTACTATGTTGGATATCTAAGCTCTGTGCTATAACTGATGCGTATCCACGTGAGCAGTTAACTACCTGTAACCCATCGACTAAAGTCTGGGCGACTACTGCCGATCCATCGGTAGCAGTGTTAGTGCGTAATATCATTACATATGTTAATCAAATTCACGGTACTAACCATGATGATAGTTTAGCAGTTATACGTGGTCGTATTCCACACTCGTATATAGCTTGGGTGCAGTATTACGATATCTTACACAATCGTAATGATCAGTTATCGATATTACGAGCATTGTCAAATTTAAAATTAATCACACCTGACATCTATATGGAGCTGTTAAACCCAGACCACGCCGTGTATCGACGTACTGATATGCTCTGTGGGATATTGGACCGTCCGTTATTAGACTATCAACAATTGATTGATAACTACAGTACTATTAAGGAGTGACTATGGCTAGTAAAACAATACGCGAGCAGTTTGAAGTGTTAAAAGCACTCGCTAAAGACGTCGATGTGAAGTTAATAGTGCCTAAATCTAAAGGGTACATTGACTATCAAATCGGGGTAGATTTGGCTAAGCATGATAGCTCTGACCGGACTGTCACGTTACATATCGTTAAAGATCGTATTGCGCCCTAACTCAGAA
>Ga0065701_1000021_pt1 | contig 39000 bp, 37 predicted proteins | sample Biomet1_FD_59088 | JGI IMG/M metagenome (GOLD analysis project Ga0065701, IMG submission 59088) | Microbial communities from bioreactor (seeded with anoxic lake sediment) at LBNL, California, USA - Biofuel metagenome 1 version 3... | ecosystem: Engineered > Bioreactor > Anaerobic > Unclassified ...
CAGCAATACGATCTGAGGTGATGAAATAGTCAATCCGCCACCCTGCGTTGTTGATTTTACTTGTTTTAGAGCGTTGTGCCCACCAAGAATAAACATTTGGGATTTGTCCATGGACATGTCGGAAAGTATCCGTAAATCCTGCTGCTAGTAAATTTGTAAAGCCTTGACGTTCTTCATCTGTAAAACCAGGTGAATTGCGATTATTATTAGGATGTGCCAAGTCAATTTCGAAGTGAGCGACATTATAGTCACCTGTCGCAATGACTGGTTTTTTTGCGTCAAGTTCAAGGAGGTAATCTCGGTATTTCTCATCCCAAATTTGGCGTTCTGCTAGGCGTTTCAAGCCATCACCTGCATTGGGCGTATAGACTTGGGTCAGGTAGAAATTATCAAATTCTAAGGAAATAATGCGACCTTCACTGTCCATTGTCGAAGGCGCACCGATTTCTGGCGTTTCAATGGTGACAGACAACTCTTGTTTGTAGAGAAACATTGTCCCAGCATAGCCTTTGCGAGCAGGCTCAACGGATGAACGCCATGCGATGGCATAACCAGGGAACCGCTCAGCTAGGATTTTTAAGTGTTTTTTGGTTGGGCCTTTGGCAGATAGTTTGGTTTCTTGAAGGGCGATGACATCTGCGTTCAGGTCTGCGAGGTTTGTTAGGACAGCTTGCGAGAGTTGGGCACGTGGGGAATCGCTGGTTAAGGCAGCGTTTAGGGAATCAATATTCCAAGAGATAAATTTCATTTTCATAGGTTTTATTATACCAGAAATCTGGTGTTTTTAAGGGGAAAAGCCCTTGATCACAATAGGAATCGCAAAAAACAGCAAATGGCTTGTTGTTCTTTTCCAATCTTTAAGATTTATTGTTTAGGTATTTGAGTATAGCATCTCTCATTTATTGTTCTTTGTAGTCAATATCCGTATCGACTATGAGACAGGCGACTTAAAGTAAAGGGGGGAATTGCTTAATATCTATTATTCTAGCCAGCTGAACCACCAGTCAAGGATTTGCTTCAGTATTATTTGCTATACTTGTTGCAGTTTGTCCTCAGTTTACCTAAATTGTTCCTGTTTTTTATTAACGTATAAGGCATTCCCGTAATATTTTCCACCTTCAACTGNTATCATCTCATCTTCTGANCGTGTTGAAATCTTATCAAGTGCTACGATGTTGTTNAATGAATTTTCGTTTGTCATAATATTCCTCCTGATGACTTCATCACATTGTCTTTTTGGCAATCTGAGGGGAGATGATTGGTTTCATCATAGAATAGCCATTCTAAAGTCGGTCAACTCTATAAATTAAGTTTAGAATCAACATTCTGTTGATTTGGTTTGTCATACAGTGCGTCAAAATCCTTATATTATAAGGTATCCGGCTCATGATTTGGAACAAACTAGCTTGTGTTAACATTTTGTTGATCAACAGTTCATCACAAAAAATTGCAGTAATGCTATTACATTAAAATATGGTATAATAGTAATGATTACGGCGTCTCATCTGACGTCTTGAAAGAGGACTATACATTGACTGACACTAATGCAACGACTTCAAAAGAAACTTTTTATATTACCACACCAATTTACTATCCTTCTGGTAAATTACATATCGGTAATTCTTATACAACGATTGCTTGTGACGTGCTGGCACGTTACAAACGTTTAATGGATTTTGACGTTTTTTATTTGACCGGAACAGATGAGCATGGTCTGAAAATTGAACAAAAAGCGAATGAACTCGGTATCTCACCTCAAACCTATGTTGACGGCATGGCTGCTGACATGAAGAAATTGTGGGCAACGCTTGATATTTCCTANGATAAATTTATTCGGACAACAGATGATTACCACGAAAAAGCCATTGCAGATATGTTTGAACGTTTGATTGCACAAGATGACATCTATCTTGGTGAATATGATGGTTGGTATTCAGTTTCCGATGAAGAGTATTTCACTGAATCTCAACTTGCTGAAGTTTATCGTGATGAAAATGGGGTGATGATTGGCGGTAAAGCGCCAAGTGGACATGAAGTTGAGCGTGTNAAAGAAGAATCTTATTTCTTCCGGATGAGTAAGTATGCTGACCGTTTGTTGGCTTACTATGAATCGCATCCTGATTTCATCCAACCTGAATCACGTAAAAATGAAATGATTAACAACTTCATCAAACCAGGTTTAGAAGACTTGTCATTGTCACGAACAACCTTTACCTGGGGTGTGCCAGTTAAATCAAACCCTAAACACGTTGTTTATGTTTGGTTTGATGCGCTTGCTAACTATATCACAGCACTTGGCTATGGTAGTGATGACACCACGAATTTCGACAAGTTCTGGCCAGCCAATGTTCACATGGTTGGTAAAGAAATTGTTCGTTTCCACACCATCTATTGGCCAATTATGCTGATGGCACTTGATTTGCCATTGCCTAAGCAAGTTTTCGGACACGGCTGGTTGCTCATGAAAGATGGCAAAATGTCTAAATCTAAGGGCAATGTCGTTTATCCAGAAATGTTAGTCGCGCGTTATGGTCTCGATGCTTTACGTTATTATCTCATGCGTGCTGTACCGTTTGGTAGTGATGGTATTTTCACNCCGGAAGATTTTGTTAACCGTGTCAATTATGACTTGGCAAATGACCTAGGNAATCTCCTTAATCGGACGGTTGCCATGATTAATAAATATCAAGCGGGTCAAATCCAGACACCAGAAACACAGACAGCCTTTGACGGTAAACTGCAATCAGTGATTGAAACAGCTATTGAGAACTACCATACCTCAATGAATAAGATGGAGTTCAATGTTGCGCTCAATGAAATCTGGACGATTATTTCACGTTCTAATAAATATATTGATGAGACAACACCTTGGATTTTAGCTAAAGATGAGAGCAAATCAGCTGAGTTAAATAGTGTTATGTATCACTTAGCTGAAAGTTTACGCATCGTTGCTGTCTTGTTACAACCTTTCATGCGCACAACATCTCAAGCTATTTTTGGACAACTCGGTCTTGACTCAGCAGAATCACAATTAACAAATTTAGCTTTTGGTTATGAATTTGTTGCACCAGTTGTCAGCAAAGGTGAGCCAATCTTCCCNCGNTTAGATGCGGAAGAAGAAGTTGCTTATATTAAAGCACAAATGCAAGCAACATCTCCAGCAGTTGAAACAACTGAATTCGACCCAACAGAAACGACTTTNGTCTCTGATAAAAAAGCCATTAAATTTGATGATTTTGAAAAAATTGAAATTAAAGTAGCAGAAGTNATCGCTGTTGAAAAAGTTGAAGGCTCTGACAAACTCTTAAAATTCGAATTGGATGCGGGCGATGAAGGTCACCGTCAAATCTTGTCTGGTATTGCAAAATTCTATCCAAANCCTNAAGAATTGGTCGGTCTGAAATTGCAAATTGTTGCGAATTTGAAACCGCGTAAGATGATGGGCTTGCTGTCACAAGGGATGATTTTATCAGCTGAATCAGATGATCAATTGACATTATTGACAGTTTCACCAGAAGTTGCTAACGGTAGTGTTGTAGGTTAAAAATGGCGATAACTACTGAAATCTGTGAGTTGCTGATTCTGGTCATGAATATCGTAGCCGTTTTGGTCTTGATTTGTGGCGTCGTCAAGNCAACAGTCAAATTTATCAAAAATGAGGTGAGTCATGCTGATAAGGCGAGTGTTTTGCGCACAATCAAAAATGACCTTGGGGCTTACGTTTTATTCTCCTTAGAAGTTTTGATTGCAGCAGATATCGTTGAAAGTATTATTAAACCAACTTTTGAGGACATTGGTAAACTTGCAGCTTTGGTCGTGATTCGCACAGTCATTTCTTACTTTTTAGGTAAGGAAATTGATCAGGAAACAGAAAAGAATTGATAAGAAGGAATAAGGAGGAGACTCCTTATTTTGGTATTTCACAAGATGATAAGAGAATTGAAACGGGGTGAGTCCCTACCGTGGACACTATTATTAAACGCTGACCCAGATCGTGCGATTGTCGAGGCTTATATGTCAAAGTCTCGTGTGTTTGTTGCTGAAAATGGTGAGCAGGCTATATTAGGCGTGTTAGTGCTGATGCCATTGTCAGAAAACCATCACTATGAAATTATGAATGTGTCTGTTGATCTAGCCCACTTTAGGCAAGGTATCGGCAGAGCCTTGATGACTGATGCGCTTACGACTATTCAATCACGTGACGCTCAAGCTGTGATTTGGATAAGAACGGGAGACTTGACGGTCGATGCGATTGGTTTATATGAATCCGTCGGATTTGAAATTGTTGACGTGATTAAGGATTATTTTGTGACGCATTATGCTGAGCCGATTTATGAGAACGGTGAGCTATTGCGCAATCAAGTGGTGATGAGGCTAGGATAATGACTTTATATGATGACGTGAAAGCTCACTATTTTAATGTGCCGATGACGGGTGATATCCTTGAAGATGTCAAGCGCGTTTGTACTGCAAATCAAGCGACACATGCCTATTTGTGGCGGCATTTATTAAATGTTGCTAATGAGGCGAAAAAGCTTGCGAAACGGTTTGATTTTGATGGAGATGCGGTGGCTCAATTCTTTATCAATTATTTATATCATAGTGATTTATTGGTGATGCCTCCATGGTTAATCGAGGCGCATGATTTTTATGAGGACAATTAATTTTGGACTATCATGAGGCGTGTGATGGGTGAGAAAGTGCGAAAATCTGTACTTTTTGGTATAATAGAGACAATGGAAACTTTACAAGAAAAATTAAGAGCGTTTCAGATTAGTTTTGATAAGCCTGAGCTATTAGAAGAAGCTTTTACACATAAATCTTATTATTTTGAGCATAAAAATTCGAGTGTCTTTCATAATGAGCGCTTAGAATTTTTAGGGGATGCAGCGCTAGGGTTTATCGTTGTTGAATATCTTTACAAAGCCTATCCACATGAGCGTGAGGGTGTTTTAACTGAAAAGAAAATTTCAATCGTTCGCAGAGAGTCTCTTGCGGACTTTTCGCGTAAACTAGGGTTTGATCAGTATTTGAAACTCGGGAATGGTGAAGAAAAAGGTGGTGGTCGTGAAAATGATGCCAATCTGGAAAATTTATTTGAGGCTTTTCTAGGTGCCTTGTTGATGGATAAAGATTTGGCTGCAGTTAAAAAATTTATTTATGATGTGATGATTCCTGAGATTGAAAATGGGTCTTATGATAAAGTCACGGACTATAAATCTGCCTTACAAGAGATTTTTTATACAGCAGGCCAAATTGATAAAAACAATAAAATTCCACTTGAATATNTCGTCGTTGGGAAAAGTGGTCCGGTGCATGCGCCTGTTTTTGAGGTGGATGTGGTATTTGAGGGACGCGCTATTGGTCGCGGCAAAGGAAAATCTAAGAAAATTGCGGAGCAAGATGCGGCACGTTCAGCTTTCTTAAAACAGAAAAATCAACAAAAGGGTAACTAGGCATGTATTTGAAACAAATCGAAATGGTCGGTTTTAAATCTTTTGCTGATCGGACAAAAATTACTTTTGATACGGGTGTGACAGCGATTGTCGGGCCAAATGGTTCGGGTAAGTCAAATGTCACCGAGAGTTTACGTTGGGCATTGGGCGAGCAGTCTGCTAAAAGTCTCCGTGGCGCTAAAATGCCAGATATTATTTTTGCAGGCACGCAAAAACGCCGTGCGCTCAACTATGCAGAAGTCATTGTCACCTTTGATAATGCCGACAGTTATCTACCAAGTGAGGCAACAGTTGTCATTACACGTCGGCTATATCGTAACGGTGATAGCGAGTTTTTGATTAACGGCAAAAAAGTCCGACTGAAAGATGTTCATGAATTGTTCACGGATACCGGTCTTGGTCGTGATAGCTTTTCAATCATTTCCCAAGGGAAGATAGAGTCGATTTTTAACAGCAAACCAGAAGAACGTCGCGCCATTTTTGAAGAAGCCGCGGGTGTTTTAAAGTACAAAAATCGTAAGAAAGAAACAGAATCTAAATTATCAGCGACACAAGAAAACATGGACCGCTTAGACGATATCATCTATGAGTTAGATGGTCAGCTAACGCCCTTGCGTGCGCAACGTGATGTCGCACTTAAATTCCGTGAATTCGATGANAAACGTGCGACACTTGAAATATCTGTTTTAGTCGCACAAATCATTGCTGAAAAAGTNAGCTATGAAAGTGCGCAAGCGCAATTTAAAGAAGTGCAGCAGACCTTAGCTCAGCTTGATGCNGCACAGGAAGTCTTTGAGCGAGATGTGCTTAAATTAAAACAACAACGTTCAGCNGTTGAATCAGAACAAGAAAAATTACAGACTGAGATTTTACAATTCACAACAGCAAAATCTGATTTTCAGTCCAAAATTGATATTTTTCACAGTCAAGCTCAGATGTCCCAAAAGTCTGCGGCAGAACGTGAGGCACGCATCGCAAATCTCACAAATAAAGTAGCTGAGATTTCTGAGAACCTGACAAGTTTAACGGATAAACTTGAAAAAAAACAAGTCTTAAAAGATGATTTGGAAACGCAGATTCAAACTCTACAAGGCAAATTAAATAATTTTTCTGAAAATCCAGATGATGTCATTGAGCGTTTGCGAGCGGCATTTGTGGACTTAGTAAACCAAGAAGCTCAGCTCTCTAATGCCATTACCAAAAACACATCAGAGTTAGATAATATCAGAGCGAATGCTGCCAGCAAGTCTGATGAAAATCAAGCATTATCTGAAAAATATGATAGCTTAAAAGTAGAGTTAGCGGCAACAAACCAACGCTCGGAAACCCTGAAACTAGAGTTAGACCAGCTTTTAAGCCAGTACAGTACAGCAGATACGCAATTCAAAAAGTTAGAAGCAGATATTAGTCAGACACAGAATCATTTGTTTTCGGCTATGGATGAGCTGAATAAAGGTAAGGCACGTTTAACGAGTCTGGAAAATATCCGGGCTAGTCATGCCAATTTTTATCAAGGTGTTAAAGCCGTCTTACAAGCCTCTGATAAGTTGCCGGGGATAATTGGTGCAGTGGCTGATTTGGTGAGCTTTGATAAGCAGTATGCCACGGCTATGGATATTGCGTTGGCAGGGGGCGCTCAAAATATTATCGTTTCAGATGAGCAATCCGCGAAATCAGCCATTAATTTCCTAAGAGCGCAACGCTTAGGACGTGCGACCTTCCTACCCTTGACGACAATTAAACCGCGTCATTTTGGCAANACGAATCAGGTTGCCAATATGCCAGGTTTCATTGATACAGCANAAAACTTAGTCACCTATGATGAAAAAATTGCACCAGCAATTTCAAATTTATTAGGGAGTATCCTTATTGTTGATACGAATGATCATGCGACAAAAATTGCCCGTGCATTGAATTTTACAGCCCGGATCGTTGCCCTAGATGGCACAGAAATTAGACCTGGTGGATCTTTCTCAGGTGGTGCAAATAAGAAAAACTCGACGACTTTTACCAATGTCGAAATTGATGATTTGACACAAAAAGTTGCAGCTTTGGACCAGACTGTTCGCGGTTTTGAAAAAGACTTACAAGACTTACAATATCAAAAAACAGCCTTGACCACGACTTTAGCAGACTTACGTCAAAAAGGTGAAGCAGCAAGGTTAGAAAGTCAAGAATACAGCTTAAAAGCGCAAGCACTCTTGGAAAGTAAGCAAGATTTAGAAAGTCGTTTGGCCTTATCCAATGCGTCTGATGAGCAATCCCTTATTGACAAGCTTACACTTGAAAATGACGCGCATCAGTCTGCTCTTGCTGTGATTCAAGATAAGAAAACACAGATTAATACCGACATTTCCGAAGTGAAAAGTAGTCAGTCACAAGTCAAACTACTGACGGAGAGCTTGCGCCGAGAGTTGCAAGATAGTCAACTGAAACTTTCTGAAATCACATCCGATGTTCGTCATACGACAGGTGAAATCAAACGGTTAACTGTTGAGAAAGGCACATTGGACGCTGAGGTTGAGGCCTTAACGAGACAAAATGAGACCAATGCATCAGATTTAAATGATGAGACGCGTCTCAAAAGTTTGACATCTAATCTCACCCAAGTTGCGGACAAACTAGAGGCAGCTAATATGAAACTCGTCAGTCTACGTTTCGAGCGCGAAGATTTGACTGCCCAAATCGAAGATTTGGATGATGTAAATGCGGTGAATATTAAGCAACGTCAAGACCAATTAGCTCAGAAAACAAGACTGGAATTGTCACTTGAAACGTCTGAAAACAAATTGAGAAGTCGTCAAAACAAACTGGTTAATGACTATCAAATGAGTTTTGATGCTGCGCAGAAACAAGCAGAAGACTTAGTTAGTCTGCCAGAAAGTGAACGTCAGTTGCAAGNNTTAGAAGTGCAAATCAGAAAACTCGGGCCAATTAATCTAGGAGCAATTGAACAATTTGATGAAGTTAATGAACGCCGTGAGTTTCTCAATACGCAAAAAGAAGATTTGCTTAAAGCCAAGGATTTGCTGGAAACAACAATCAGTGATATGGATGANGANGTAAAGGTTCGCTTTAAATCAACTTTCGAGGCAATCAGAGAATCGTTTCAAAAGACTTTCACGCAAATGTTTGGTGGTGGTCAGGCTGACCTGATTTTAACGTCTGAGAATTTATTAGATGCTGGGATTGAGATCGCTGTTCAGCCACCCGGTAAAAAACTTGCCAGTCTCAACCTCATGAGTGGGGGCGAAAAATCCCTAACGGCGCTTGCCTTGCTGTTCGCCATTATACGTGTTCGGACAGTACCATTCGTCGTCCTTGACGAAGTTGAAGCGGCGTTAGATGAGGCGAATGTTAAACGTTTTGGAGATTATATGACGCGTTTCGACGAAAGCAGTCAGTTTATCGTTGTGACCCACAGAAAAGGGACAATGAAGGCGGCTAAAGCGATGTATGGTGTAACCATGCAGGAAGGTGGCGTCTCGAAGATTGTTTCAGTTAAGCTAAAAGATTTTGTGGCAACAGATAAATAATAAAAATAAGAAAGAGGCCCTTTAAAATGTCAAAAATAAAATTATTAGCACTAGATTTAGATGGGACCTTATTGACGCACGACAAGCAGATTTCTGTTGAAAATAGAGTTGCCATTAAACAAGCACAAGCAGCAGGTGTTCATGTCGTGATTACAACCGGTCGACCATTAAAAGCGATTGAGCATATCTTGACTGAGCTAGATTTACTCGTGGCATCAGAATACTCGATTACCTTTAACGGTGGCTTGGTTCAGCGTAATAACGGGGAGATTTTGTCGAAGAAAACTTTTTCTTATGATGATTTAGTAGAGATTCACGAGGTACTTGCGCAACTTGACTTGCCACTTGATGTCATTTCTGAGGGTATCGCTTATGAAACTAACCCTAACTCACTTTACCAGAGTTTCAGTCCTTTTCTTGATTTTTTCGAAGGGCCATTTGATATGATACCTCGGGATATTATCTTTAATAAGGCTGTCAGCGCGATTAATGCGGACTTTCTGGACCAACAAATTCCTCAAATTCCAGTCGCTTTAAAGGAAAAGTATGAGATTTTCAAGTCTCGGGATATTCTGCTAGAAATCATGCCTAAGGGCGTGGTTAAGTCTTTCGGTCTTGACAAGCTAACAACTATTTTAGGTATTGATCAAACGGCTGTTATGGCAATGGGAGATGAGGAAAATGATTTGGCTATGCTAGAATGGGCAGGGCTTGGTATTGCGATGAAGAATGCAACCCCTGAAGTTAAAGCATTGGCAGATGTTGTCGCACCAGTTACAAATGATGAACATGGCGTTGCTTGGGCAATTCAGACTTATATATTGGAGGATTAAATGGGCTTATTTGATAAAATTTTTGGTAAAAAAGTTGCAGAACAGATTGANGAAAATGCATCAGCAGATATTTTCAAATTTGATTTAACAGAAAAAGAAGCAACAACCGATGCTGAGACTGCACCAGAATCCGAGTCTGTAATTGTCAGTGAACCAATATCTGAAATTGAAATTGAACCTAAATCAGTATCAGAAAAAGAAATTGAAACGATAGAAGTTGTCGCAGAAACGGCTGATGTCGAAGTTGAGGCTGAACTCAAGCCTGAAATTGAGCCTGAAACGCCAAAACAAATCGAGGAGAAATACGAAAAATCATTGAAAAAAACGAGCAAGTCATTTGGCGCCCGTTTTAATGAATTNTTAGCGAATTTTCGTTCTGTTGACGAAGCATTCTTCGAAGATTTAGAAGATACGCTCATTATGAGTGATGTTGGTGTTGATGTGGCAACACAGCTGACAGATGATTTGCGGCGAGAAGTTAAACTTCAAAATGCCAAGTCAAAAGACGATGTGAAACGTGTCATCATTGAAAAAATGGTCGATAATTTTGGAGAGTCTGGTCTGAATACACGGCTCAATCTTCAGGATGGTCTAACTGTGATGTTATTTGTTGGGGTCAACGGTGTAGGGAAAACAACAACGATTGGTAAACTGGCGAACCGTTACAAGCATGAAGGTAAAAAAGTCTTGCTTGCGGCAGCTGATACTTTCCGTGCTGGGGCCAGAGACCAATTGGTCGAATGGGCACGTCGTAGTNGTGTTGATGTTGTTGTTGGTAAAGAAAACTCTGACCCAGCGTCTGTTGTTTTTGATGCGGTCAAACGTGCTAATACTGAACAATTTGATGTTTTACTGATTGATACAGCTGGTCGTTTACAAAATAAAGATAACTTGATGAAAGAACTTGAAAAAATGGGTAAAATCATCAAGCGTGAGTTACCNGATGCGCCACATGAAACCTTGTTAGCCCTAGACGCAACAACAGGTCAAAATGCGATTTCTCAAGCTAAAGAATTTTCAAACGTCACACCATTGACTGGCATTGTCTTAACAAAACTTGATGGTTCAGCAAAAGGTGGGATCATCTTAACGATTCAACAAATTTTACAAATTCCTGTTAAATTAGTCGGACTTGGTGAGGGAATACAAGACTTGGAAGACTTTGATGAGGCACTATTTGTCAAAGGGATTTTCCAAGACCTTATTTAGCCTGGCATTATCAGGAGCATTTACAAAACACTTGAAAAATAGTAAAATGGGAGAGTATCCTATAGTGGGATAGTGTTCAAATTATTCTAGTTCATACCTGTTAGCCATGGTTAACAAGCCAGTCATTGAACGCTTAAAAGCGCTCAAACGATTGCCTTGTACCATTTGGCAAGGTATCAAAATCTCGGAGGAAGACATGTCGTACGCAAACCTGAAGTTATTTGCACTCAGCTCAAACCAAGAACTGGCTAAAAAAATCGCTAGAAACATGGGACTCGATCTCGGAAAATGCAATGTTAAAACTTTCAGTGACGGTGAAATTCAAATCAATATTGAGGAGTCAGTTCGTGGCAGTCATGTCTTTCTGATTCAATCAACATCTAGTCCAGTCAATGAAAACTTGATGGAATTGTTGATTATGGTTGATGCTTTGAAACGTGCCTCTGTTGGCTCGGTTAATGTTGTCATGCCTTATTATGGCTATGCACGTCAAGACCGCAAAGCACGTCCACGCGAACCTATCACATCAAAATTGGTCGCAAATATGCTCCAAAGAGCNGGNGTTGANCGCTTAGTGACGATTGACCTCCATGCGTCACAAATTCAAGGTTTCTTCGATATTCCAGTTGACCACCTTATGGGTGCGCCACTTATTGCAGACTATTTTGATCGTCTCGGTTTGACCGGTGCTAATGGTGACGTCGTGGTTGTATCGCCTGACCATGGTGGGGTAACACGCGCACGTAAATTGGCAGACTTCTTGAAAACACCGATTGCGATTATTGACAAACGTCGGCCACGTGCCAATGTTGCTGAAATTATGAATATTATCGGCGATGTCAAAGGTAAAAAATGTGTCCTCATTGATGANATGATTGANACAGCAGGGACAATCACACTTGCAGCTAACGCCCTTAAAGAACTTGGCGCAACTGAAATTTATGCCTCTTGTACACACGGTGTCTTGTCAGGACCAGCACTTGAGCGTATTGAAAATTCAGCAATTACGAAATTAGTTGTCACAGACACTATTGAGTTACCNGATAGNATTCGNGAATCTGAAAAAATTACTGAAATTTCAATCTCNGCGCTAATTGCTGATGCCATTGTCAGAATTCACGAAAATCGTCCTTTGTCACCATTGTTTGCGATGCGTGTCAAATCAGAAGATATAGTCTAAACGCCAGTTGGCGTTTTTTGGTAAAGTCATGAAGATAGAANCATTAGCCAAACTATTCCCAATTAAAAAAGGGATAAGTGAAAACGCCTCAGACCTCAATTTTGAAAACGAGGGTAGGCCATTTCATATCGCGAAAAATGAACTGACACAACGGGAAATCAGTCTATTTAATGATGTNCTGTTTCAAGCCCCCAAATTTGATTTTTCTCACCTATCTCATGGCACCTATCGTGTGATACAGTTCAAATCTCAAAACTTTTCTGAAATCGCTGAAAATCTATCCCTGATTTTCCCAGGTATCGTGAGGGTTAAACAAATCTCATCCACTTACGGCATCGCCATTGAAAAAATGTCAGCAGAACGCCTGAGCGAGGGAGAAATTAAGCAAGTTCTTGGGACCCTAACTCAGGATTTAGGGGTGAAATGTGAGTACTATTTGGGGTTGTTTGCAGATCAAACGGAACTCAGCACGCTTTATCCGACTGAGCAAAACAACTTTGATCAGGGCCTCAGTTTTTCAGAATCGCTTATTAAAGCTGGTCTCGCCAAAGTCACCAGTCCGCCATTAACCAAAATTAAGCAAGGGCTTTTGACCGACATAGAGGCGCAGGATTTAATCACACAGCTCTATCAACATGACGGCAACCAGCTAAAAACAGCCAAGGCTATGTATATCCACCGTAATACACTGACACAAAAGATTAAGAAATTTGAACGACAGTATGGCTTGACATTAAGCGGGAGCGATTTGGTCTTGCTTTACAGTCTGATTTGAGTCGTACAGACTTGGATATCAAGTTGAAAAAACGATGAAATTATCGTAAAATAAAGCATACTAACACTAACCAACAGAAAGAATATTATGACCTTTAACCATCAAGCAATAGAAAAAAAATGGCAAGCCTTTTGGGCTGACAATCAGACCTTTAAAACGGGGACGGATAAAAATAAACCGAAATTCTATGCCCTAGACATGTTCCCTTATCCAAGTGGGGCTGGTCTTCACGTCGGTCACCCAGAGGGCTATACGGCGACAGATATTCTCAGTCGTATGCGTCGGGCACAAGGCTACAATGTTCTGCACCCAATGGGCTGGGACGCTTTCGGTCTCCCTGCTGAACAATATGCCATGGATACTGGTAATGATCCTGCCGAGTTCACAGCGAAAAATATCGCGACTTTCAAGCGCCAAATCAATGCCCTAGGTTTCTCATACGACTGGGAACGCGAGATTAATACGACGGATCCAGACTACTACAAATGGACGCAGTGGATTTTCACCAAACTCTATGAAAAAGGCTTGGCTTATGAGGCAGAAGTTGCCGTCAACTGGGTAGAAGAACTAGGCACAGCTATCTCAAATGAAGAAGTCCTGCCTGACGGCACATCAGAGCGTGGTGGCTATCCAGTCGTTCGCAAACCCATGCGCCAATGGATGCTGAAAATCACAGCCTATGCTGAACGTCTCTTAAATGACCTTGAAGATGTCGACTGGCCAGAGTCAGTCAAAGATATGCAACGCAACTGGATTGGTAAGTCAGTCGGTGCTAATGTTGATTTCAAAATCAAAGGCTTTGATCAAGATTTCACCGTCTTTACGACACGTCCTGATACACTTTTCGGTGCGACTTATGCNGTTTTAGCACCAGAACACGAGTTGGTCAANCAAATNGCAAGTCCAGGTCAAGCTGAGTTTGTTAAAGCATATCAACACCAAGCCAGTCTCAAATCTGACTTGGCGAGAACAGACCTTGCTAAAGAAAAAACAGGCGTTTGGACTGGTGCTTATGCCATCAATCCAGTCAATGGCCGTGAAATCCCAATCTGGATTTCAGACTATGTCCTTGCAAGCTATGGGACAGGTGCCATCATGGCCGTACCAGCTCATGACCAACGTGACTGGGATTTTGCGACAACTTTCGATTTACCAATCATTCCGGTCATTGCTGGTGGTGACGTGACAAAGGAGGCTTATACAGAAGATGGTTTGCACATTAACTCAGACTTCTTAGATGGTCTTGATAAGTCAGAAGCCATTGCTAAAATGGTTGAGTGGTTAGAAACGCATCACTTCGGTCAAGAAAAAGTGACCTATCGCTTGCGTGACTGGCTCTTTAGTCGCCAACGTTACTGGGGTGAACCCATCCCAATNATCCATTGGGAAGATGGNACATCGACAGCTGTGCCAGAACAAGATTTACCACTTGTTTTACCAAAAACAACTGANATTAAACCNTCAGGGACTGGTGAGTCACCACTTGCCAACTTAACAGACTGGTTATCAGTCACACGTGAAGATGGTGTTAAAGGGCGTCGTGAGACCAACACCATGCCACAATGGGCGGGTTCTAGCTGGTATTTCTTGCGCTATATCGATCCGAAAAACAGTGAGCAGTTGGCTGACCCAGAACTTCTCAAAGAATGGCTACCAGTTGACATCTATATCGGTGGTGCTGAGCATGCCGTCCTTCACTTGCTTTATGCGCGTTTCTGGCATAAATTCCTCTACGACATTGGCATAGTGCCAACCAAAGAGCCGTTCCAAAAACTTTATAANCAAGGGATGATTTTGGGTACAAGCTATCGCGATAGTCGTGGTGCACTTGTGGCATCTGATAAGGTTGAGGCGCGTGATGGCAAGTTCTATCATCTGGAAAATGGTGAAGCGCTCGAGCAAGGCCCTGCTAAGATGTCGAAATCGTTGAAGAATGTTATCAATCCGGATGATGTCGTTGAGCAATACGGCGCGGATACGTTACGCCTTTATGAAATGTTCATGGGACCACTTGATGCCAGTATCGCTTGGTCAACAGAAGGACTTGAAGGGTCACATAAATTCCTAGAGCGTGTTTATCGTTTAATCACAGAAAAAACGATTACGNCTGAAAACGATGGCAAATTAGATCGTGTCTATAACGAAACAGTTAAATTTGTCACTGAGCATTTGGATGCTTTGAAATTTAACACAGCGATTTCTCAGTTGATGATCTTTGTCAATGCTGCTAATAAATTACCTGAATTGCCACTTGACTATGCCAAAGGATTCATTCAATTATTAGCGCCATTCGCACCGCATTTGGGTGAAGAATTATGGCAAACATTGACTGGTGAAGCAGGTATTTCTTATGTCGCTTGGCCAACATTTGACGACAGTAAACTTCAAGATGATGAAATTGAAATCGTCCTTCAAGTATTAGGCAAAAATAAAGCTAAAGTCATGGTACCAACAGGTGCCTCAAAAGACGAATTGGAAAAAATTGCCCTTGAAAATGATGTGATAAAAGATTTAATCGCAGGTAAAACAGTTCGTAAAGTGATTGCGGTGCCTGATAAATTAGTAAACATTGTCGCAAATTAAATCAAAAAAAATACCGTCTGAAAATAATCAGATGGTATTTTTATTTGACATGATGTCAGCGAGTTATTTAGCTTGTCGGTAATCTAAAATCTGAACGTTGCTATCAATCACTTCACCGGAAGCTTTGAGTTGCACACGTTTGTCTGTGTTTTCAGTGATAGTCATGTCGTTTTCAAGGAACATTTCACCATATTTTTTAAAATGTAGGGGCGCAAAGTTTGACGCAATCACGACGTCAAAGATGTCAGGCACTGTGCCTTTATCAATGGCAATCAAGCGATAATTGGTACCAATAGAACATCCTTCTACAGGACGCCCTGTTTCACCAATTGTATTATCAAAATCTAATACAATATCGGCATCAGACCAGTCAGTTAGTCTAGCAAGTACTTGTTCGTCAAATGTAATTTTCATGAGATTACCTCCTACAGTTATTATACCGCTCTGTTTTCTTTTTTACAAAGGAAAGCGATTGACTCTGATCTTAATAGCAGAGGTAAGTCGAATGTCAGTGGTGTGTATCTAACAGAAAATGATGGATTTTCTGTTATAATTAAAACATGACAACTGTACACGATATATTAAAATCCATCTATGGTTATGAAAGTTTTCGAGATGGACAAGAAGCGATTATTAACAGTGTTCTATCTGGTAAACGAACACTCGGCATCATGCCTACAGGTGGTGGGAAATCGCTGACTTATCAAATACCAGCGATTTTATCAGAAGGTCTGACGATGGTTGTCTCACCTTTGATTTCATTGATGAAAAATCAGGTTGATGAGTTGGTGGCGGCTGGTGTTTCAGCGACTATGATCAATAGCTCGCTAGATTTTGAGGATATAAAAAATCGTACTTATGATATCAAACAAGGCGTTTATCAAATCTTCTTTGTTGCACCTGAACGCCTAGAAGATACTTATTTTTATAACTTTATCCAGTCTTTAAATTTGAATTTGGTTGTGATTGATGAGGTACACGTTTTGTCCCAATGGGGGCATGATTTTAGACCTGCTTATTTGAGAGCAGTTGATTTAATCGAAGGTTTAAGTAACCATCCTAATGTCATGGCACTGACCGCGACTGCGACAGAAAAAGTCCAAGCCGATTTGGTTCGTATTTTAAATATTGAAGAAACGATTGTGACAGGATTTGCTAGAGTCAATCTCGCTATCAAAATCGAAAAAGGGCTGACAGACGCTGAAAAACGTAAGTATGTACGCTCTTATGTCAAAAATCATTCAGCTGATGTTGGTATTATCTATGCCGGAACACGTAAGAAAGTTGATGAAGTTTGGGAATTATTGCAACAATCGGGTGTTTCTGCTGGCCGTTATCACGCTGGCATGTCAGATGAGGCTAGAGAATTAGCTCAAAACGGCTTTCTCTATGATGATTTTCAAGTCATCGTCGCGACCAATGCCTTCGGTATGGGAATTAATAAAACCAATGTCCGTTATGTTATACATTTGACAATGCCGGGGGCTATTGAGGCTTACTATCAGGAGATTGGTCGTGCAGGACGAGATGGTTTGCCTAGTGAGAGTGTCCTCTTGTATTCAGCGCGTGATATTCAACTNCAACGTTTTTTCATNGACATGGCTGATAACCAAGATACCGCATATCGACACAAAGAACTTGCTAAATTACAAGAAATGACAGCTTTCGCCAGCACTCAAATGTGTNTACAGCGCTACATTATCCAGTACTTTGGTGAAGAGATGGCAGATTGTGGTATCTGTTCCAATTGCACGGATGACCGCGAGTTAATTGATGTGACAATTGATGCCCAAAAGGTACTGTCAAATATCGTCAGGATGAGTCAGTTACGTGAAGGCAGCTATTCTCGGACGCAAGTCGTAAATGTGCTACGCGGTAAATTGCCCGAAAAAATGCTTTGGACAGGCTTTGACACGCTTTCAACTTATGGCCTCATGGCAGACTGGTCAATCAAAAAACTCAATAGCTTTGTTGATTACTTGGTAGCAGATGGATATTTGAATGTTGCGGGCGAGTATAATGGCCTCAGCATTTCTGAAAAAGGTGTTCAAATTCTAAAAGGCGAGCAGACGGTTACCATGCGCGAAATTAAAGTCAAAGAAACACTTGAGAAATCCCGTTCGACGAAACGGGAAGTCGGTGGTGAACTCTTTGAATTACTGCGAAAACAACGCACAGTCTTTGCCAAAGAATTGGCAATCCCACCTTTCATGGTCTTTTCAGACCAAGTTTTGATGAATTTGGCAGATGCCAAACCACTATCTTTAAACGATATGTTGAATGTCTCAGGGATTGGCGAAAAAAAAGCCGACCAATTTGGTCAAGCTTTTCTATCTGTTATTCAAAATTATGTGGGTTAAAACGTCTTTTGGAGATTGAACGCCTTTGACAAGAATACAGCGGTTGAAATTATCGTCTTTACTCATGTAAAGTTGAAAAAGTTTAGGCAATCCAGACGCAATTTTAACTCCATCATCAACGGTTGCGTTACCATAAGTTGATGAGCTAAAAATTGTGTCAGCATCCGTAACACTTTGAACTGTATCAAGTTCAGCGTTTTGGTGGACAAGACTCATTAAATATTTACAATTTTTTATTCGTTTATTTGTCAAAAACTTCAAAAGTAAGCTCATTTTAATTTTACTTTTCTGACTAAATGGACTATAATTAAAATGTAGATTTTTACAAAAAAATTAGAATTTATTATATTAGGAGACGTTCAATGTCTAAGAAGAAAATTATCGTGATTGGTGCTGGTTTTGCTGGTGTCAAGGCGGCTAAAACTTTATCTAAAAAACTAAAAAATGAAGTAGAAATCACCTTGATAGACAAGCATAGCTATCATACGATGATGACGCAGTTGCACGAAGTTGCGGCTGGCCGTGTACCATTCACCAATGCGCAATATGATTTGCAAAAATTATTTGCACATCGTCATAATGTGCAAATTTTGACAGATGAAGTTATCGGATTAGATAAGGTAGCAAAAAAAGTCACAACAAAAGCGAGTGGCGTTTTAGACTTTGATTATGTCATCGTAGCCATTGGTGGCGAGCCAAACGACTTTGGCGTGCCAGGTGTTAAAGAAAATGCCTTTACCTTGTGGTCAATGGCAGATGCGCTTAAAATTAAACGTCATCTAGAAACAGTTCTTGAACAAGCATCGCTTGAACATGACGATGCCAAACGCAAAGCTTTGCTTAATTTTGTCGTAGCGGGTTCTGGCTTTACCGGAATTGAAATGGTCGGTGAACTTATCGATTGGCGTCAAGTCGTAGCACGTGACTATAAACTTGATGAATCAGAAATCACGCTCAATGTCGTTGAAATGATGCCAACGATTCTAAATACTTTGGACCGTTCTGATGCCGATAAAGTAGTCAAATATCTCGGCAAAAAAAATGTTAACCTTCTTTTAAATCACGCCATTACTGAAGTTGCAGCTGACCATATCAAGATCAAAGATCGTGCGGATATCCCAACGCATACCCTGATTTGGACAACTGGTGTCCAAGGCAATACGCAAGCTACAGCTTATGGTCTTTCTGAAAGCGAACGTGGTCATCGTTTGACTGCCAACGCCTATATGGAAGCAATAGGTTTTGAAAATCAAGGCATTTATGTGGCTGGTGATGTGTCAGGTTTTATTGAAGAGGCAACTGGTCGTCCAACACCTCAAATCGTTGAAGCTGCTGAGCAAACAGCGCATACCGCCTCTGAAAATATCATTGTAGCTATCAAAGGTGGCGACAAGCACAAATTTGTCGGTAAATATCAAGGGACGATGGTATCAGTGGGCTCTAAATGGGGCGTCGCATCTCTCATGGGTAAACTGCATTTGTCAGGTTTCTTTGCCATGGTTGTCAAACACCTGATTTATATCCTTTATACCTTGCAAATCGGTAGCCTCTGGTATTTCTTCACTTACCTGAAAAATGAATTTTTCCATACACCAAATGGGCGCAACATTTTTCGTGGACATACCTCTCGTTTAGGTAATGTCCTCTGGTCGGTTCCTCTACGTATTTTTTATGGGTTTGTGTGGTTGACAGAGGCCTCTACCAAAGTTGTCGGTGACGGCAAACTCTTGAATCCCACAACTTGGTTTGGTAAAGGCTCATGGTTTACAAATGATCTACATTTTCCATTTGCATGGCTCAGAGAAACAGCGTCAACCGCAGCCGATGCCGCAGCTGGAGCCTCGACAGGTGCGGCTGAGACAGCAACAAAAGCAGCCGATGCCACAGCAGCAGCCAGTGGTGCGGCAACATCCGGTGCAGCTGAATCTGCAAAATCAGCCGCTGAATTTGGTTTGTCTTATTCTTATGGTCATGAACCAATGGCAGTTCTCGACAAAGTGCCAAACTGGTTGGAACCTATCTTTAAATTCATGATTCCCAACAAAGAAGTGGCACTTTTCATGCAGAAATTCATGTCAATTGTTGAGATTGCGCTTGCACTCGCCCTAATCGTGGGTGCTTTCACCTGGATTGCAGCAGCAGCAACGGCCGCCTTGACTGTTATGTTCTCCCTCTCAGGGATGTTCTACTGGGTCAACATCTGGTTTATCTTCGTCGCTATCGCCCTCATGAATGGTTCTGGCCGGTCATTTGGCTTGGATAAATGGATCCAGCCTTGGCTACAAAAACATTTCTTTAATTGGTGGTATGGCAAATCTAAATCTTTGTATAAATAAAAATAGTGTACAAATCATTCAGAATTAAACGTCTTAGGACGTTTTTTTTGATATAATGAAACTTATGAAAATAGTCATCTTAGCAGGGGGACCTGCAACAGCTTTCGATACTTTAATTAAGGCATACACAGGTAACACCGATACTTTTTTTATCGGTGTTGATCGTGGCGCCTATCAATTGATGCAGGCTGGTTTTCCAGTCCATCTTGCGATTGGCGATTTTGATAGTTTGAATTTGGAAGAGTATAAGTCGGTTTGTGCTTATGCAGATGATGTCCAGCAATCCCCTGCGGAAAAAGATGATACAGATTTAGAGCTAGCTGTTTTGGCTGCTATGGCAAAGTTTCCAGATGCTACTGACATTTTAATTTTGGGTGGATTGGGTGGTCGATTTGACCATGAAATTCAGATATTTTATTTGGTTTTACAAACTAGATTTTCTGAGTTATTGTCTAAAATTACCCTGCTAGATGCACAAAATGTTATCAGATTTGTAGGGCCAGGCACGCACAGGTTAATCAAACTTCCTCAGATGACTTATTTGGCTTTTGCCAGTTTAACCCCCGTGATAGGCTTTTCAATCATTCAAGCCAAGTACGACTTGCCAAAGACTGATTTTCCATCAAATTTTTCTCTTTCTTCAAATGAGTTTGTTGATGAGCGTCCTGTTACCATTGATTTCGAAACAGGAATCGTTGCGGTGATTCAATCTAAGGATTGAGTAAGTCGAAAGAATAACTATTAAATTTAACGAGTAGTTTAACTTGACAATTATAGTTTACAGTTGTAAACTATAAATAGAGGTGATAATATGAAAATCAATATATCAGACTCAGAGATGGTCGTGATGCGAGCGATTTGGACTTTGGAGCAAGCATCCGTTGATCAAATAGCCTGTCAAATCGCAGCTTCTAATGACTGGTCTGTTGCAACAATAAAAACCCTTTTAGGGCGGTTAGTAAAAAAAGAAATGCTTACAACGACAAAATCAGGTCGGAAATTTATCTATACACCGACCATGTCTGAATGTGAGGCAGTCGGCTTGATGGGTCAAGAATTACTTGATAAGGTCTGTGCTAAAAAGCATGTGAATGTTTTGGTCAATTTAATTGATGATGCTAAGCTTACGTCTGACAATCTGCAAATGATTCGTGAGGCATTGGCAGAAAAGACACCTGCTTGTCATGTGACTTGCGACTGTTTAGAAAAGTTCAGTGCATGTACCTGTCATCATGACCATGCAACTGATAATATGAAAGTAATGGAGGCTATCTCATGATTAAAACACATTTGAAAATTGAAGGCATGACTTGTCAACACTGTGTGTCACACGTGACGGAGGCGCTTGAGAGTGTTTCTGGAGTTACATCTGCTAAAGTTAACCTCAAAAAAGGTGAAGCAGTTGTAAAATCAGAAGATACCCCGCTTGAACAGTTAAGTGCAGCAGTTGCTGCAGCTGGCTATAAAGTGGTCTAGTCTAGTATCGTGATAAAGCGGTGGCTCNAGTATAAGCCACTGNTTTTTTAAAAATAGGAAAGATTTTTAATATGAAAACACAATCTTTTGTCATTACAGGCATGACCTGTGCTAACTGCGTGATGCGCGTTGACAAAGCGTTGCATGACTCTGATAAAATTTTAGAAGCCAGTGTTAACTTGGCAACAGAAAAAGCCAAGGTGGTGATGCAAGATGACTGTGACGTTGAGACTGTGATAGCAGCAGTTCGACAAGCAGGTTATGATGCGATTGTTGATGATAAAGCNCATCGTGAAAAAATTCGTCAGGCAAAGGAGCGCGCAGAGAAAAAACTTTTTTGGTCCTTTGTACTATCAGCCATTTTGACCATGCCAATGTTACTTGGTATGGTTGCTGGTACTTTACAGGTGCATCGTTTGATGATTTTTCATCATCCAATCATGCAGTTAGTGCTTGCTACACCTGTTCAGTTTATTTTTGGTGCTAGATTTTATAAAGGTGCCTACATGGCTTTGAAAAATAAGTCAGCTAATATGGACGTGCTTGTTGCACTTGGCACAACTGTTGCCTATGTTTCCAGTCTCGTTTTTGGTTTGTTTATGGGCAATATGTCAGCCGTCAATTTTGAATCTGCTGCCGTGATTATCACATTAGTCCTACTCGGAAAAAATCTAGAAAATCGGGCGAAGAAAAATACATCAGCTGCCATTTATAGTTTGCAAAAAAAGCAAGCTAAAACGGTTCATCTCTTAAAAGAGAATCAGGAAACTGAGACACCAGTTGAGATGATTGCTGAAAATCAAGTCATTCTTGTTAAACCGGGTGAACGTGTGCCACTTGATTTAGAAATTTTGTCTGGACAAGCAAGTTTTGATGAATCCTCACTGACTGGTGAAGCAGTTCCGGTAACAAAAGCAGTAAGTCAAACAGTCCTGGANGGNGCAGTTAACTTAGATGGCGTTATCACAGCTCGCGTTATCCATACGTTGGATGATTCTGCTATTTCACAAATGATGGCAGCCATGGCAGAAGCCCAAGCTACCAAACCAGAAATTCANAAAACTGCGGACCGCATTTCAGCCATTTTTGTGCCAGCCGTATTAGGGATTGCCCTGATNACCTTTATCCTAACAGCTATCTTCACCAAAGATATCATCCAAGCCCTCCTGCACGCAACTAGTGTCCTCGTCATTTCACTGTCCTTGTGCCCTAGGATTAGCGACACCTACTGCGATTATGGTGGCAACGGGTCTAGGCGCTAGAAACGGTATTTTGATTAAAGATGCCAACGCACTTGAACATAGCAAACATATCTCGACTGTGATTTTTGATAAGACTGGCACGATTACGACAGGTCACTTTCAGTTGGCTAATTGGTCAGGGTCTGACGAAGACTTTCAAATTCTAGCTAGCTTGGAAAGTTTTTCTAACCACCCCTTGGCACAGGCATTGAAGCAGACAGAACCATTACCTGTTTTAGACTTTCAAGAATTAGCTGGTCGTGGTTTAACTGGGCGAATTCAGGGACAGGTTTATTTTGCGGGTAATGCTGATTTAATGGCAGAGCAAGGGATAGACGTTTCTACATCCTCAGATACTAGCATTTATCTAGCAACTGCGACAACTCTACTGGGTATTGCAACCTTCTCATCTGAAATCAAAGCGGACGCTGTTCAAACGATAGCCGACCTTGCCCGAATGGGCATCAAAACAACCATGTTGACGGGAGATAATGAGACTGCAGCTGGTAAAATCAATGCGCTTGTCAATGTTGATACAGTGATTGCGCAAGCTACCCCAGTGAAAAAAGCGCAAATCGTCAGGAGCACAGCAAATGCTATGATGGTCGGAGATGGTATTAACGATTCTGTTGCGTTATCCAGTGCTTTGGTTGGTGTGGCTATGGGGTCAGGTAGTGATATCGCCATGCAGTCGGGGGATGTGGTCATCACGTCCGAAAATTCGTTGTCGAAAATTATCAGCCTGATTCGCCTGTCTCAAAAGACGGTCGGAAAGATTCATCAAAATTATTTCTGGGCCTTTATTTACAATCTTGTAGGGATTCCGCTTGCGGCATTTGGACTGTTAAATCCAATGTTTGCAGCGCTTGCAATGAGTTTATCAAGTGTGAGTGTCATTGTGAGCTCACTCATGCTTAATACGAAAAAAATCTGACCATGTGTTGGCTTTTTTTATTTGGCATTGATTTTGAGGTGTATCNGTCTGTGACAAAATGGTTGGGAAATTTTGCTTGTCTAGTATTGGACTGCTGAGTGGGGTGTGATATAATAAAGCATAATGAAAAAACAAAAATTAACTTTTGATAGCCGAATTGATTATGCGTTGATTTTACCAGCGTTTTTGCTGAATTTGATAGGTTTACTCGTGCTTTATATAGCAACAAGCCATGATTATCCAACTCGTGTCGCAAAAGTCATGACACAACAGATTACATGGGGGATTGCTGGGGTTGTTGTGGCACTTGTTGTCATGCATTTTGATGCGAAGATGCTTTGGAAATTCACTCCGATTTTATATGGTCTGGGTATTGTGCTCATGATTCTACCTTTGAAGTTTTATGATCCTTTAACGGTGTCGTTGACAGGTGCTAAAAACTGGGTTTATCTGGGAGGGAGTAATCTTTTTCAACCTTCTGAATTCATGAAGATCTCCTATATTTTACTAATGGCACGAGTCGTTGTGAGTTTCCAAAATAGGCTGAAAAATCGTTTGTTAAAAGATGATCTCTTGTTGATTTTATATATGTTCCTGGTGACCNTGCCAGTCATGGGGCTATTAGCAGCACAAAAAGACTTTGGGACTGCGCTTGTCTTTATGGCGATTTTTTCAGGGATTGTTATTGTTTCAGGTATTTCTTGGCGACTTATTCTGCCTGTTGTGGTTGTTGTTGCCTTGCTTGGAGGTGGGATTATTTTTCTCACAACCTTTGATGCTGGACGAGATTTTTTAAGATCTGTCGGTATGGATAACTATCAGATTCTACGGATAGATGCTTGGCGGGATCCATTTGCTAATGCGCAAGGCTCAACATATCAGCAAGCCCAAGGCTTATTGGCAATTGGGACTGGTGGCTTGTTTGGTAAAGGGTTTAACATTGCTAATATCAGCGTTCCAGTACGTGAGTCTGATATGATTTTCACAGTTATAGGTGAGAACTTTGGTTTCCTAGGCTCAGCATTTGTCATTTTACTGTATTTTATTTTAATCTATCGCATGATTCGGGTAACGATTCGTGCTAATAATCAGTTTTATATTTATGTTTCGACTGGGATTACGATGATGATTCTCTTCCATGTTTTTGAAAATATCGGTGCAAACATTGGCGTACTGCCATTGACGGGAATTCCACTACCTTTTATTTCTCAGGGAGGTAGCTCNCTTATNGGTAATTTGATTGGNATAGGTTTGGTACTATCCATGAAATATAATCAGGAACCGAAATTTACGCAGGAACATCCTAAAAAACAAGTGATGAGGTCAAGTCGTTATAGCACAAAAAAACTGTAGTACAACAAATTTATCACATACCACTTTGCAAAGTGGTATTTTTTTTATATAATTAATGTATCAAAAGAAAGAAAGCGTTTACAACAAAAGCGTTGTAAACGGAGATGGTACTCACAAATGACAACTACAGTAAAATTATTCTGTTCAGCAGGCATGTCAACTTCACTATTTGCACAAAAAATGCAACAAGAAGCTGAAAAACGTGGTCTTGACTATGATGTAAAAGCTTATGGACTTGCAGAAGTAGATTCAGAAGGACCTAAAGCTGACGTTATCATGATTGGCCCACAAGCACGCTACATGGTTGACGAAGTGACTAAGAAATTCCCAGAAACACCAGTTAAAGACATTCCAATGCAAATGTATGGCTTGATGCAAGGGGATAAAGGCCTTGATCTTGCTATTGAACTTAAAGGATAAAAATTTAAGGGCACCTCTAAAAACTCAGGTTTGCCCCTTTTGGCTAAATTTCCCTATCGCGTCGTTATTGCTCCGCACTTTGNANTAGCATAACAGTTTCTGTGGCGAGTAATNGNAGCCGCAAAAGTAGTTTTTAGAGATGACCCTTAAGAAAATCACTTGAAAAGGTGATTTTTTTGTGTTAAAATGAGAAAAAATAGAGAAAGTATCAGTGTGAAAGTGCTGATGAGGTGGGGTCCATTGCGCATTTAAGCGATTGAAAATTTTTAATGAATTTTTATTAAGCTTATTTGTGCGGACTTTTCACCTTGTCTGTCAGAATTAACATGCTCTCTTTTTATTTATGATTCTGTCTGTAAAATCAAGGCTTTTTAAGGCACTTTTGGCTTAATTTACTTAAGTTATGGAGGTGCTTTTTTGATAGCATTAAAAAATATGAGTTTTGGCTATGCTGATAATATGATTTTTGAAGATGTCACTGTTACCTTTGATGCCAGTTGGAAACTAGCCTTAGTTGGGCGAAATGGCAGAGGTAAGACAACACTGATGAAATTACTACTCGGTGAGTTACCATATGCAGGTCGAATTCAGTCTGATGTGAATTTTGTCTACTTTCCACAAANGATAGTAGATAAGACGCAGCTGACTAAATTTATTTTGGATGAGCTGTATGATGCCCCAGATTGGCAGATACATCGAGAACTAAACCTACTCGGGTTACCTGAGGATATTCTATGGCGCCCTTTTGATACCTTATCTGGAGGTGAGCAAACCAAGGTTTTACTAGCAGGTCTTTTCCTAGATGAGGCAAATTTTCCTTTGATTGATGAGCCGACCAACCATTTAGATGTCGCTAGTCGTGCTAAAATCGCCAACTATTTAAAACGGAGTAAATCTGGTTATATCGTTGTCAGCCATGATCGTCAGTTTTTAGACGAGGTAACGGATCACTTACTTGCCATTGAGCGCAATGGTCTCGAACTAATTGCAGCGAATTTCTCGACTTATGAACAGCAGAAGAAACAGCGCGATGACTTTGAATGGGCACAAAATAACAAGCTCAAATCAGAAATTGGTCGCCTGAAACAGACGGCACATGACAAGGTGGACTGGTCACATAGTCGAGAAAAGGATAAGTACGGTGACCCCCGTAAAAAGGGGAGTGGCGCTATTGGCGATACAGGATTTATCGGTGCTAGAAGTGCCCGTCAGATGAAAAAAGCTAAGGTTCTAGAGCATCGAATGTATTCAGAAATTACTGAAAAAGAAAAATTACTCAAGAATATAGAAAAGGTTGATGCCCTATCTATGATTTATGCACCTAGTCATCGACAGATTCTATTGACTGAAAAAGCCTTAACGGTATCANTTGAAGGTCGGCCTTTATTTACGCCAATTAATTTGGTGCAAAGTGCTGGTCAAATCACGGCTATTACTGGACCAAACGGTGTTGGTAAATCTCAACTACTAGAAAAAATAATTCAGTTAGCTAAAAGTAAACACCTTAATTTTTCTCGCGTTCGTCAGATTTATGATGACAATCGTGGGGATTTGAATACATTTGCAGATGATCACCAACTAGACTATAGTCTCTTCCTCAATAACCTGAGAAAACTAGGGATGGAACGTGCTGTCTTTCATCAAAATATAGAAAATATGTCTATGGGTCAACAAAAAAAGGTAGAATTGGCTAAATCTCTGTCTCAATGCGCTGAACTTTTCATCTGGGATGAACCCTTGAATTACTTAGATGTTTTCAACCAAGAACAAATTGAGGCATTGTTAAAAACAATTAAACCTGCGTTATTGGTCGTTGAGCACGATGTTACATTTGTCAAAAATGTCGCTGACCAGATCATTGAACTCACACCATTCAATCATGATACAAGTAAGTGAAAAAAATCTCAAAATTTATGTTAAAATATAAGAATGAAAAACAGCAAATCTCATATTTTTAAAGGCACTGTTTACGCCATCTTAGCAGGTGTTTTATGGGCATTTTCTGGCGTCTTTGGTCAAATTTTTTTTGAACAGTATGATGGGAATGCACTATGGATTACAACCTTTCGCTTGACTATTGCAGGTCTAATTTTATTGACGATTTCCTTAATTCAAAAGCCATCGGCGTTTTTGTCGATTTGGAAAGACAAGAAGAATTATGCCTTATTGTTTGGTTACGCCATCTTTGGCGTCCTGATGGTACAACTGACTTTTTATGCTTGTGTTCAAGAGGCAGGTGTCGCGACAGCAACAGTTTTACAATTCACATCCCCTATTTTCTTACTCGTCTATCTCACCATTTTTCGCCGACAGAAACCCAATCTAAAGTCACTAGTATTAGTCATATTTGCTATGATAGGTATTTTTTTCCTGACAACCCACGGGAATATCTCAGCCATGACTTTATCGCCACTCGCTTTGTCGTTAGGGATGTTATCAGCGATTGCCGTTGTATCTTATTCTTTGATTCCAAAGCGTCTGCTGCATACATATGATGTTATGAACGTGACAGGGTGGGGAATGCTCATTGCAGGCCTTGTTATGAACTGCGTTCATCCAGTCTGGCAATTCGATTTTAGGATCACGCCAGATAGTCTCTTGTTAGCGCTTGGTGTAGCAGTCATTGGAACAGCCGTTGCCTTCATGTTCAACATGAGTGCAATCAAGTACGTATCGCCTATTGTTGCTGAAGTCTGCGCAGCTATGGAGCCGATTTTAGCAGCAGTCTTTAGTATCTTTTTGTTCAACATGCCATTTGATATAGTCATCGGCATCTCGATGTTGGTGACCTTAGTCAGTGTTATTTTATTGTCATTAGAAGAAGGAAAATCATGAGTTATACAGATTATATTTGGGATTTAGGCGGGACATTACTTGATAACTATCAAACATCAGCGACTGCTTTTCATGACGTTTTGCTAGAAAGCTTTGGGGTCAATGTCGGTTATCATGCGGTCTACGATGCACTTCGGGTATCGACTGATTTTGCAGTCTCTCAATTTGCAGCTGGGTTACCTGATTTTGTAGCCATGTACAAAAAAAGAGAGGCCCAAACCCTGACGACACCTGTTTTATTTCCAGACGCTATCCGTGTACTTGCAACCATTGTCGAAAGTGGTCATCGAAATTTTATGATTTCGCATCGTAATGACCAGGTTTTAGAGATTCTTGCGGCCGCAGGGATATCTAGTTATTTCACGGAAGTCGTGACGTCTAGTAATGGCTTTGCTAGAAAACCGAGTCCTGACTCAATCAATTATTTGCTTGATACTTATAAGCCTGCGCAGCCTGTCATGATTGGGGATAGAGATATTGATATCCTTGCTGGTCAGCATGCGCATATTGATACGATTTTTTTCGCATCGGAAGATCAAGAAATGATTAAGGCGACGCATCATGTTACTAAATTAATTGATATTTTGGAGCTATAAATAGATTGAAACATCATGTGCCAGCGGTGCATGATGTTTTTATTCTTGACAAGTTTACAGTAAGTTAGAAATATTCACAGTGGTAAAGTTATCAAGTCATTCATAGATGAACAACAGCCGAAAACAGCTGATGTTGGCTGATGTTGGTTACATTGGTTTCGAATTGAGGAGGAGATGCACAAGCAAGGCATTCAATTTCGAGTAGTTGAAACAATTACCTAAGTTCATGAAACAACGCGTTTTAAATTGGCTGTTACGAGTCAAAGGAATGTTCTTGAAGCGGACCTCTATATTTAGCAACGGATGTTGTACCCGATACATCTCTTGCAACTCCCCAAATTGGTGTGGCTTTTTTGGGAAACAGGCGTGATTGTGACAGATACGACCCTGTAGACTAACTTATTAAGAGTTACGCTGTCGGTGATGTGGCTGAGAGCTTTCATGTCATCATAGGTAAACCGATTTATNGACCAGTGGCGACAACTGCTAATAAAATGGGGAGAATAGTAGGCGATGCTATGACAGGTGGGGCATTACGTTTTCAGGGTATACTTGGAACGGGTATTTTACGTTTCTTTGACTTGACCATTGCGCAAACAGGTTTGACTGAAAAAGAGGCACTAGCTGAAGGTTATCGGGGTGCTGTTTTGTTTAATATCAAACCAGATAAGCCAGCCTATATGGCTGAACAAGATATAATGATTAAAGAAATTGCAGATAAACAGACACATTGCATTTTAGGAGGAATTATTGGTCCACAGGGGGGAGATAAGAGAATTGGCATCTTTGCGTCAACGATTACGCTAGGTATAAAGNCCAAAGATTTGTTTCAAATGGATTTAGAATATGCGCCGCCTTTTTCAACGACAAAATATTTTACGGTATGAAGGCTTTAAAACCGTCTATAATTTGACAAGTGGACATGAGCATTATCAGGACATTGCTCGATAAGCCAAGTGTTGACTGTTACAACCCTCAACTGCTAATTAAAGCCTATTTTAAAGGTAGCTATCATCACCTGAAAGTTCAAGCAAAAAATCGTGAATTGTGGTATAATTATATCAATGTGTTGTGTATTGAATCCTTTATAAGTCGGACATCTTTAGGTTATTTGAACACAAAATGATTTTCTGTGGTAGAAACACTATCACCAGTTATCAACTGATGATAGTGGGAAGTGATCATTCTGATTGAAATAGATGTGTGTTACTTTTTAACTGATTGAATATAATGAAAGAGGCGAAAGTTGACAACAGAAGAATTACAAGCGATACAAGATAAAAAAGAAAAAGCAGCGGAGTATGATGCCAGTCAGATTCAAGTATTAGAAGGTCTTGAAGCTGTACGGATGCGTCCTGGTATGTATATCGGTTCAACATCATCAGAGGGTTTGCACCATTTGGTATGGGAAATCGTGGATAACTCGATTGATGAGGCATTAGCCGGTTTTGCCTCACATATTGAGGTTTTTATCGAGCCTGATAATTCGATTACCGTTGTTGATGACGGTCGCGGTATTCCAGTTGATATTCAAGAGAAAACGGGTCGTCCAGCGGTTGAAACTGTCTTTACAGTTCTACATGCCGGTGGTAAATTTGGCGGTGGCGGTTATAAAGTATCAGGTGGTCTGCATGGTGTTGGTTCATCTGTTGTTAATGCCTTGTCTACTCAGTTAGATGTCACAGTCTTCAAACAAGGTCAAAAATACTATCANGAATATCACCGCGGTGTCGTTGGTGGTGATTTAGCCATGATCGGTGAGACAGATCCAGATCATCATGGGACAACCGTTCATTTTACACCAGACCCTACAATTTTCACAGAAACTACCGAATTTGATTTTCAAAAATTAGCGAAACGGGTGCGTGAGTTAGCTTTCTTGAATCGTGGCTTGCGTATCTCAATCACTGATAAACGACTAGAAGAGGCTGAAAGTCTTCACTATCATTATGAGGGTGGTATTCAGTCCTATGTCGAATATCTTAATGAAGAAAAGCCTGTTTTATTTGAGCCCGCGATTTTCACAGAAGGTGAGATGGACGAGATAACTGTTGAAGTTGCTATGCAGTATACGGGCAGTTATCATTCAATGGTTTTATCTTTTGCCAATAATATCAGTACGCATGAGGGTGGTACGCATGAACAAGGATTTAGAACAGCCTTGACACGCGTGATTAATAACTACGCCAAGTCTAACAAACTACTCAAAGAAAATGAAGAAAATCTAACTGGGGATGACGTTCGTGAAGGATTGACAGCTGTGATTTCAGTTAAACATCCGAATCCGCAGTTTGAGGGTCAAACTAAGACAAAACTCGGTAATTCTGAGGTTTCAGGAATTGTTAACAAGCTATTTAGTGAAGAGTTTGGCACTTTTCTTTTGGAAAATCCGCAGGTCGCAAGACGTATCGTGGAAAAGGGAATTTTAGCTAGCAAGGCGAGAATTGCAGCTAAGCGTGCGCGTGAAGTGACACGCAAAAAATCTGGTCTTGAAATTTCAAATCTACCAGGGAAGTTGGCAGATTGTTCATCAAATGATCCAAAACAAACTGAAATTTTCATTGTCGAAGGAGATTCTGCTGGAGGTTCAGCAAAATCTGGTCGAAATCGTGAGTTTCAAGCGATTTTACCAATTCGTGGTAAAATCCTCAACGTTGAAAAAGCAAGCATGGAAAAAATCCTAGCCAATGAAGAAATTCGCTCATTGTTTACAGCAATGGGGACGGGATTTGGTGCTGATTTTGATGTTACAAAGGCACGCTATCAAAAATTGGTCATTATGACCGATGCTGATGTCGATGGTGCACATATCAGAACTTTGCTTTTGACGCTGTTTTATCGTTATATGCGACCAGTTGTTGAAGCGGGTTATGTTTATATTGCCCAACCACCGATTTATGGGGTTAAGCTTGGCGATAAGATTACTTATATACAACCTGGTGTCAATCAAGAAACAGAACTTCAAGAAGCTATTGTAAACATGACAACAAGTAAGCGTAAGCCAATCGTTCAACGGTATAAAGGTCTTGGGGAAATGGATGATCACCAGCTATGGGAAACAACCATGGATCCTGAGCATCGGACGATGGCGCAAGTCAGTGTTGAAGATGCCGCGGAAGCGGATCAAATCTTTGATATGCTGATGGGGGATCGGGTAGAACCCCGTCGTGACTTTATTGAAGCCAATGCCCAATATTCAACAATTGATATTTAGTGAAAATGACCTTTAACGGGTCATTTTTTGATGTNGTCAATTTGAAAATCGTGTGTTAGTTGTATAAACTAACAAAAAATGNTAAAATAAAGTATGCTAGTATTCCCACTTATCAATGATACCAGTCGCAAAATCATCCATGTTGACATGGATGCCTTTTTTGCGTCAATTGAAGAGCGAGATAATCCAGAATTAAAAGGAAAACCTGTCGTCATTGCTAAAAATCCTTTAGAAACTGGTGGGCGTGGCGTCGTCTCAACGGCAAACTATGCAGCAAGAAAATACGGCATTCATTCTGCCATGTCGGCGAAAGAAGCTTACGAACTTTGTCCGCAAGCCGTTTTTGTATCGGGTAACTATGCACGTTATCAAGAGGTTTCACGCCAGATGCATGACATTTTTCATCGCTATACTGATGAGGTTGAGGGCATGGCCTTAGATGAGGCTTACCTGGATGTGACGGTGAATAAAATCAATGCAGCGAGTGCTGTTAAGATAGCTAAGATGATTCAGCATGATATTTTTACTGAACTTCATTTAACAAGCTCTGCAGGTGTTTCTTATAACAAATTTTTGGCTAAAATTGCTTCTGATATTGAGAAACCAAAAGGCTTGACTTTGATTGCACCAGAGGATGCTTTGGATTTTTTAGCAGAACTATCGGTCAAAAAATTCCATGGTGTAGGGGAAAAAACAGCTGAAAAGTTGGAAGCTTTAGGTATCACTAAAGGAGGGGATATTCAAAAGAGCTCCCCACAATATTTAGCGGAAAAATTAGGTGTTTTTGGCTGGGAGCTCTACCTAAAAGCTAATGGTATCCATAATGTGCCTGTTAAGCCTAATCGAATTAGAAAGTCAGTGGGGAAAGAAAAAACTTATGGTAAACTGCTTTATTTAGAGGCAGATATCAAGGCTGAAGTGAGTAAACTATCGGAAAAAGTGGGCATGATTTTACAAGAGAAGCAGCTGAAGGGTCATATTGTCGTGATTAAAATACGTTATGCCGACTTCACGACTTTTACCAAGCGCCTATCTTTAGATGATAAAGTAGATGATGTTTATCTAATTGATCAAAGTGCGCAAAAATTATTGGATGTTGCCTTACGTGATAATGTGGGTATTCGTCTTTTAGGGGTGACAGTGACAGGGCTTTGAAAAACGATTAGAACAGGAATAGTAGTTGCTGCTAAGAGCCTTGAAAAAATTAAAAGAATGCCTAATAACTGAATTTTATCAAAAGAATTAGTTATTGCAGCATCATTTTTAAACAGAAGTGGCACAGATAGCTGAGAAATAAAAAAGGGAGGAAAGGTATTTCTGCCTTTCTTTGTTTGGGGTTGACAGCATAGTAAAGAAGTCCGCTAAGACTTGCCCAAAATAGACAAAGTGTTAACTGGAAAAAATCAGCAGAAAATGAGACCAAACTTAAATAAAGCCAGTCTCCACTACCCATTCTGAGAGAAAAAAGTTCTGTCACAATTGCAATGAAAATACACGATAAAACGCCTATATTGTAAGGACAAGTGAAACTCAGGAGCGCAAAAAAGATGAGCCATATCCCCAAAGGAAAAGCATGAGCTTTGAGGTCAAATCCAACCATTAAGAAAGAGGCGAGGCAAATCAAAGAAAAAGTGAGATCAACTTTTTCTAACCAACCCATGACAAACAAAACACCACATGCTAACTCTAAAATACTATACCAACAGGTTAATTTTATCTTGCAATATCGGCATCTCGCACCATTAATAAGTTGAGAAATAATAGGAATCAAATCTCGCCAAATTAGGATTTGACCGCAGTTTAAGCAATGAGATCTAGGATGTACGATGGAATGTTCCGGTAAGCGATCAATCATCAAACCAAAGAAAGAACCCCAAATTGTACCAAGTGTAAAAATTAAGAAAATAGTCATACTTATTCATACGAAAAAAGAACCTAAATATTTGATAAAATACTGATTTTTTTCTATAATGAGACTGTTGGGGTGGTCTTTATAGATGTTAATTAAAGATAACCTTGAGCAAATGTTTCTGATTTAATCAACTTAGCAAGAGACTTTGTAAGTAGTAACTTTTTGAAAATTACTTATAGGTTCTGATGGAGGAGAAAAATGTCTAGAGAAAAAACGAAAGCAGTTTTGAATCAATCCGTTGCAGACTTATCAAAAGCAGCCGCTTTGGTGCATCAAGTACATTGGTACTTACGCGGCCCTGGCTTTATGAAATTACATCCTAAAATGGATGAATTAATGGACGGTCTAAATAGTCATTTAGATGTTTTGTCAGAACGATTAATTACTATTGGTGGTTCTCCAGTCTCAACATTGAAAGAATTTGATGAGTTATCGAAGATCGTGCTTGAAACTGCTACTTGGGATAAAACGACAGAGGAACGTTTGACAGAAGTTGTTAAAGCTTACAAATATTTGTCAGATCTTTTCCAAGATGGTGTCCATGCAACAGATGAAGAAGATGACGATGTCACAAATGGTCTCTTTGCTGATGCTAAAGGTGATATTGAAAAAACAATTTGGATGTTAGAATCTGAACTTGGAGTAGCACCAGGATTGTAATGAAATAATAAAAATAAAAAAACTCGTTAGTGGCGAGTTTTTTTTTTGTCATAGATCAGAAAAAATCAATCCGTTAAAAAATCTAAGAAAGTCTTTAAATTCATGTTTGAAAATGTTTTCAATATATGATAAAATGTGGAAGGATGAAAACTTTATATGATGTTCAGGAATTTTTGAAAAAGCATGGTTATATTAACCTTTTTAGCAATCGACTTGATGCTATTTTTTTCATGGCACAGGAGCTAAAGACTTTATACGATGCTGGCTTGATTCCAGATCAAAAGGATTATTTTACCGCAGACTTAATTCTACGGCGAGAACACAGACTTGAAAGTGAGAAAAAGACTTATGACGAAAAAAATTATCGGGATTGACCTTGGTGGTACGACGATTAAATTTGGCATCTTGACAGTAGCTGGTGAAGTTCAGGATAAATGGGCAATTGAGACTAATATTATCGGCAATGGTCAACAAATCGTGCCTGATATCATTGCGTCTATCAATCATCGTTTAGATTTGTATAAACTTGATAAAGCTGACTTTTTAGGTATTGGTATGGGCTCTCCTGGTTCTGTTGATATTGTCAAAAATACAGTCATTGGTGCCTATAACTTGGGATGGGAAACTCTACAAGAAGTAGGTGCAACTATTGAAGCAGGTATCGGTCTACCATTCGCTATTGATAACGATGCTAATGTTGCCGCTTTAGGCGAACGTTGGGTTGGTGCGGGTGAAAACAATCCGGATGTCATCTTCATGACACTAGGAACAGGTGTTGGTGGCGGTATCATAGCAGCTGGTAATCTGATTCATGGTGTTGCTGGTGCTGGTGGAGAAATTGGTCATGTCACTGTTGATACAAGTTCAGATGCTTTTGCTTGCACTTGCGGTAAAGCAGGCTGTCTAGAAACTGTTGCGTCAGCAACAGGTGTTGTTCGTGTTGCCCGTAAACTCGCTGAGGAATATGAAGGTGAGTCTGCGATTAAAGCAGCGATTGATAACGGTGACGCTGTAAGCTCAAAAGATATTTTTGTAGCGGCTGAAGCAGCTGATAAATTTGCTGATTCAGTTGTTGAGCAAGTCGGTCAATATCTTGGATTGGCATCAGGAAATTTGGCTAATACTTTGAATCCAGATTCTATTGTTATCGGCGGTGGTGTTTCTGCTGCGGGTGAATTCTTGCGTGCACGGATTGAAAAATACTTTAATCTTTATACTTTCCCACAAGTTAGAAATTCAACTAAGATTAAAATTGCCAAACTAGGCAATGACGCTGGGATTATTGGCGCAGCTAGCTTGGCATTGAAATTTACTGAAAATGAGGCTGTTTAAAAATGTGGTTAATTATCAATATCATACTTATCTTGGTGATAATCGCCATGTTTGCATACCCGTATATTAATAAATTTAGAATTAAATCGGTTGCTAAAATTGTCGATAATGCTGATTTTGCTGAACAAATAGTCGGTGGACAACTCATTGATTTACGTGAATCATCAGCTTTTCGGATTATCCATATTTTGGGCGCTAGGAATCTTCCTTTTTCTCAATTTGATCAAAGTATTTCAGCAATTCGTAAAGACAAAGCNGTCCTTTTATATGAGGATGCTAAGCCAGTTTTTGCTATTCGTGCTGCGCTTAAGCTCAAAAAAGCTGGCTATACTAACATTGTTATCCTAAAAACTGGGATAAAGGGGTGGCATGGCAAAACAAAAAAAGGAGCTTGACCCCTTATGGAAACAAGAAAACGACGATCGGAACGTCTATCTGAAAAAAATATAACACCCAAAAAGAAAAAAAAATACCGTGGCCTTAAAATATTTGGGCTAATCGTTTTACTGGTTTTATTGATTGGTGGCGCTATTTTTGGGAAAGCTTATTTTGATGTTAAGAATGTCATGGTCAAATCCTATCAGACAATTGATAGAAAGACGACTGCTAAACTCCCGAGTCTGAAAGAAAAGTCATCATTTAGTTTTCTATTCTTAGGTGTTAATGACAAAACGGCAAATGATATTCTAGTTTTAACAGTTAACCCTAAAAAGAATAAGACAACTGTCATTAGTTTGAATCGAAATATTTACCTCCCTTCTGAATCGACNACTCTGAAAGAGCTTTANGGCTCTAAAGGAGCAGCAGGTGAAATTGATGCTTTGCAGNCACTTTTAGGCGTTGACATTCCACGTTATATGACTTTTGANATGCGTGGATTAGGTGATTTTGTTGAGGTTGTTGGTGGTGTTCAAGTTCAAAATGATACGCATTTTGTATCAAGTGGTTTTGAATTTAAACCNGGAACATTAATCTTGAAAAAAGCAGATGAAGTGAAGGCATATCTCACTAAAGTTGGAGATGACGCTGATAAAGCTGAGNCAGATTTAATNGACCGTGAGCAGACTGTACTGATTGCGATTATTCCAAAAATGAAATCAGCGAATACTGTTGTTAATTACAAAAAATTTGTGAATGCTTTTGGTGATAATGTCAAGACAGACTTTGTTTTCGGCAATATTAAAGCACTTGGATTGAATTATAATGGTGTTTTAGGAAATATCACAAAAGAAAATCTTAAACCAGTAGAAACTACGATTGATGGTAAAACACAAAAAATTCTGTCAGAAGCGTTAGTCAATAAGGCTCATGATAGAATTGAAACAGCATTGAATGAGTGAAGACGTGCTGTCAGATAGAAACTAAATAAATCAAAAAGCTAACACTTCCTTGTTTGTAAAGTGTTAGCTTTTGATTTATTTAAATTATATTATTAGTGTTGCAATAGTTTTATTTATCGTAGAACGATGAAATCAGCGACAGGTCTGCCATCTTGACTTTCGAAGATTGTTTGCCCATTTAGCGACATTTGTGAAGAACCACCACCATCTAAAACAACAAGGTTTTGTAGATTGAGGTTAGCAACTGCTGCCATAGTCCCATCGTAGCCGACACTAGTATCTGAAATGATGAGATAGATGTTATTATCTGCATCGTTACCAATGTAAGAATGAATCATCCAGTTGACAGAGCCATCATTTGGTAAGATAACACCATCTTTGATCAGGATGCTACCAAAACCGTAGCTTTGCTCCCCACCCTTTTTAATAATATCATCTGCTGGTGTTGTGAGGTCATAGCCATTAGCTGAGCCATTTTTATTGATAACAAATGCTGCACTGCCATAGGTAGTATTTGACCAGTTTGAAAATAGCTGACCATTGTTAATTTGAAAGCCGACAATTTGACCTGTATTCATGTCAAAGCCAGAAGTATTCATAATAAGTGAATCAGGGTACTTCGCGATGATGTCAGACATCATGAAAGTACCTGGAATTTGTGCTGCAGCTGTTTTTAAAACTTTTGGATTATTAGCACGGTAAATGGTAACACCTTGTACAGACATATCTGTGAATTTCTCAAGTTTTTGCTTGGATTTAACTTGTACCCAACCAGCCTCACCAGTATCTTCCACCTCTTTTGCGGGCGCAATTGAAACGGAGGTCGGAGGGACGATGGCATTGGGTGCTGTAGTTTTAATCGGTTTGAGTGCAGAAGAAGCGGTTTGTTTGGGTTTTAATAAGATATAGGTAATGCTTGACCCTACTAAAAGTAAGATAATTAAAGTAATGATTAGGGGTGCTTTTTTCTTCTTTTTAGTAGTAGAAGCTGTTTTTGAGGTGTTACGTTTATATTGTTTATTTTTTTTCATAGTTATTTAAGAACGATAAAGTCCCCCACTTGTCGATTATCCTGACTCGGTACAATGGTTTGGCCATTCAGTCCCATTTGGGAAGACCCCCCACCATCCATCAGAACAAGGTTTGCTAGATTGAGATTTTTAATTTGATCCATGATATTCTCATAACCAGCGTTTGTTTCACTAATCATGAGATAGAGATTATTTTGCTTATCGTTACCAATAAAACTATGAATCATCCAATTGACAGAGCCATCATTTTCTTGGATCTTGCCTTTTTTGATTAAAATTTTACCAAAACTATAAGATTGTTCAGCGCCATTTGCAAGAATTTGACTCGCAGGTGTTGAGCTATCATAAGTTGTCATAGAACCATCTTTATTGATGATAAAGGCTTCGT
>Ga0065701_1012628_pt1 | contig 37817 bp, 36 predicted proteins | sample Biomet1_FD_59088 | JGI IMG/M metagenome (GOLD analysis project Ga0065701, IMG submission 59088) | Microbial communities from bioreactor (seeded with anoxic lake sediment) at LBNL, California, USA - Biofuel metagenome 1 version 3... | ecosystem: Engineered > Bioreactor > Anaerobic > Unclassified ...
CCGCGCGAAGGCGGTCTACATGTACCTGAAAGACCGAGCGAACCGGAGCGGCACCTGCTGGCCCGGTATCAACACCATCGCCAAAGACCTACATCTCTCCCGCAGCACGGTCAAACGGGCGCTGGGCGATCTCACCATGCGCGGCTTCATAAAAAAGGAGCTGTGCTACCGTGAGAACGGCAGCAACAGCTCCAATTTGTATCTGGTCGAAAATATAAGATAATACGCTTGACGTGAAAATATGATTTTCCGCCAAGGGGTCTTTGTCGCTTTTCACTGGACCGAGGCGGGGTTCATGATGAACCCCCTTGAAGGGCCGACCTGAAGGGAACGTTTATAGGCAGAGAAAGAACAAACCACCTAAACACAGGTATTGTATGCTAAGTTCGTTTAGCGCTTTCAACACTAAACCGAAGTATGGTTTCTATGATTGTGAGACGCTTCGGCCCTAAAGCACGAAAAAGTCATCTTTTAAAAATAAATATTTGCAAATAGAAAGATAAGTTGCTCGTCTACTCGTTTTTATGTGTTATAATATAAATATTTCTACCACTGCTTCTAAACCTGTGACATGGAGGGCATCGAGATGGACGTATGCTACAACAATCTATTCAAAATGTTAATCGATAAGGGACTTAAGAAAACTGAGTTTGCCAAGAAGGTTGGAATCAGTGCCAATACCCTTGCAAAACTGTCGCGCAATGAAACGGTTTCCATGGATGTGATTGTGCGGATTTGCAGAAAGATGAACTGCTCATTCGATGATATTGCAGAGATCCTTCCTGAGCCTTCTCGAAAGGGTGAGGAGGTTCAGGAACAATGAAGTTGGATTCGCCGTATAACGGATCAGGCTCACTCACGCGAGAGCAATTCCTCTTTTATGAAATGAGAACTACTGCGAAGCTCATGTCTGAAGGCATGAGCGACGGAGAAACAATTCGAAAAATAGAGCGTGAAAATCTCTTCCAATATCCTACTGAGAAATCTGTTAAGGGTATGGCGAGGACTTGTATTGCCCGTATCCACGCAATGAAAAACAGTTCTTTAACGCAGGCGCTGGCAACACAGCCTTCCGAAGTTGCAAAGCAAATCTGTCTGTATGCAATTATGAAACAACGTCGTCTTGTTTGGGACTTCATGGTCACGGTCATCGGTGAAAAGTACCGTTTAATGGACACATCCTTTGGTAAAATAGATTTGAATACATTTTTCATGCGGCTTCAGGAGCAGGATGATTCGGTGGCGGCATGGAGTGTTTCGACTGTAGCCAAGATCAAGCAGGTGCTTGTTAAAATCCTCGTTGAAAATGAGTATCTTGACAGCATAAAGACGAACCACATCAATCCGGTATGGTTAAACCCGATGCTGGAAAACGAAATCCGAAGCAACGGCGATGAATTAGCGCTGCCTGCTTTTAATTGTTTTAACTAAGGGAGAGATGCAACCTTATGAGCAATATTAAAGAGCGATTAGACAAGCTGCGGAAACTCGTGCAGGATCAAGATTTTCTTGAAGGGAAAGGCTTGAGCAACGAGGTTAATATCCGCATTTTCTGCTATGAAGCAGCGGAAGAAATGATTGTAAGGCACTTTATTGAACAGATTACGACGGATCAGACGCTGGGCTGCCACCTAATCGAATGCAACCTTTATGAGACGTTCCTCGGCATCTGCTCTGATATGGACATTCTGGACACGATTCCTGAGATGGAAAATACCGACGGAAGCGTCTTTCTGCTTGACCAGCTTCATTCGGCGATCAGCGAATCGGAGTTTATAGAAAAGATTCAGGAAAAGGGCTCCTGTAAGAAAGGCGATGTTTTGCTTCTGACTGGAGTTGGAGATGTTTTCCCATTTATGAGAGTTCATAAAATGCTGGAAGCGTTGCAGCCGTATTATTCCGATATTCCAATTCTTGTTATGTATCCGGGAGCCTTTGACGGGAATTACCTGAAGCTGTTTGATCGGCTCACGCCGAACCCGTATTACCGGGCATTCAATGTCATATAAGGAGGACAAGCACTATGATGATCCGCGATATGTTTCAAGACAACATCAACCGTCCGATAAACGGCGTTATCAAGGTTGACCAGGATGCTGCTAACGTCGTCGAACAAGAGGTGCATGAGTATGTCATTACAAAAGAACTGAAAAAGCACTTCATTACCTTCTTCAATTATTACGATGACGCTTTTGATACACCGACCTCCGATATGGGCGTTTGGATTTCCGGCTTTTTTGGAAGTGGTAAATCTCACTTCCTGAAGATTCTCTCGTATCTTCTTGAAAACCGGCCTGTGGGCGATACCACTACGGTCGAGCTGTTCCGTCAAAAGTTTTCCGATGACCCAGGAACCTTTATGCTGATCGATAAAGCTACGCACGGTCCAACAGAAGCTATCCTTTTCAACATTGACATCGAGGGCTCCATCAACAAGGACAAAACTGCCGTTTTGCGGGTTTTTGCAAAGATGTTCTACAACCATCTCGGATTCTACGGTGAAAATCTGAAGGTGGCTATGCTGGAAAAATATATTGAGCACAGCGGTAAGACCGAGGAATTCCGCCGCGTCTTTGAACAGAAAAAGGGCAAATCATGGATCGACCAACGCAAGGCGTTTGCGTTCAACGGAAAATACATTATCCCCACGCTGATGGAAGTCATGGACATGAGCGAGGAAGATGCCCGGAACTGGTTTAATGACAAAACCTCTGTCGAGTTCAGCATTGCCAGATTGGTCGAGGACATCAAGGAATATACAGACAGCAAGCCCAAGGATTTCAGGCTGCTGTTTATGGTCGATGAAGTCGGCCAGTACGTCGGAACCGATACGGATATGTTGCTGAATCTGCAATCGCTCACGGAAAAGATCGGCAGCGAGTGCGGCGGAAAGGTGTGGGTCGTATGCACCGGTCAGGAAGCGATAGACGAGATCATCAAGGTTCGCTCGGATGAATTTTCCCGGATTCAGGCTCGTTTCAAAACTCGCCTCTCGCTGTCTTCTTCTTCGGTCGATGAAGTCATTCAGAAACGCATCCTGAAGAAAAAAGCCGAGGTCACTCCCCGGCTGGAGACACTTTATAACGAGAATGATTCTGTGCTGCGCAACCTGTTCAGCTTTTCCGATTCAAGACTGGATATTAAAGGGTTCAGCGGTGCAGCGGAATTTGCAACGGATTATCCGTTTGTGCCGTATCAATTTATCATTATCCAAAAGGTTTTTGCGGAGATCCGCAAGCACGGCAATTCCGGCAAGCATCTGTCAGGCGGCGAGCGTTCTATGCTCTCCGGCTTTCAGGAGTGCGCCCAGAAGGTGCAGGAATGTGACGAGTACACGCTTGTCCCGTTCTTCCGTTTCTACGACACTGTACATACCTTTCTTGACGGTTCCATCCGCCGGGTTATTGAGCGCTGCCAGAGAGCAGCCGATTCCGACGCGGGCATTGAGCAGTACGACGTGGACGTTCTTAAACTGCTGTATCTGATTCGCTATGTGGATGACATCCCCGCCAACCTGGATAATATCATCATTCTGATGGCCGACGACATCCGCACCGATAAGATTACGCTGCGGGCAGCCGTAAGCGCGTCTCTGGACAGGCTGCACAGCCAGAACTACATTGGCCGCATCGGTGACACATATAATTTCCTCACGGACGAGGAACAGGATATTCAACGTGAGGTCAAGAACACGCCTGTCGATACCTCCTCCATTGTGGAGCGGATCGCTCAGATGATTTACGGTGATATTTACACAACAAAGAAATTCCGGTTTGGGAAATACGATTTTGACTTTGACAAAATGGTAGACGGCGTGATCGTCGGTGCGGCCACAGGAGGTATGCGCCTGCGGTTCCTGACGGTCGCAACGGATGCCGTTGATAAATCCGAGCTTCGGCTCATGAGCGAATCTTCCGGCCAGGCGATTATGGTGCTCGGTGAGACCGATTACTACGAAGCGCTGGAAAGCGCCATGAAGATACGCAAATATGTGAAGCAGCGGAACGTCGCGCAGCTTCCGAAATCGGTGCAGGATATTATCCGCGACCAGCAGGATGAGGCGACTGCCTATGAGCAGGCTGCCATGGAGGAATTGCGTAAGGCGATTGATTCCGCCGAATCTTATGTGGACGGCGAGCGTCTGACCTTTAAGGGCGGAGATACCAAAGCCAAAATCGACAGCGCGCTCGAATACCTTGTCTCCCATGTTTACAGCGGTCTTGACCTGATTGAAGATAACGCGGAATCGGATGAGGACATTATCGCTATCCTCTCCGGCAGCATTCAGCAGACGATGGGAGTTCCCAAAAACAGTGGTGCCGCCGCGAAAATAGAAGAACATCTTGAAATGCAGTTCCGTAAGAATCTTCCCACTTCCATGGCCGATATTCAGAGCCGTTATCAGGCGATTCCATACGGCTGGAAAGAAATCGACATCGCCGCGGTCATTGCGCAGTTAATCTACGACCAGAAAGTAACAGTAAAATACGCGGGCACGACGATCCAGCCAAGCAACCCGAAACTGCCGGATATGCTTCGGAAAAAGAGCGAGATCGGCAAAACGATTGTCTCCACAAGGCAGATCGTCACAGTGGCAAAAATGAAGGCCGTCAAAGAGTTCCTCCGCAGCTATTTTGATGTGATGGACGTCCCTGCCGATGAGGACGGTCTGATCGCCTTTATTATCGACAGGTTCACAAAGCAGAAAGAGCATGATACGGAACTGGAAAAGCGGTACGAAGGTCACAAATATCCCGACCATGCGCTGGTTCAAAACGCCATTACACTGATCGACGATGTGCTCTCCCAGCAGAAGGATAATATTGCGCTCATTGATCGTGTTTTGAAAAAGGCGGATGACCTGCTCGACAACAAGGATGATATGGCGCAGGTCGAAGGTTTCTTCAAAAATCAGGTTACTGTATTTGATTCTGCGGTGAAGCTGGAACGGGATTTGGCAAACGAACTGGACTACCTGTCCAAAGAGCCGGAAGCCAATACCGCACTGAATCAGATTCGCTTAATTATCGTCGTGAACGTCGGCGATTCAAAATACGTTTACAAGCGCATTCCCGAACTGAACGACCTGATGCGTACCGTCCACGAGGGACATGACCGCCTGCTCGCTGCAAAACGCGACGAGCTGATGGAGATCGTCCGCCAGTGCATGGAAGCAATCCACCGCGCGGCAGGAAGCAATCCCGATTGCAAAACCGTCATTACGACGGCGGACACTTTCTACGACCAGCGCAAACAGAGGATCAGGGAGCTCCAGAGCCTCGCGCTGCTGGACGGCCTTGTTCCCTCCATGCTGGAGCAAAAGGATGAGGCTTGCAGTAAACTGGAGATTCTGAACAAACCGGCTCCGGCTCCCGCTCCGGCCCCGAAGCCAACTCCCGCAGGGAACCCAGCACCAAAAAAAATCATCCGGGCTTACAACCGCCAGATCGTTTTCCCCGCCAAACAGCTTGAAAGCGAAGCGGATATTGACGACTATGTGGAGAAGATGCGCGCACAGCTCAAAGCGTTGATGAAAAACTGCGATGGAATTAAGCTCAACTAAGGGGGCTCGGTATGAGTGTTATTTTTGGCATTGAGGAATCTGATGTCATCATCTTATGCGGTGACAAGCGCAGTTCCACAAAAGAGGGAGCATTCATTGATGACAACATGCAAAAAGTGACAGTTATCAACGAGCATCTCGCATTCGCCGCTGCAGGTAATGCTGCCATTGAAAAAGCTGTTACTATTGACAGCGAAAAAATAGGGATGGGCGGATTGAATGTAGATTCCTTTCTCAAGGTTATTACTGATTTTTACGCAAGGATAGAAAGCCTACAGTTGGGTGTGATAGCGGCGATGCCATTTTGCGCTATTATCGCAGGAAAAGGTAGCGATGGTACGTCAAAGCTAATCAGCTTGAGTTATATGCATGGGAAACTCTCGTATAAAACGGTTCCGATGGCACTCTACCCACCTTTTGATGTGAGTATGGAAGATTGTGCGCAGATATTTGTCCGGAACTATAAGTTGAACAGGCCAAACTTCTGCGAAAGAACAATTGCTGAAATTTCTGCATTGAGTAAGGTCGTTAGTCCAACCGGACATAAATGGGAATTCCACAAGAAAACCGGCAGGGGTATTTTAACCAAGCTTTAAACACATGGAGGTAAACCCGTGGATAAGAACGCGATCAAAAAATACGCTGTCTGGGCGCGGCGGGAACTCATCTCTCGCGTCAGTCAGAAAGCGCAGCAGTTCGGAATAACCGAAAAAGAGATCGTTGACGTCAATGCGAACAGCGTAAACGGGCGTCTGCTCTCTCCAGATGAAAAGAAACAGCGGCAGGCGCTGATCGCAAAGATCAAACGCGAGGACTATGAGCAGGTCATGGAAGAAGTGGCATACACATGGTTCAACCGCTTCTCTGCGCTGCAGTTCATGGAGGTAAACGGCTATCTGCCGTCCCACGTCCGCGTATTCACGGACGACGAAGGGAGCTTCAAACCGCAGATTCTGGCCGAGGCCATTCATCTTGACCTTGACGGGCTGGACATGGACAAGGTCTACGCGCTGAAAGAGAAGAACGACGACGAAGCCCTTTTCAAGTATCTGATTATTACCCAGTGCAATGCGCTCTCTGCCATTCTGCCCGGTATGTTCCAGAAAATTGCCGATTATACCGAACTGCTTTTCCCGGACAACCTGCTCCGCAACGGTAGCGTTCTTGAACAGATGATTACCCTCATCCCGGAGAATGGCTGGAAAGACCAGGTGCAGATCATCGGCTGGCTGTATCAATATTACAACACCGAGCCGAAGGATAAGGTGTTTGCCGACCTAAAGAAGAATATCAAGATCACCAAGGAAAACATCCCCGCAGCCACGCAGCTTTTCACGCCGGACTGGATCGTCCGCTATATGGTGGAGAACTCCCTCGGACGGCTGTGGGTAGAGGGACACCCCTCAGACGAGCTGAAAGCCGGGTGGAAATACTATCTGGAAGAAGCCCGGCAGGAACCGGAGGTGCAGGTGCAGCTTGATAAAATCCACGAGGAGTACAAGGCGCTGAAACCGGAGGACATCAAGTGCATCGATCCCTGTATGGGCAGCGGCCATATCCTTGTTTATATGTTCGACATGCTCATGCAGATTTACAACGCCTACGGCTACATGAGCCGGGACGCAGTGCGGAGCATTTTCGAAAACAACCTCTACGGTCTCGACATTGACGACCGCGCGGCGCAGCTTGCCTATTTCTCGGTCATGATGAAAGCGCGGCAGTACGACGCCCGCTTTTTCAGCCGGAAGCTCCAGCCTCATGTGTACGCCATCCGCGAGAGCAACGGGCTTGACCCGAACATGGTGGATTACTTTGTCGGCGGCGACCCGAAGCTGAAAAAGGACATGACTTCGCTCATCACCGAAATGCGCGACGCCAAGGAATACGGCTCTATTTTGAATATCACGCCCGTGGCCTTCGACGCGATTTACGCCCGCTTTGACGCGCTGGCAGATGAGGTCAGCATCTACAATCAGCCAATTTTTGATGACCTGCTACCATTTGTCCGTGTAGCACAGACGCTGGCGCAGAAGTACAGCGTCGTTTGCACGAATCCGCCTTATATGGGTTCGTCCGGTATGGGCGCGAAACTCAGTGAATATGTGAAGAAGTATTACCCGGACAGCAAGAGCGATCTTTTCGCTGTGTTTATCGAGCGCTGCGGACAGATGACCGCAAAAAACTGCTATCAGGCGATGATAACTCAGCACGCATGGATGTTCCTGAGCAGCTTTGAAAAGCTGCGGACAAAGCTGCTGCAAATGGATACCGTCAATATGGCGCATCTGGGCGCGAGAGCGTTCGATGAGATCGGCGGCGAAGTGGTGCAGACCACTTCCTTTGTGCTGCGGAAAAGTCATATTCAAGGCTGCAAGGGCGTTTACTGCCGATTGGTTGAGCCAACTACGCAGCAGGGAAAGGAGGATATGTTTCTCGCAGGAGGAAATCGCTATGAGAGCGCACAGGACAACTTCTCAAAAATTCCCGGCTCACCGGTGGCGTATTGGGTTAGGCCGGATACAATTGAATTATTTTCTAACAGCAATTTGGGTGATAGCTATAATGCAAGAGTTGGTCTAATGACTACGGATAATGATTGTTTCTTGAGATATTTCTGGGAAGTGAAAGTAGAAGATATTTTTTTCGTCGCTCAAAATGACGATGAAGCAAAAATATCTGGTAAAAAATGGTTCCCACACAATAAAGGCGGTTCATATAGAAAGTGGGCAGGCAATAGAGACTATGTTGTAGATTGGGAAAATAGGGGTGAACGGATTAAAGCAACAGCTGTTAAAAAGTATCCCTATTTGAAAGGAAACCCTAATTTTGTGGTGCATGATGATGGCTTCTATTTCCGTGAGAATGTTTCTTGGTCTGAAATTGCGGCAGGAAATTTGGCATTTAGGTATTTTGGCAAGGGGTTTACCTTTAATGTTAAAGGCATGAGTGCATTTACATGTTCCGAGCATTCGCTATGTGAGCTGCTGGCTTTTGCGAATAGTAATGTCGCTAATTATTTAGCACACATAATAAATCCATCATTAAGCTTTGGCGTAAATAGCTTTAATCATTTGCCTTTCATTAAGGTTCCAAGCAAGGCAAAAGAAATTGCAGAAAATAATGTGAACCTATCAACGAAAGATTGGGACGCTTTTGAAACCTCATGGGATTTCAAGCGGCATCCGCTTGTGCGCACAGTTTCTACTGTCGAGGAAGCATACAACGCATGGAAGGCCGAATGTGCCGACCGCTTTGCCAAAATCAAAGCCAACGAGGAAGAGCTCAACCGCATTTTCATCGACATCTATGGCTTGCAGGACGAGCTGACGCCGGAAGAAGAGGACAAGGACGTCACCGTCCGCAAGGCCGACCTGAAACGGGACATCAAGAGCCTCATTTCCTACGCCGTGGGCTGTATGTTTGGACGGTATTCGCTGGACGCGGAGGGGCTCACCTATGCGGGCGGCGAATGGGATGCTTCCAAGTACAAGACCTTCATTCCGGACAAAGACAATATCATCCCCATCTGCGACGACGAATACTTTGAGGACGACATCACCGGGCGGTTCGTGAAGTTTATCGAGACGGTCTACGGCAAAGACACGCTGGACGAAAATCTGCGTTTTATCGCCGATGCGCTGGGCGCCAGCGGTCAGCCGAAGGATGTGATCCGCAATTACTTCCTGAATGACTTCTACGCCGACCACCTGAAGGTCTACCAGAAACGCCCCATCTACTGGCTTTTTGACAGCGGTAAGAAAAACGGCTTCAAGGCGCTCATCTATATGCATCGCTACGCCCCGGACACCCTCGCCCGTATGCGCACCGACTATGTTCATGAGCAGCAGGCCCGCTACCGCACCGCCATTTCCGATGTGGAGCACCGGATGGAAAATGCCTCCGCTGCCGAGCGGGTGAAGCTGAACAAGCAGCTTTCCAAATTGCAGGATCAGGCGGAGGAAATCCGGCTCTACGAAGAAAAGATACACCACCTGGCCGACCAGATGATCCGCATCAACCTGGACGACGGCGTCAATCACAATTACGCCATCTTTGAAGACGTGCTGGCAAAAATAAAGTGAGGAGATATTATAATGGCGCTATTTGAAGAAATACAAAACCTCGTGGCGCTTCAAACCGAGGGAGACTATTGGGACTTCAAGGAAATGTGGCATAGTAATAAAGCAGATCTTCTTCATGATATTATTTGCATGGCAAATAATCAAATTGGAAGAGATGCCTATATTATCATTGGAGTAAGCGATAGCAAAAGTATCGATGGTGTAAAGGTTAAAGGCGTACCAGATGTCAATAGAAAAGACCAGCAGCATCTAATTGATTTTTTGCGCGGCAAAAAATTTGCAGGTGATATTCGCCCGTCAGTCTATCTCCAAACGCTTAAGCTTTTCAATGACGATGGGACGGAACATCTTGTTGATGTAATCATCATAAAAAGCACTGCAAAAACGCCGTATTTTCTTACTGAAAGCTTCAAGGATAGAGACAGAGAAGTCAAAGCTGGATATATCTACACAAGAATTGGCGATACAAACACAGCAATAGACTCTTTTGCCGATTTGGACAAGATTGAATATTTGTGGAGAAAGAGATTCGGAATTGATCTGTCTGTGAATGAGAAGTTACCGCGCTTATTAGATAATCCAGATGACTGGATAGGCGATTTCAATAATGGCGAGTGTAGGTATCATTCTCTATACCCTGAATTTCAGATTCACATAAGTGATTGTGAAGATGACGATGATTACGGTGAAAACAGCATTGTTAGGAACATCGCCGACCATAATCCCGATAAGAGTTTTGCAGTGAAAGATGTCACTATTACATATCATACAACTATTCTTTACGCAGAGAAGGTGTTGTATCTGGATGGATACAGGCATCTGATACCTTTCCCAGCCACGGACACTGTTTATTTGGGCGGGTATCATGAACTGGAATCAAGCTTGACCTATTTATACTTTGATCTGTCTACAGTAATGGGAAAACTATTTAATTGCTTCGCTGTAACTGAACATAACTGGTATAACGAAAAATGGGATATGAGACCGGGTGTTGCATTTCTTGTGTTTGAGGATGCAACAGACCAAAAAGAATTTAACGAGTTTGCCCTATGTCGTTTACATGATGTGCTCGATGAATACAATGCGGCGTTAGCTGATAAGGGCTATGTCAATACGACCGAAATGCAGGAATATTTTTGCTTTGGCTGGTCGAAGGCAAATGAAATAAAAGCAAGGTATATGTATGAAAAATACCGAGGTCTCTCATTCCGAAGCCTCGCGGACTATTTGCCTACTATAGCCGAAAGGTAAAACACCTTGCAGATGGAGGAAAACAAATGGCAAGCATGGATTTAGATTCCATCATACAGGACTTGAACCGACGCTTTGCGGCTCCGCTGCCGGAGTTTTACCGCCGTCGCATCATTTTCTGGTACGACGAGGACAAGGAGTTCGAGGACAAGATCGACGAGATCGAACTTTCCGACGCGAAGGTCGTGAAACTCACCGGCAGCAACACCTTTGAAGTGAAAAAGCTGCTGTCCCATGACGACATGGCGGGCAACTATCTTGTCTACCGCCCCTTCGGCATTGAAAAAGAGGACGACGACTGGCTCATCAACATTGAGCTTTACAGCGAGGATTTCCGCGCCGATCTCGGCTCTATTTGGATGGATGAGATGGGGCTTTCCGCCTCTCCCATTCTGCACCGACAGGTGCGGCAATATAAGCGATTCTTTTCCGCGAAAGATCGCCGCGCAAAGGTGGCGGCATTTGCGAAGAATATTGCCACTGCTCCGCAGTTCCATCTGGCGGTCATGGCCGCTGTCTGCGGCTTAAAAGATATGCAGCCGAACAGCATCATCCGCGCTGTCCTGAAAGGCGGGCTGGACAAGGACGCAAACACGGTCTATCAGTCTCTGGTGAACTACAACGCGCAGAATCCGTTCTGGGTCATGGTCGCGCAGGCCACCGGCTACAAGGACGGCGACGACGTAAACCTCGGCAGACTGGCGATCCATATCCTGCTCACCGCCGCGACCCGCACCATGCGGCAGGAATACCTGATGGGGCTGGACAATTTCATTTCCATCCCGCATCAGGCGTATTGCTATGATTTCGTTTCCGAATGGCTGCACAGCGAAGACGCCGCGCGGCTTTATCCGGTTGCCCGCTTCGTGGAGAACGAAACCCGCCTGCCGCAGCGATTCGCAAAGCTCTCGGTCAGCGATCTCGCCGATACCGAGTGCTTCCCCTGCGTCAATGAGATCATTCTCACCAAGATCATGACGGAGATCGGCAATCAGATCATTCAGGTCGATGCCATCACCGCTGTGATCGAAAAGCGGCGCACAATGGCATGCTACGATGAAGTCTCCTGCTATTATGACGGCATTATGCAGATGATGAAGATGCAGTCGTTCTTCCATGACCATTCCGCTGGCTTCCATACCGCGGAGTCGCAGAAGATATGGAGAGATTACACCGAAGATTATTACCAGATGGACACCTATTACCGCAAGTTTCATCTGTGCTATATCCGCTGCCTGAAAGCCTCCAATACTCAGCTTGACGACCTGTTCAAACAGGTGGTTGATCAGGTGGAAGGGCTCTATTCGGTTTGGTTCCTGGGCGGCTTCGCCGGAAACTGGACAAACGCCGCGGGCGACGAACTCGCCCTGAAAGGCCATATTGACAACGTGCCTTTGCAGGAGAGCTTTTATTCCTCAAAGGTAAAATCTGCCGACAGCAAGGTCTATGTGATAGTTTCCGACGCCCTACGCTATGAAGTCGCGGCGGAAATCGCACAGCTTCTCCGGCAGGAGACGCAGAGCAAAGTCGAGCTTTCCGGCATGATGGGGATTTTTCCGACCATCACACCGTTTGGCATGGCGGCGCTACTGCCTCACAGAAAACTGACGGTTGAGGAGCGCCCCAACGGAACTCTCGCGGTCCTGGCGGATGAAATGTCCACGGATATGACGAACCGGGATAAGGTTCTGAAGGCGGCAAACCCAAACAGCGTGGCATTGCAGTATAAAAACATCATCGGCTTAAAGCGTGCTGACCGACAGGCACTTGTCAAGGGCATGGACGTCGTTTATATCTATCACGACAAGATCGACGAAGCGGCGCACACGTCGGACACTTCTGTCTTCCCGGCCTGTGAGGACGCAGCACAGGAGATCATGAATCTCGTCCGCATCATCGTCAACGAATTCGGCGGAACCAATATCCTTATCACTGCCGACCACGGATTCCTCTATACTTACAGTCCCCTGAACGAAGACAGTAAAGTCGGCAAGGACAGTTGGAACGGCAACGATGTGGAATACGGCAGGCGTTATGCGATCTTCCGCGAAGGAACGACACCGGAATACCTGATGCCGGTAAAATTCATCGGTCAGCCGGCAGGCTATGAAGCCTATGCGCCGAGCGAGAACATCCGCATTAAGATGAACGGCGGCGGCATGAACTTTGTGCATGGCGGTATCAGCCTGCAGGAGATGGTCGTGCCGGTCATTGATTATCACTTCCTGCGGAATGATTACAAGGGCTACCAGCGAGATAAGGCCAGCATCGACACGAAGCCGGTGACGGTCTGCCTTGTTTCCGCAAACCGGAAAATCAGCAACATGATCTTCTCGCTGAATTTTTATCAGAAGGAAGCGGTGGGAACCAACAGGACGGCAGCTACTTATCTGCTGTATTTTACTGATGCGGGCGGAAAGGCCGTCAGTGACACGGTGAAGATCATCGCCGACAAAACAAGCGGCAACGCCCAGGACAGGAGCTTCCGGTGTACGTTCAACCTGAAGCCTCTCAAGTATGACAATAAAGACAGTTACTATCTGATGATTACAGATGAAACTGGTTTGCAGATGCCGGCGCGCGAAGAATTCCAGATCGATATAGCGTTTGCAGTAGATGAATTCAACTTCTTCTAATGCAGGACAGGGAGGATTGCAATGGAACCGATGGATGATGACCGCAGTACGCGGGAAATAATCAGGGAAAAGCTGCGGCAGAACTTTGACGGCAAGATTGTCCGCAAGGATTTGACCAAGCACATCAAGGAGGGCGCGAATGTGCCCGTCTATGTGCTTGAATTCCTGCTCGGTCAGTATTGTAGCACGGATGATGAAGACACGATAGAAAAAGGCGTACAAAGCGTAAAGCGCATCCTTGCGGATAATTATGTACGCCCGGACGAAGCGGAAAAGATCAAGGCAATCCTTCGCAAAAACGGAAACCATACCGTGATCGACATGGTCACGGTGAAGCTGGACATTGTCAAAAATGCTTTCTTTGCTGAATTCTCTAATCTGGGCCTGACAAAAGTTCCGATTGAAGATGAATATCCGGAGAAGTACGACCGGCTTTTATGTGGAGGGATCTGGTGTATCGTTCAGCTTGACTATGAGTACATAGAAGAAGAGAAGAAGAACGGTATGCCGATTCGGATTCGTAAGCTGACGCCGATTCAGATGCCGCACGTGGACATTGAGGAACTGAAGGCAGGGCGCAAGGCGTTCACAAAAGAGGAATGGATGGACGTGCTGCTGCGCTCCATCGGCATGGAACCGGATGAACTGAACGAACGCGAAAAATGGCTTCTGCTGACGCGCATGATTCCGCTTGTGGAAAACAACTTCAATCTCTGCGAATTGGGGCCGCGCAGCACCGGCAAATCGCATCTTTATAAGGAAATATCGCCAAACAGTATCCTTGTTTCAGGCGGTCAGACGACCGTGGCGAACCTGTTCTATAACATGGGACGTAAAACGGTAGGGCTTGTCGGCCTTTGGGACTGCGTTGCCTTTGACGAAGTCGCCGGAATCCATTTCAAGGACAATGACGGTGTTCAGATCATGAAGGACTATATGGCTTCCGGCTCCTTTGCCCGAGGCAAGGAAGAAAAGGCTGCGTCTGCATCGATGGTATTCATCGGGAATATCAACCAGAGCGTGGACGTGCTGCTGAAAACGTCGAGCCTTTTTGACCCGTTCCCGCCTGAAATGGGCAAGGACACCGCTTTCCTCGACAGAATCCATTGCTATCTGCCCGGCTGGGAAATCCCCAAATTCCGTCCTGAGCATTTCACGGACGATTATGGCTTTATCACCGATTATCTTGCCGAGTTCATCCGGGAGCTTCGTAAAGAGCAATACGGGGATGCGCTGGACAAATATTATCACCTTGGCAAAAACCTGAACCAACGCGACACCATTGCCGTCCGCAAAATGGTCGGCGGTTTTATCAAGTTACTTTATCCTGACGGTGTTTATACAAAAGAGCAGTTGGAAGAAATTCTGACTATTTCACTGGAGATGCGGCGGCGTGTGAAAGAACAACTCAAAAAGTTGGGTGGTATGGAGTTTTATGATGTGAACTTCTCCTACATTGATAACGATGACTTTTCGGAGCACTATGTATCCGTGCCGGAACAAGGCGCTGGGAAACTCATTCCGGAAGGAATGTGCAATCCAGGACAGGTTTATACCGTTTCACAGGGCAAGTCTGGCATGATCGGCGTATTCCGTCTGGAATCTCAGATGCTGCCCGGAAACGGGAAATTCGAGCGGACCGGGCTTGGAAGTGACCGGGAGCCAAAAGAAGCATCGAATACGGCGTTCAACTTCTTGAAAGCCAACGGCAATCGGATCAGCTGTTCCATCAGCACGACCGAGAAGAATTATATTATCAATTATCAAGACTTGCAGGGCATCGGGATGACAAAAAGCCTTGCATTGCCTACATTGGTAGCTCTGTGCTCTATCGCTTTGGGAAAACCAGCGCTCAGCTCACTAGCGGTTTTGGGCGAAATCAGCATCAGCGGAACCATGATAAAAGTAGATGAATTGGCAAACGCTTTGCAGGTGTGTCTGGACAGTGGAGCAAAGAAGGTTCTCCTGCCGATTACATCAGCCGGCGATTTGGGGAGTGTACCTGCTGAGCTTGTGGGATGTTTCAACCTGATCTTTTATCAGAGCGCGGAAGACGCTGTATTTAAGGCACTTGGTGTTGAGTGATTTTGGGATGTCAGGAGCGGGGACTTGACCCGCTGACCACCAATTTGGTGGTGACCGACGTGAGCCGGACGGAGAAAACCATTTGCCTTGCGGTCTCGCCGTTTCTGAAATCATACGGCATCCCCAGTAGGGCGCAGCTCTTTGAAGTCGCGCAGCAGGTCAAAGCGGTGAACGCCCAGCGAAAATATAATAATGCACCGGGGTGAGAGCTTACCGGCGAATCAAGCAATGCAAACGAGCTGAAAGCGTCTCTGGAGCTGGCGCTGGGTTACATCGCTGCACCGCCGCAAATTGCAAAATATATGAAGTACAGCACCCGGATTTATGAGATCTATCTCCGTTTTGTGGCGCCGGAGAATAACATGGTCTACTCCATCGACGAGGTATTCATGGATGTGACAAGCCATCTCGGCACCTATTCTTTAAGGCTGACATTGGGGCACATTGAACGGCTAATTATTTCCACGATTCGCAGCATTAAGCAGTTTGAATGTGGGAAATTAGAAAATCAATAGGGAAACTGGAGGGACAGCAGTGACAACCGCTAAATGGGAAAACAATGTAGTGAAGGTACGAGATGACCGGCAACCAATTCGTTTTCGTGTGTTGGACTCAACCGCAGATGAAATGGTATTTGAGCTTGCGGAGGGACAGACTGTTAATTGGGCTGCTGATAAGCAGTTTAGCGAAAGCGACTTGCGAAGTCGAATTGAGCCGTGGCTTACTTCGTTGTTTCAGTCTGAACATCTTTCGCTTTTGGCCGGAAGCGGTCTGACCTCAGCAGTACAGGGTGCTGCATCTATAAAAGCAGATAACGGCATGGGGGTATTTGAGCCAAAATCATTTTATCATGACCAGATTACCCAAAAGGCAACTGAAAGCGCTATTCGTATGGGACGCGACAGCAAGCCGAATATAGAGGATTATATTCGAGTCCAAAATGAGCTACTTCGCGGTCTTGAGATAGTTGGTGACGCCCCCAAATATGAAGAACTAAAAGAAGAAACAGATAAGCTAATTTCGGATTTTACTCGGAATATTTCCACGATAGAATACTCGGTTTCTGCTGCACCAAAAGAAAAACGCGAAGATGCATTCAACAAATTGGTACTTTTCCTTATGAGTTTTGCAAGCCGAACGGGGACAAGAGACCGTCTTAATATTTTTACGACAAATTATGATCGTCTTATTGAAGCTGGAGCGGATGTAGCCGGTCTACACCTTATTGACCGCTTTGTAGGCTCGCTAACCCCAGTTTTTCGCTCCTCGAGAATGGATATTGATATGCACTATAACCCTCCTGGAATCCGAGGGGAGCCGCGCTATTTAGAGGGTGTTGCTCGCTATACGAAGCTCCATGGTTCCATTGATTGGGTAAACTGTGATGGAGTGATTAGAAAAATTGGTCTACCATTTGGAGCAAAAGATTCTACGCCATTCTTGACAGTGGCAGGTATTGATGCGGATGCATCAAAAATCATGATCTATCCAAATTCGTCAAAGGATAAAGAAACTGCAGAATATCCGTATGTTGAACTTTTCAGAGATTTTGCAGCAGCGCTATGTCGACCAAACAGCACAATTGTGACCTATGGATATAGCTTTGGAGATGACCACATAAATCGAGTGATTCGTGATATGCTTACCATTCCATCAACACATCTGGTCGTTATTTCCCATAGCGATTCATCAGGGCGCATAAGGAGAATATATGATGGATGGGGCAGAGAAAGCCAAATTTCATTGATGATTGGTCCTGATATTACAAATTTGGAGGCACTTGTAGATTATTACCTTCCTAAGCCGGCAATTGACCGTACCACTATTAAGATGGCAGATCTACTGCGGCAACGATATGATACACCGCTCAAAATCGGAGAAGAAAAAGAAAAGGAAAGTGTATCTAAAGTATGAATACGCCTATTGCGAGTGCAGAGTCAATGCAAATTGGCCGTGTTGATTTTGTATCCCCTGACGAAATTAAGGTCATCCTTGATTTGGAGGCTCCAAATGATGTCGCATTAAACGCTGGTGTTCCTCGCCCATTTCCGCGAATAAATAGCTATGTGCTTGTGTCCTGCGAAGGCGGCTTTCTGGTGGCCCAAATTGGATGGATAACAGTGGAACAATCCCAGTACCCCAAAAGACGCGGGATGCAAGATTTTGGAATTATTGACCTACCCTATCCTCTGCGTAAGATGAGCCTGACACCGCTCGGAATCCTCCATGAAAAAGTAGAGGGGGCGGGAAAAAAGTCCAAGTATCTTTTTTCACGTGGAATAGACGTTTTTCCGACAGTTGGTGATCCAGTCCTTTTGCCAAGTACAGAACAGCTGAAATCAATTGTTGAATCGGGCTCAAATAGACGTGTGAATATTGGGATCAGCCCTTTAGCCGGAAACGCCACGGTTTCAGTTGACCCAGATAGACTGTTCGGTCGACATTTGGCCGTACTTGGAAATACGGGCAGCGGAAAATCGTGTTCTGTTGCAGGACTTGTCCGATGGTCCATTGAAGCTGCGCAAAGGGACAAAGCAACTCGTCACGGAGACGGGGCGTTGGCAAATACAAGGTTCATCATTCTTGACCCCAATGGTGAATACTCAAAGGCTTTTTTGGATTTGCCAAATGTTCATGTGTATGGTGTAGAAAGAGATGAAGAACGGCACATTGAACAGTTGGTGGTTCCTGTGTGGCTTTGGAATACGTCTGAATGGGCAGCGTTTACACAAGCCAGTGGAAAAGCGCAAAAGCCTACCCTTGTTCAAGCACTGCGTTCTGTTCGCGAGGGTGCCACAGTAGAACCAGCAACAAAAAGTTTCACAATGCGAGCATATCTGAAGACACTAATTACATTGCAAAGAATTGAAATTTCCAATGGTAATCCTTGGGCTGGCGGTGGAAAATCAAAAGGATACAAGGAATTGGTAAATACATGGCAGATCGGACTGTTTGATGATCCAACATTTACGCCGATTGAGAAAGCCGCTATCACTTCACTGCAGCAAGCGTTTGTTCGCCTTTTTGCTTCTAATACAAGTACCGGAGATCGGCGTGAAGAATGGCCCAAATATCAGAGAAATGCTGCTGAAGATCTACTTTCTGCGCTTGAAAATTCACATCACGCGTTTGGCGGGCAAGCTGCAGACGCACTACCAATAGATGCAGATATTCCGCGTCCTTTTACCGGCGAAAATTTTCTGCGGAGCATTGAGGCAAATGCAGAACTTATGAACACATCAGACTATGTTGAAACCATGCTGATGCGAGTAAGGACACTGCTTTCGGATGCAAAATTAAAGCCAGTGATTAGCCCAGAAACACAGATTTCATTGGATGAGTGGATGAATAAGTATATTTGTCCAAGCGACTGTACGGATGGATCTATCACAATTATTGACTTATCTCTTGTTCCTGCGGAACTGACGCATATCATTGTTTCCGTAATGGCACGAATGACGCTTGAATCATTGCAGCGATACAGAAAAATGAACACCGGGCAGACCCTACCGACAGCCCTTATTATGGAGGAAGCGCATACCTTCATTAAACGATATAATGCAGACAGTGAAAGTGGAAATGCATCTGAAATGTGCGCAAAAGTCTTTGAAAAAATAGCTCGTGAAGGAAGAAAATTTGGGCTTGGTCTTGTTCTTTCATCACAGCGCCCCAGCGAATTGTCGCAAACAGTGTTGTCGCAGTGCAACAGCTTTTTGCTGCACAGAATTTCCAATGACAGAGATCAGGAACTTGTAAACAAGCTGGTTCCAGACACCTTGCGTGGGCTTCTTCGAGAGTTGCCTTCTCTCCCATCAAGAAACGCAATTTTACTTGGATGGGCATCTGAATTGCCAGTTATGGTACGAATGAACTTTTTGAAAGAATCGTGCAGGCCGCAATCCAATGACCCCGATTATTGGAATACATGGACGAATAGTGAACGCTCGGTCAAATGGAAAACGATTTCAGATGATTGGCAAGGCGTAGAGAACAATGTCGAAGAACCGCAAGATGCAGATGATGATGAACTTCCATTTTAAGAGAATTTACCTACACAGGCAAATTGAAAATGCCCAGTATTGACAAACTATACGGACTTTGCTGTACAGAATATTACTTTTATTGAAAGCAGACTGTCAGGTATGTGAACTGCAAAATTAAAAGTTGTCGAGCTCCCCCTGTTCATTTATTTGGTAGTAGATTAAAACTTTCCCCACAACAGAGCTGTCAACGAGGAAAAGGAGGGTGCTGGATGAAGCTATTTCATCTGTCGGATCTGCATATAGGTCTGAAGCTCTTTAACCGCGACTTAAATGAGGATCAATCGTACATTTTAGGACAAGTCATTGAGATCGCGACACGGGAACAGCCCGATGCGATCATGATTGCCGGAGACATCTATGACAAGGCAATCCCTTCTGCCGAGGCGGTAGAGATCTTTGATCTGTTCATCTCACGCCTGACGCAGGCTGTTCCGAATGCCGAGATTATGCTCATTAGCGGCAACCACGACAGTGCGCCACGGGTCAATGTGTTCCGTAACATCCTTCAGCGTCAGAAGATACATATGATTGGGATGCCGCCCCAGCTGCCGGAAGAACAGATCGAGAAAGTGGTACTGCAGGACGAATATGGTGATGTAAACTTCTACCTGCTTCCCTTTGTTAAGCCGTCCATGATCAAACCCATCGTCGGCAGCGATGAAAACGGAAACAACCTGTCCTACAACGATGCGATCCATAAGCTGATTCAGCGCGAACAGATTGACTCCAATGCTCGGAATGTTCTGGTGAGCCATCAGTTTTATCTTCCTGCCTCAATGGACCCCAACAGCGTGGAACGCATGGATTCTGAGGTTCGCACCGTGGGCAATATCGACGCGGTAAAGGCGGATATTCTGGAGCGCTTCGACTATGCGGCGTTGGGGCATATCCACAAGCCGATGAAGGTCGGCAGCGAGTTTTATCGCTACTGCGGTACGCCGCTTGCATGTTCGGTCAGCGAAGCGGGGCAGCAAAAGGGCATTATAATGGTGAATCTGAAGAAAAAGGGTAAGGTAAAAACAGATGTCCTTCCTCTCATTCCCCTCCGGCAGGTGCGGGTCATCACTGGCACCTTACAAGAAGTGCTGATGCAAAGCTGCGGCGATTATGTGACCGTGATCCTCACCGACAAGGTGGACTTTGACATCTTTGATATGCAGGACAAGATCCGCTATGCGTTTCCAAATCTTCTGGAAATCCGGCGGGAAAGCCTTCGGAAAGCAGACTATACTGCGGTATATTCCGCAGACGAGGAGTTGGATGCGTTTGCGCTGTGTAATTCCTTCTTAAAAGATTTGGACGCCAACGAGCAGGCGCTTCTCCGGGATGTGATCAACACCGTGCAGGAGGTGCAGGCATGAGACCAATCACATTGACGATGCAGGCCTTTGGCTCCTATGGCAAAAAGACGAGCATCGACTTTACAAAGCCCAATCAAAACCTATTTTTGATCACCGGCGACACCGGCGCAGGCAAAACCACCATTTTTGACGCCATCGTATTTGCACTCTATGGAGAGGCCAGCTCCAACAGCAACAAAAAGGACGGGGCCGAGCTGCAAAGTCAATTCGTGGATTACGGCACGGAACCTTTTGTGGAGCTAACTTTTTCCGAGCTGACCGGCGGTACTGCGCTGCTCTATACAGTTCGCCGTGTGCCACGGCACATCCGCACACTGAAAAAAGGAGACGGCCTCAAGGACGAAAAAGAAACCGTGTCCCTGACCATGCCCGACGGCATGGAGTATTCCCAGAATCAAAAGGAGACAGACGGTAAGCTGGAGGAAATCGTAGGCCTGTCCAAAGAGCAGTTTATGCAGATCGCTATGATTGCACAGGGTGAGTTCATGGAATTGCTCCGTGCGGATTCCAATAAAAAAAAGGAGATCTTTCGGAAGCTCTTCAACACGGGACTGTTTCAGAATGTTGTGGACGAGCTCGGAAGACGTCGCAAGGATAAGATGGCCGAGATCGCGCAGATCCGCACTGTCTGCCAGACGGAAGTGGCACACATTGTTGTTCCGGAGGATTTTGAACACGCGGAGCAGCTATCGGAATTAAAGCGGCAGATCTGCACGTCCGAGCACCTGAATGTGGCGGAAATGGAGAGCCTTTTGTGTGACTTGCAGAGCCTTTGCGCGTTGCTGGAAAAGGGCAAAGGCGCTGCAAAGACAGCGTTTGATGAGGCCGGCAAGGTTCGGGATACAAAGCGGGACGCATATAACAATGCCAAGACGCTGCTGGGTTCCTTCGCGCAGATGGAGAAGGCGCAAAAGGAACTGTCGGAATGTGCCGCGGCTGAAAAGGAAATGGACGAGGCAACCCGGTTAATCGCCGCCATCAATGCCAGCTACGAGATCAAAGCCGAGTACCAGAGATTTACAGATGCGGATCAGGCCGCCGCCAAAACAGAAAGAGAACTGTCCGAGCAACGAGAAACGCTGCCCCGCTTGGTGGAAGCGTATGCAAAGGCGGAAGCGGACGAAAAAGCGGCGAAGCTGGCGCAGGTTCAGGAGGCCGAAACATTTACAAAAATTTCCCAGCAGGTAAAGAGGGCTCTGGAGGTCTTTGCGAAGCTCCACGCCGCAGAGACCGATCTAAAATCTAAGCAGACTGCTCTTTCGAAGGCGGAGGAAACCGCAAAGTCGGCGCAGGACACTCTGACCGCCTTCGAAACACAGGAGCAGCAGTGGCGCAGGCAGACGGAAGAGCTTGCCAACGCCGGGGAGTTGCTGGCTCTTTGGAACGTCAAAAACAGCGAAGCGGACAACATTGACGCAGAGATTGCCTCCGCAAAGAAACTGCAATCTGCGGTCAAAGCACAGATCAAAAAGGCAGAGCAGGCGAAAAAAAAATATGAGCAGGCCCGTCAGAGCGTTTGCGGAAAAGAACACGGAATACGTGGAAAAGCAGATGGCTTTTCTGGATGCGCAGGCCGGATTTCTTGCAAAGGAAAAGCTGAAACCAGGTGAACCCTGCCCTGTCTGCGGCTCAAAAGAGCATCCGCAGCCCTGCCGCTTGTCGGAGGAGCATCGGGATCTGACCCGTGAGATCATCGACGCGCTGGCAAAAGAGGTGGAGGAACTCCAGCAGGAGCAGACCGAAGCATCCACCGCTTCCGGCTCTGCGGCGGATATGCTGGCTGAAAAGCAGGGCACGCTCTCTGACGCGCTGGCAAAGCTTCGTGCTCGTATGGTAAAAAGCATTTCAGACGTACCGGAAGAACTGACCCCGGAACAAGCGGCAACGCTGCTTTCTAAATGGAAATCGGAACTTGAGGCGGAGGGCGCTGCCCTTCAAAAAAATGCGGAGCTGCTCAGCAGCGTTCAGGAATCCCTGAAGGGAGCTAACGAAAAAAAGCAGACGCTGAAAGCGGCAGCTGACACGGCAACGGAGCAGTTGTCCGCTGCAAAGGTGACGTTTGCTGCCGCGCAGGAGACGCTCAACGGGCTCAGGCGCAAAAGGTGTACCCTGCCGAGAAAGATGCAAATCTTGCCCTTGCGCAGGCGACCACGACAAAAGAAGCGGCGGACGCCGCCTATGACGTCGCTCATGCTTCCGCGCAATCCGCGAAAACGGCGAAGGAGACCGCTGAAACTCTGATCAAGCGCTATGATAAGGAGCTTCCAGCTCAGAAGGAAGAACGCGCCAGACGCATGGAAGCCTATCAAAAAATTCTTGCGGAAAAGGCTCTGTCAGAAGCGGACTGGAAGGCCGTCACGGAGCAACACGAAAAATCGGAGGCAGCCGCCCTGCAGGAAACAATCATGGCGCACGGAACGAAGAAAGCAACTGCAGAGGGCGCTTTTGCTGCGGCCAAGGCTGCCATTGGGGATGCGACGAAGCCGGTGCTGGAGGATTTGGAAGCTGCTCAAAAAGCAGCCGAAGACGCATTGGAAGTGACTCTGGCTGCGTTGGAGCAGCTGAAAGAATCCTATCGGGTCAATCACGGCGCTTATCTGGCGCTTGCTCCAAAGATGGAGGAGCGAGGCCGAATCACGCAGGAATACACCCAAATTGACAGCCTCTATAACCGTCTGGCCGGAAAAGTGACCGGTGCCAGAATGGACCTTGAGACCTTTGTGCAGCGTTATCATTTGCAGAGAATCCTCTATGCGGCCAACGAGCGCTTTCAGGATATGTCAGCCGGGCAGTATGAGCTGCGCATGATCGGAGATGATCAGGCCGGAGAAGGCAAAAACAGAGGCCTCGACCTAATGGTGTATTCCACGGTCACCGGCAAAGAGCGAGAAGTCCGGACGCTCTCCGGTGGAGAATCCTTCATGGCGGCCCTCTCCCTTGCCCTTGGAATGGCGGATCAAATCCAGGTGAGCTCTGCCTCCATCAACCTCGATATGATGTTCATTGACGAAGGCTTCGGCGCGCTGGACGATCACTCCAGAAATCAGGCGGTCAAGGTGCTGCAACGGATGGCAGCCGGCTCAAAGTTGATTGGCATCATCTCTCATGTTTCGGAGTTGAAGCAGGAGATCGAGGATCAGCTGATCGTCAGCAAGGATGAGGACGGCAGCCGTGTAAAATGGGTGATCAGCTGACAATTTGTCAGCGGTTATTTCAATTTGATTCTCCAGCGGTGCTGCTTTCGGCCAGCGTGCTTTCTCCGGTGGCATAGTCGATGTTAACGCCTGGCTGGACGTTGTAGCAGAAGATGCAAAAGCATATGCCCTCGCCCTTATCCTCGACCGACTTCGCTTCCATCAATACGCCGGAAGCCACAAGGTTATCACCGTCGAATATAGGCGTTACCCGATAAAGTACATGGTTATCCGTTTCCTTTATGTAGTCCGCCACCATGTTCTCAAAAGGCAGCATGCCATCGACATTCAGATAGCGGGTACCGGTGATCAGGTTCTTTTCATTTGCGTTTTCCGCAGTAAGCTGATAGCCGATCAAATGGCATCTGTTATAGAGATATTTGCCGTCGATGCAGTCATACTTGACCGTGTGCCAGCCCGTGGGTTTTATTTGCCCGATTGAACCGCGTTCCTCCGTGGGCATCGTATCCGTGGAAACGCAGGCATAAGCCACGCCGCAGCGGCCAGGGCTGTCAAGATTACTGTAGGATTCAAAAGACGTCGTCGTCAGATTTGAATCGGAAAAATACGGTTGATTGTCATTGACTGTGACATACGGACTACCGGAATAGTCAGGAATTGAATCCAGAGAATAGGTATTTCCAGCAGAGCAGGCAGACAGAAGCAGCCCGATCGCCAGAAACAGCGGGAGCAACGCGCGAATGGACTTTTTCATCGTGTATAGATCTCCTCTGTAATTTTATCGTGAGAAGATCCGGCAAAGTCCTCCGTATGGACGAGCTTCCACCCACCTTCGGCCAAATCAACAGAGAAAGTTTGATCTGCCGGATACCGCCGGTTCCAGCGGTACAGGATAACTTTTTCGACCCACCGCAGGTAAGGGGTGATGTCGCAGTCCTCAACAAAGCAATATTCGCCGTCGCCGGCCTCAGACATGAAATTATCATCCACATTGATCTGCGGTGCATTGTTCTCCGAGAACTGCTTCGCGGAATAATGGTTCATCCAAAGCTTACTGTCCTTCGTATCCTCCAGGATATGCTCTCTCAGAACCCGATCCTGGCTCTGCCTGCGACGATTGAACATCATCCCCATGTTGTCGTCTACACATACAATTATTATCATTGATTTCCCTCTAATTATGGTGGTAGATCCTACGATCCAACGCAAAGATTCTCCTGCTGAATTCCCCGGCAGGAACTTCCTCCAGCGTTTCGCGGTAGATCTCCATGCGGCTGTCAATCATATCAATATACGATAACAGCTCCCCCTCGGCGCACATCGGCTGAACGGCGGCACCGAACTCTGGCTCCCCGTGATGCGACAAAATGAGGTGCTGGAGCAGCACCGATTTTTCCTCAGGCACATGTAGCTCAGCAGCGACATTGGCTACTTCGTAAGCACCCATTACGAGATGCCCCAGCAGTTGCCCTTTCATGGAATAATCCGTGACAAGCCCAAGCTGCGACGTTGTGAACTCCTCGCATTTCGCGAAATCGTGGAGCAGAGTTCCGGCGAGCAGCAGACTGCGGTCGATTACCGATTCGTATAGTCCGGCCAGAAAATCGGCAGTCTGAAGCATATACGCCGTGTGCATCAAAAGGCCATTTAAAAAGCTGTGGTGTACGCTTTTGGCCGCGGGGATGCTTTTGACTCTCTCACCGTATTTGTCAAGCATCTCCTTACAGACTGATCTGTAATCCCGATCCTCAATTGTATCGACGGTTTCCAGCAACTTTCGCCAGGTTGCCTCGACGTCGATCGGCGCCGTGGGTACCAGGTCACCAACGCTGTATTGGTCGTTAGTGTCGGCCAAGCACAAACGATCCACCGTTATCTGCAATGTGCCCTTAAACTCGGATACAGTCCCGCGGATTTTCACCACTGCCCCTGTATCCTTCGGCGTCACTGGACCGGTATAATCCCAAATCTGCGCATCGATCGTGCCCGTACAGTCGGACAAGACCATGCTCAGGAACGGTTTCCCACTCATTGTTGTTTTTGCAAACGCATCCTGCAGCAAAAAAAATCCTTCGAACTGATCACCGATGCTCATATCTTTGATGTACATGACTTTACCTCTATTTGTTTTTAATACGCAGATAATCATACCACACATTGGGTACTTCAGACTATCTTAGAATCCGATTTTGGCTTTCAGCATACCGATATTCCGTGGCTCTGCCTGCATTGTGTTCGGGTCGATATCCGGTGCGTCCTTTTTCTCAACTTCCTCTTTCGGCACAACAATTGCAATCACGCTGGAATGCGTGATGAACATCACCTGCGCATATGCGTAGTCTTCAAGTTTGTCATAGAGCCTGCCGGCGCTGCAGGTACCGGCGAAAACGGTTCCCACGCTGTTGGCCACATAGCCGATCGTATCGATGAACGGAAGCTCGACACGAATCGCTTCCGGGTCGTGCGGGTTATCAGGCTCCTTGACCAATTTAACAAGGCGATTAATCTTATACGGGTTCATGCCGAGATAGTGGTTCATGCCGGTGATCGTGACAAAGTAGTTTTCCATGACGCGGACTCCTTTCATAGATGCTTTTTATTACACCTACATCATGCGGCAAATACTGTCCAATAATCAGGACTGTTTAGGGGAACGGGGAAAAAGACACAGATTTTTACAATTTTGGTTGTCATACAAATTCAATTATGATATCCTGATGTTGTCCTGAGTATTGGACACCACTTTCATTATGCTTACAACATAACAACAACATAACCGAAAGCATAATGAATGAAGGAAGGCAATCCACATGTCGGATGATTACGGATATTTTGGAAAAGGCATCGATGGATATGTGCAATACATGCAGACTTTTAACGAGGTCAAAAAAGGCGGGGGCGGCGGCCCAAAAAAGAACGGCTGCTACATTGCAACCGCCGTCTATGGGTCTTATGACTGCCCGGAAGTATGGACGCTGCGCCGGTTCCGCGACTACAGGCTGAAGCGGACAGCCGCCCGGACGCGCTTTCGTCCACTGCTACTATGCAGTCAGCCCTACCTTGGTCAAATGGTTCGGTGGCCTCAATTGGCTGAAACGGCTTATTCGCCGCCACCTTGACCACTTTGTAACCAGCCTGAAAACCGCAGGCGTGGAGGACACGCCCTACAACGACCCTGAAAATTAGCATTTATGGGAGGCGTTCCATATGGCTCGATCAGAGCGTCAAAAGTTAAAACTGCTCTATCTGCGTGATTACCTGCTGCGGAATACGGACGAGCAGCATCCCGTAACGATGAAGCAAATTATTGCCTACCTTGACCAGAACGACATCACGGCAGAACGCAAAAGCATCTATACCGATATTGAACTGCTTCGGACATATGGTATGGACATTATCCAGGAGTCGGGCAATTATTGCGTCGGAAGCCGATATTTTGAGCTGCCGGAGCTGAAGCTTCTTGTTGACAGCGTTCAGTCCTCAAAATTTATTACATACAAGAAAACCGGCTCTCTGATTAAAAAGATCGAAGAAATGGCCAGCATCTATGAAGCCCAACTGCTCAACCGTCAGGTCTATGTTACAAATCGAATCAAGAGCATGAACGAGTCCATCTATTATAACGTGGATGAAATCCATAACGGGATAGCTCATAACAGAAAAATCCGATTTCACTATTTCGAATACGACATTGCTAAAAAACGCATATTCCGAAAAAGCGGGGATTTTTATGAAGTAAGCCCCTATGCGCTCTCCTGGGACGACGAGAACTATTACATGGTCGCCTTTGATTCAGATGCTGAAATCATTAAGCACTACCGCGTGGACAAGATGGCAGATATCTCGATAACGGACCAGGAACGCGACGGAAAAGAACATTTTGAATCTCTGGATATGGGTACCTATGCCAAGAAAGTATTCGGCATGTTCTCCGGTGAGCAGCGTTCCGTCAGGTTGAAGGTCGCAAACCATCTGGTGGGGGCAATTCTGGACAGATTCGGGAAAGACGTTTCCATTGTACCCGATGGGGATGATCACTTCACCGTATCGGTTGATGTTATTGTCAGCCCGCAGTTTTTCGGGTGGATCAGTGGATTTGGGCCAGATATAGTTATCACGGCGCCGGATGCCGTAGTTGAACAGATGCGGAAGCACATCAGTGCGATCAATGAGCAATATTTGAATACCCTGTGTGGCAGATGCAGCCTTGATAGGAGAGGAACATGAAAACGTGTAAAAAGTGCGGCAAGCCGCTGCCGGATAGTTATAGAAGCAAATTGTGTGAAAGCTGTATTGGCAAAAGAGCTCAAGTCCTAAAGAACTCGGGGAAGGCTGTGCTTAGCGTTGCCGTAATGGTGGGCGGCACCGTGGTGGCCATAGCTACAAAAGGCAAAATCAATCCCACCAAAAAGTAAATCAGGCTTCATTTACATCGGGCGCAAAAAGTAATTGTCCGAAAAAGAGTGATTTTGCATTTCATTACGAACTCTATGGGGAATGTAGACTTGTAATGAAAGAAGGAGCATCCATGAAGGAGTTATACAGACGACTATACAATGATTTTTACACATTCCCGGAGTTTGACAGCTGCGCTCACTTTGTATCCATGTGCGGTGAATTATATGACAAAGGAACACGGCGCTTCATGCTGATTGGTCGCTCGACAAACGGTTGGGGTACACTGAATACGGCATCAGAAACCGCGTTTGGAGGAGCGGCTCAGGCGGAGTTTGACGACCATAAGCGCTGGAATTGGGTCGAGTCGATAGGCGGAACACTGTACAGCACCCACGATCAGGACAAATCAGACTTGACAAAACGATATTGCATCGACAAAAAGCCGTACTGGGACTATGCAAAAGCAATCTGGTTGCAGTTACCGGGGAACGTACAGAGTAATGATATTTGGATGGAAAGCATAGCATGGTCAAATCTTTACAAGGTATCCCCTAAAAATAGTGGGAATCCGAGTCCAAAGATTCAACAAATTCAGCTTGCCACCTGCAAAGAGATTTTGAAGCACGAGTTGGAAATATACAGGCCTTCACACATTCTCATGATTACCGGCTTCGACTGGTTTTTTCCATTTGCTGACCTGTTTGAGAATGTGAAGGACTCAGGCAATCGCAATGTTCTCCGTGGAGTAAACAAAAATGCGGTTTATGTAGAAGGAACTGCCACATATGGGGATGCAAAAGTAGTTATAAACTGCCGCCCCGAATGGAGGGACAAAACGGCGTTTGTTTCGGCTGCGCTTTTGGCGTTTGAAGTGGTTGTATGAAGACAGAGTGGCAGGAGCGGTTTAGGACTATGAGGATGCGATGAGCGATTACATCGATGTCTGGTTCCCCTATGAGGAGCCAAAGGTATTCGCCCGTGAACTGACAATGCGCGACTGGGAGCCAGGCGGTGTCGTTTATGAGGGACTGCATGGATCAGGTGAGTGAGATCCATCAGAAGTTTACCCGGCCTTACCACAGCTTATTTTTGACATATGTAAATCACTTGTGACTGGAGACCAAAGACAATGACAATTGCGCTGATATCCTGCAGCAAGGAAAAGAAGCCGTACCCATGCGAGGCGCGTGAGCTTTACTCCGCAAGCGCGCTCTTTTCCCTATCGTATCAATATGCCATGGAGAACGCTGATAAGGTTTTCATTCTTTCCGCAAAATATGGCCTCGTGTCGGAGAACAAGGTGATTGCGCCATACGATCAAACGCTGAATGATATGCCCCGCAAACAGCAGCTCGAATGGGCGCACGCGGTTCTGACGATGCTTGCACATGAGTGTAGCATGGAATATGACGACTTTATCCTTCTCGCTGGCAGTCATTATTGCCGGGATATCCAGAACCATCTGCCGCATTGTAGTCTACCGTTGGCAGGAATGCGTATGGGTGAGCGGATGGCCTTTTTGAAATCGCAGCTACATACCAAGGAATCCGCCCGGCAACCGGATTCCCAATGGGCGCAGACGAATTGGGTCACCAGCAGCAGTGAGGTTTCTCTATGCGTGCGTCTCCATGCGCTGTTTCAAAAGTTGCCGCGATATACATGGGAACAAATCCAGTTGCTCCCGTTTGACAATGGTATCTATATTGTCTACGAAGCGGGCGAACTCTACCACGGCATGGACAGAATCGTTCGCGTCGGTACGCATACTTCCCCAAACATGCTCATACGGCGGCTGACAGACCACTTTGTGCGGGAAAACCACAATGGCAGCATTTTTCGCAAAAACATTGGAAAGGCCGTGCTGAACGCGCATCACGATCCATATCTGCCCGTATGGACTTTGGACACTTCGAAACCGGAAAACTACAAATATATTGATCCCATAAAGAACGCCGACACGGAGCAGCGCGTCAGCGATTATATGCGCGGCCATCTGACCTTTACGGCGTTCCCCGTTCCGGATAAAGGTCAGCGTCTGCGGTTAGAAGAAGCAATCATTTCAACCCTGAACCATACGAGCGATTTCGGGCCCGGAGAAAAATGGCCGGGGAAATACAGCCCCGAAACAGAGATCTGCACCAGCGGCCTATGGCTGAAGCAGGGACTGGATGCGGAAGGCCTGACGGAATCGGAATTCGCATTGCTTCAAAGACTCTGCGGGCTAACCGTGACAGCAGAGCCCGAACGATCACACACTCCAGTTCAGAAAGCTCAATCGTCGCTCGGAAAATATGAACCTCTCTACCGCTACCTCTGCACACAATCAAGCGACACCGTCACGCTTTCATTCTCGGAGCTGGAGAAAGTCCTTGGGTTTGCGCTTCCCAAAAGCGCTGGAACCTATACTATGTGGTGGAACCCCGGCGGTTCACATACGCAGTGTCAATCCTGGGTGCAAGCGGGATATAAAGCAGTAAATGTCCAACAGGGAATCCTAAACAAGCAAATGACCTTCATGAAGATTTGAGGAGATGCAACATGATAGACTGGAACGGAAACGGAAAAATCGACCCAGTCGATATTGGTATTTCGATTGCTGCCACGCAGAGCGAAACTGATGATAACGAGTGCGGCAACGCAGATGCTGCGGCGACCCCCCATCCCAAAACGAACTCATTTTCACAATTTAAGACGCTATTGAAATCCTTATTATTTCGCAGTAATCAGAAACACGGTTAGGCATTTAATGCCTTTCTCCCCATGATAGCAGATGACAGATACTGCAACCTAATTCAAGCGGCCAACCGATACTGCATCGGCTGGCCGTTCGGTTATTCTGTATCTCCTTCAAGTTTGTGCTTCAAGTCAAGGATTTTTTGGAGCATATTCCTGTAGTCATGCCGCATCTCATACAAGACCGCAGACGCGACGCTCTCCTTGCTTTCACCTGTTGCTGCCGACCATGTTTCCACAAACCATGTCATCAGCTCAACCCGCTCGGAATCATTAAGATTATCGACTTCATCATTGCTCTCAAAAAGGGATGGGTTCTCTTCCCTGTACTGCTCCAAAAGAGCGGTAAGGTCTGGCCTGTTGCGCAGAATTGACTCAAAGATCTCGTTCTTGTCGGCAATCTCTTCAAAATAAAGGATGAAAATGTGTATCCGGAGTCTCCCATCATCGTTCGTCTGAAAAGTAATAGAATGGGACTTGTCGGCGAATTCTTTCAGAAGGTTCAGATCGTCACGATCACAAAACTCGGCAAACGGCAGAAGCAGATCTATTGTGGCCTCCCATTTCTCGTAGTTTACAACTCCGCGGACTTTGCCGCCCCAGCGTTGCGCAAGCTCGTCTGACCGTTGAAGCAAATATTCGTAGTTTTCTTTATCAGCGGGAACAACCACCTTGGGAATGACCTGCATTGCATCAGCGTATGCCGCGATGAACCCTCCATCAGTGGCAATCTCAAATATCGCGGATGCGGTGTCATTTCCATCTTGCTGACGATGTTCTTCCTCATAGTCACGCTCAAATACGATGTTTTCCATTATTCCCTCCGAACATCACTTGATACGCTTACGCCAGGAACAGGCTGCGGTTCTGCTCCAAGGTCTGCGATACGGCGCTCCAAACTCGCACATTATACCCGTCATCCGTAAAGACTTTCCCGTGGCTCTTGCCCTTGTCAGTTTTCATGGATGCGAAATTGCCACGGAAGTCCCGTACATATACATCCGGGTGTTTGCTTTGATCATGACAGCGGGCCTCCAGCTCCGGCCGGGTGACCAGTCCCCGTTCATTCAGTAGCTGATAATAGGCCCGAATGATTTTGTAATTGTTTTGCTCCGGGCTAAGCGCCCACTTGGGTATGCGCTCGATTGCCTTTCCTTCATCGGTATACGAACCTGTGCGCGGTTTCGATTGAGCGATGACAATCTGCTCTTTTGAAGCCTTTGCCGGCGCGGGCGCTGCTTTCCCGGCGAACATCTGGTACATCTGAACGCTGCGCAAAAACAGCTCTGATGTGTCCGCGATACTCGTACCCTTTTTCAGTACGGGCTGCATGATCCCAGTCAGAAAAGTATCGTTACAATATAGAATCGCAGTAAACTCCAATCCGAGCTGCGAGAACAGGTCGGTCAGCTCCACAAACATGGGCGAAAGTTCTTTTTCGATTACCGGGTTTATTTTTGGTGAGGCAAAAATGATCTCACCAGTTGCGATGCTGAAGAAGCCATATAAGCACAGCGCGGTTCGCACGCATTTCTGGATTATCTTCGTCAGCGTCTTGCTCTTGTCTCCGTAGTTTAGCCCCGCCTCATGATAGGCAATATCAACGGCGTAAATGCTCTGCGCGGACTGGGAGAACGAGATGCCGATGGCATCGATCTCCGCCTGCTTGATGAGCTGCTCCATAGAACAGCCCTTAAAAATGTCGTACTGATACTTGTCCTGATAGTACTGAGCAAATTTCTCATAAAGCGATTGCAGCTCGCCCCGGCTGTCCAACACCCAATAGGGTGACGCTTTCCAGTTGGTCTGCGCCAACTGGCATTGCTTTTCATGGCGCAGCCACGAGTATATCAGGGATTCTCCCATTTCAATCTTCATGTCCAGCCTCTATTCTTGGTTCATATTCCGACGCTTTGCTTCAGAGAGCCAGTTCTGGAACTCCCACCGCAGCGGAGGCGCTGTCACCGCCGCCCGTATCCTCTTCTGATACCGAATGTACTGCTCATAGCTCGTGAGCTTACTCCACGCGCTGCAGGGCGGCTTTATCCCCAGATCATTCTCCACAGCGCCAAAAACATAGGAATCCAGCGGCACATGGAGATAGTCGAACACAGGTGTTACATCAAGCTGACTATAGATGTATATGTATTTCATGGTCATGTTGACCCATTTCTGAGCATGGCCGAGATTAAACTCGAAGCCCGTCGATGCGTAATACCCAATCAGCTCGTCGCAGAGTGAACGATGCCATGTGTCATATCCCGCCTGAGTATCGGGAGGTTTTGAAAGCATGGCTGTGATTTCCGCATCTAAAACCCTGCCCACATGGTCGCGGTACTTTGTGCCGCTCTCACCATGAAAGCGAAGCGTTCGGCACAGGTCACGATATGCGCGGTCGCTTACGGCCGGAAAGGGCTTGTCGCCGCCGAAAAAGGCATATTGCAAAAAATCAAATCTATCTTTATCTATCAGAATTTCCGCCATCGCCGTCACCTCATACTGTCTGTTTTTCTACGATTTCCCTATCATGCCGCCCTGCGCTCCACAAACCAGCGACCCAGATTGTTCCCGGTCATCAAGGCGTTCCGTTCGAAGAACAGATAGCTCTGATGGCCGTTTATGATGACCGTGTATCGGTCGCCCTGCCCCCGGCTTTCAGCGCTGGCGCCTGACGAATGTCCAGAACACGATCAATTGCATATACCGTCCCGTCCTCCCATGTCAGCGATATAGGGATCAATGTCCCGTCCGCATCAAAGACAGCGGATACCAGCACATAAACCTTGACGGTCATGTCATCACCTTGCATATCAGAGTGCCGTCATTCGCTCAGTTTTTCAGGAATGTGCTGTTCAGGCCCTGCGGCAGATTATAGCGATAGCCGCGCTGGATCATGGAGAACAGCTTAAACGACATCAGATCGGGGCTTACATAGAGCTCCTTGCACATACGAAAATAATCCATGTCCTCCTGCTCCGTCAGTTCCTCAATAGCCTCATCAGAAATGAGGAAATCAGCAGTAAACAGGTTTGCCTGATACTCCGTTCTGGAGGTCATGTCGTATATTACATTATCCCTCATCGGAGCAACCTTGATTTGAGCCTGATGGAGTATCACATGCGCGGCCTCGTGCATGGCAACGATCCGTTGCTCAATTTCAGGCAGAAAGGCGTTGAGAACAACAAATATCGTCCGCTTGGAAAAATAGCAATACCCTTTCAGTCCATGCGGTCCATACGCACGGGACTCACGGACCTCCACGCCAAGCGCGTCAAGCAGCTCATAAGGGTCATTGGTCTTATATTTTGCCATGACCCTGTGAACCTCTCGATGTATAAAATCTCCAGTCATTTCCTCACCTCCAGTTGGGTACAGATAATATCACGCATACAGCATACATCGTAAGTAGTCCCATAATACGGACTGTAAACGATTTATCGCGCGTCGTCTTTTCTGTATTTCTTGGGGGTGAATTTTTTTGCCGCAATGTCCTTGGATTCCAGATAAAGCTGCTGGATCTCAGTCATGAACGCGAGGCGATCCTCATCGCTGAGCTCACCGCCGGCAAAAACAGCGGCAGCCTGAGTCAGAACCGCTTTGGCGTCCCGTTCACCTTTTACGCCATAACGCTCCGCTGCATCGGATATGAACTCTTCCTCCTCAGAGGCTAAGTAGCTGGTAGGAACCTCAAACACCTTCGCAAGCGCATCATACAAATCGCGCTTTTGCGGATAGCGCCCGTCATTCTCCCAACCGGCGACGGTGCGCTTGGTAACGCCGACCAGCTTGCCCAGCTCCGCCTGCGTGATATCCTTTTTCGTGCGCAGCTCACGCACCTTATCTCCAAATTTCATGTTGCGCCTCCATGTGATGAAATCCGATTGCACTTTTTTCTGAAATGGTATTGACAAGAGAAATCAGATTTCGTATAATCATGACGTAGATGAAATCCGATTACATCAAAATACTATATGAAGTTGCACCTTTTGTCAAGAGTCTTAAGAGAAAAAACATGGAGAGAGTAATACTTCACATCGATCTGAACTGCTTTTACGCTTCGGCCGAGATGATGCTCAATCCTGCGCTGCGGGGGAAGGCCGTCGTCGTGTGCGGCTCCACCCAATCAAGGCACGGCATCGTCCTCGCCAAATCAAGGCTCGCCAAGAAACGCGGGGTCAAAACGGGGATGGTCAATTGGGAGGCGAGCCAGTGTTGCCCGGATATTATCATGGTGCCGCCATAATATGACGAGTATCTCAAGTATTCCAAACTGACTCGGACAATTTATGAAAGGCATACCGATCAGGTCGAAGGGTACGGCATGGATGAGGGCTGGTGCGATGTGAGCGGCAGATCGCCAGAAAAGCAATATAGCTCTTTGAGGCAAACTACCGCTGGACAAGCAAAGTCCATGCCGTGATAGTCAGGGCGATTAACCTCATTCCTGTCGATACGCCGTATCAGACAAACATCTTCGAGGATACCGCCAAGCGTAAACGGCGGGAGCGTTTGGATACGGCGGTCGAGGAAATCCTTGGCAGGCTCGGCAAAAGGGCCATATATTCGGTTTGCCTTACGGGAAACTTGAAAATGTCGTCCGATGGTCGAGAAAAAGTGGTCATGCCCGGTATGATGTATCAATAACAGAAAGGAAACTCAACATGGACACGATAACGCTCGGCAGCTTTATAAAGGAGCGGCGTGAGCAGCTTGGAAAGACGTTGCGCGGATTTGCCGCGGAGCTGGACATTGCTGCGCCATATCTTCACGACATCGAAAAGGACAACCGCACACCATCGGAGAAGCTCCTCCCGGCCTTCATCAAAGGGCTCCGTCTCTCCCGAGAGGACGAGACTACGCTGTATGATCTGGTCGGTCGCAGGCGGCAGGGCCTGTACCCCGATCTAAGCGCGTATATCCAGAACTCTGAGCTTGCGAGGGTTGCTCTCAGAAAGGCCCGCGACTGCAATATCCCTGATACCATGTGGATCAGAATTATTGACTCCATTGACAACGGAGGATAGAGCATCATGAAAATTCTGTTAAGCCAGAAAAGCAATGGCATGTACCTCTTCCACAGCGGTGATTTTGATAAGATCGCCGAACTCGTCCTGCGGGAGCAGGCTCCGTATATGCTTGAAAAAGCTCAACCCTTGGAGATTGAGGCGCTTGCCGATGAATCATACAGCCTGACAATTATTGACCGTTGCCTGTCGGCACACGGCAGCGTACTTGGCATGATCAACTTTGATGACATCAATGTTGAAGTCATGAGTCTGGAAAAGAAGCTGATTCAGGAGCGCCTTATGGCCGGCACAATTGTCGTTGACGCCAGCCTTATGCCGGAGGAAAACCACCATCGCCGGCGCTTTACCATCGCGCATGAAGTTTCGCATTGGATCATCCATCGGCAGATGTATTACGCGGACGGGAAGAAGTTCAATCTCCGTCAATCCCGTCCGTACATTGCATGCAGGAAAGCCAATACGAACAGAGATAATCGGCGGGAGTTCTGGTCGGAGAGCGATTGGCTGGAATGGCAGGCGGACAGATTTGCTTCGTCCATGCTGATGCCCGCCTGCGTGTTCTATCCTGTGGCGCTGGCGGTTATGCATCGCCACCATGCCGGTTCATATATCATCGAAGGCTGCGGGTCAAAGGAAACGGCCGGTGTGATTACGGAACTGACTGAAATCTTCGATGTTTCACGGACAGCGGTTCGCATTCGGCTGAAGCAGGCCGACATGCTGCGTTCACTCGACGTCATCGTCTGCGATTGAATATGCGGGCGGGGCTCAGGCCCCGCCGCTTTTACCCCGTCGTGTTAGCAGGTGCGCTAACGTAGCTAACAGATCGGATTTTGCCGGTTTATGGCTCAAGGGAGGTTTACGAATGGCAAAAGATACCGCAGCATTACGCAAGCACAAAGCGAAAATTGCTTCGCTTGGCATGGATGGCGACACGGTGTTCCACAAATCGAAACTGCTGCTGAAGATTTATCGGGACGTCACCTGGGCACTTGACGATCACCTCGAAGAAATGCACGACTATGCGTATGAGGCCGGGAACCAGAATGCCGCAGTCGGCTTCCGATATCTCGCGGATTTTGCGCCCACCGTAGAGATCGACAAGTTTGCCGAGCGAGTCTGCTGCGTTTGTGAAACGCGGATGTACGTTGAACTCATCAACAAAGCGCTTGCCCGCGTGAAGGTATACCCCGTTTATGGGGATATGTACTATCAGATTCTGGACAAGCAATACATCAGCCGGTTTCCTCTCACGGAGCCGGAGATTTCCGAAATGCTGAATATTGAGCGAAGCGTGTTCTATGACAGAAAAAAGGAGGCTCTTTATTTGTTCGGGATATGCCTGTTCGGATATACACTGCCGGAGGTGCGCCGACTGTTTACCGACTGAAAACCGACGAAATACCCACCCTTTTCCTACTCCCAAGCGACTTTTGATATGCTACACTGTCCATGCTGGGGAATAATACCAAAACGCCGCAAG
>Ga0065701_1012630_pt1 | contig 35779 bp, 38 predicted proteins | sample Biomet1_FD_59088 | JGI IMG/M metagenome (GOLD analysis project Ga0065701, IMG submission 59088) | Microbial communities from bioreactor (seeded with anoxic lake sediment) at LBNL, California, USA - Biofuel metagenome 1 version 3... | ecosystem: Engineered > Bioreactor > Anaerobic > Unclassified ...
TATAATTAATTAATAATCAATTAGTTATATATTAATGCAACAATGCCCCAATTGCCCCAAAAAATATATGCTCCTAAAAATAAGGATAAAAGTCCCTATATTTAGGACTTCTGATAATTTTTTATTACCTTTGCATTATTAAATTATAACCCTAATACAATGAGTAAGTATTTAATATATGTTCCTTTAGAACCATTTCAAGCGCAATGGCTTACACACAGTTTCGGCAACCCAGTTCAGTTTCCAGACTGCTCAGTTGAAAATGCTACAATACGCAGACTAATCACTAAGAGGCCTAAAGATCTGCAGGTGGAGTTAAAAGGAGAAAAGGATGTCGCTATATATATACCTTCTTCTAAGGCTAAGGATCCTTCCGTTTTTAATTATCTTACTAAACATGGTAAGCAGGCTATAGCTGAATGCGTAGACGATTTATTCCGCATGAACTTGTGGAAGGAGCTTGGCGATATGACAGATACAAAGTGTAAGCGCATGACTGCAATATATGCCTGGTGTGAAAATCACAGTATAGATCTTGACTATGCTGAGACAATTCGTATGAGGTGGTATCGTATGAAAGTCGCTTATAAGAGAAGTGGGGTTGACCTTATGAATGTTAAGAGGGTTCGTAAAGAATAGTGTTTTATATTTTTAACATTTAATTATATAGGATAGTAAGGCTTTATTTGAACAGCACCGAACAAGTGCGAACATGTAAAAAACAATAGATATGAAGAATTTAAATTTTATCATCAAAATTGAGAAGACAGATTATCGTAATATCGCAGGTGCGAAAATCTTAAATAATAAAGAAATATCAATTCCTGACTTGATAGAGTGGGTTGATGTTTCACTCGCTTCTAAACCAGCACAGCTGCAAATCTCCGATAAAGTAGAGAATAAGGCTGATATCTATACACATAAGTGTGTATTCAAAACAGCTGAAGAGTGGAATACTCATAAGCATTATGCTTATCGTCTTACAACCGTTGATGGTGCAAAGTTGCTGATTGGTAATTCAAATCGCCCTTTTGTTATATCATCATTGAGTGAAAATCACCCATCTAGTATGACAGAATCAACAATGACAGAGGTTACTTTGTCATATATAGTGCCCTTTAAGGCCTATTATATAAGGTAAACACGTATTTTTCAAATGTTTGTATATCATTTACTTTTGCTAAAAATTTAATTGCAAAAGCAAATGAAATACGGCATGATGATAACAGGTACTATTGGCCAGGGCTACGATTGGTGGACAGGCAAGTATGGTACACAAGCAAAGGATGTTCAAAATTTTCTTGATGCTCATCAAGATGAAGAGGTTGACATTGCTGTCGCTTCCCCAGGAGGTTTAGTAGACGAAGGTCTTACAATTTATCAACTCATTAAAGATCATGGCAAGGTTAATATTCATATCCTTGGTATGACCGCTTCAATTGCGACTGTACTATGTATGGGCGCTAAATCAGTTGATATGTCTGTAGGTTCAAGCATGATGATACACTATGCTTCCACTTCTGTAATGGAATGGCAGACTGCTAACAAGAAACAACTTGATGATTTAATCACGAAGTATCAGAAGGATCGTGCAGACCTAGATACTATAGATAAGATTATAGCAGATGTCTATGTTACCAAATGTGGCAAGAAAATAGACGATGTTCTTTCTCAGATGGAGAAAGAATCTTGGCTCTCGCCTAATGATGCCCTTCAGTTCGGATTGATAGATTCTGTTCGTGACCTTGATGATGATGATAAAAATCATCAAATCGAATTCAAAAATAATTTTTCAAACTCTATAACTAAGGATTATGGATATCCATCTTTACCATTAGAACATTCTGTTGCTGATAGTGAAGGTAATCCAACCCCAAGCTTCCTCGCTAAAGCCGTCGAGGGAGTTAAGGCCATATTCTGTACGGCAAAAAAAACAATGAACAATAATTATATTCAGATTACCGCTCTGCTTAAAGTAGATGCGGTTGATCAGGCAGATGATAAAATTCAGCTGACTGATGCTCAGGCACAGACTATCGAAGATCGATTAGTCGCACTTGACAAAGAAAAGACAGACGCGAGCAATGCTCTTGATGCTGAGAAGAAAAAGGTTGTCGATATGCAGAAGCAGATCGATGACTTTAAAGCCTCTCTCGCAGAAAAGGAGAAAACTATTGCAGATTTCAAGGCAGCACCAGGTGCTACAGCTGACAATCATGTAGAGGAAGAACCTACAAACAGCACAAATACTCGTGAAGTGTATAACGCTCTAAAAAATGTAATCTAATGGCAGACGAATTAGCAAACAAAAGTATTAAGGTTCAGTCCGACGCACTCTCAAAGAGTTTCGCAAAGTATCGCTCAGACCTTATCCAGATTCCATCTTACAGTATTGATAAGGCTGCTCAGTACATGAGCAAACGTAATGGTGTGCGAGGAAAAGAAACGGTTGGAGAACTATCTGGAGATATGCAGATAGGACCTTATCACACTACTCGCACAGACGAAAACGGTGTGACCATTACAGGCCGCACGCTTGAAACATTTTTGGGCTCAAGTGTTAAACCTTTCGAACCTAACGCTGTTAGAGAGACAATCTATGGATCAAGCGAATTCCAGGGAGACGCGTTGAAGAATCAGCCTATAACAAAACTTGTAGGCATCTACCTTATGGGTAAGCTTGGAGAAGCTTTTTATAGATCACTATTCACTGCGAAACGCAATGAAACTGGTGATAAAACTATAGATTTGTATGATGGCTTTAAGACAATTGCAGACGCAGAGATCCAATCAGGTGCTATTTCTGCAGATAAAGGCAACTTCTTCCAAACCCAGAAAGTAACAGACGTAAATGCAGTAGAAGTGTTTGAAGCATTCTATGAAGCTGCACACGAAAAATTGCAGGATGAAAATACTATTCTCTTTTGCAATAATGCTGAAAAGCGTGCTTATGAGAAGGACTATCGTACAACATACGGTAATCTAAGTTATAACGATGGATTTAAGAAGTTGTATCTTGACGGCGAAGATAAATGTCAAATTGTTGGCCTTTCTTGTGTTCCTCGCGGCTTTAAACTTATTACTCCACAAAGCAATATGCTTCTTGGTTTGGCTACAGATGGTGACAAATGTAGTTTCGATGTTGCTGAGAATAAACTTTCTCATTTCTTGGTTGACTTTGTCGGAACAATGTACTTTGGTGCGCAGTTTGAATCAATCTCACCAGAGCGTTTACTTGTTGGTGAAGATCCAGTTGTAGCTGGTTAAATGTGTAATTCTTAAACTTATAAAAAATGACAAAAGCATGTACTGATCAGGTTGACTTGTACGCAGACGTTAGATATTGCAGAGGCAAAAAGGCTACACCGGGTGTGCGCCCTTACTTTTACCAAATTCCACGTCGTGATGTAATTAGCATTCCTGCTCCTGCAGGTAATGCAGCTACAACATTAGCAGCGAGCATTACAATAACTGAGAACTTCGTTCTGGCCGTTGACAAAAAATGGAACAGAATAGATCTTGTGCCTGATAAAGGCAAATTCACCCCAGAATCTCAAGGTGAGACATATTCCAAAACTTCGAAGAACTCTGCTAGCCTTCCATTGCCCGGCACTGAAGAGGAAGCATCTGCTCTCGCATCTCAATTGATGAATGACGATAGCTTGTTCCTTATTCCTCAGCGAAATGGTAAGTTCAGACTCTTTGGTGACGACGAATTTACCGTGGACGTATCATATAGTCAGGATAGTGGTGATGCAGTCACAGGCACCAACACCACTACGCTTAATATAAGTGTACCGTGCGAAACTGCACCACCTTTCTACAATGGTGAAATTGTAGCTACTGATGGAACATTCAGCGGAGCTACAGGTAAATTAATTACAACTCCTGTAACCCCAACTACTGGTGGCACAACAGGTGGTACTACTGGTGGCACAACAGGTGCCTAAGTAATATTTATTCCGATTTATAACACGAGGGCGGACGGGCAATAGCTTGCCGTCCTCGTTTTAATTATTAATTATATATGGAAAAAATCGATAATTCATTCACTGAAAAATTACAAAACTGGTTCGACTCTGAACACACAGAAGAAAATATCAGAGAGGGTGCGCTGCTGTTGTTACAAATTGACAAAAATCGCAATTTGTATCAAAACGTTATTCGTAAACCTAAGATGTTCCTTCCAAAGTTGGAACATGAACTTCGCAAACATCTAACTTATCGCCTTGATAAATTCACAAGGTCTGAAGTTCGAAAAATGGATGCTGAGATTACTCCGGTGATGGATGCTTCTATCACAGCAGTTGCTGATACAGATAATATCCCTGCACTCCTTGATGATACTGTAGAGTTAAGACCGACAGCTATCATTGCTAAAGGTATGCGTGAGGATCATGCCGAACTTGCCCCAGAAATACAAAAGATCTGGACTGAAAATGCTGCAAGATGGAAAAAAATTAAATCTCTCTATGAGACTTGCAAGTCACTCACACAATCATGTGACAAATATGAGTCTCTCAAGAGCATAGGCGAGGAGTTCCCTTCTATGATTCAGGATCTGCGCGACAATTATTATACTTATAAGAAGGAAATGCAGAAATATGATGAAGCAGAAAAGGTTACTGATACTCCAGCCCCTGAACAACCTGAAAATGCAGCTGTTACATTAGCAAAGAGCATAGGTAATGCTCGCAGCTACATATCTAAGGCTGTTCCACAGGTTAAGTATCTTACTGAACTTGCTGACGAAAAATCATTAGCAAGTGCTGAAGCTTTGAAGTCTAAAATTGCCGAGAGAGCTAAACTTCTTGCTGATAATCAATCTATGACAGATGATATGTTAGCTTCACTCGCAGAAATTAATGTTACACTAGATGAGCCGGGGACAGAAAATCAATGATATTCTAAAGCCTCTTGCATCATGTAGTGAACAGTGCTATGTAGGTGCAGGACTTCACACACTCGGTCTGCTCGGATGGATTCTTGAGCAGACTGGGCGTGCTAAAGTTTTTGTCAGCACATTCTCAACATCTGAAGCATTTTTGAATGGTATTATCAATCTTCGTCATAAGGATTTAATCGATTATGCAGCTCTTGTTGTTGACATAAAGGCTAGTCAAAAAACTACGCATCTTTATAAACTTATGAATTCGGCATTTGATATGGTGAAGTTGACACTTAATCACTCTAAAATTCTGCTAGTTTATACACCTTCAATCAAAGTTACAGTTATTACATCGCAGAATCAAACCTACGGAGATAGAGCTGAATGCACACTTATTAGCACTTCTAATGAACTATATGTATCTGTTTTAACAGGATATCACAAACTAATAGATAAAGACAAATCTATTTTACTTAATATACATAAAGATGAACAAGAAATTGGAGGTGACATCTGCGCTGATGACAACAATAGAACAGATGGGCAAAAATTTAACTCCGATATCGGAGATTGGCAGCCTATTGGGATATGATGAAGAATTGTCTGAACAACTGAAGTGGGAAATATCTACTCAAGCATCACCTTTAAGAACTAAATATTTGCATGGAATCGCAGTTACCGCTAATGAATTGCGTTGCAATACACTAGCATTAGCACAAGCAGGTTCTCCTGCAGCCTATCAGACTGCTATGTCTGAAATTTCGGGACGATTAAATGAATTAGAATTATGAGTAAACCTGTAGATATCGATGAATACATGTCACTTATGCCTCTTGATGAAGATGAACTCACCGAACAGCATATTCCTTTAGCTACATTAGAGCGAGTCAAAAGACTGAGAGGTATGTATGCGTTTTGGTTGCAATATCCTCGCCAGAGCATAACCGAGTTAGTACATAGAGATATATCGATGTTTCATGTCAAGCAGTCACAGGCATACGATGATATACATCTTGTGCAGGTCATGCTTGGAAACTTACAGAATGCCACTAAAGATTTTTGGCGCTGGAAAGTAAATCAAGAAATTGATGAAGATAGGCAAGCAGCCAAGAGAGCTAGCGATTTTAGGGCTCTTGCCTCGATGCAGAAGAATCGTATTAAGAATAATCGCACAGATACCCCAGACGAACCAGAACTTGCATTTGATAAAATTGTTCCTAGTGAATTCAAAATGAGTAATGATCCTACGATAATAGGAATTAAAGATACTCCTAAACTGAAGGAGTTGATTGCAAAGTTGGAAAAACAATACGGAGCTGATGAAGTTAAATATACAGATTTTGAAGAACTAGACGAAAAAGAAAATGGATAAACAATATTTCAATTACATTCAGTCTTATGTTCTTGCCATGATGCCTAAAGACTTCATCGGTGAGATGGGGCGTGGTACTGGAAAAGGAGCGATAGAGGCTGGTCGTATGAAATATTGCATGCAGCATATGCCAGGATCATCTTTGGCCATGGTTGCGCCTTCTGTCAAGAGATGCCTTACGAATATATTACCATCTGCTCTTATTCATTTTGAAAATTGGGGATATAAGCGTGATATACATTATACTGTAGGTAAAAAGCCTTGGAAGGGCTTACACTGGAAAACACCTCGCTTTACTCCTGATTCATGGGATAATACAGTTGCTTTCTATAATGGCACTGTTCTAAATATTATATCTCAAGATAGACCTGGTACATCTAACTCTATGTCGTTGGATCATATTTTCGTGGATGAAGCGAAATTCGTGGATTGGGAACAACTTAATAATGAAACATTCCCTGCAAATCGTGGTAATAACTCCGTGTTTGGTGATTGTCCTCTCCATCACGGCCTTACCATTACTTCTGATACTCCAACCACGAAAAAGGGTTCTTGGTTTTTATCTTATGCAAGCAAACAAGATCCTGAATTAATTCGTTCGCTCGAAGCTATCCTCGCACGTATTTATAAAATAGAAGAGAAATTAATTAAGCACCCTGAACGATACGAATATTATCAGAACAGATTGACATATTATAATAATCTTCTAAATAAATTTAGAAGTGATTGTGTTCTATATAAGCGATGTAGCAGCATACAGAATATAGCAGTGCTTGGTATTGAGTATATCAAAAAAATGAAACGTGACTTACCACCACTGACATTTGATACTGCTATAATGTGTAAGCATATCAACATAGCTGCAGATGGATTTTACAGTGGAATGGTGGAAAGTGTTAATCTTTACACAGCTCCTAATATTTCATATCTTGATGGATTAAATTTTAAAATTGGAGATAAGCAAGATTGCCGAATGGACGCTGATGTTGTCCCAGATAAGCCTCTTATTATTGCGTTTGATGCGAATGCTAATATAAACTGTCTAACAGTTGGTCAGGTTGGAGATGATAACAAATTGCGTGCAGTACGTTCTATGTATGTCAAGTATGAACGTAAGTTACTTGAGTTGTGCGATGACTTCAATGCTTACTTTAAATACCAGCGTAATAAAAATATTGTATTTTATTTCGACGCAACCTTTGTGGGGAATAATTATGGTATCAATAGTTTTGACTTCCATAAGCAAATCAAAAATCATCTTATCGGGTTAGGATGGTTTGTCGATGACGTTTATATCGGAGCTCCAAAGTCTCACCTTGAGAAACAAGAACTTATTAATCGTATGTTCCGTGGCCGTGCAAAACATCAAGTGCTGATAAATAAAGATAACTGCGAGGACCTTATTATTTCAATTGAAAATGCTGGAGTATATAATAACGGCAAGGATAAACGAGGAGAAAAACTTGTAGAGACTGATGAAGATAGATTAGAATCTAGAACAGACTTTTCAGATAGCTTCGATACAATGTGTATTGGTGTTGAGAATTTCCCTCGCTTTCAGTTTGACCTTGGAAATGTCGGTAATGTATATCCTAATTCTTAGCCATAATTTATTTTATGTAGGTGGTTGCTCGTGAGAGTGATCACCTTTTTTTGTTTATGGAAGTACCCCCCTGTCGGGGGAGAGCGGTCGCAAGCGGATTGTTTGTGTTCATCCGAAGCCTTTTTTCCACATTCCTATGCAGCCCTATGTACTCTTTCGATTTCCTATGCAAAGAAAATAAGTTTAAGTAATTGTACTGCATGAACCTGCACTAAGTAATATCAAAAGTTCTTAACGCTTCGCTAAACTTTTAATATTACTTACTACAGAACCCAGCAGTACAATCTCTTAAACTTGATAAATATAAGCATAGGAAATCGAAAGGGCACACCGGGCTTTATACGGAATGCAAAAAAAAAGCTTCTCCTTCACGAGGAAATCTCAGGGAACCCGAAGCATTACCAGAATTTCAAAGTATTTGTCTTAAATTATTTAGTATATGTTACAACATTATTTTTATCAGTACTTACCTTATAAGTACATGTTTCTGTGCCACGATAACAGACAGAAGCAAGTAAACAACTTTGTATTTGCCTTTAAAGACGGTAATAAGTCCGCTATCATTGCAACCGCAAATATACTTATAAACTATCTTGTTAATAAGTATCACAGAAGTATATGTGATTATACGATAGTCTTTGCGCCAGCAAGTAGTCAAGGTTCGTATAATAAGCGTTTTGCTTATCTTGCTACCATGTTACAGCGTCGTTTACATGTGCAAACATCTTATCATAACTTACACATTCAAGGACAGCGTACAGCCTTACACAATGGTGGCTCACACATAGTATGCGAAGATACCTACAATGTAGCACTTGATGAATGCTTCTTTAAAGGGCGCAAGTGCATTGTCTTTGATGACCTAATAACTACAGGACAGACAGCAGCACAATTTACTGATAAGGTTAAGAGTGTGGGCGCAGAGGTTGTTGAAGAGTTATTCCTCGCACGCACAATACATTATAATCAATACACATTTGCAGGCGCAATAAAAGAACTTAACAATAATAAACGATGAACAAGTACTTACAATTAAGTATCGAGGACACCCCCCAATACAAGGCAGCGAATAAGGGAATAACAACACTTACTAATGTAGAGTTGTTGAGTATGATTATCAATAGAGGTGCAGGCACTAAGGATAGTATTAACCAGGCACGACAATTACTAAACATGTGTGATAACAATCTTGCACAATTATCTAAGTTGAATACTTATGATATGCAAGTTGTTGAGGGTATCGGAGATTGCAAGGCACTTGCAATACTCGCTGCAATAGAACTAGGCAAACGAAGGGCAATAGAAAAGGTTGACAGGGCTAAAATAAATAGTGCAGATGCAATATATAATTATATGCATCCTATTATGCAAGATTTACAGCATGAGGAAGCTTGGGTATTGTTACTTAATCAGAACTTTAGTTTGTTAAAGGCTGTTAGGCTTAGCCAAGGCGGACTCAGTGAAACTGCTGTCGATGTTCGTATGGCACTTAAAGAAGCAATAATGAATAACGCCACCGTGATAGCATTGACGCACAACCATCCATCTGGTAATACCTTACCATCAAGACCAGACGACACCTTAACAACAACCTTTAGACGTGCTTGCGATGCAATGAGGATATATTTATTAGACCACGTCATTATAACAGATGGTGCTTTTTATTCATATCGTGAAAGTGGTAAACTATAAAGGCAATTGCCTAATGTTTCAAGCGAATGCAGTTGCATTCGCTTTTTTTTGTGCCATGGTGTGCGCAACCGCGGATAAGGTCACACAATGCCCCACGAGTAAAAAAACCTTACATATTCCGCAAAATAAAAAAAGGGGCAATTGCCCGTAGGCGTAGGGCGGTGGGGGGTGGTAAAATAGAGGAGTGACCTCTATTTTTTTTGCAAATAGCTAATTCTCTGAAAATCAGCTATTTGTGAAAATTGGTAGTGGAAAATAGGTAAAAAAAACCTATTTTCGAACACATTTTTTGTGTTTGCTGGCTGATTTCTTATCAAAAATCATCCGATTTCCAAACTTTTCTGCGAATTGCCTATCATTTTCTTGAAAAATGGTTTGGGCTTTATATTTGGTTACTTAAAGTTTTTTTTATAACTTTGTGGTCATATTAACTACAAAATATAAAAGTATGAATTTAAATGACCTTAAAATTGATGATGATTTGGTAGAATATTTATCCACTAAACCAAACCTTAACGAATTTATTAATCAATGTATTAGAGATGCGCAAACTAAAGAACCGAAAGTTCCTGTTAGTAAAGATATAGTGAGTAAAGATACAGTAGAGCAGTCTACTGTACCGCCTGTTGATGATAACTTTATTAAATTTATATTAATCATTCTAGGTATAGTTTTTTTTGTTGCATTTCTTTTCCTCATGATAAAATCTTGTGGTAATAGTCCTCAACATAATCATAACAATGTTGATACCGCTATGGTTCTGGGTAATGACTCTGATACTCAAATAGTTGATAGTATAGATAAAACAACACCAACATCCTATTCAGGTAGTTCTTGGAATTTTGAGTTTGACCAGGACAAAATGGATAATTCTAAGAGAATATATGCTAGAATTACTAGTGATAATGTGGTAGGTTTAGATTATTCGTCTACAGATGCTACTATATGTGTAAGATATATGAAAAAGTATGGTTATGAAGCACTAATAACATTATCATCAGGACAAATCTTTGGCAATGAATATAATCAAGATAATTATATCTTGGTAAAATTCGATGATGGTCGTGCTAAGAAATATTATTTTGACGAAACGTCTGATGGTTCAAGTGAGACCGTCTTTATTCGTAAAAAAAGTGATTTTATAGCACATTGTAAAAAATCGAAAAAGATAAGAATAGAAATTCCAATTTTTGATAATGGTAGACAGGTATTTGATTTTAAAGTCGGTAAACCTCTTACGTGGAGAACTAAATAATTCTCCGAAATTATAGCAATGTATAATGATATGGCAAGACATATTTTTTAATAAATATCATATTGTATGAAAGAAAAATTTAAAATTCAATTAGTTCGGGCTTTTCTTCTAGCTGTCGTCGTTTTTATAATCCATCAAATTATTAGTTGTGTAAATGAACAGATCCATCTTAATAAAGAAACAGAAATGGCAATCAGATTCTCGGATTCTCTTGACAAGGAACCGGTCTCTGATGATTTCAAAAAGATTGATAGTATTTTAACCGAAACAGTTAAGGAACAAAGGAAAGAATCACATTCTGCAAATAAAGCCATTGATAATGATGTATATCCTAAATACGTTACCGCTACTATTCACGGCAAACCTTATAGGCTTGGTATAGGAATGTCTGAGGGTGAAATTACGTTGAAATGTGGTAATCCAGATGATATTGCTCGTAGTAGTACGAATGTGAGCACTGTTATTTACTATTATGATCATAGTAATGTACAGCTATTTATATATAATGGAGAGTTACAACAGGTAGTTGAATTGAAAAAAAAATAAAATATTCTTAGAATTTCTTGCATGGCTTTGGAATATTACTTATCTTTGCCAATGCTTAAAGAACAATGGTAGACCATTCCGGGGAGCATCGGTTATTGCTCAGCAAGATTGCTTGGGCTTTTTTTATGCCCAAATCTTAAAATAATTGGCGGTTGCCATCTCGTAGAATCAAACAAAGCCCTTCGGGTGGAGTCATTGTTCTTTAAGCAGCGGGATGTGCAGCCGCTTCTCTGTATCTCTGCCCCAGCAGTTCTGGGGATGCTTAAAGAACAATGCATTTATGCAACAGACAATTAATTTAAATGTGCAGCAAGCACAAGAGAGAATTTCTCTATCTGAGAGAATTCAGAGAGTAAAGAACAGTGTTAAAATTTATCTTGACACCAAGTCAACAACATTTAGTAAGCTAGCAGAGTTTGATGTGTCACGTCGACAGGTCTTGCGCTTACACATCGCAACAATAGCTGTTATTATTTGTGCAGCTGCGATAGCTCAATATCCACTCCTTGCTATTGCTGCAGCAATTTGTGCTGCTCGTGTGGTCTATCACATTAACAAGGAGGGCAAAGCATGAAAGTCAAAGATCTAATCAACCTCCTTTCAGACAAACTGCCTGAGGATGAAGTACTAGTAGAGGTCGAAATGTCTGTCGATGATGAAAGTGAAACATCTAGTGCTGATATCCTGGATGTTAGAGGTAATTTCCCAGTTGTAATATCTATCGAAGATGTAGAATGGGATTAAATATATTTGATTATGGCTAATATTAATCTAACTCCTAAAAGTCTTGACGCTGTTAACCAGCTGATAGATGATGATAATGTTGAAGCATATATACGTCTCTGTGATGACCTTCTTGATAAAATAATGGAGACAGGCACAGATATAACTCTTTCAGACGCAGAATATAGAGACTACACAGCCTCACTGCATAACCTAAGTTCACTTTTTAAAAGAATTAAATCCGAAGAAAATGAAAACCAATGATGAATATTGTAAAAGTTTGTCAGATAATGACAAAAATCGGTGGGCAATATTAGAATGTTACTTTAAATTCAGACAAAATACGCCTGAATTTGGGGGGCGGAAACTTATTTCCAACAATAAAACAACCGAAAAAATAATAGATGATTTGTCACCAATGTGCGAGTTGGATACAGATTTTGTTGTTGCGTTCATGATGCAGAACAATTTCGGTCTGGAAAATATGCCAGACGGAACCGTGTCATGGCAAATATGGGAGATAGTAGACGGTCAGTTCTAGATTTTTTTCGTAATTTTGCAATAGTTATACTAAATAATATGATTAAGACAAAAAAGAGGGTGATTGCTCGTGAGAGTGGTCACCCTCGTACTTTTATGATATAACGACATCATGTATCTTCGCAGAAAAAAGATACATGATAGTAACCCAATCACCATCCGGTACATATTTTTCTTCTTGTATTCCTGATTTGAAATTCTCAATCACGACTGCAAGGGCATTAGTTGTAATGACTGTTGATGATAAGCAGATATACTCCGAATTCTTATATCCATTAAACGGTAATATCTCAATTGAGGACATAGGCAGCCTTGTTACAACATACGCACTTCAACGCCTTGTTTTGAATTTGGAAATTAAGGTTACCGAGCAAGTTCTGACCGATGGCATATATAGTGATAGTAGTATCACTCCGTTTTCTTCTAAAATAATCTATTCTGCAGCAGATATAATGGATATATCTGCTGACAACTGGTGTGCTAGCAGATATCTTACGACACTTGAACGTGAAAAGATAACTGCTGTCGGCCGTCTTGAATATCTACATTACATCGGTACTGACACCGCAAAGATAGTTGCATCGTACAGTGATTTGACTACAGCGGAGTTCACCGCTGTTACAGTTCAGGGCAATAATAAATATACCACGATTGATGTTTCCTCATCTCGCTTTGAAGTTGCAGGCAAAGAACTAATTAGCTATGATGTAATAGCAGGTTCTCGTGTCTTAACTTATCTTGTTGACTTTGATTGCCCGGATGCTGCACCGATATTGATATTCCAAAACTCCTTCGGTGTCCAGGAATTAATATATTGTACCGGCACCCATCAAGTAGCTCCAGAGTTTGCGCGTGATACAGCATATATCAATCGCCTTAATCGCAATTATAAGATAACTGAAAAGCGTGTATTTAAGGCTGATACAGGTATATTATCTGCAGAGATGGCTGCATGGGCTGATGAACTATTTCGCGCTCCAGAAGTTTATGTCGTTAACATGGTTAATGGTGAGCCGGTTGTCGGTAAAATGATTACGATAACGGATTCTAAATCTGAAAATAGCAATGATGATGATTCTTCACCTCGTTTCACATTTAATTATACCTATGCACAATATAATCACAATGTCCTGCAGACAATGCGAGCAGGGAGAATATTCGATAACACTTTCGATAACACATTTAACTGATGAAGAAAAATATAAATAGCAGCTTACACATCTCTGAAGTCGAATATTTACTTGATAAAGCCAAAAAAGACGGAATGCAAGTAAATGTTGAAGCACTTGATATAACTGGAGCTTTGAACACTTATAACGGCTGGTATGTACAGGGTGGGTATTGGCGTGGCGGTTTTCATCGTCTACGTAACCCTGTTAATGGTGAAATAAGAGCAATCTGTGATGTTTTAATAATAAAATTTAATAACTGTAACATGTACTTGTAATATGAGTAATAATAAATTAGTAAAGGTTGCCCAGAGTGGAAAGGTTTCTGCTTATATGGTCGGAAATGGTGTGAAGAGTGCATCCAATAGCGCAGATTCATCGATGTCTAGTTATACCGATGCTCCATCGCTGTTTGATGGTATCGATGAAAGTATTGCTGGTAATCTGATAACTAATTCTGTTTCGATTGACGGCAAGGAATATAAGTATGTTTCGTGGGGCGATGATAACAAATTACCTTTCAAACTTCGCACGCTCCTCCGTAAGAATATGGTTACAGCCCGCAGTCAGGCATTTAACATTCAGGCATGTTATGGCCAGGGAATTAGATTTATCAATCGCTCCACAAAACAAGATGTAGACGACGTAGATATTAGAGAATTTTGTATGGCTAACGCGTCACATGAGACGTTCTTAGAACAGTGCACTGACATGAAATATTATTTTATGAACATCTGTACTGTGGTATTATCTCGCGATCATTCAAAGATTGTCAATATTCGCCGTCAAGATGTGTGTTATTGCCGATTAGGTTCTCCTGAGGCTGGCAAAATTGGTTATATCATCGTCGGAGATTTCCTCAATTCAGACTCCCCAAGTAAGGCGCGTAAGATACCTTTGCTTGATATATATGATCCTCTGTCTGACCTTCGAGAGCGAATAGGACAAAGTGATAAAAAAGGGAAAAGTAAGCTTCAGGATGGAATAGATTGTGAATATGCTATACTATGTCGCATCCCAACACCGGGCGCATTGCTCTATCCAATACCTTACTATGCTTCAATATTCGATGATGCCTGGTATGATATATATAATCTTATCGGGTTGGGTAAGCGTTGGCTCATAAAAAATACATCTGCCCCTAGAATGCAGATAGAAGTACACAATGATTACTTTACCTCTGTGTGCCAAGCTGAACACATCACAGATCCTGTCAAAATAAAGGCAAGAATAGAGCAGGAACAGCAAAATATAATTGATTTCGTTTGCGGTGTTGAGAACGCTGGTAAAGCATTGATCACTAAATATTACATAGACCCGAACGGCAAAGAAAATCGAATGGTGCGCGTTATAAATCTTAATGAGCAGGGTTCGAAAGAAGGTGGAGATTGGTCTGATGACATGAGCGAAGCATCAAACGCCTTATGTTTTGCCCTCGGTGTTCATCCTAATTTAATCGGTGCAACGCCTGGTAAGTCTCAGATGAATAACTCAGGTTCTGATAAGCGCGAGCTATTTATACTCAAACAAAGTTTGGAAAAAGCAAGTCATGATATCATGCTGAAGCCTTGGCACGTGATATTGCATTATAACGGTTGGGCGGAAAAAGGTATCACAGTTGATGTACCTATGATAGAGCTTACCACATTAGATAAAAACAAAGACCAACAGACATCACTTGTCACAAATGGAGGAAATAATGATGATAGCAATAAGTAAAGAAGAATTCGAAAAATACGTACTAGCTGCTACGTCCTCACGCAGTGAAATCTATGATGAGGTTTCAAAAATGTTCGCGCATGAATGTGATTATCATGTAAGTTTTTGCCTTGGTGATGAAAAATATCTTGATAAGGAATCTGTAACAGAAGCCTTTAAAAGAGTTGTTAGCATCGCTGCATTTTTACACTCAATACCGTCTCTTGACCTCGTTATAACACCAACTGGCTTCGGCGTTGTCTCAACACAAGAGGTAGCACCTGCATCAAGAGAGCGTGTAAATGCTTTACAGGAGCAACTATCGTTAGAATATCGTCGCTGCATAGGCAAGTTAATAGATTGTCTGAGAGGCCCGGAATGGGGAAAGACACCTGTAGCGAAGTTGAGAATAAATACATTATTGTATAGTGTTAACTTGTGCGAAGAGTACGGTCTCAAGTATAAGTCTGACGATGAATATCACACATCTCTAGTCAATGCTGCAGCAACAGATTTAGAGTTGAGGGATATTATCAGCGATGAATATATGGAAGAACTTCTCGATGATATCCGTTGTAGTTGTGGCCAAGCTGATGTGAACATCATCTATAGACTCCGTATGCTCCTTGTATTTGCGCAAACTAATAATATGAAGGCTTATAGCTTAGCCGTCCGCCAGCTTATCAATTGGCTGGAGAATAACTTAACTAAATATACAACTTACGCTGCGTCAACAGCACATAATAACAATACTTATGTCGGTTTTCAAAACACTAAGGACTCTCCAGCCTTCGTTTTCGTTGGATAAAGAAAAAAAACGCCAGGACATAGAATTTAACATTCCAACGGCATGGCAAGAGATGACTCCTGCACAATACATTTATGCGCTTAAAATACTTGCACTTATCGCTGATAAGACAAAGATTAAAACATTACTACTATGTAGATTTGCTGGAATTCATGTGTTTAAGAAGTATGCTACTTCGTGGAAGTGCTTCTTTCGATATGGATTCCTGGGACTCAGAAGATACCCCTTCATCCTTGAAAATTGGATGGTTCAGTCTCTTCTGCATCAGTTAGACTATATTGACAGCTACGAGGCTATGGATAGGAGGTTGGATTCACTCCATTCCCTTCATGCTGTCGATGTAGAGTTACATGCTGTGCCATTTGTGGACTTTCTGAATATGGAAAAGTATTACCAGGCATACATCGTTCAGAAAGATGCACAATTCCTTGGTAAGTTAGGCAAGCTCTTATATCGACGTAAAAATGGCGCTATGCAGAAAGGTTCTGTCAGGTGGAAAGAATATGAACTGCTTAATATCTTTATGTGGTACTCACGTATCAAGTCTGTATTTGCAGAACAGTTTCCTTACTTTTTAAAGTCGGGAAATAACTCAGAAGAGGACTCTGATTATAATTTCGTCACTGCTATGAACGCACAGATACGTGCGCTAACAGATGGAGATATCACCAAAGAAAAAGAAGTGCTGCACATGGACACATGGAGAGCGTTGACGGAACTCAACGAGAAAGCTCGTGAAGCAGAGGAATACCAAAAACGACTTAAAGATATAAAATAATGTTTGATCCTATTTCATATTTCCGCAAACTTGCAAAAACAAATAAGATATGCAAGAGTAATAATTTCGTGTATGACTTGTGCAGTGATCCTGATTCTCTGCAGGGGCTAATAAGTAATTACAAGACAGCATCCAACTTTGTATTCGCCTCTGATACCGTCGATTCTAATACTCATTCACAGGGTGTTGGATTTTTCGACCGTCAAGTTTACACGGTCTGGATTTTGGCATCATATAAATTTGATGATATGGCCGACAGAGAGATAAAACTTAAACTGTGTCGGTCTGTTTTTCAACAGTTCCTTTCACGTCTTATTAAAGATAAAGAGGATATGACGTATGATGATGATCTTGCGTTCCTTGATGTTCAGAAAGTTTATAAACATGAGCTTGGACGATATTCTATGTCAGGTGTGACAGGCCTCTATTTTATGGTGAACAGCGATGAGCCTATAGATTTACAATTTGACGAAACAGAATGGGAGCAGGAGCAGAGCGAATGAAAATGTACGAGGATGGACAAGGTTCTATCCTCGAGTACGAGCGTGGCTGGGCTAAAATGATGGCTGACATATGGCGCGAGCGTATGGAAAAGCTACGCACTATTGATACAGGCAATCTCTATAAAAATATATCTGCAGGAGTGGAAGAGGGTGCTGTGACTGTTATAGAACATAAATTTATGCAATATGGTATCTATGTAGCAGCTGGAGTCGGTAAGGGATATTTACATGATAACGGTGGCGACTTGCCGTTTCTGGCCAAAGATGCAGATAAACGAGTTAGTCAGATTGGAGCAGGACTTTCTTCGCATGCAATGTTATCACCTCGCTTTGCTCACAAAATTGTTCAGAAGGGCAAAAATAAAGGTAAGCTAGCTGCGATATCAGATGGCAAACATCGCAAAAAGAGTGACTGGTTCGCACGAAAATACTATTATTCGGTTCATCGTCTCAATGAGCGAGAAGCAGAATTCTATGGTGCAGCTTATCAAGGTCTAATGTCTACAGCTCTTGATGAAATATTCAACAACAAGGGACTTACTCGTAATCTCTAATCGTACTTTTAATACTTAAATAGCATTATTATCTTTGCATAAATTATAAAACATGGCATCAATCGATACACTTAGAACAATATTCGAACAAATTAGGGATGAGCGCAAAGTTTATGCGAACACTGCTAATAGAGTTGGTAACGCTTTTCTGTCGATGTTGTCGTATCTTATTGATGACGCTCCATTTCTTCGTAACGACAAGGCGGATACTGCTGACTACCTATTAACACTCCTAGCAGGAGCCGTAATAGGAGAAGGCAATATTCGCCTTAACTCTGATGGTTCAATAACGTGCAAAAATATTAATGTAGAAGGATCTGCAATTTTTAATGAATTTGTCTTTAATCAGCAGAATGTGCTAGAAGGTGATACTTACTTCAGCGACCGTGCAATTATTGACACAGTTGTTAGAACCGATCTCAATCAATTTAATCTACATCTGCGCAAGATGTACGAGGCTGACCAGTTCACGTTTCACGAAAACGATATAATTAAATTGTCGATGAACAATCTGGATCTCAACAAAACTTTTACTACATCTTGGTTAAAGGTCCTGTCTGTACAAGGTGATTTGTTGACAGCAGCTCTCTATGAGGATAGCCAATGTCCGGGTGGTTCTAATTTTGCACCACGTTCCGGTGCTCGTATGGCCAGATGGGGTAATACTTCTGACGTAAGCAGACAGACGGTATTCTATATAAGCGCAAAAGATGGTAGATTCCTATTTCTACAAGGAGTAGATAGCCCTATACTTAATGACTCAAATTATGCTGCTTTTATCGGGTTGCCACCCGAGATTGATGCCCTTAAAAATTTGCCCATCGACAACCGGCAGCCTTATGTGTATGCACGTGGATTGATAGTCCAGGATGTCATTCGCATTAATTATCAAGGACAGATTGAATATACCGCCCGAGACTGTGGACTTTATGATGCAACTAAGCAATATATTAAAGGATATGACAGTGCTGTAGGTGGATATTATCAAGATCATGTGTGGAATAAAGGTATGTTGTTCCGTTGCGACGTTGCTGCAGCTGGAGTCGGCAAAGAACCTCGATTCGGCAATACAGAGTGGACTTGCCTGAAAGGATCACAGGATATTAATATAGACATAGTCTCTACTGCAGGAGATGCCTTCCCTGCAGGAGTTGCGTTCTCAACATCGCTTGTTGCTACAGTTCATAACGCAGAAGATACGTTGTCAGAGGCAGAAATTGGCAAAGGTAATGTTTCTTGGACTCGTAAATCCTCAGATTCAGAAGGTGATATCGCTTGGAACAACAAGCATACTGCAGGTAAAGATGGTTTAACACTTAATATAGATTCAACAATAGATATTGGCATGTGGACATATCGTAGTTCTGTTGGATTTATCTGCACGATCAATCTTCCATCAGGCACAACACGAGCTGAATATTCAATATTAATGTAAATGTAATATGAAGATAAAAAGTACAACTGGACATGTAATATACAGACCGCTGGTATATGATTTCAATATGCTAGAGATAGGCGGTTCTTGGCTACAGAAGTATGATGTAACAGCTAAGGAATATATACCTAATCGAGCGCTGACACCTTATGTCTTGCGCCCTTATCTCGGTGTTGAAGATCTTGACGCTGGTGTTAAAATGGTTGGGACATATGCACTTGTCAATGTGTCCTGGACTGTTGATGCACAACATGATGGTATTAAGTTCGTTCTTGGCACAGATTACAGTGTCAATGACTCCACGCATGAACTGATAATACGACAGAACTGTGACAGCTATTATGCTGGTAAAATTCGTTTTGAAGGTGAATATGTTGATTCGAGACGTGGAGATACACAGCATTTCTCGTGGTCTCACGATATGTCAACAGTTGCTGCAGCAACATCGGCAAAGATGATACTTCGTATCAATGGGAATAGACAATCGTGTAAAGTTAATGTTTATGCGCTTGGAGATATCAGCGTTTTAACCTTACCTGCACAATTATATGCAGGTAATGATGAAGTTGATGCAACATACCATTGGCAAGTTTTCGACAATAATATATGGCGAGATATAAATACAGGTAACACTCCTGATCTCTGGTACGTTCAAGGAGCTGATGATAAAAACCTGATAATTAACAGAGCATATATACAGAGAGTATTATTCAGGTGCCTATCGGGTGGCCAGAGTGCAACATGTCTTGTGCGACGATGGTATGGGCAGTATGATGCTGATATTCGTTTTGTAACAGGTAAATACATTACTGATGATACGCTAAAATGCGTTGGAGAGGCTAATGTTACCAACCGACAGGGCGATATCTTAGACCCATGTAAGTTTTTTGATATAGAAATTCTGTTTAATGATGGTACCGGGCATTGGACTTCAGTGTCGACATCAGAAACCGCAGAAGTAAATCGAAGTGAACTCAATGCTGATACTACATTGGAACATAAATTTGGCTTGCTTTGCCGTGAAAAAACAGCTCTCTTACCAATTACCATGGGCGGAAAGCCAGTAACAATGGGTGGAAAATTCGCTTGTGGACAATTCCCAAATACAGAAAGGATCATAGAAGAATGAAATATTATATTGTGCCGGCTGAATTAGCCGATAAATTGAAAATAAAATCATTCCGTAGTGGTAATGATAAAATAGGTTACCTCTGCAATGCTGGAGATTTCGCAACATACGGAATTGAAAGCGCTGTAGCTGCAGGAGCAAAACTAGTCACAGAACAAGAAGCAATAGAATTCTATAATACATTATAATAATATGCAGATATCATCAATACATCACTTCTACGCATACGAGGATGGAGACACAATCACACCGCGTATGGGTATCTCAATAGATGACGGCTTTGGGCTGTCTCAGTACTGGGATGTTAACGCTCAGGCGGTGTCATCAACAAAGTTCACCGACCATCCTGCTACATTATATCCTCAGCCGTTTTCTTCTCGTAGCGGTAAGTTTGTTGTGCCAAATACAGGCACTTGGCACTATAATAACCCTGATTCAGATGCCCTTGCGTTTGATGCGAATGGAGTGTGTAGTACTCCTGGACTAATCGGAGTTTTCAAACAGTCTACAATTATTGCTAATAATGCGACGTGGCCGTGTATTATCATACAGAAAGAACTTGCCTCGGCTGCAGATCACACCGATAAGTATATATATTATCGTGGCAAGTATAACGGAAAGGATTTCACTGTTCAGCAGCTTATACCAATTCAGACATCGGTTGGTGATGCTTTCGATATCCTTGTCAGTATATCAGGTGCTGATGGCTCTGGGGACAATGTCTTATCAAATGACAATGATTGGGTTAAGATGACACCACACTTGCAATTATCAGGCATATCAATCGCAAGTGGAGTTACATATAAGTGGCAGCAGCTGGTTAACGGCTCATGGGTAGATATCACATCTACAGCAGGGATGTTTGAAATAGGACAGGACTCGTCTCTAACATTATATAACGCAGCAGTAGAGGGAGTTGATAATTTCCGATGTGCAGCGACTTACAAGACAATCACATATTATAAAGTTCAGGAAGTCAGCGATGTGCACGATCCTTATTATATCGATGATGGTGCGTCTACGGCAGGTGATGCTGTAGCTGAAGGCGTAACCGTATCACTGACACCTGCAGTATATGACCGTTCGAGTGGTCAGAAAGATACTGCGCATTCCTGGACATACAACTTTACTGTAACAAAAAATCCTACTGGTGATACGGTGTCAACAACATCAGGGAGTAAATTTTCATTCACATATGACAATCTTGTCAGCTGGGGTGGTGGTATTAATATAAGAATAGAAGCGGAGGCTCAATCATGAAATTAAGTTGTGTTAGGTCGTTTTTTACGGCACCAAAGAGTGGTAAAAATGGTCCAATGATGTACAGCGAGGGTACTTGGATAGCAAAGGAGTATACTCGTACAGCGACTAAGTGCCCTTACGTGGAGTGCGACGGGAGTTATTGGTATGTTAAGCAAGATGGAACTGTTCCTGAATCCGAGCGACCTTCTGCTAGTTCGCAATATTGGGCACTTGGCGAGGGACTTAAATTTGTCCTGGTCGAATTTCTCGTTGCTAACTTTGCAAAGCTGGGGTCTGCGATATTTCATTCAGATTTCATGTTTTCACAACAAGGGCTCATGAATGGGGTTGAATCGGATGATTACAAGGAGTTTGATCCGGATGATCCTGACGGACAATTGCCAAATGATTTCGTCCCTCACTTTTATGTAGATTTCTTCAGGGGAATTATCCATGCTATGAAAGGCAAGTTTGGGGGCATATTCTCATCCAAGAATAAAACAACAATGAACGAGGTTGAAATTAATATGGATAAAGGATTTATGAATTTTTACGGTCCGAGTAACTCTGATGATGAGAATCATGATCTTCCTGGCCAACATGCTGAAAGAATATGCCTGTTGAGTATGCAATTCGATACGGATCCTGATACGCTAGGCAGATTTGTTGGCATTAAATTACACACAAGCAATGGTGATGTTGGCTTAAATTTTTACGATGGAATTTCGTATTCCAATACGCAAACAGGGAAATGGGCTGTAAGAAGTTGGGAACAAATATTAAATATACAATAATATGGATACTAGAGAATTAAACAATGTTGATACAGTCTATGAGGTTAACGCTAACATGGTTGCTATCGGATATGATAAGGCTGGACAGAAGTATATAGGTATAGCTGCAGGAGCTTTGACCGAAACAGGCTATGCCGGTTGTCGATGGGCGAAAGATTCTGCTAATACAGAGGGTGAGCCGTGCGGAAGCATACATAAGATATTAATGTTTCCGCAATTAATCGGCCTCGGCTGTTATCTTGTACAGAACAATCATTCTCGACGTAAGTTATCTGCAGATAATAGTTATAAATTTGAGGATGGTTCAGCAGCTGCTCTCGATGGCTCTATGGGACATTATCAGTGGGGTACAGGTAGGCAGATGTACTACTCGCAGTGGGAAGATGCAAAGTATTGCTATGAAGCCTTTGATATCAAGCCTATACCTGGACATTGGAATTATCTTATACCAGTGTTCTCTCGTTCCGCAACTGGCAATTGCGCAATTGATAGGACTAATAGTACACTGGTTAGTTACATCAATGCCAGCACACAGTATAGAGGAGGTAATAATGACGTCGGAAGAGATGCACTTTACACATCACAACTTGGTAAGTGTGTATCTAATATGCCGACATCTACATTATCTGATTGTGCGCGCAAAAATGGCAATATGTGGGATGCGAACTTACCTTTTGTGCAGTACATTACAGGTGCATTGATGCGTGTGCTATTCCATAATAGAAATATTCAAGCTGCTTTCAACTCGTCTTTGACCGCTGAAGGTCTGCGTCAAGGAGGAATGTCTCCAGGACTTAGCCAAATAACAAATGACTGGGCGTGGACTGGACTTATCGGCTGGAGGCTGATAAAGGTGATATCACTTCTGTTCTGACTGCAACAATGCCCAGCAATGGTGGTACAACTAATGTTACATTTCCTAGTTTCTTCGGATTGAAAAATTGGTTTAAATCACATTGGTGCATGTATAATGGACAATGCTTTGTGTGTAACCCGAATGGCTCTCAGAATGCTTTTTCTATCGAAAAGTGGAGCGGACAAGCTCTTAATAATACAACAACTAATGATAAAGTCCTTGTTGCTACGACACCACCACAATCAGGCGGTAACTGGATGTGGACAACAAAACTGAGTTCGAATAGATTGTGCGGTATTCCTACTGCTGCTGGTGGTTCAGAGACAACCTACTATGCTGACGGATATTATAATCCGGGAGTTGGTACTGGTCTTTTTGGCGTTATCGGGTTGGGCCATGTTGACTGTGGTGGATGGGGTGGCTCGGCGTGCGTGGCTGGTAACAACGCGCCCGGTTATTACTATGTGGGCGGGTCCGCGTTCCTCTGCGAAGCTGACAATGAGTGGTCGTTAGTGCCCTTTATGGTCTAAGGGGCTCATAGAGCACCAAGCACACATCCGCCTGATAAGGCGGAACAAGCGTTCTTTGATTTTTTGATGTCATAATGACAATATAAGATAAAAAAGTAGTATCTTTGCAGTCCGCTCATAAGAGCGGAGGTAGATCTCTCGGCGACTGGTCTTTTTGGCGTTATCGGGTTGGGCAATGTTGACTATGGTGGATGGGGTGGCTCAGCGTGCGTGAATGGTAACAACGCGCCCGGTAATTACAATGTGAACAGGTCCGCGTTCCTCAACAATGCATATTCACGTTCAAGAGAGTGAGCCTTTCCTATTGGAAAAAAAAATAGTAAGATGACAGCGAACCTCGTAAGCATAGACTGAGCGGTATACCTGTCGGGCTGCATTAGCAGACCAACATACCCTTGTTGTTATACATTAGACACAGCAAGTTTAGTGAGAAGACTCAAAGACAAGCAAGATGCTACTCTGGCAATAGCAAGAGCAGCCTATGACACATTTTCAGAACATAAACATAACCGGTCTACCGTCAAGATATTCGAACATGATTTAGAAACTAATTTAAAGGTCATTATTAATGAAATAATATCAGAAGACTGGATACCGGAAGAGTACAAAGAAAAAGTAATATATGAGAAAAAAGAGCGGCATCTTGCCAAAGCTCCTGTTCATGACCATGTACTAGAAGCTACTACATTATATCCTTATGAAAAGGCGTTGTATGATTATACACCGTGGTTTGTTCCTGCTGTAAAGCCAGGACTTGGCACTCATGCAATGTTTAGATTTCTTCGTAATTCCCTTTACAAGGAATCTCAAGAAGAAAATATGTATTACTTCCTTATTGATGGACATCATTATTTTCCTAATATTGATCATCAGTTGATGATTAATGCAATTGTTAGGAAAATTAAAGATGGAAAACTAAGAAGATTTTGCTTTAAGATAGTGGAAAGCTATTATCGTGGAATTCCGTTAGGTATAAAAATTGCACAGATATATGGACAGATATATCTTGCTGTATTCGACAGATTGGCGGTCAAATTTTTCGATATTATTAATAATACTGAAAAAATGAATTATTGGACTTCTAGATATATTACAGCTCGCATTCTTACAGCTAAATCACAAGAAGACTACAATGATATTGCCAAGGGGTCTCAACATCTCGCTGATATTTTTAAAACTTATGCTGCAGAAGGTCTGAAGCATTATCTCAGATTTGTTGACGGCATTATTGTCAGGCATAAGGATAAGGCATTTTTGCATATAGTTCTAGAGATTAGTATAATGATCCTTGAGCGAGATTACCACTTCACTGTCAATAAGGACTATAATATCAGACCGACGTGGAAAGGCATTAGAATTGTTGGGTATGTGTTTTATCACGATCATGTAGAAGTGTCTAAGGCGAACAAACAGAAAAATGCCCGGAGAGTTCAAAAACTTAAGAAGTTAGGATATAATGAGGAACAGATTAGGTTGAAGATGGCCAGCTCACTTGGATATGTCAAACATGCTAATTCAATTAATTTATTAAAAAAAATAGGAATGGAAAAAACATTAGGTAAAATTATTAAGTCTCGCAGATTGAATATACCATTTGAGGGCATGAGTTCGAGTGATAAAGTTCTATTTTCGGCCATATGCAAGAAAGTTAATGAGAGTGGTGTCTGGGATAAAAAAATATTGCTGGTTGATTATGACATTGAAGATTCAAAAATTGAAAAAGAAAAAATAACCGTGCAGGTCCCTGATAGCGAAGGTAATCCTAAGACTGTCGAAAAAGAGGTCGCTGGGAGAGTCTTAGTAATTCGGTTCAAGAAAATAATGAATACTAACGAGAATAATGGAGAAACTATTTATGTGTTTGAAAAAAAGAAAGACGCAGACGGCAAAGAGACATTATTGGATGCAGAGTTCTATGCCTTCACTGGAAGCCGAATCTTAATTAACCAATCGGAGACGGATTTTAGCAAGAGCGATTTGCCTTGTCCAACAGTTATCCAAGAGTTTCGATCCAAAGCTGGAAAATCATTTTATAAATTTACATAATAATGGCTGAAACATACAGTGCGGTATATCCGCAGAGGAAAACATTCCTCAAATATAGCGATAAGAAAATTATTGCTTACTTGAATGAAAAACCAATGGCTAATTATCTACCAGACAATGCCATGGAGGGTCAACAACCGTTTGACGGATTCCAATATACCGGAACCGAACGAGATGGTGGAACAATACTTGACTGTCCTGATGCTGGAAACTATGATGACGTAGTCAATGCGCTCATCAGAGCTAGCTACTCACAATCTCATGAGGATAGTATATACCGTCATCAGGTTGCAATTTCTAAAGGTCTAATAACTGACGAGGACGAAAAAGAAAAGTATGAGAAGGAGTTTGAGAACTTTAACGCATCATGCGAAGAGGCTAAAACTCTAGCAAAATCTTGGCTAGGGCTATAAGATTTAGACCATAAAAACATTAATACGCAACTAGGTTTATTCCTGGTTGCGTATTTTTATTACCTACAATATAGCGATATTTTTGCATAGAAATTTTAAAAAAATATCGAATGAAAGCAAATACTAAAGAATGGATCCAGTATGGGTCTGCAGTAGTTCTTATTATGAGCGGTGTGGTTCTCACATTTCTCTGTTTTTTCCTTAACCACTACGAAGTTAAGGATTCGGTGCTATGGTATGTAGCACAGTGCCTGGTATATTCGGGTAGTATATATGGCGTTTCCATGTTTATTCACACAAAGTTTGGCGAAGTGAAGAGCTATATCGACGATGCGCTTCAAAATCAAAAAAAGTAATGATGAGAACAATAAAATACATTTTTGTTCACTGTACTGCATCACAGCAGACAGCGACGGTACAACAGATCCTTAGAGAGTTTACACAGCGAGGATGGAAAACACCAGGTTATCACTACATAGTTGATGCAAAAGGTATACTCACACAACTTGTTGCGGAAGATAGGGTCAGTAATGGTGTTAAAGGCTATAATGCCGAGAGTATTAATGTTGCCTATATAGGCGGTATAGACGCTAAAAACAAAGCGGTGGATAATAGAACCCCTGAACAGAAAAAAACGCTGCTGGATATTCTGACAAGGTTAAAACAAAAATACACTGAAGCAATAATCATGGGACACCGTGACATAAGCCCGGATAAAAACCACAATGGTATTGTTGACCCATGGGAGCGCATTAAGGAGTGTCCGTGCTTCAATGCTAAGACAGAATATGCAAACATAAAATAAATTCTACTATGAAAAATAAAATAAAATCAATGATCGAATTAGTGATCGTTGTATTAAGCAAATTATATCGTATGAAAGATAAAGCAAAATTAATAATAGCATTAGTGTTGGCCGCATTGGCAATAGCACTACTGCTTTTTTGTTCGATTAAAATCGGAAAGTTGGATGATGAGAATAATGAGTTGCAGCGACAAGTTCATTCTATGTCAATAGCATACTCTCCTATGCAGCGCGACACAATACGTGATTCCGTCAGTTTGATATCGCAACCAGTAGTGCAGATTGAAAAGTCAGAATATAAGGATATCGCAGATAAACAATTGCTCAAGGATCTTAAACTGAAGATTGCTCAAATTACAGCACAGCACAATACGGTCGTGGCTACGCAAGGTGCCGTCAAGCTAAAAAAAGATAGTAATATATATACCTATAAAGATAAATGGACTAAATTCACTCTAATGCCCCCTGATTCATTGCAATACGCAATTACAGATTCTATAGTAACATTAGTAGCACGCCAGTATAAACATAAATTTCTCTGGATGAAGTGGGGGACAAAAGGATATACAGTCAAGGTCCTCAATTTTAATCCACATTCCACTATTCTATATAACAGTTATATTGATGTCACACAATGAACAACGAAGTATATACAACCGTCATCAAGCTAAATGCAGAGGAAGCACAGAATAACCTAAAAAAGCTTGAAAATACGATTTCTGAATTAAAAAAGAAAAAAGAAGAGGCCTTTTCAAATGGGAAGACTTCTCTTGGCGAGTCTTTATCTAAAGACCTTAATAAGGCGCAGCGAGAGATGAAGGCTTTCGCTAACGCAACTATGAATACAAAGGAAGTCCTTGACAATCTTGATAAGGCTAATCTTGGCCAACTTGAAAAGGCTGCTAAGGATCTTCGTCGTGAGTTTAAAGCAACATCAGACCCAGAACAGTTAACTAAGCTTCAAGAGAAAATTGATGCTGTAACTGCTCGGATGGATAGGCTCAAAGGTAAAACCGAGGATGTACATGATATCGCTCGCAAATTATCTTCGACATTGAGCAATATTCCAAATGCTAGCGCAAATGACTTGCTGTATGCTAAATCTCACCTGCAGGGACAAATGAATGGCCTGAATCCTAATTCAGAGATGTACCAGCAACAAACTTTACAGCTGCGTGAAGTTGATAAGCAATTGAATCTTATCAAGTTAAAACAAGAACAGAACAATACACTTATAGCACAGTACGATAGAGAATTATCTGAGGCTCGCGCAAAAATGGAGGATGTTAAAATTGAGACTCAGCTTGTTAATAATACTCTATCGCACTTATCTACTGCTTCTGTACGTGACCTTGAATATTCTATCAAGATTCTCAATAATCAGATGAGAGGACTTGATAGAGGCACAAAGGAGTTCGCTGCAATGGAAGAGCAGGCTAAAAAGTTAAAAACAGAGCTTCAAAACGTAAGGTATGAAGGTGCAGCACAGCAATCATGGATAAATCGTACTGCGGACTGGTTTAATAAAATGCAGGGAGTGGCCATAAGTTTGTTCGCTACATTGGCAGGCTTGTCAATGACAATAAGGAAATGTATTGAAGATTTTGCAGCCATGGATCAGGAAATGACCAATGTGCAAAAATACACAGGACAGACCAAGCAGCAGGTTGAAAAAATGAACGAGAGCTTTAAGACCATGGATACTAGAACACCTCGTGAAAAATTGAATCAATTGGCTGGAGATGCTGGACGACTTGGTATCAATACGGAAAAAATGGTCGAGGAATTTGTGGATGGTGCTGACAAAATTAATGTTGCTCTAGGCGATGATCTTGGTGATGACGCTGTAAAGAACATCGGCAAATTAGCTATGATGTTCGGAGAAGATAAGAAAAAGGGCCTTCGTGGTGCGATGCTAGCTACTGGTTCTGCAGTGAATGAGTTGTCTCAGAATTCTTCAGCAGCAGCTGGATATCTAGTAGATTTTACGGCTCGATTATCTGGAGTTGGAAACCAGGCGGATTTGGCCCAGACACAAATAATGGGATATGGAGCTGTGTTAGATCAGAATATGCAGCAGGATGAAACTGCAGCGACCGCAATGCAAGGTCTAATAACCAAGATGTTCCAAAATCCTGCTAAGTTTGCTAAACTCGCAGGACAAAGTGTTAAGGAATTCACTAATCTACTTAAAACTGATGCTAATAGTGCCCTTCTTAAATTCTTTGCAGCAATGAAACAGAAAGGTGGTTTTGCCGAGTTAGCACCTATGTTTGACAGCATGAAAATGGATGGTGCTAGAGCTACAGGCGTACTCTCTGTTATGGCTGATAAATTAGCAGATGTTAAAAAAGCACAGGCACTGGCTAATAAATCATATCAGGATGGTACATCAGTAATTAAGGAGTTTAATACACAGATGTCTTCAGAACAAGCAAGACTTGATATGAGGAAAAAGCAGTTTAAAGAATATAGCATTCTTCTAGGTAAAGAATTGTTACCTGTAATGAGATATGCAATATCAACAGCTGGTGTCTCTGTTAAGACTCTTATTGTACTGGTTCAATTTGTTAAACAGCATATAAGCGGTTTAATTCAACTTGGTGTTGCCATAGCATTATTGACTGTTACGTACAAGGCTGGTACGCTAGCTGCTTATGCCTGGTATCTTAAAGAACAAGCTCTTCTGGCTGTTCATAACGCTGGAATTTTACTTGCAAGAATAAAGATAGGAGTTCTTGGTGCGCTGAAAGTAGCATATTATACCCTTACAGGTCAGACGGTGAAAGCCAAAGAAGCAATGGAAGCAATGAAAGCTGCTTCTGTTACAAATCCATGGACAGCATTACTCGCAGTTGTACTTGCAGTTGCAGCAGGTATCTATTATCTTATTAAAGCTATCAATGCACATAATAAGGCTATACATGATAATTTGCTTTCGGTAAAGAAAATGCAAGCAATAAATAAAGATATGACGGAGTCTCAAAAAGAAGTGAATGCTAATACAGCAGAAGAAAGAACACGCTTAGAGAGATTAACAAATATCATTAATTCTAATGTATATAGTTATGGTGAAAGAAAAAGTGCCATGATCGCATTAGAAAAAATAGTTCCTGGTTATCATCGAAACCTTAACAACGAAGCGACTTTAACACAAGCTAATAATACAGCGCTGAAAGAATACGTTGATAGGCTAAATGATGCAGCAATGGCACAGGCTCTATATAACAGAATGGTTGCATTGAAAGGTAAGGAGTTTGATTTAAAAACAGAAATTAAAAGACATAATTATTCTGCTAAGGCTGTTAAAGCAGAGATGGAACGTCACTTTAGTAAGTATAACGACACGCGCAATGCAATTGTACCAGGAGTTATTTCTTATGGAGGGTATACTACAGGCCCTACAGATGATAATTATAATAAACATGCAGAATTACAACATTGGGTTGATGCAAGTAAACGGAAAAGTGATGAGCTAGCAGTTGTACAGGCCCAATCCGAAGCCATAAAGGATTTTGTCAAAAATGATAAAGGTGTTAGAGGACAAATGGCAAAGATAACAATAAGTGGTAAATCAGGAACAGTCGCACCTGAACCTAAGATCACTGGCGGTACATATATAGACCCTAAGGTTGCCGAAAAAGAAAAAAAAGCAAGAGAAGCCGCAGAAAGGAAGAGAGAAGCAGCAAGAAAAAAGAAATTAAATGAGGAGTTAAAGGCTGCTAAAAATGAAACGGATATGCTGCAGGCGCAAAATATCCTTGCATATCAACAAGGTAATGAAACATATAGAGAATATATAGACAAACAGCATAAAATAGCTGTTGAAGGGTACGACAAAAGAATAAATATATACAAAAAATATAAAGAAGATTACAGACAGCTTGAGGATGATCGTGCAAAAGAAGTTCTCGACAATGAAAATAGTCATAATAAATTTTTGCTTGCTGATATTGAAACAAATTATCAAAAAGAAACCGCCCTTGCTAAATCAGAATATAATGATAGAGACAGTAAGGTGTATCTAGATCAAACAGTCCTTAATGAGAGATTGTTTGAAGCTGATATGTCATATCAAGCAGACAAGTTGGCTGGTATGAAGGAAAATTCAGAAGAGTGGTTGGATTTATCAGCACAGATGCAACAGCGAGAACTTGAACATAAATATGAGCAAGAAGAATATTATGACGAAATGCTTTCTCAGTATCGTGAAGATTATGGCAAGAAGGACATTAAGCTGCAAGAAAAAATTGCTCTTGCTGGATTAGATCATCTGCACGAAGTAGGGCTGCTTAAAGAGACTGAGTATCAAGATATGCGCAAAAAAATACAACTTGAATATGGCCTTAAAGATTCTGAGGATAACTTGCAGAATTCAAAAGGTGTAGTAAATCGTAAAGAAGTTGATCTAGCTTATCAGATTGCTCATAATAATGCAGAAGCAGGCGTTGAAGATAAAAACGAAAAAGGTACAAAAAATTGGTAACTATATTACTTCTGACGTGAAGATCTTTGCAGCGACGTGGAAGAATATTAAAGAGATGGAGAAAAATGGCGTGCTGTCGCATGAGCAAGCCATGGCTGCAATGTCTAAAGCTACAGGCAACTTTGCTGAAGGGATGGCTGCAAAAATGCAAGTAGCATATGAATCGATATCGACAATTACAAATGCACTATCATCATATTATGCTAGTCAATCAGATTTCGAAGTGGCTGTTGCGGAAAAGAAATACGAGAAGATGATATCGGCTGCTGGCAACAACACTCAAAAGACAAAAAAGCTAGAGGAACAAAAAGAAAAAGATGTTGCAAAAATAAAATCAAAATATGCAAAAAAGCAAGCGACAATGCAAGTTGCTCAAGCTATTGCGCAAACAGCGATATCTGCAATCGCAGCGTATGGTTCTGCAATGTCGGGTGTCCCTTATCCTGCTAACCTAGTGCTCGCCCCTGTCGCAGCTGGTATTGCACTTGCTGCAGGTGCATTGCAAATAGCTACAATCAAGAAACAACAACAGGCACAAGATGCCGGATATTATGAAGGTGGTTATACGTCATCTGGCCGTGACTGGCATAAAAAAGCTGGCATTGTGCATGAAAACGAATTCGTAGCTAATCACGTAGCTGTGAACAATCCGAATGTAAGACCTTTTCTTAATTACATAGATAAGGCGCAGCGCAATAATACGATCGGAGGTCTGACGGCATTAGATGTATCTCGTGCGGTGGGATCTAACACGACAGTTGTATCTGCACCTGTTGTCAATATTGATAACAATAATAGTGAACTTCAGCAGATGATCAATGAATCACATGAGACGATATCTAAGCTTACAATGTTATTAGCTGCAGGAATACATGCGAAAGTGTTTATCGCTGGCGATGACGGAGTCAAAAAGAATCTTGAAAGATATGATAATTTAATGAGCAACAAATGACACAAATATATCTTGATGACACTCAGCTATATATGGCTGAAGGTAATATTAAATTGACGCGAGAAAATGCCTATTTCACGCAATCAGGAAGTTACACATTAGATGTGCAGCTTCCTCTTGACATGCTCCAAAATAAAATGTTTTTTGGTAATATAGGGCGTTTGGAGACTACAAAAAATGCTGTTAAATATAAAGCACGTCTGGTCGTGGATAACGTCGATGTATTGAATGGTTCTGCTACTATTACTAACATAAGTGATAATGCAGTTAAGGTTCAGCTGCTAGGTGGATATTCTGATATCAATTTCTTGGCCAAGTTCGGAGAGGAATATATTGATAATATTAATTATGGAAATATTAATATTCCTGCAGGGTTCAGTACTTTTGTGGCTGGAGGCTCTAAAGCAACAATCCCGACAGTAGGAGATACAGATAAAGGACTAAAATGGATGGCTGGTGAATGGGACTCAGATGCTATAACAGCTGTAGGAGATGATGTATATGTATGTATGCCGATATATGATGAGACGAACGAGGAAATAAAAAATAAAACAATTCTCCGCGAAAAGTTAAATCATACTCGTAGGGCTTATAGTGTCTGTGAATGTGTTCAGCCTAATTTATTCTATGTTCTGCGCACCATCATCGAAAATTATGGTTACAAAATTGCCAATAATGACTTCAATTGTAAACCATGGAATCGAATATATATAGCATCTTGTGCAAAAACATTTAATATAGCAAATGTATTACCGCACTGGACCATTAAAGAATTCCTTGAACAAATACAATACCTATTCAACTGTACATTCGTATTCGATGAAGTTCACAGAACTGTTGACTTAAAAAGTAACTTGACATTCTTCAATAATGCAGAAATAAATTTTGTTCCAATCGAAGAATTTTCAAGCGAAATTACAACGGATGATAACGAATCAACGAAATCACTATCATCATCTAACGTCAATTATTCTTGTTCTGATTCAAAAGAACATTTTTATGATGTCATATCTGATGATATATTCAATGGTTATGAACATAAAACATATCCGAATAAGGATGCCATGTTAGCGGATATGGCTGCAATGACTGAAGCGGATAAACGCAAATATATATTTATAACAACAGATGGGCAATACGTATATGGTACAGATGATGAACCTGACATAAGTGGTGGTACAGATATTGATGCACAATTCGGCGGATATGAAGATAGAAATGAAACGTCATCAAAAGTTTGGTATGTAAAACAGATTAATCAATTCGGCGGGATAAAACGCAAAGATAACAACGACGGTATAGATATTAAAATAAGTCCTGTCGCAATGTCACTGGCTAACTCTATTGATTATTATATACCTTACCTGCAAAATTTTTATCAGAAGGCGTTTGATATGCCAGCAGCAATGCCAAGTATGCAAAACGAAGTAGGGGATGATTTATCAACTAAATATAGTACGTGCGCATGGAGTGGAATTTATGGTGAAGAATCTGCTAAGAAAACAGACAAGTCTTTAGATAGGATAGAAATATTCTTGGTAGAAGATTCTGCAATACAATATGTAAACAAACCAGGAGTGGCCGATGCTACTAAAAAAATAGGATATCCTATGGCTTTTACGGATTGGCTCGATAAAGCATTAGCTCTGCCAGATTGTAATTATAAGAATGTGCATAGTTCCTGGAGTCTCGCCTTGATTAATTGTGCAGCAGAACATTATATCGGACAATTGCACCGGAATAGTTATAAGATTAATACGAATGTTGAGCAACAGATAGATTTCATCGCAGACACGATACCAGCTGTTACCAATATATTTATATTTAAAAACAAGCGGTATGCCTGTCATAAATTAGAGGTGTCGATAAATAACAATGGAATTGATAAAAGGATAAAAGGATACTTCTACGAAATGATATAGTCTATTTATCATAATTCACCGTCAAAGTGCTTCGTGTCTTCATTTACTTGTTTATCCTTTCCGCATAAGTACTTGTTAGTCACTGCAATATCGGTATGTCGTGCTTGGTCACGCGCAACAACAATACCTTCAGCATTAGCAAGGTCCCTAATGCCTGAATCCTTTAAACTATAAAATTGATAAGTGTCAGGAAAATCAAGAGCACGTCTGACAGTAACAAAGTGATCGCGGAATATTCTCGCATCAGCTTGATGTTCTGAAGGGAGGAAATCTCGCCCGAAAAGAAACGATGAATTCGTGTGTTTGAATACATCTAGCTCTATCATTAGCTTTATAATCTTATCATTGAGAGCAACCATTCCGTCGCGTCTGTTCTTAGATATATGAGAAGAGACATAGACGGTTTGATGTTTAATACTAATATCTGACAGTCTGATGTTAGATAATTCTGTAGGTCTGATAAAAGTATAGTATTCCATCTGCACGGCCAGAAAGAATCTCTTATCATGCGTACGTAGATACGATGATAATTTATGTAGGTCTGCAGGTGATAAGGCATCACGGAATTTTGAGTTCTCAGGAAGATTAGAGATACCGCTGACTGGATTGTCTGTAATATATTGCTTATCGCACATCCATGCACAAAATGTAGAGAACCAGGTTCTATAGTTATTGCGAGTTCTGGCCGATACATCACGATCAAGCAATATGTAATCAAGGAAGTCAACCGTAAAGGTTCTATTTATTTGATAGGCATAATGATTAATGCGATTAGTCTCGTTCAAGTATTCCTCGAACACTTTAAGCCTCGATGAATAATCAGTGTATGTTTTCTTCTTGAGGATATTCTTCTGATAGATGTTATTGATGTATTTTTTATACCTCTCTATAATTTTAATGAGAGGTACATTTGTACGAATGACAGGTTCGGATATCCAGGGATTCCAACCGGTAATCACATTATTGTAGATATTAGCAATTATTTGTGCAGCCATCAAGTCCCTTGTTTGGCCAGCTGGGTACCGGTCAAGCATGTATTT